>Ga0315277_10007610_pt1 | contig 14047 bp, 10 predicted proteins | sample YL17G05_15_MG_FD_203695 | JGI IMG/M metagenome (GOLD analysis project Ga0315277, IMG submission 203695) | Sediment microbial communities from Yellowstone Lake, YNP, Wyoming, USA - YL17G05_15 | ecosystem: Environmental > Aquatic > Freshwater > Lake > Sediment | place: USA: Wyoming | collected... | reverse complement strand
AACATGTTTCAGCCAAAATATCGCAAGACTCAAGTGATAGGGGCCGGCGTTGAGGCCATTGATCGAACCAAGTGGCTCATCGAGAACATGCTGATCATGCCCAAGTACGAGCTCTGGATTCAGCGTCAAACAACGGTCAGACGTGCTTCTGCCACCACCAGAATCGAGGGGGCCTCGCTGAACGAGGCAGCGGTGGGCGAACTAATCAAGAGTCAGCGTGGAAAACTGAGCACGGAAGAGATCGACAACCTGAACGCTGTCGAGGCATATGACTTCGTAGACTACCTCAGCGACCAGCCGGACCTTCCTGTTGATGAAGGAGTGATCCGGCAAATCAACCGCCTATTCAAGAAAGGGGCTCCTGACGCCAAAGACCCAGGCAAATATCGTAACGGTGAGAATAGAGTAGGCGAGTTCGTCCCTCCCAACCAAGGCGATGTTCCCGCATTGATGCGAGATTTCGCGCTGTGGCTTCAGGCTGACAGCAAGACGCATCCAATCTTGAAAGCGGGGCTCGCGCATATCCATCTAGTAGCGATTCACCCCTTCTGGGACGGAAACGGCAGAACTGCGAGAGCGCTGGCCGTCCTCATCCTGCAAACGTCTGAATACGGCTTCAGAAAGCTTCTGTCTCCAGAGAGCTTGTACTATCAGTTTCGTGACCGTTACTTCACGGCGATTGAGACCACGCTCGGCAAGGAGTTCGGAGGCAGCTACGATGCCACTCCCTGGCTTGAGTTCTTTGTCCAATCTTTGAATGTACACAGTCGCCAACTCGCGGACGGCCTGACGGACTGGCGGCGGGTCATGGATGAGGTTCATGAGGAAGCTCGGGAAGACGGGCTAATCGAGCGGCAAACAGACGGAGTCATCTACGCTGGGAGGATGGGGGAAATCACCAGGAGAGACTACATGGAGATTGCGTCGGTCTCGGGAGTTACTGCCTCACGTGATCTTCGGAAGCTGGTGGAGGCAGGATACTTGATCCCGGTTGGTAGCGGACGAGGCCGGCGATATCGCCATAAGAGCGCGACCGAGGAGAAGACAAAGCCGCCACCGGAGCAACTCGAGATGCCACTTGCGGAAGGCGCGTGACCCAATCGATCAGCGCCAGCCCTTCGCTCACCCTGAGCCTGTCGAAGGGCGAGCGGGGGCTCATGGTTCGACAGGCTCACCATGAGCGGCTATCAGCCCCACCATGAGCGGTGCAGAAGAGGCACGCCTACCCCCTCTTCCCCGCGCTGTAGTCCCCGAACGGGCCGTCCCTGGCCTCCAGGGCCACCCTGATCCCCCTCTCGTCGATCAGGCGCCGCCAGGCCAGGCCGTCGGGCGTGTGGCGCATCCAGCCATCGAAGATGCAGCCCAGCATCTGGCTCGACCGCAGGCCCATGTTCTCGTAGGCCTGGTTCACCAGCAGCTTCATCGACGCGAGCTGCGAGACGGGGATGTTGGCCATCCGCTGGGCCAGGCCATCCACCTCCTGCTCCAGCCGGTCGGCGGGCACCGCCTTGTAGATCAGGCCGATGCGCTCCGCCGTCTTGCCATCGATGGGGTCGCCGGTCAGGAGATGGCGCTTGGCCCACTCCGGCCCCAGGCGGTACACCCACATGGCGGTCAGCGGCGAGCCCCAGACGCGGGCCGGCGCATAGCCGATCTGGGCGTCCTCGGCGGCGATGATGATATCGCTGCACAGCACCATGTCCGTGCCGCCCGCCACGCACCAGCCGTGCACCTGGGCGATGGTCGGCTTGCGGCTGTACCACAGGCTCATGAACTTGGCGGCGAGCCGCGTGGTGAGCATGTAGTCCTCAGTGGGGTCCCACGCCCCCATCGCCGGCCCCGTCAGCAGGCCGGGCGACAGGTCGAAGCCGGCGCAGAAGGCGCGTCCCGCCCCCTTCAGGATGATCGCCCGCACATCGGCGTCGGCGTTGGCCTGAGCCACCGCCCGCTCCAACTCGTCGGGCATGTCGAGGCTGATCGCGTTGAGCCGCTCCGGCCGGTTGAGAATTATCCTGGCGATCCTCCCCGCCTTCTCATACAAGATGGTTTGATAGGCCATAGTCAGCTACCTCCGGAATGTGTGTTGGGCCAGCAGGGCCTTCGCCTCAGGAGCCCTTGGCCAGAAGCTCGACGACCCGGTCGAGGATGCGCTGGGCGACCTCGTACTTGGTCATGACCGGCAGGCGCTCTTCCCCGCCTGACCGGTCGAGGATGACCACGCGGTTGGTGTCGGCGTCAAAGGCGGTCTCGGGGCCGGTGATGTCGTTGGCCACTATCAGGTCGAGCCCCTTGCTCTCCAGCTTGCGACGGGCATTGGCCACCAGCTCCTCGCTCTCGGCGGCGAAGCCCACCCTGATGAAGCCCTTGCCCGCCTCGGCCAGGATGTCCGGCGTGCGCGTCAACTCCAGGCTCAGGGTCTCGGCGTGGCGCTTCACCTTCTGCTCGGCGGTGGCACTCGGCCGGTAGTCGGCGACGGCCGCCGCCATCACCAGCGCCTGGGCGTCGCGGCACTCCCCGACGACCGCATCGCGCATCTCGGCCGCTTGCTGCACCGGCACCAGCCTCACGCCGTAGGGCGTGGACAAGGCCGTGGGGGCGCTCACCAGCACCACCTCGGCGCCGCGGTCGCGCGCTGCCTCAGCCACGGCATAGCCCATCTTGCCCGAGGAGTAGTTGCCCACATAGCGCACGGGGTCGATAGGCTCCCGCGTGCCGCCGGCCGTGATCACTACCTTGCGGCCGGCCAGGTCGCCCCCTCGGCCCAGGACGTAGCGGATGGCCCCCAGAAGGGTCTGGCTGTCCGGCAACCGGCCGGGGCCCATGCGCCCCGAGGCCAAGCGGCCCATCTCCGGCTCAACGATGGTCATGCCCCGCGCGCGCAGGGTCTCCAGGTTCGCCTGGGTAGCGGGGTTCTCGAACATCTGGGAGTCCATGGCCGGGCAGACCAGCACCGGCGCCTTGGTGGCCAGCACCGTGAGGCTAACCATGTCCTCGGCCAGGCCTTGCGCCAGGCGAGCGATGGTCGTTGCCGTGGCTGGCGCCACCACCACCACATCGGCACGGCGGGCCAGCTCCACGTGCTCGATGGCCGCCTCGAACATATCGACGATAACGCTGCCTGGTGTCAGCGACCGGAAAGTGAGCGGCGTAACGAATTCGGTGGCCGACGGCGTCAGCACCACATCGACGCTCGCTCCAGCCTGCACCAGCTTGCTGGCCAGATCGGCCGCCTTGTAGGCAGCGATGCTGCCCGTTACCCCTAAGACGACAACCTTGCCCTTCAGCATCTCAGCGATTCATCTCATAAATCAGGCGCAGCCCAGTCAGAGTGAGATTGGCATCGACCACGTCGATCACGGAGGTCTCTGCGGCCATCGCCTGAGCCCAGCCACCGGTGGCCACCACCTTGGCCTCTCCTCCCAGCTCCTGCTTGAAGCGCCCAACCAGGCCCTCCACCAGGCCCACGTAGCCAAAGATCACCCCCGACTGGACGGCAGCCGTCGTGTTGCGGCCGATAGCGCTCGCCGGCCGGGCTAGCTCCACCCGATACAGCCTGGCCGCCCGCTGGAAGAGGGCCTCAGCGGCGATAGCCAAACCAGGGGCGATCGCTCCACCCAGATAGTCGCCGTCCTTGGATATGGCATCGAACACAGTAGCAGTTCCCAGGTCCACCACAATCAGCGGCGGCGTGTAGAGACTGATGGCGGCCACCGCGTCGGCCACGCGGTCCGCCCCCACGTCGCGCGGGCTATCGTACAAGATGCGCAGGCCGGTGCGCACACCAGCGCTCACCACCAGCGGCCGCACGCCAAAGTAGCGCCGGCACACCGACTCGAAGACGACCTCCAGCTCGGGCACCACGCTCCCTATCACCGCAGCATCGATCTGCTCACGGCCCAGGCCTTCATGAGCCAGGAGGTTCACCATCAGAACGCCATACTCGTCGGCTAGCCTGTTGACGTCGGGCGCCAGCCGCCAACTGGCCTTCACCTTCTCGCCCGCGAAGGCCCCCAGCGTAATGTTGGTGTTGCCCACATCGATAGCCAGAAGCATCGCCCTTGCCCTCTCTGATCCTGACGGCCGAGCCATTATAGTCCCCATATAAAGACGCCAGCAAGCCACAATGCGCACGGGCAGGCAGTTTGAGGCTTCTGAAAGGGTTAACTTTTTCCCCGCCGCTTGTCATAAAACCCTTGCTACCCTAACGCTGCCTTGTTATGGTGCCCCCGTCCGCTGGAAACCGCCACCTGTCTTCCGTTTTGTCACCGAGGGGGATTCTGATATGAACGAACCGGCTGCCTGTCGGCCGGAGACAAGTGCCCAGAACCTGTGGGAGATAGCCCTCGCCGAGCTTCAGCTACAGGTGACGCGTCCCAACTACGAGACGTGGCTCAAGGACACCGCTGGCGTACTCTTCGACAACGGCCTCTTCGTTGTCGGCGCCCCCAACGACTTCGCCACTGAGTGGCTTTCCACCAAGCTGCGGCCCCTTATCGCCAAGACCCTCAGCAGTATCATCGGCCATCCGGTGGAGGTAACCTTTCAACTGCTCGGTTCCCAGCCGGAGGGTGAGCGTTCCAGCGGACCCCTGTTCGAGCCCGAGACTACCCCCCCGCCGCCACCTCTGACTCTTTTCCCGCGCCCTCGGCTCAACGAGCGGTATACCTTCGAGCGATTCATAGTGGGCCCCGAGAATCGGCTAGCCCACGCCGCCTCCCTCGCAGTCGCTGACAAGCCAGCCGCCGTCTACAATCCTCTATTCATCTACGGCGGCACCGGCCTGGGCAAGACTCACCTCCTCCACGCTATTGGCCATAGAGCCTGGAGCAACCACTACCGCGTTCTCTATGTTACCGCGGAGCAGTTCACCAACCACTTCGTCACCTCCATCGCCCAGGGCCGCAGCGAGGAGTTCCGAGCCAAGTACCGTCACGTAGACGTCCTCCTCATCGATGACATCCAGTTCCTGACAGGCAAAGAACGCACCCAGGAGGAGTTCTTCTACACCTTCAACGACCTGCACGCCGCGAGCAGCCAGATCATCATCAGCAGCGACCGCTCACCCAGGCTGATCTCCCTCCTTGAGGATCGCCTGCGCTCCCGCTTTGAGTGGGGGCTCATCGCCGATATTCAGCCGCCCGCTCTTGAGACCCGGCTCGCCATCCTAAAGACTAAGGCCGCTGACCTGCAACAAGAAGTGGCCCCCGACGTACTCCATTTCGTGGCCCAACGCTGCCACAGCAACATCCGCGAGCTAGAAGGCTGCCTCAACCGCATCGTGGCCTTCGCCCGTCTCCTGCGGGCCGAGATAACCCTCGACCTCGCCACTCAGGCTCTCGCTCCCGTCTCACCCTCCGCCGAGAAACCCCACCCTGGCCCTCAAGCCGTTCTTGAAGCGGTCTCCCAGTACTTCGACCTACCCATTCAAGCCCTAACTGGCAAGAGTCGTGTTAAGGAGATCGCTGAGGCTCGTCACATCGCTATGCACCTCCTGCGAGAAGATGCCCACCAGCGGGTGACAGAGATAGCTCGCCTCCTGGGTGGGCGCGATCATTCCACCGTCATTTACGGCCTGCGGAAGATAGACCATGCCCTGACCACTGACACTCAGTTCACCCGCCAGCTAGGGGAGATCCGCACCCTGTTCGCAACTTAGTTATCCACAACGGCCGTGGATATCGCCCCGCCTTGGTGGATAACCCCACTGGGCTCTTCCTGGCGGGCAACTAACCTTTCGCCGTTCACCTCACCATCATGCTAGCCCACAGACTCTCCACCAGCCGTGTCATCTGCCATCCACCGAGCCCTTATAGCCATCCACCCTGCCAACATCTCTATGAGGACGACGATCGAAGCACATGCATGCACAATTGCTTGTCAAAGTATAATGTCTGTTGGTGGACTACCATGATTGATCATGTAGAGCTTTCGGTTGTTGGTGGTTTGGGAGGTTCAGGAGCGATGAGCTTTCGGCGGGAGAGGTTTGTTCCCCATGGTGGTCCGGATGGCGGGGATGGCGGGGATGGCGGGAGCCTGATCCTCCAGGCTGACGCGTCTTTGAGTACACTGTGGGAGATAGGAAGACGTCGCTATTGGCGGGCTGGTAGAGGGCGGCATGGGCAGGGATCGAATAGGAATGGGCGTCGGGGTGAGGATTTAGTTATTAGGGTGCCTGTGGGCACGGAGGTGCGGACCAGAGGGGAAAACGGAGAGCTGTCTCTGGTGGGTGACCTTACAGAGACAGGCCAGACGTTGGTCGTAGCTCGTGGTGGGATCGGTGGCTGGGGGAATGCCCACTTTGCCAGTTCCACCAACCAGGCTCCGCGGATAGCGCAGAGGGGACAGAGGGGTGAGGAGTCAAGACTGGTTCTTGACCTGAAGCTGCTGTCAGACGTTGGCATCCTAGGAATGCCGAATGCGGGGAAGTCTACTCTCCTGTCGGTGATCTCGGCGGCCCATCCCAAGATCGCCTCTTATCCCTTCACCACTGTGGAGCCGGTGCTGGGTGTGGTCGAGATGGGCTACCGGACGTTTGTAGTGGCTGAGATACCTGGGCTGATTGAAGGAGCGCATCGCGGAGTAGGGCTGGGACATGATTTCCTCCGCCACGCTGAACGGGCGCGCATCTTCGTCCATCTGGTGGATGGAACTCGCCCGGATCCCGTGCAGGATATGGAGATGATGAACGGCGAACTGGGACAATTCCGGCAGGATCTCGCGGCCAAGCCCCAGCTCGTGGCGGTGAACAAGATCGACCTACCCGAGGTGGCCGACCGTATAGGTGAGCTCCGCGAGCTGTTGGCTGCCAGGCAGATCGAGCCGTTCTTCATCTCTGCCGCCACCGGCCAGGGCGTGGGCCCGTTGCTGGAGCGCACGGCGCAAGAGCTGTCAGCCCTGGTGGAGCAGGCTCCGCTTCCGCCACCGTTGCCGGTGGTCAGGCCGCGCCCGCGCAGTGGTCGGTTCAGCGTGTCCGTATCCAACGGCGTGTACAGCGTGAGTGGCGAGTGGCTGGGCGCGTTCGCTGAGATGATGCCGCTGGAGCAGGAGGAAGGGCGGGCGGAGTTCTGGCGGCGGCTAGGGCGCTGGGGCGTGGTAGCTGCCCTTAAGCGGGCTGGCATCAAGCCGGGGGCCAAGGTACGCCTGGGCCAGGCAGAGGTGGAGTGGGAAGGGTGAAGCTGGGCGTCCTCGGCGGCACCTTCGATCCCCCGCACATCGGCCATCTGATCCTGGCAGAGGAGGCCCGCCTGGCGCTTGGCCTGGGGCAGGTGGTATTCGTGCCAGCCGGCGCCCCTTGGCGCAAGGCGGGACAAGAGCTGTCGCCGCGGGAGGATCGCCTGGCGATGGTGCAGCTCGCTGTTGGGGCCAATCCATACTTCGCTGTCTCCGGCCTGGAGATAGAGCGGGAGGGCCCATCCTATACGGCAGAGACCCTGGCTGCCCTGCGTGGGCAACTGGCCGTCGATAGCGAGATATTCTTGATTCTCGGCCAGGACTCTCTGGCCGACCTTGCCAACTGGTGGCAGCCGCAGCGGATCATATCGCTGGCTCGACTGGCAGTGGCGGCCCGGACCGCCTGGGAGCCAGCCCAGGCGGACGCTCTGGAGACGGAACTCCCCGGCATCTCCCAGCGCCTGGTCTGGCTGGATATGCCGCGCATCGATATAAGCTCCACGGCTGTGCGGGAGAGGGTGCGGCGGAGGCTATCGTTCCGCTATTGGGTGCCGCCAGCCGTCGAGGAGTACATCCGCCAGCAAGGGCTGTACGTGGGGGGGTAGGTTCGCTTTGGCGTAGGGGCCGTCGCCTACACGTCCAGGTTGCGCACCTGGCTGGCGTGGCTCAGTATGAAGCGCTTGCGCGGCTCCACCTCTTCGCCCATGAGCTGAACGAAGATGCGGTCGGCCTGGATGGCGTCCTCCACCGTCACCTGAAGCATCAGCCGCCGCTCTGGGTCCATGGTGGTCTCCCAGAGCTGCTCGGGGTTCATTTCGCCCAGGCCCTTGTAGCGCTGGACGACGATGTTCTTGCCATCCTTGAGTTTGCCCAGGAGGGATTCCTTCTCCTGCTCGGAATACAGCCAGTGGAGCTCCTTGCCCCGCTGGATGCGGAAGAGAGGCGGCTGGGCAATGTAGAGATGGCCGGCGTGGATGAGCTCCTGCATGTGGCGGAAGAAGAACGTGAGGAGGAGGGTGCGGATGTGGGAGCCATCGACGTCGGCGTCGGTCATGATGATGACGCTATGGTAGCGCAGGCGCGACAGGTCGAACTCCTCGTCGATGGCGGTGCCCAGGGCCTTGATGAGGGCGGCGATCTCCGCGTGGCCGAATATCTTGTCGGCGCGGGCCTTCTCCACGTTCAGGATCTTGCCCCGCAGCGGCAGGATGGCTTGGAAGCGGCGGTCGCGCCCCTGCTTGGCCGAGCCGCCCGCCGAGTCGCCCTCTACGATGTACAGCTCGCACTGCCGCGGGTCGCGTTCCGAGCAGTCGGCTAGCTTGCCGGGGAGCAGGGTGCCGTCCAGCAAGCCCTTGCGGGTCACCAGGTCGCGCGCCTTGCGGGCCGCGTCGCGGGCGCGGGCGGACAAGATGCACTTCTCGATGATCCGCCGCGCCTCGGCCGGGTGCTCCTCCAGATAGCGGCTGAGCTCCTCCCCCACCAGCGACTCCACCTGGCCCTTAACCTCGGCGTTGCCCAGGCGCGTCTTGGTCTGCCCTTCGAACTGGGGCTCAGGCAGCTTCACGCTGATCACCGCCGCGAGGCCCTCTCGGACGTCATCGCCGGAAAGGTTGGCGTCATTGTCCTTGAGGAACTTCTGCTTGCGCGCGTAGTCGTTCAGGACGCGGGTGAGAGCGCTGCGGAAGCCGGTGAGGTGGCTGCCGCCGTCGATGGTGTTGATGCAATTGGCGAAGCTGAAGGTGGACTCGGGCAGGCCGTCGTTGTACTGGATCGCGACCTCGACAATGGTGCCGTTGGCAGCGCCCTCGATGTATATCGGCTGGGGGTGGACGACGTCGCGGTCCTTGTTCAGGCGGAGCACAAAGCTGGCGATACCGCCCTCGAAGTAGAAGTTCGCCTCCTGGTCCCGCCGCTCGTCGGTGAAGCGGACCCACACGCCCTTGGTGAGATAGGCCATCTCCCGAAAGCGCTGGATCAGGGTGGCGAAATCGTAGTCCAGGGCGGGGAAGATCTTGGGGTCAGGCAGGAAGCAGGTGGTGGTTCCACTGCCATGGCCATGCTCTGGTTGCCGCACTTTGCGCACGGGGCCTTGGGGCACGCCGCGCTGGTACTCCTGGCGATGGACCGTGCCGTTACGGCGCACCTCCACGCTCATCTCTGAGGAGAGAGCGTTGACCACGGCGGCGCCCACGCCGTGCAAGCCACCGGAGACCTTGTAGGCCTGGTGGTCGAACTTGCCGCCGGCGTGGAGGAGGGTCATCACCGTCTCCAGCGCTGACTTGCCGGTGCCTGCGTGCGTGTCGATGGGGATGCCGCGGCCGTTGTCGCTGACGGTTACGTGGCCATCGCGCTGGATGGCGATGTCGATGCGGTCGCAGAAGCCAGCCATCGCCTCATCGATGCTATTGTCAACGATTTCGTAGATGAGGTGATGGAGGCCACGCTGGTCGGTGCTTCCGATGTACATACTGGGGCGGCGTCGCACTGCCTCCAGTCCTTCCAGCACCTGGATGTCACGGGCGGTATACTCGTTGGGCTTTCGCGCCATTTGCGGAGATTATAGCAGATACGGCGCTATTGGGAAAGGGCCATCCTCAGAAGTGGAGAATCCCGGCCAGGCGGTGGTGCAGACCATGGGCGAGCCCACCACAGGCCTGAAGCCACAACACGGAGCAGGTAGCCGCTGTTTCAAACAATGCCCAGGTGCTAACCTTTCGTCGGTAGATTAGATGACTGCTAAAGACGCCAAGCCGCCGCCTGGTGCTGCCCCGGCCCCCGCCAGGGATTGCATCGTGCCCGGAGTGGAGAGAAACGTCTTCCGTCTGGGCATAGTGAGCTTCTTTATCGATATCAGCAGCGAGATGATCTACCCCTTGGTTCCCATCTTCCTGACCGAGACGCTGCGGGCACCGGCCGCCATCGTGGGGATCATCGAAGGACTGGCCGAGAGCACAACCAGTGTGTTCAAGGTGGTCTCGGGCTGGTTTTCGGACAAGATGGGCAAGCGAAAGCCTTTCGTGGTGGTCGGCTATAGCCTGTCGGTTGTGGGGAAGGTCTTCTTGGCTCTGGCGTTCCACTGGCCGACGGTGCTGTTCGCCCGCGTGGTGGATCGATTCGGCAAAGGCGTGCGTACCTCCCCGCGCGATGCCCTCATAGCGCAGTGGACGCCACCCTCTGTTCGAGGCCGCGGCTTCGGCTTTCACCGGGCGGCCGATACAGCAGGGGCGGTAGTAGGCCCCCTGGCCGCACTGGCCTTGCTGGCGCTCATCGGCGTGCACTACCGGATCATTTTCGCGCTGGCCGTTGTGCCTGCTGTGCTGGCGATCCTCCTGCTGCGGGGCGTTGGCGAAAGGGCTCCTGCCCCAGAGGAGCGCGGGTCGCAGCCCCGACCACAACTGAGGGACTTCGGTGGTGGCTACTATGTCTTTCTGGCGATAAGCCTGGTTTTCGCCCTGGGCAACTCGAGCGACGTGTTCATCATCCTGCGGGCCCGCAACCTCGGGCTGGGCGTCAGCGAGGCGGTCCTGGCCTATGTGCTCTACAACCTCGTTTACGCCCTGCTGGCGATGCCGGCGGGAATCGTCTCCGATCGGGTAGCGAGGTGGCACGTCATTGCTGGCGGCTTCGCCATCTTTGCGGTCGTCTACTTTGGCTTCGCCGTTATCGATGCTGGAGCCTACGTTTGGCTGCTGTTTGCCGTATATGGAATCTACATGGCGTTGACCGAAAGCGTGGGAAGAGCGCTGGTGGTTGACTTCGTCGGGGCGCAGTGGCGGGGCACCGCCCTCGGCCTCTACCAGGGCGCCATGAGCCTGATGATCCTTCTGTCGAGTGTGCTGGCTGGTGTCCTCTGGGATCAGGTAGGACCGGCGGCGCCCTTCTTCCTCGGAGGCAGCACCGCGGCCCTCGCCTTTCTGATGGCCGTGCTCTTGCTGCCGCGGCGCTCGCTGCTTCGCCAGCCTTGACCGGCGCTGGGCTTCCCCTGAGACTGTAGCGAGTTGGAGGACGGTGCGATGGCAGGGGAGAGACAGCGAGCCGAGGCGCATGCCAGCGCCGAGAGGCTTCTCGAGATTTACCGGCGCCTGTACGCGGCCTACGGCCGCCAGAACTGGTGGCCGGCGGATTCGCCCTTCGAGGTGGTGGTCGGCGCTATCCTCACCCAATCGGCAGCCTGGGTAAGTGTCGAGAAAGCTATCGAGAACCTCAGGGCGGCGGGCATCCTCTCGCCGCAGGGTCTCCTGAAGGTCAGCCCCGATGAGCTGGCCCGCCTGGTCTATCCCGCCGGCTACTACAATGCCAAGGCCCGCAAGCTGAAGGCCTTCCTGGAGATGCTCTTCGACCGGCACGGCGGCCAGTTGGACGCCCTGTTCGCCCTGCCCCTGGCGGAGCTCAGGCAGGAGCTTCTGGCCACCCATGGCATCGGCCAGGAGACGGCCGATTCGATCATCCTCTACGCCGCCGGGAAGCCCAGCTTCGTCATCGACGCCTACACTCGCCGCGTCTTCTCCCGCTTGGGCCTGGCGCCGGCCGGGGACAGCTACGCCTCGTGGCAGGCGCTGTTCAGCGACGCCCTGCCGCCCGATGTGCAACTGTTCAACGAATACCACGCCCTCATTGACTGCCACGCCAAGACCGTCTGCCGCAAGGCGCCACTCTGCGACCGGTGCTGCCTGCGGGAGGCCTGCCGGCTGGCGATGGGCGCTCCCTCCTCTGGCCGCTCATGGTGAGCTTGTCGAAGGATGGGCGGGGGATCATGGTTCGACAAGCTCACCATGAGCGGAGATGCGCAGGCACTGCAAACCGCTCGCCCTGAGCCTGTCGTGAGCGCAGCCGAAGGGCCTGTCGAAGGGTGAGCGGCCTCCGAAGGGAGGCTGCAATGTGGTGCCCGCAGCCGTCGGCCCTCGCGTTGACACCCCTTTCGGGCCGCACTATGCTGGTGGCGGGGTGGCGGTATGGACCTGGGCATCGTTGGCCTTCCCCTTAGCGGCAAGACCACCGTCTTCAACGCCCTCACCCATGGCCACGCCGAAGCCGGCGGCCACCGGGCGGGCGTGGAGACGCACATCGGCGTGGTGAAGGTGCCCGACGAGCGCCTGACCAAGCTGGCCGCTCAGTTTCAGTCCAAGAAGGTCACCCCGGCCGAGCTGTGCTACCTCGATCTGCCGGCCATGGGCGCTACCGTCGGGCCCGGCGGTGGCCCCTCCAGCCAGGTCCTCTCCGCCCTGTCGGCCAGCGACGGCCTCCTCCACGTCGTGCGCACATTCCAGCGAGAGGATGTGCCTCACCCCCAGGGAAGCATCGATCCCCACCGCGATATCGCTGCCATGGACGTCGAGCTGGTCCTGGCTGACCTTGCCATCGTCGAGAAGCGCCTGGAACGCCTGGCGCCGGTGGTGCGCTCGGCCAAGCCGGGGGAGCGAGAGGCCGGCGAGCGGGAGATGGAGATCCTGCGGCGGGTCAAGGCCTCCCTGGAAGGCGAGACGCCCCTGCGAGCCCAGGGCCTGGCCGCCGAGGAGGAAAGAGCCCTGCGCGACTACGCTCTCCTCACCCTGAAGCCCATCCTTCTGGTGGTCAACGTGGGAGAGGAGGACATTGCGAGGATTGCCGACATCGAGGGCGAGTTCGCCGCTCGCTACGCCGCTGCGGGCACACCGGCGGTGGCCATCTGTGGGCAGCTAGAGATGGAACTGGCCCAGCTTTCGGAGGAGGAGGCCCGGGAGTTTCGCCAGGAGCTGGGCCTGACCGACTCCGGCGTGCAGCGGGTCATCCAGAAGACCTTCGACCTTATGGGCCTCATCACCTTCTACACCGTGGTGGGGGAGGAGTGCCGCGCCTGGACTGTGCCGCGGGCGACCCCCGCCCAGCAGGCGGCGGGCAAGATCCACTCCGACATGGAGAGGGGGTTCATCCGGGCCGAGGCCATCGGCTGCCAGGAGATCCTGGTTTGCGGCTCCCTGGCCGAGGCGCGCAAGCGGGGCATCCTCCGCACAGAGGGCAAGAGCTATTGCGTGCAGGACGGTGACGTCCTCCACATTCTGTTCTGCGTCTGACCGCGGCCCCGCCAGGCAGTGGCGCAGCCGCACGGCTCCAGCGAGGTTCATTTGACAGGAGGTTTCATTAGATGTCAGCAAAGGCGGTCTACGAGAAGAGGAACCACGTTTTCTACATCACGATCAACCGGCCGGAGGTTCTCAATTGCGTCAACAGCGAGACGGCGGACCTCCTGACCGACGCCTGGCGCACCTTCCGCGACGACGATGATGCCCTGGTGGCGGTGCTTACCGGCGCTGGCGACAAGGCCTTCTGCACCGGCGCCGACCTCAAGCAGGCATCCCAGGGATGGCTGGGCATTACGGAGGATCGATTTCGGGTGCAGCTTCAGAACCTGGAGGGCTTCCTGGGCTACACCCTGGGCCTGGACATATACAAGCCGATGATTGCCGCCATCAATGGCTACTGTCTGGCCGGCGGCCTGGAGATCGCCTGCATGTGCGACATCCGCCTCGCCGCCGACCATGCCCAGTTCGGCATCCTGAATCGACGCTGGAACATCGGCCTGGGCGACGGTGGCACACAGCGCCTGTGGCGGATCGTCGGCTTGGGCCGCGCCCTGGAGCTTATCATCACCGGCCGCCTGATCGACGTCGAGGAGGCCCTGCGCATCGGCCTGGTGAACGAGGTCGTGCCCAGGGATCAGCTCATGGCCCGCGCCAGCCAGCTAGCGGAGCAGATCTGCCAGCTCCCGCAGGGGGCCATCCGAAGCGATAAGGAGGCCCTCCTCCGCGGCATCGGGCGCCCGCTGGCCGAAGGCTTCGCCATCGAGGCCGAGGCCTTCCGCACCCTCGCCTTCCGCGCCGACTCCCTGACGGAGGGCGCC
>Ga0315277_10007608_pt1 | contig 14049 bp, 10 predicted proteins | sample YL17G05_15_MG_FD_203695 | JGI IMG/M metagenome (GOLD analysis project Ga0315277, IMG submission 203695) | Sediment microbial communities from Yellowstone Lake, YNP, Wyoming, USA - YL17G05_15 | ecosystem: Environmental > Aquatic > Freshwater > Lake > Sediment | place: USA: Wyoming | collected... | reverse complement strand
CAGAAAGGATGACCCGGTTGAATGAAATCGCTCAGGAATATTACATCTATCATGCCGCGCTTTTTCGAGCCAACAGCATGTGTGACCATGTCTTGACATGTTATGACCATCATGAATAGAATCGCTCCACAAATAGCGTCTTTTTCTTATACAATCTAATGAGTGACTGTTGCGAAAAGAGAGATTCCTCAGCGAAGTTCGGAATTTGACAATCCAAGTTGCAGTAATAATGCGTATTCCAACGATGTCAAATTCCGAACTTCGCTTCGGAATGACATTATTTGTTACTTTTGCAACAGTCACAATGAGGGAGTTGATTATTCGGGGATTTTGGGGGGAGTCGATAAATTCACATCATTGTCATCTTTTTTTGATTTTTCTTCCTTGTCCCTCGAGGTTTTTTCGATATCTATTTTTGAAATGTCGCTTCGGATTACTTTCGGACGAGGACGGAAATTCTCATCGACATCTTCCCAATCAAGAGGACCTTTCCTGTAATCGACCTCACCGGGTCTTCGGCCCTGCTTCTCAAGCTCCTTTTTTGCAAGGAGCTTTAATTCCTCACGACTCATTTTATCAATGGATGCAAATTCATCAGGGAAATTGCCACCGTACAGACGCTCAAGCTCTTCGGGCGATAGCTCGGACAATTTGACAGCGCCCTTTCGCTTTTTCTCTTTAGCCATCATGTACCTCTTGATGGAAACACCTATCAAATAACCAAGCAGAGCAATAATGGGTAATCCGATTATGAAATAGGGGATGAGCAGGCTCCATGGGATATGCTTTGGCATTTCCGCTCTCGCGCTGATTGAATACGGATGAATGGAATATGCCTCCCTCATGGCAAAGGTCAGAATCAGTCCGACATGAGGTGAATAGCTGAAATTCATGACATCAATCCTGCTTCTCGTCCGAATTTCTCAAATCCTCCAGGGGCTCGACTAGCTCGAACTCATCGTACTCCTGCCTTTCGGCTTTGATTTTCCGCTCAATTTCATTTTTATCCAATTTATGTTCAACATCGGTTTGTGGTTGCTGCTCGCGCTGTGCGATCTTATCTTTTGCGATTATCAGAATCTTTTCATCCAACGCTTCCATGCTCTTCGACAGAGGTGGTTTTTCGTTCTCCATCTGGTTCTTCAGATAAATCCATACTCCCACGAAGACGACAATTGGTATAGCTGTCAACACCGCGATTTTAATCGTCTGCCCTATATCAATGCCTTGAACTAATAAAAACAAAACGATCGACCTCCGTCTGATTATACTTTATCGGTTTTTTCTTTTTCCTCGTCTTCTGCCAGCTCATCGACGTGTTTAAGGGTATCCTGTATCATTCGGTCGACAAAAAGGATTCCATCGAGATGGTCGAGTTCATGCTGGAACACTCTTGCTGCGAGTCCGATAAATTCCTCCTCGACTCTGTTCATATCCATATCCTGGTATCTGACCTTTATCTTCAACGCTCTGTTGACTTTTGCCACATAATCCGGATAGCTGAGGCACCCTTCAAATATTATCGATTCGCCTTCACGCTCAAGAATCTGCGGATTTATCGCCACACAAACCTCAATCTCTTCCGCATCGTGATATCGATCGGGATTCGGTACAAACAGGAAGAAGCGTTTATTAATCCCTACCTGAGGCGCAGCCAGTCCAACACCCTCTTTAGCGAGCATTGTTTTAGCCATCTCCATAATCGTTTGTTTCAACTCTTCTGCAACAAATTTGACCTTATGGCATGTGCGACGCAGGTCCGGTTCAGTATAAAAAAGCACATTGAACTGGATTGCCTGTTCTTCTTTATCGCTTTCTCCGGCTTTATTTTCTATAGCTACTTTCATCTGCTCATTATTCCTTATCGGACATTAAATTCCTCTTTTATATTCGCTGAAGCGAACTCCGTTACTCGATAGCCTCCCGGTTATTTAACACTCAAACACCAATTATGATTATACATCCATGTGGGATATGTCAAAATATTCGAAAGAAGTTACCTGTCGACTCGAACATGTTCGCTGACTGACAAACCCTGTCGAAAAAGTCTGCATCAGGTGACTTTTTGATTTATTTTTGTTATTCTTTAGGGTTAATTATTGGCTTTTACATTATTCCAGAGAACAAGAGGGATCCTATGCGTGCTGTATTTTTCTTAATTATAGGATCGATCCTCATACTATCGTTTGGCATTGGATGTTCCGGCGGGCATCCAATTATCCCAGCTATAGGAGAAGGATCGATTTGGGATTTAAATTCCAACGGGATGGATTCTCCGGAATCCAACTCCGCGTTTCTTGGTCTATATCAGATTTATATCGATACCGACAATTTGACATGGCAGATTGATCCTGTCCGCAATACCGGTTCGATAGATGTACTCGAATCGGTGGATATAACCGGGTTTATGACATCCGTTCCCTGCAAAGATTGCGTGAGGATTTTCAATCTCGGAATCAATTCGGATAATAATCTTGTAATGGGTCTCGGCATAAGACATCCATTCGCTGTGGGAGACCCATCAAAACCTATAACCGGACGCAACCGGGCGGACCTCCATGTTTTCAATATCGAAGGAACCATCCTGTCAGACCGTCCGGAACTCGTTGAATTTCCCCTGAAAGGTCTTGATTTCGCCACCGGATATCTTGAGAATCCCGATGGTTACACAACCTACCTCGATACATTATTCGACAATATCATACCCACTCAATCCGAAGGACATCCATATATACTTCATTTCGATGATTACTCGCAGGGGAATTTCGCAGATTCCAATCCAAACGGTTTTGGTGATGTGCTGAATCCAACCGGTAATCTGGTGATGAGGATGGGCTCCGATTACTCAATAAAGGATTATGTATTCGATATCGAATCAGGCGAAAGCATGAACTTTGCGTTCGCTGTAGGATGTACGTTCGGATTTACTACAACATCATTCACAGACCGCTTCAATCCGGTTTATATGCTGCCTCAGCATAACAAAAAAGCCGCGAGCGAGGTTCATGTCGAGGTCATTGAGAATAATCTTAAACGCGCCAATCTCAGCTCATCCGCAAAGTTGAGGATTGAGGTTATGGATATTAACCATTCCGCTGAGAAAGGCACAGCCAAGAACCAGATGGCTTATGAATCCAAAGTCGGAACAATCGCTGTCGATGCCCCCATGGTCAGCGATGAAGTTATACTGACCAACCCGACTCCAATCTCAGGCAATGGAAGAACCGCTCCGCTCGTTTATGAGGTTACAATCAGCAATACACGAGACAAAGCTCGGGAAGGGAAAACGCCCTGCCTGATCAAGATAAGAGATTCGTACCCGATAAGATCGAATCCCAATCCAGCTCTCAACGGAGCCGATGCTATGGGACGATCTGATCCGACAACCATGACATTGACATTGCTGAATGAGTTCGCGACATATCAGCTGGTACAGCTGGATGTCGAAGGATGCGATGGAGTTGCAATGAGAGGAGTGCCGCCAAAGGATTTCGGCGTCGATTATGAGGGCAACAATTTAATTCTTTTCTCTGATAAACAGGTGTGGCGATATGATGTTGATTTCTGTACAGGCGAGCAGGTTTATACAGCTGACCTTGAAGAATTCACATCAGTAGAAAGAATAGATGCGCACTCGGATGGAAGGACGATTGTAATCGGACCTCCCAGCGGATGCTGAGGGACCAACCCTCAAGGCGCGTACGCGTTCTATCAGGCTGATGGAACTTTATATAGTAAAATCACTACTCCCCTTTATGTTACCGACTGCACTGACATGGAAACATGGGATACACATCAGAAACCGCTTGGATTCCTCGGTTATAACGAAGCTTTTAACTCAACCGCCATCTTCCATTGGGGAGAAAAGGGTTATGGCGAGACCGATTACAATGCAACCGTATGGTATCAATCGCAAGCCGGAAGCGGACTTGGCAAGATTAAATACGATTCTGTCAAAGCCGTTGATACAGCCAGTGATAAAAATCTCATAATACTTGAAGGATCACCGGAATACACAATTGAAAAATGGAAAGTCGGAGTATCAGCATCCTACAAATATGGCGCTGGCGGTCAGGGCGATGCGGATGATAAATTCAACAATCCCAAGGATGTCACTGTTGATGCGATGGATTATGTTTATGTCCTCGATGTGCTCTCAAACGGACAACCGCGAATCAAGGTTTTCAGCCCGAAACTCGCACCCGTACTCGGTATCGGCGATAGCAGCATGATTCCCGGAACGCCGATTGCCTGCGACTGGGATAATTATTACGATGCGCTTCACGTGCTCACATCCACCGGCGTAGTGGTTATTTCAAAAAGCGGATAAATGTAGATTCATCGTATTGATAATTGCAAAAATGACCGGATTCACTCCGGTCTTTTTTTTCACCGGATTTTCACTGGGAGCGCAGAACTCCAGTTCGGCACAAATCGAGAGCCAGTGAAAATGCTGAACTGGAGTTCAGCGCTCCCAGTGATTTCCCACATGTGCTATGTAATCTGATAAAATATTAATAAGGAGCTGCAATGGAAACGAGTAAATCCAAAAAGAGGAATCGATTACATACATTGCTGGCTGTAATTTTCGTTATTGTTCTCATTCTTTTCCTGATAATTTCTCAAAAGATACCACTGCCATTTATTAATGGGACCATGAGCGCTTATAAACCTGCAGCGCATGAGTGGAGGACATTTTATATTCTTCCATTAGGTGATGTTGATTCGGAATCGCTTGAGTATATAAAAGATTTCATCGCATCGGATTCGAAATTGCGTGTCGTGGTTCTTAATCCGGTTCCGATCCCGAAGGATGCGTGGGGACGTCCCGATCAGGTTAACGCGGAAAATCTAATTCGATTTGTAAGCGCCATTGAAGGTTTTCCTAAGGATGTTTTCAAAATAGTCGGGGTGACATCGGTGGATATATATGTCAAAGACTGGAATTTTGTTTTCGGAATTGGCAATCTCGGTGGAAATCAATCGATTATCAGTCTCTATATGATGTATCCAAGGGATAAGAATGGCACCCTAATCCAAAATCCTGATGGTAAATATTTAAAACTTTATCATACACGCTTAAGAAAAATCTTTCGTCATGAACTCGGACACACATTCGGACTTTCTCATTGCTGGAATCCATGGTGTGTAATGGCTTTCGCCGACAGATTGTCGCAACAGGACTCTCAAGGCGAGTATTATTGCCCATTTTGCCATTGGGGACAGCTACCTTGAGCGTGGTAGACTCATGGTAGCTGTCCCCAATTACCAATTATCCTAATTTCCTTTCCACCAGTTGCCATTCAATTTGGTTAGTGATAAAATTCACGACTCTTAAAACTTAAAAACTCCTCCTGCTCTGTACGAGCGGGATGTTTTATCTACATGCCTGAATTGGCATTTGCGATAAATATTTGCTTTTTTCATTTTATCTTAGTCATCAATCATGACCGCGATTGAAAGGAGATCCATATGGCGGATTTCGTAAAAGATTTCATAGCAAAAGTTATCGAGAAGAATCCCGGGGAGGATACATTCCATCAGGCTGTACGCGAGGTAGTTGAATGTGTCGCTGTCGTCCTCGATAGAAAACCGATTTACCGACAGCAGAGAATACTCGACAGGGTTGTCGAGCCGGAAAGAGTTATCCTCTTCAGGGTGCCCTGGCTTGACGACAAAGGTGAAGTGCAGGTAAACAAGGGATATCGTATCGAGTTCAACAGCGCGATAGGACCATACAAGGGTGGCTTGCGATTCCATCCCTCGGTCAACCTCGGTATCCTCAAGTTCCTCGGATTCGAGCAGATTTTCAAAAACGCACTGACTACCCTCCCGATGGGTGGCGGCAAAGGCGGTTCCGACTTCGACCCCAAAGGAAAATCGGATTTCGAAGTAATGAAATTCTGCCAGAGCTTCATGAATGAACTCTCAAGACACATCGGACCTGACACAGATGTCCCAGCCGGTGATATCGGTGTTGGCGGACGCGAAATCGGATTCATGTTCGGACAGTATAAAAAACTGCGCAATGAGTTTACCGGTGTCTTCACTGGCAAGGGTATCAAGTGGGGTGGAAGCCTTATCAGACCGGAAGCTACCGGCTACGGATGCGTCTATTTCGCTCAGGAGATGCTCCATGCCAACAGCGGAGACCTCAAAGGCAAACGCTGCATCGTGTCCGGTTCCGGTAATGTCTCGCAGTTCACTGTCGAGAAACTGAATCATTTCGGTGCGAAACCGATTTCTCTCTCCGACTCGAATGGATACATCATCGACGAGGAGGGTATTGATGCCGATAAGCTTGCCTTTGTCATGGACCTTAAAAACGTGAGGAGAGGCAGAATCTCCGAGTACGTGAATCAATACCCGAAAGCGAAATATGTCAACGGTGAGAGCATATGGTCAGCCCAGGTCAAATACGACTGCGCGTTCCCATCAGCGACACAGAACGAGATCGACGAGAAGGAAGCGAAGATTCTTGTGAAAAACGGATGCAATCTCGTCGCCGAGGGTGCTAACATGCCTTCAACACCGGCAGCTATTAAGATTTACCTCGACAACAAAGTCCTCTACGGGCCCGCGAAGGCGGCGAACGCCGGCGGCGTAGCAACATCGGGACTTGAAATGAGCCAGAACTCGCTTAGACTCTCATGGACTCGTGAGGAGGTCGACCAGAGGCTTCAGGGCATCATGAAAGCTATTTTCAAGCAGTGCAACGAAACAGCTGAAGCATATGGCACTCCGCGCAACTACATGAACGGCGCAAATATTGCCGGATTCATCAAAGTTGCTGATGCCATGATCGATCAGGGTCTCGTGTAACGCAGGCATCCATGCCTGCAGTACCGCAGGGTTCCAACCTGCAAATATATAAAGGAAAATACCCCGGCATCACCCTGCCGGGTTTTTTGTCAACCAAACAACAGAATGGCTCTCTCCACTTTGGGCTTGAAATAAAAAATCCCCCTCATGTTGAGGGGGAAAGAAAAATACATATTTCGACTACAAATTAATCCACATCACAGATGTAAATGCCATCACTACAAAGCAGATAAAGCTGATTATCCTCTCGATCGAAGTCCATTCTCATTGGTGAATTATTCTGATCCCAAATCGAACTCCACAGCCAAACCAGGTTTGAATCGAATTTCTGGAATCGATAAACGCCACCACCATGGTTTTCGAGAGTGAGGATATTATTCTTGGAATCGACAGCGCAATCGAGTCCACCGAAGAACTCACCGTCGCCTGTACCAAGCTTTCCGGTTTCGTTTTTCACGGTGACTAAATCAAATTGCTCATTTACCCAGCTTCCGGATATGGACAGATATCCCAACTGCTCGGATGAGACGAAATACACTGAATCCTCGGTTCCATCAAGTCCCTGCGCGGCTTTAATCGATTGCCATTCGTAGAATCGTCCGGTGTATATACCACCGAAGACACCAGTGGTCCCACCATCCGGGCGTTTAATTGCTCCGGAATATTGAGGTTCAGCACAGTCGATTGTTTCAGTATAACCGAGTGCAAGAGAACCGTATGTACCATTGTCATTGTGATTCCATACATCAGGGAAACCAAGATTTCCCTCCCAATATCCGCCGCAGCTTAATGCATTTCCCGCATATGTTATTGTGGCAACATCGCCAACAACCTCCCATGTGAACATAGTCTGGATTCCGGGATTTGTAACCACAAATCCTTTGTCAGTGACATCGATTCTGTTCCAGAACTGAGGCATACCTAAACTCTCCGGATCGTTCATTCCGGTTCCCGGATTGAGAACGGTCATCCCGGTAAGGTCATTCTTGAATTGAATAGCCGTTCTTGTGCCATTAACATTTTCCGTTTCCGGGTGGTCAGCACAAACATAAACGTAGTTCATAGGCTCAACACCTACGTCATACCAGGAATCCTTACCGGGCTTTTCGATTCCATCAATAACATGAACATGAATATCTCCACCACCGGGGCTGACATAGATTGTTATCCAATCCCATAACGGAAGATTTGGAGCTCCGCTGGAGAATGCCATTATCCATCCAAGATAGTAATTTGATGGCGCGCCCATGTTGTTATAAAGAACTCCGCTGAAAGTATTTCCTCCGGATGGCGTCAGCAGCAGGCTTTCCGGACCGAGTATCAGATCGCATACCAGGAATACTTCCGTTATATCGTTTTGCCAATCGTAGACATCGACACTGACATTGGTAGATGCACCAAGGGTCTCGTATAATACGCCCTGCTGAAAATTATCGATTGTGTATGGCTCGAGGCAATTACGCGGATATGACGCATCAACAGCAAATCGAACGTTAGGATTAAATCCGGGAAGGTAGATTTCAAGAGTTTCAGTGTGGCTCGTGTGAGCCGCGAATTTTCGATTTACTTCTGTTTTCGCGTATGCCATGAATGGATTAATGGTATCTCCACCGGGGATATCGAACAATGGCGTCCAATCATCGCCATTCTCGAGCTGGTGTCCGACCGTGTCTCTGTAGATAATCAAGCGCACATCGTAGCCATCGAGTGAGGTGTTGTTGTTTAAAGTAACCTTGACTGTAATCACTTCATATACAGGATCCCATGAAACAATTACAATTCCCGGTTTTGGAATAAACGGCGTCACATTAAAGTGCGCGTTCAATTCACGATCGGGAATAACATCGACGGTTTTGGATTCGAGATCGAAGTTTGCCGTCCATGCGCCCCAGAACTGCCGTCCGGACTCATCACTGGCAGGCTGGTTTTCCGGGTCTGATAGCTGTATCGGTTCGCGCGAACCGCCTGAACAGCCAAACAATACCAGCAAAACCAGTGCAATCAGCACAAATATCATGTTTCTACTTCTCATGCTCTACCTCCTGATGAGGTTTATAGAATGTGTAATTTAAATCTTAATTTTCAGTTTCACGGAAAAAAGCAAATTACCGTAAAAGTTATACTCATAAATTATAACCTAAAAACTTTTTTATTTCATCTTTTTCATGAAAAAACAATTTATCGAGGCATTAATACATTTTCCATAAATCGATGAAAAATCTCTTGACATTCCGCAATATATCACTAAACTGATGTTCCCTATTTTGGCTATACTCCGCATAAGGAGAATCATATGACTCAAAAATCAGCTGCCATAATGGTACCAATGGATGTCAAATACCATGCTGCCTGGCTCTCGTGGGTTGCCGCCACAACAACATGCCTGAATGCTCTTGGAGTGAAGTGCGATCAGGTTGATGTTGCTGGTGTAAGCGGTTATGCCTTTAATCTGGGCATCAATAAAACTCTGTGCCCATCCGGTCCAACATGGTTCGACTGGGGAATGCTTCAATGGGGCATACTTACTCTCGGACGAACTGTAGCAGTATACCAGACCGGAGAATGCTATGTACCGCAGAATCGAGATGATCGAAATAACGCGCAGGCAAAAACAGCATTCGAGTTTGCGAAGAGAGAAATAGAGGAGGGACGCCCATGCGTTATCTGGGGAGCTTATGTCCCTGAGTTTGCTGTGGTTGTCGGAATTGAGGGCAACTCATATATTGTTAAGAGCTACAGAGAGTTTTCAAAAGAACCACAACCACCAGTCCCATACAACGAGCTTAATGCACCCGGTGGAATCTATGTTCTTGCATTCCCAGATACTGGTAAGTACGATGTCAAATTACAGGATAAGTTTGCGCTGGAAAATGCGGTTCGCTTTTTCAATCAACCATCCTTTATCCTTCATTATGGAAAAGAGGGGTACAAATACTGGATAAATGAATTAGAGGCTGGCAACGCGGGTTCGTTCGGAATCAGCTATAACACAGCCTGTTACCATGAGGGACGCATATTCGCAAAGGAATTCCTGAAACGCGTTGCCGGACGAAATTCATTCGCGAAGGATGAACTTATGAAAGCATCCAAACTCTATGAAGAAGCCGAGAATGAATTCAAGACTCTTGCGAAGCTTTTCCCATTCCCGGGTGAGCAAGGGAAGAACATAACTGACAAGGATGTTATCAAGCAGGCGGTTAAAGCTCTCAAGAAGGCTAAGAAATCCGAATGTGAAGCGATGGATATAGTTGATGAAGTCGCCAAAATGGATTGGCCTAAATAAATTGAAAAGTTAAAAAAACTAACACGAATATCATTTCGTTGGTTTAGTCAAGGATCGATGTGCATCAGGTCCAGTCAGCTACGGACTGATAACCCACAAGATCCGCGGTCCAGTTTGGTAGAGATTTATATTTGAGCATGTTGCCAATAATGCTGCAAACCGATAATTGCTGAATTATTCTGGCATTTTGAATTTACTTGCAGGAATCGTTATTTAAATTTTCAGGATGCCAATCCGCCCATCATCTGAACCGATTGCGCATATATTCTCGATTGGACTGCATGAAAACGATTTTATTCTCTCCCATGCTTTATAAATTATCCTTGCATCAAATATTATTGATGAGCGCCCATTGCCACTTAGTGTTTTTACAGTTTTGTCACTAAAACAAACTATGAAGTTTCCATTAAAATTAAATTCAATATTTATACGATCCGAGGTATCGATTTCTTTTGAATGAAACGATCCCGAGGTAAGGCTTCCCCAATACATATCTCGTATATCACCTAACGCAGCATATTTCGAACCGTCGGGACTCAGTGTTAATTGTTCGAGAAAATACATATCGCCCTGTTTTATATCTAGCTCTTCCCCTGTATCGATAGACCACATTCTAAGCTTTGATAACCTGCGACCAACATCATCATCTCCCGTACGCTTAAAACCGACATTACATACTACCGAATTATGTTTTTTACTGATGCTGAAATCCTGAATCGGATCTGTTTTGGTTTCGATAGTTAAAAGCTCTTTATCATCTTTCCATGCCCGAATCTTAATCGATTTTGACAGTCTATTCCAACTGTAAAAAGCACTTCCTTCCCGCCATGTATAAACAATACTCTCGCCATCAGGTGTGATTTTAGCTATTTCTATTGTGCCCGTTTTAGGCTTAAAGGTCTTTTTCAGTTCAAATGTTGATGCATCAATTACGCGGATTGTTTTATCATTCCCAAGGGAAATAAGTGTTTTACTATCTCCGCTGATATCAAGACTTTCTATTCCATCTGGGCAATCTATAAAATTATTCGTCTTAATAACATTCATGTCATCATCGAAAACATCAATTTCCCAGCCTTTATCGCTTGGATGGCTCATTATATTGTGTTCAAAATTGCATGTTAATTGATCTGGCCAACTGTTCGCATCATGCGAGCATAACTGTTTACCATCCTTTACTGAATACACTTGAAAATAATCCCGTTCAATGCTTTCAACGCATAATAGATAATCTCCATTTTCGCTGAGGCTACAAGGGGAAGACCTGAAATTGCCTGAAATGTGATTTATGAGTTCGCCATTTGGAAAACTTCTGATATCGATTGAAAACCCGCCCTCATTCGGTGGCAAATTACAATTTCTAACAAGATATCTGGTGCCATCCGGGCTGAAAACGGGATTATTATCTCCCTGAATGACATTGATGATTTTAAAAGATTTCAGTTCCGCAATAAAAAAACAGTTATACATGCAATTATAAATCGGATTATCAGGATCCTGCTCATAATCACCTGCCAATACCAGATATTCACCCCCCATAACAAATGCAATATCCTCAAAATACCTGAATCCGGGATTATTGATAGTACCAAGAAGTTTTCCATTCTGAATTGACCATATATCTACTTTCAGAAATCTATCAGAATATATATTATCTACTGTGGCAATTAAATCTCCCTTCGGGCTGACATCATACATTAGTCCTGCTTTAAGAGTACAGGTTAGTTTACCTGATGTTACATCCCAAATAAAACATGTCTCATTTTCGGCAAAATATTGCGTACGACCCTGCGAAACAAAATACTTCGAATCCCTTGTAAATGAATTTGCGCCTTTCCAATGACGTTGAGCATAAACATCAAATATCTTTCCATCTAAGGTTCTGTTTTTCTTACCTGTAGATACTTCCCAAAGAGATATTGTCGGATTCTCATCTCCTCCATAAGTAGCGATCATCCTGCTATCCCAGCTGAAGCATAAAAATATGGCTTGGCTCGATTCGGGTCCAAGATCCCTGATAAATTGTTTAGTCTCACTTGACCAGAATCCTATGATATGCTGTTCACCAAAATATCCAACAACGGTTTTTCCATCAGGACTTATATCTGTATAAGCTATGAAAGATTCATGCGGATTTATACTTCTTACAATCTTTCCGGTTTCAATATCCCAGAATCGAATTACACTGTTTGAACTTCCTGATATTAAATTTTTTCCATCCGGTGTAAAGATAAGAGCATCGACCGGAAAACTATCTGCTCGAAAGGTTTTCAAGGGATTGGAAAGTGATGTCAGTGATTCTTGAATCGTATTACCGCAACCGGATAGAACAATCAGGGTTACCAGCAGGATCAACATCGATGCCCTTGGATGCAAATAATCAACGCGATAATCATTACTGTGACATCTTTTCAAGAGCTCAGAACGCATTATAAGAACTACCCCCAAAGCCAATTAAATCCTTAGACATATCGAATGCTCCTCAAATTTAATAATCATCAGATTTCCATTAGTTTATGATGACTTGTCACTATTTTCAAATCCTAATCTTTGGATATCCTCATTTTTAGAGAAAACCTCGAATCTTCTTAAAATTCCGAATTAATATCTTTCAGTAACCGTTTGTAACATGGGTGTCTATCCGCTTGAAATCTCCAACCTTCATGCGATAGAATTTCGTTTCTCGCCGACCTCACCCATGAGATAGAGACCAGTCATAAGGTCTGTCCAATGGGCATGTCGGGTTGTTAATTTACATCAAGTAAAGCTCGGAGGATTTGATATGACAACAAGAATAGCGAATCGGATATCGAAACTCGGCGGTGAGGGGGCGTTCGAGGTGCAGAAGCGAGTCGAATTACTAAAGCGTGAGAAAAAGAACATAATCTCATGCCATATCGGACAGCCGGACCGTCCAACGCCCAAACCGATCGTAGATGAGGCTAAGAGAGCGCTCGATGCCGGCCATCATGGATATACGCCATCGGGCGGAAAAATCGAGATGCGCGAAACCGCGGCGGAATGGCTTTCAAAAACCCGTGGTGTGCACTACGACTGGGAACAGGTAATCATAACGCCCGGCGCGAAACCCGCGATTTTCCTCGCACTTCTCGCGACAATCGAACCCGGCGATGAGGTTATCTATCCCGATCCCGGTTATCCGACCTATGGAAGCGTAATCCCGTTCCTCGGCGCAATTCCAAAACCACTCCCACTTCTCGAGCAGCTCGGATTCAGGTTCCAACTCGATCAACTGAAATCGCTGATAAATCCCGGCAAAACCAAAATGATTATCCTCAACTCACCCGAGAATCCGACCGGCGGAGTTCTCACGGATGAGGACATGAAGGGAATCGCAGAACTATGTTTGAAATATGATTTAATGGTTTTTTCCGATGAGATATACAGCCAGATTATCTATGACGATGTTCATCGCTCGATCTGCCAGCAGCCGGGGATGTATGATCGGTCTATTATCATGGATGGTCACTCGAAAACATTCGCGATGACCGGATGGCGTCTCGGATTTGTCGCCGGCACGAAAGAGCTCGCGCGCGCGGTGGAACTTCTGATGACCAACTCCAATTCGTGCGCAGCGAATTTCACCCAGACCGCGGGCAAGCTTGCGCTCACGATGGATCAAACGCCCGTTCTGGATATGGTGAAGGAGTTCAAACGTCGTCGGGACATGATAGTAGAGCGCTCACAGTCTGTTAAAGGGGTCACATGCCACAAACCGCAGGGAGCGTTTTACATATTCCCGAACGTGAAATGTTTCGGGAAATCATCGAAGGATATAGCGGAGTATTTACTGACCGGCGCATCAGCGATGTATCCCGAAATCGCTAAAAAAACCGGCGTCGATGGCGTTTCGGTGTTGCCCGGCAGCGCATTCGGTCCCTATGGCGAGGGCTATATCCGATTAAGTTACGCCAATTCGTATG
>Ga0315277_10007605_pt1 | contig 14053 bp, 13 predicted proteins | sample YL17G05_15_MG_FD_203695 | JGI IMG/M metagenome (GOLD analysis project Ga0315277, IMG submission 203695) | Sediment microbial communities from Yellowstone Lake, YNP, Wyoming, USA - YL17G05_15 | ecosystem: Environmental > Aquatic > Freshwater > Lake > Sediment | place: USA: Wyoming | collected... | reverse complement strand
TCCCCGTCAATAGCTTTCTCGGGACTGAATCCGCACCTCGGCGACAGCGGCCTGGCCGGGGATGAAGACCGGAAAATCACCGCGGTTGCCGTGGAAATGGCGCGCGGTGAGGGTATTGATGCCCGGGGCCCTTTCCCGGCGGATACGGTCTTTGTCCGTGCAGTCCGCGGGGAGTTCGATGCGGTAATCGCCGCCTATCACGACCAGGCCATGGTGGCTGTCAAAATGCATGCTTTCGGCAGGGGCGTGAATATAACCCTTGGCCTGCCCTTTATCCGGACATCCCCGGATCACGGCACAGCTCTCGATATCGCCGGCAAAGGCCTGGCCGATCCTACGAGCATGGTCGAAGCGGTGAAGCTGGCAGCAAGCCTCGCCAGAATAAGACGCCCTGGGGGTAAAGAATGATCACTTTCAAGGATGTCTCCGCCAGTTACCCGCGGAGGGGACTGGTCCTCCAGGGGCTCAATTTCCATATCGGAAAAGGCGAATTTGTCTTCCTCACCGGATCGAGCGGCAGCGGCAAAAGCACCCTTTTGAAACTTATCTATCAAGAGCTTAAACCGTCATCCGGCGAAGTGGTCGTGGCCAATTTCAGCTCCCGGAAAATCAGAAACCGCCAGGTGCCTTATCTTCGCCGCAAACTGGGAATTGTCTTCCAGGATTTCGGCCTTCTGGAGAACCGCACTGCGGGTGAAAACGTGGCTTTCGCCCTCGAGGTTACCGGAGTTCCCCGTTCCTTTATGCGCAACCGGATGTCCAAGGTTCTGACCCAACTGGGCCTGGCCGGCAAGGCCCATTGTTATCCCCAGGAACTTTCCGGCGGCGAGCAGCAGAGGGTGGCTATAGCCCGCGCGCTGGCCGGCGAGCCTCACGTGCTTATCGCCGATGAGCCGACCGGCAACCTGGATCCGGCAATAAGCCGGGAGATCATGCGGCTGATGGTGGATATTAACGCCATGGGCACTGCGGTTATCGTGGCTACCCATAATTACGGCCTGCTCTCCGGCCGGGATAATTTCCGCAGGATTCATCTGGCCAACTCGGGAATAATCTTTGACGGGCCCTGTCTGAATTTTGACCCCCGAAATGCAGCAGGCTGAAATATTAACGTTCCTGGCCAAGGGAAGATAATGTCGATATTGCGTTCATTCAAAGGGGCACTGCTGGGTTTTTCGCGCGCCAGAACAATGACCTTTTTTGCGGTGATGGCTACCAGTTTCAGTCTCCTCGTGCTCGGCTTGTTTTCCCTGATCGTCCTGAACCTCAGCGGCCTGATCCGCTACCTCGAAGACAAGGTGGAGATAGTGAGTTATCTGCGCGACGAGGCGGACAGGGCCATGGTGGGACTGGCGATAGAGGATCTGAGCCGGGTGGAAGGGGTACAACAGGTACGCTTCGTGAGCAAGGAAGAAGCTTTGGAGAATTTCCGCGCGGATCTGGGCGAGAACAGCGACCTCCTTCAGGATCTGGAGACTAATCCGGTGCCTGCATCGCTCAATATCACCATGAAACCGGGATACAGGGACACGCTGCATGTCAAGGAGGTTGCGGATGCCGCAGCCAGGTTCACCTTTGTCGAGGATGTGGATTACGGAAGGGAATGGCTGAGAAGAATTGATGTTTTGAAGCATGCAGTCGGTCTGGTAGGAGCGGTTTCCGGCGCCGTTCTGGTGCTGGTTGCAGTAATCCTTATCTCCAGCGCCATCAAGATCGCTATTTTCAGCAGGCAGAAAGAGATTTTCATCATGAAAATAGTCGGGGCGACCAACGGCTATATCAGGAGTTCTTTCCTGGTCGAGGGCTTACTCAAGGGATCGCTCGGCGCTTTGTTGGCAGTCGGTGTGATTTACGGAGTCACCGAGGCTTTCCAGAGGAAAATCATTCAAATAACCGGTTTCACTTCAGAATACTATCTTTATACCGTTCTGGCCGGAGCGCTGATGGGTCTTATCGGCAGCTGGATCTCCCTCGGCAGATATTTGCGGCGGATTTAGACGTTAACAGGGAAACAGGCTGGATCATGGTCTGCAAATTTCAGTATCCCGGCAGGGGCAAGCTGATAGCTCTTTGCCTGCTTTTTGTTTTATTCGGTTTCTGGCGGAATTCCCTGGCACAGAAGCAGAAGGAGAAAGCCAGTGAAAAGGTTCATCAGGCGGAGCAGAAAATAAGGTCATCGAAAAGCCAGCTGGAAAAGATCGAGGGTGAAATCGAGGAAGTGGATACCCAGGCTAAGGGGCTGGAGAAGAAGGAAACCAACCTGATCCGCCAGATTCACGACTACGAGAGAAAGATCGACGATTCGGAGAGGATGCTGAGAAGTTTGAACAACGAGATCGAGGAGATCACCAGCGAGATAAATTATATCAACCACCAACTGGAGAGCCTGGCCCTGAAGCTCGAGCTGAAAAAGGCCATCCTCTACCGCCGTCTGCGGGGAATATACAAACAGGGCCGTCTGCATAAGTTTTCGGTTCTCCTGGGCAGCTATTCTTTTACCGATCTCCTTCAGCGTTATAAGTATTTCACCCTGATCGCCGCCCAGGACAAGAGGCTGGTGCATGAGGTGAGCCAGCTTCAGCACACATACAGCGAATACAAGCTGGCCAGCGAGCGTAAGCTTGCCCAGCGGGTGGAGCGCCGTGCGCTGCTTGAAGCCGAGCAGCGGAAACTGGAACTGGCCGAGGGCGAGCGTCAGAAACTTCTCCGGTCGGTGAAATCCCGGAAAGAAGAGGTGCTTCAAATCCTGGCCCAGCGGCGTGCCGAGGCCGAGCGCATCCGTGAAATGATCGCCGAATGGGAGCGCCTGCGCCGGGAAGCTGTCGAGCAGGCCAGGCGTGAAGGACGGGTCCTGCCGCCGGAGAGCGCCTATCTCGAGGGCAAGAAGGGTAAGCTGGCCTGGCCTGTGGCAGAAGGGAAAATGATCCGCGGGTTCGGGACCTATATCGACGAGATAACCAAAACCCGGGTGATCAACAACGGTATCGATATCCAGGCCAGGGCCGGGGATAACGTATTATCTGTTTCCCAGGGTGCGGTAAGGTTTGTCGACTGGTATAGAAGTTACGGTAAAACAGTGATGGTCGATCACGGTGCGGGAATGTACAGCATTTACAGTCATCTGGGCGAGGTTTTCGTGGAGCTGGGCGATTTCGTGAACACAGGCCAGGCCATCGCCAGTGTAGGCTCGACAGGCTCGCTCGAAGGGCCGATGCTTCATTTCGAGCTGCGCGACGGAATGAAAGCCGTGGACCCATTGCTGTGGCTGTCAAGATAATCTTGTCGTCGCAATATAGAACATGGTATGTTTTACGCTTAAAGTGTCGGGAAAGTAAAAATGCCGGAAAAAAGCGATACCGGGAAACCGCTCGGTCTTTTCGAGCTCGTGGATAAAGACCTCCAGGCGGGCATGCTTGAGTCCGCTATTTCCCGCGACTGCCTGGGGGGCACCCTTTTATTTTTCGGGCCTGACGGGAGCGGTAAATCGAGCCTTGCTTTCTGGCTGGCTGCGGCTTTAAATTGCCTTCAGAATGGCGGCATAAGAGCCCCTTGCGGCACATGTTCCGCCTGCCATAAAGTGGCCACCCTGAACCATCCGGATCTTTTTTGGATTTTCCCTCTTCCCGGCAGCTTTTATAAGGGGGAAAATGTCGATCAAACCAGGCTGGCCGAACTTTTCGAGGAAAAGCGCTCGGTTCCCTGGCTCGATATCCAGTTTTCAGAAAAGAGCGAGCATCATTTGGCAGCAGTGCGCAGCATACGCGAGGAAGCGGCGAAGGGCTGCTACGAAGGTCGTCAGAAAGTGTTTGTCATTACCGGCGCTGACCGTCTGCGGATAGAGGCTTCCAACGCCTTTCTCAAGCTTTTGGAGGAGCCGCGGCCTTTTGTGAAGCTTATCCTCTTGACCGAGAAACCCTCCAGCCTCGTACCCACTATCCTCAGCCGCTGCCAGAGGCTGCATATCATGCGGCCGCAAAAAGCGGCCTGCCTGGACCTGTTTAGGGAAAGGTTCGGGGTTCCCGGAGACCAGGCGGCGGAGATTCTGGATACGGCTGACGGTAACCTGACAGTGGCCCTGAGAATGGTTGGCCAGGAGTCTTTTCAGACGGCGAGACTCTGGGTCGAGAAAACTTTTGCGGCTGTGCTCGAGGCCGAAACCTCGAGCTGTTATGGTCTTCTCGATGACCGGAACGGGCCGATGTGGAACCGGGGAGATTTCGAACGTTACCTGGCTTCTCTTAGCCGGTCGTTGCGCGATGTTTTATTATTCAGGATCGCCGGAGAGGATGCAGTCGGATTCGCTGGCGGCGGGGCAGCCGCGGAAAAGGGCCTCGTGAGGGAGTTTTCCGCCCGTGTGCGCGATCCTCAATCTTTAGTTGGTTTACTGGGCAGAATAGTCAACCTGCGGGACGAGTTGAACCGCAATGTCAACTTGCATCTGTTGGGTTGGTCTATTTTACACAAGATGAGAGAGGTGGCAGGAGATGAGTGCTGAGTTGGTTGAAGTTCAGTTCAAGAGGGAAAGGAAGGAATTTTTCCGCAACACCAATAACCTCGAGCTCAAGATCGGCGATTACGTGATCGTGGAAGTGGATCGCGGGGAAGATATGGGCCGATTGATCCAGAAGGGCTTGCTGGTCGACAGGAAGAATTCGGCGAGAAAACAGGAGCTACCCTCTATTCGCCGGCTGGCTACCAAAGAGGAAATAGAATACCTGGAAAAGCTAAGTATCAAGGAGGAAGAGGCTTTGAAAGTATGCCACCAGAAAGTCCTCGAGCGGCAACTTCAGATGAAGCTGGTGGATGCGGAATGGCAATTTGACGGTAACAAGATAATTTTTTACTTCACTGCGGAAAAGAGGGTCGATTTCCGCCAGTTGGTAAAGGATCTGGCGGCTATTTTCAAGACCAGAATCGAGCTGAAACAGATCGGAGTGCGCGACGAGGCCAGAAGGATTGGCGGATGCGGCCGGTGCGGCTACAAACTCTGCTGCACCACCTTCCTTGACGATTTTGAGCCGGTCACCCTTCGCGCCGCCAAAGACCAGAGGCTTTCTCTGAATCCCTCCCAGATAAGCGGTATTTGCGGACGTCTTATGTGCTGTCTGATTTTCGAAAGGGAATTTTACAAGGATCAGACCAGGAAATTTCCTAAAGAAGGTAAGGAATTTATTACCACAGAGGGAAGAACAGAAAGAGTCTCCGGCCTCGACCTGTTCAATGAATTTGTTGAGCTGGAAAACAAAGAGGGTTTTCGCCGGAAGATCTCTCTTGAGGAATTTAATAAAACAGCCCGGGAATTTCTCTCCAAAAATAACCCTGAGACCAGGAAAAAATTGAGAGAAAATGAATAGACCGGGACATTCTGCTCCGGTCAGGTTAAGGTTAAATGGAAAAAGAAGGCAGGGTGGAATGAATGCCCTGGAAATATCTAGCGCCGGCTTTTAGCCGGCGCTTTTTTTCTTCGGCCGGAATAAACAGGTTGCGGAATGATTCCTGACCTGATATTTTGAACCTGAAAAAGATAATATTGACCTGTTCTCAGGAAATTTTGGATGAATTTTTCTGTTTTGTTTGATAAATAACAGTTCCCGGGAGGCTGGATGAACAAGATTGTCGGTATTTTTATTGTTTTCTTGTTTATCGGAGTAATTTTCATTATTCCAGACTGCGGCCGCCATGAAAAAGTATCCGGTATCCGGTCTCTCCAAACCAATTCCGGTCAGGAAGTCTGGGACACCTCGGGCACAAAAAGAGTTGTCGCCGATACCTACCTTGACCGCGGGGAAACACAAAACGCCATTCTCGTGGATGCAGCAAACCAGGCTGTGCTCAGACTCACCGGCCCCCGGGTTCCGGTAAAAGCAGGCAGCTCGTTCTCATTCCGTTTTGATTTGCGGAGCGAAAAGGCCATAGGCGATATTTTCAAGGCCAGCCTGGAATTTATCGGCAGAGAGGGAAACAGCAAGGGTGATTCCCTTTTATACAGCATAAGTGCTGAGGCGGATGAAGACCATCCGGGATGGACAAGACCATGGATGAGCTATACCCGGGCGCTCAAGATTCCCGAGAATGTGACCGAGGTTCGGATAAAAGTTTCGGTAAGCCCTGCCCGGGGAAAAGTCTGGCTCGGCGGGATGTCTTTCCTCGAGGGTGAAGGATGGCTGGCTTATGCGGCCACTTTCTCCAGCCATTTAGGCCGTCAACCCCAGGACAAATATGTCTATACTGCTGTGCGTAATATTGAGCCAATGGGAGTCCCGCAGCCGACCGAAGAGGAAAAGAAGTCGGGTCTGTTGTTTTTCGAGCGCAAAGGGATGGTAGGGGCCTGGCCCTATGCCAACCCCCGGGAGGGGGATCGGGTGGAATTGCTCTATGAGAAAGTGCCGCGGGGGACAGTGGCGCCTTTTGTTTTCGGGGTCAAAGCTCTGGAGGATCTTTCCGGGGTCAATGCATCTCTTTCCGGGCCGCTTGCCGGGAAAGACGGTGAGCTCAAGACGAAACCCATCCTCTATCAGGGCCGTTACGTAGCCACGCGCCAGGAAAGCAGCTGGAGCAAAATTTTCAATATCCGAACCCGCCTTCTCGAGGCTCCCCAAGCCAAACCGCTGTCCAGGGGCGAAAACACGTTTTTCTGGCTGGATATACCTGTTCCGGAAAATACGCCGCCGGGAGTTTATGACGGCGAATTCACGGTGAGCGCACAAGCTCATACTTCACTCAAAGTTCCCTTCCGGCTCGAAGTGCATCCGGTCACCCTGCCCCCTATACCCGGGGATTACACCCTGGGTATGTACTACTATCCTCCGGATGATCCGGCTTTGATAGAAGCCCAGTTTAAAGACATGGCCGCTCACGGAGTCCACGCCGTGTCTCTTGCCGGGGCCTTCGTGGAAAAGTCTCCGGCAGGAGCGATTCGTCTGGATTTGAACAGGGTCAGGCAATTGGATGTATTGATGGCCCTGATGAGAAAGTACGGATTTTACCGGCCAACTTCCCTTTACGTGGCAGATCTCCTGCGCCGTCTCGATCTCCCGAACAAAGCCGGAGAGTGGACAGAGGAGTATAAAAATCTGTACCAGTATGCGGTGAGGTTGATGGATGATACGGCCAGGCAAAGAGGCTGGACCAGGCTGATGTTTTTCGCTGTGGATGAGCCGGCTAATGATCCCGAGCACATGAAACTCGCCCTTCTCACCCACCAGCTGCTCCGCTCGATGAAAGGGATAAAGACTATTTGCGATCTGAATACTCCCGGTTCGGTCGAAGAGCTGGCGCCGTATCTGGATGCCATAGTCATTCAGATCAGCTCGATCTCACCGAGCACTATCGGCTTTACCAAGAGTAAAGGACTGCAAACTTTCTTTTACCTGCCGGCCTTGGGTTCTTCGGATGTAGGGACGGATGCCGCTTACCACCGGTCAATCCCCGGCTGGTTCCTGCCGCGCTCCGGAGCGGACGGCATATATTACTTCGCCTACCAGGCAGTCGAGAAAGATCCGTATGATGAGCTTGACGGCGGGCACCGCGACTGGTGTGCAGCCTATCCCGCCGAGGCGCCATATTATGTATGGCCGTCCCCGGAGTGGCAGGGTATCCGCCGGGGGATAGAGGATTTGCGCCTTGTGGTTCTCGCCAGACAACTGATCGAGCAGTGCAAAGCCGGTCCTAATGAAGCGGCCCGTCAAAGAGGAGAAGAAGCCAGGGCAAAGCTGGAAGGGATATTGAACACGGTCAAGCCTTCCGGGCCGGAAGTGATTTATCAGCTGCACAATGAACTGGAAACATATGCCAGCGAGAAATGGCGTCAGGAGCTGCTCGGAGAAGTTTCAGCCCTGCAGGAGGCGATGAGGGGGAAATAAATATCCGGAGGCAGCATCAGGGCGGGATGGCGGTCAGGTGCCGTTGAATTTCGCCAGTTCAAGGCCTTCCGCAGTCCATCTGATATAGGACATGTGCGTACACCAGTCGCCGGCGTTGAGATAACGGCCGCGCTCGAATTGACGGTCATCAGGCTGATGGGTGTGAGCCAGGATTACGGCATCGAGTTCCTGATTGTTTTCCAGAATCCGCCGGGCGGTCTCAGCCGAGGCCTCGATGCGGGCTTCCTGCAGCCTGGCGGTGTACTTCCTGCTGGTGCGGCTGGTAAGCCGGGCCAGAGCATAGCCCCAGTCCGGGTGGATCAGGCGGAAAAGTTTGATCAGCACGCTATTGCGCAGGAGCTTTTTCAGGACTTTATATCCGGTATCGCCTTCTCCCAGGCCATCCCCGTGTGCCGCAAGCACACGCAGCGGCGGTTCGGTCTCGCGGATAAAAAGGAGAGAATCCTTAATCAGCGTGACTCCCAGGGTCCGGCTGAAAAGCTCACCCAGCCAGAAATCATGGTTTCCAGCTACGTAATAACAGGTCACTCCGGAGCGCGAAAGAGCTTCGATCGCCGCCAGGACTCTCAAATGCCGCGCCGGGAGCACAGTTTTATATTCGAAATAAAAGTCAAAAAGATCTCCCAAGATGACCAGCACATCCGCCTGTGAGCGGGCATACTCGAGAAATTCCACCACCTGCTGGATTTTCTCCTGTAAGCCGGCTGTGTCCTCGCTTTCCAGATGGGCATCCGAAAAAAAGAAGACCCTTGCCCCCGGAGCGATACCAACTTTAATGTGCGGCGGATATTCCAAAGGCCATGTCTCCGAAAATAAGATAAAAGAGAGCCGGCCAATTCAAAAGCCTGATCGAACGTTTTAAGATAGAGACTGGACTACTGTCAGGCAATATTTTTTTCCCTGTTGTTAAAAAACCTCGTTGGAAGTTATATTTAAAAGACAAAAAAATTGCTAAAATCGGCGAAAAAGCGTAAATCTCAGGCGGATTCAAAGCAGGTGAAAAGGTATTCGACGATAAAGAAGGGTTTGTCCGCTGCTTTAATAGTCTTTTTTCTATCCATCCCTGCTCAGGCTGAGGATTTTTCGGTCACGCTCGCCGACTCGGTAATAGTTCAGGGTGGTATCGTACGCTGTGATATTACAGCAGAGCCGCCTCCGGACACAGTGACCGGATCTTTCCGGGGCAGGAGCCTGCCATTTCTCAGGTCGTCGAGCGGCGGATTTTATACACTTCTCGGCATAGACATGGAGACAAAGCCGGGAGCCTATTGGCTGAAGCTCAGGGTTTACCGCTCCGGCAATACCGGGGAAGAGGCCAGGCGAAAGCTGAGTGTGATTAAGGCCAATTTTCCAGTAGAGAAATTGACCCTCGAACCGGCCAAGGTTTTTCCGGATAGCACAGCCTTGAGGCGGATCAAACGAGAGGACGAACTGCGGGACCGCAAGTGGTCGATATGGGCGCCGACCGCTTTCTGGAGCGGACCGTTCGTACCACCGGTCACTGGTGAGATGAGGCGGTTCGGCGACAGGAGAATAATCAATGGCGTACAGCGGAATCCGCACACTGGGGTGGATATAGTCGCGCCGGAGGGTGCTCCGGTACTTTGCCCGTCAGCAGGCAAAGTGATCCTGACCGGGGATTTTTTCTTTACCGGCAAAAGCATTTATATCGACCATGGACTTGGTTTGATCGGCATGTTCTTCCATCTGAGCCGGATAGATGTCGCCGAAGGAGAGCAAGTGTCCCGGGGGCAGGTAATCGGGGCGGTAGGGAGCACCGGAAGAGCTTCAGGGCCGCACCTCCATTGGGGTATGCGCTGGCGCGGCTCCCGGGTGAATCCTGTCTCCCTGCTTAAGCTGGAGCTGGATTGAGGCAAGGAGGAGAAGACTCATGGCGCTGTGTACGAAGTCGGACATTGTAGTCCGCTATGCCGAGACCGACAAAATGGGGGTTGTTTATTACGCCAATTACCTTGTCTGGATGGAGGTAGGCCGGACAGATTATCTCGCGGAAGTCGGTTATCCTTATTCATTACTGGAAAAGGACGGAGTGCTCTTCCCGGCCTGCAATATCAACCTTCGTATATTCCATCCCAGCCATTACGAGGAAAAACTTGTCGTTCTTACCCGCCTGATCAGACTGCGGAGCCGCAAAGTCGTTTTTGAATACGAGATTATGCGGGATAGCAAACTCCTTGTTTCCGGCACCACAGAACATATCTGTGTCGATTCGCAGATGAGGGTCCGGACCGTACCGCAGAAGCTGTTCGAGGTCTTGAGCGCTTCCATGGATCAGGGACGGGCCGGCGGAATAGCTGAGGATTGAAACTTTTGCCGTATGGTGATGAAAGCCTGACTTGAGCAATAGTTATTTAAGTGAGAGTAAGCATGGCCAGAGATTTAAAAATAATCGGAGTGATTCTGGCCGGGATTTTTCTTCTGGTGAAAACATTCGGCTGTTCGATGATTAAGAGCGAGAAATCGGGGGCGCCTGCAGTAGCCCGTGGAGTGCGCACAGTAGCTAAAAGTACCGCACGAGCTGTAACCTGGACCGGAACCCGTACCAGACACGGCACCGCCGCAACTCTGGATTTCCTGGGTTTGATCGAGCGCCCGGTCCCGCCTGATGTTCTGGAAAGGCTGCCGGATGAATTGCTCGAATCTCTTGCCTCGCTCGAATTCGTTAAACTATCCCGGGAAACCGAGAAAATAATAATCTCCAGCCCGGATTCCCGCTGGGAGGGCGAGCTTTTCTACCGCCTGGATCAGGGAGAATCGATCGAGGTAAGTCTTCAAGGGCCGGCTAAGCTGATCGCTGTCACTCTGGCCGTCTTTTCCCCCGGGAAGAAAGAGCTGAAAAAAGAAATGGGTCCGGCAGTTTATAAATTGCTCGTACGTGTCGACAATTCGGCTCCGGCAGAGGTCAGCTTCGAGTTAGCACCCCTGGATTTACTAAGCCTGTATGGTTATGAAAACTGGCGGCTTTCTTTTCCCGGAGTCTTCGTAATCAAAGTCGAGCCGGGAAAGAAAAGCTTCCGGTTGAGTTTCGAGCGTTCTGACTGCAAGGATTTTGTTTTGATCTCTTTTTACCTGCCGAAATACGAACTTTAGGAAAGACTTGACACATCGAGGATGGAGAGAGAAATTTTTTCAAGCGATAGAAACCGGTAACCTTAAGAATGAAAAGGAAGAAGATGATCGCCAGCATGACAGGATTCGGCAGGGCCGAGGAGAGCTTCGAGAATGGAAGTCTCATTGTGGAAATCCGCAGTGTCAACCACCGTTTTATCGACTTTTCAATAAGACTGCCCAGATCCCTGGCCGACTTTGAAATCCGGATCAAGGAGCTGATAAAAAGGAAAATCCAGCGCGGATATGTCACTTATCAGCTCACCTGGGGCAAGGAGCAGGATGATAACGATTCGCTGGTCCTCAACGAGGCCAAAATTCACCGCTATCAGGAACTTTTCCGCCGCATGAAGGATGAGTTCGGCATCGAGGGCTCGGCCAGCGTGGATACGTTCATTCACCTCTCCGATGTTTTCAAAGCCGAGATCGAGCCGGAGGATCAGGAAAAAATCTGGCCTGCAGTCGAGAAGGCTACGCTCCAGGCACTCGAGGCCCTGTTCGACATGCGGCATCGTGAGGGCGAGGTGCTCTCAGCCGATATCGTGAAGCGCCTGGAGAATATGGCCGATTGCATGAAGAAAGCAAATCTGCGGGCGCCGGAGCGTCTGGAAAAACTGGGCGGGCGTCTTCGCGAGAAAATCCGCACCGCTCTGGACAATGATGCAGTGGATGAGAACCGCATGATCACTGAAATAACCATTTATGCGGACAGATGGGATTTCAGTGAGGAGGATGTACGCTTCCGCAGTCACCTCGAGGCCATGCGCCAAGACCTCCAGGCCGGGGGTGCGGTGGGCCGCAAGCTCAGTTTCATGCTTCAGGAACTGAACCGCGAAGTCAATACTATAGCCTCCAAGGCCAATGACTCCGAGATCGCCCAGATAATGGTAACGATTAAGGAAGAAATCGAGAAGGTGCGGGAACAGGTGGAAAATATCGAATGAGTACCGCCGAAAGGTTATCGCATCTGGTAACTGATTGATAAAAGGTATCTTAAGAGAGATCGGGTAAATTTGAAAAAAATTATTACCGGCAAAGCTTTTATTATCGTAATCACTGCTCCGAGCGGTACGGGCAAGACTACGGTTATCCGCAGGCTCTGCGGGCTGAATGATAGGTTGCGTTATTCGGTTTCCGCCACCACCCGGCCCAGACGCGACCAGGAAGTGGATGGCCGCGATTATTTCTTTTTCGATGAACGGGAGTTTGAAAGGAAAATAGCCGGAGGCGAGTTTATCGAGTGGGCCGAGGTTCATGGTTATCGCTATGGAACGCTGGTGAGCCAGGTCGATGGTCAACTGGCGCAAGGCTACCATGTGGTGATGGATGTGGATGTCGAAGGGGCGAAAAACCTGCGCTGTCGCTATCCGGATGGTCTATTTATCTTCCTTATGCCCCCGAGCATGGAAGAATTGAAAAGACGTCTCATGCTCCGCGGTACGGAGGATTCCGTATCGCTGGAAAGACGGATGAAGAATTCAGTAATGGAAATAGAGTCGTTTCCTTTTTTCGACTACCTGGTTATCAACAATGAACTGGAAGAGACGCTGGAAGATATTTCCGGGATTATCCGGGCTGAGGAAATGAGAGTGAAAAGGTTCCCTGAGCAGCCCTGTGTACTGAACTTGTTTCTGGAAAGCCCGGAGAAGGAGGATCGGAAATGAAGGCCGTAATTGAAAACAGGCGCATCCTGGTGGGCCTGACCGGCGGAATTGCCTGCTATAAAGCCTGCGAGCTGGTAAGCGGTCTGATCCAGCTAGGGGCGAAAGTGCGTGTGGCGATGACCAGGAATGCCTGCGAGTTTATAGGCCCGATAACCCTTCAGGCTTTGAGCCAGGCTCCGGTCTACACCGACACTTTCCAGCCGGTCGATCCCGGCGGCATAGACCATGTTCGCCTGGCCGAGTTTGCCGAGATTATGGTCATCCTGCCGGCTACAGCCAATTTCCTGGCAAAAATGGCCTGCGGCCTGGCCGATGACCTTCTCTCCACCACCTGCGTAGCCTGCGACTGCCCGGTGCTGGTCGTGCCGGCTATGAACACCAAGATGTATGAGCATCCGGCTACCCGGGACAACATACAACTGCTCGAGAAGCGCGGAGTGCATTTTCTCCATCCGGAAACCGGGTATCTTGCCTGCGGCACCGAAGGTGTGGGAAGGCTGCCCGGCAGGGAAAGGATACTCGAAAAAATAGCATTGATCCTGGGTGCGGACACTAAGCTTCGCGGCAAACGGGTGCTGGTTACCGCAGGGCCTACCAGAGAAGCCTTGGATCCCGTGCGCTATATTACCAACTCCTCGAGCGGCAGGATGGGTTTTGCCTGTGCGCGCGCCGCTGTGCGCCTGGGGGCCAAAGAGGTAAATCTGGTCACTGGGCCGACCGTGCTTTCCACCCCGCTGGGTGTGACCAGGATCGATGTTACCAGCGCGGAGGAAATGTTCGAGGCGGTCAAGCCTCTAATTATCAATGTCGATCTCGTGATCGCCGCGGCGGCGGTGAGTGATTACACCCCGGCGGAGAAAAGCCCCCGGAAAATCAAAAAATCAGACCAGGGCGCGGAAATGAATTTAAGACTGAAAACCACCTTCGACATCCTGGCCTATGTTTCAAGGAACCGGAAAAAAGGAGCCGTGGTGGTCGGATTTGCCCTGGAAACCGAAAAAGAAGAAGAGCACGGGCTCGAAAAATTGAAGAACAAGAGGATCGATCTGATCGTAGTCAACAATCCACTGGAGGCTGGAGCCGGTTTCGCTGTGGACACGAACCGGGGATTTATCCTCGACCGGGATGGCAAACGCCTGGATTTACCGCTGATGGATAAGGAAGAGATGGCAGTCCGCCTGGTCGAGCTTGCCGCAGAAAGGTTTGCCTGAGAATACCTTCAATTTAATTTTTACTAAGTATGGAAATGAAAGCTCTGCCACATGAAGTTGTTTCTCTTTTCGAAGAACTGCGCGAGGCAGGAGAAGAATTTGTTTTCCTCCCTGAACCTGCTGAGAAGCCTGAACCGGAGTGTTTCACTGAAACAGCCCGGGATGT
>Ga0315277_10007604_pt1 | contig 14058 bp, 13 predicted proteins | sample YL17G05_15_MG_FD_203695 | JGI IMG/M metagenome (GOLD analysis project Ga0315277, IMG submission 203695) | Sediment microbial communities from Yellowstone Lake, YNP, Wyoming, USA - YL17G05_15 | ecosystem: Environmental > Aquatic > Freshwater > Lake > Sediment | place: USA: Wyoming | collected... | reverse complement strand
CTGGATTTTGTGGAACTCTGCTTCGTTTTTTTCCGTATCGAAGATGAAAAACCCTTTACCCTCAACCTCATCCTTCCTCATCTGAGTTATAACTGTGCTGCCTGGAATCAACAGGAATGCCCCGCTGTTCAGTTTCTCAACAGTCTTGGTGTGCATGTGACCGCATAAGTACAAATCAAAACCTTTTGGGAGGTCCTCCATTCCCATAAGCCCCTCCCCGGGCAGGAATTCCTTCATGCTCTGGTGGAATAGAAAGATATTGAAAGCGCCTTCTACAGGCTTTGGTGAAATTGCATCCAAAGTTCCCTTTGCATACTCCTCCGGAACTCCACCCATTCCCTGTATTGCAATCTTTTTTCCCTGCTTCTCAAAAACTGCTGTCGCAGCGTGCACATCTACCAGAAAGCCTGCCTCCTCCAGCAGCTCCACTGGGTTGACAAGCTCCTTTGTCCTCCTCTCATGGGTCCCGTGTATCGCCACAACCGGTACCTCAGCATAACTTTTCTTTCCGTCCTTGCCGTTGTAGCTCAGCAGCTTTGCTTCCCACTTCTTCCCCCAGGCAGTCCTGAAGAGCTTGAAGGATCTGGCCAGAACCTCCTGTTTCGGTGTCCTAGTGTCAAATATGTCCCCCAGCAGCACTACCAAATCAGCTTCATTGCAAGCTTCTGAAAATGCCCTTCCAGCCTGCTCAAAAGAGTCATCTATGAACTTCTCGTATCCAAGATGGAAGTCCGCTAGCACAGCAATTTTCAATTCATCACCATCTTCACTTCTCTTTCCCCTAGCAGCGCCAGAGGCCTGTAGACGGGAACGCCAGCAACTGCATCTAACCTAATCATCTCACTTAACTTCTGGTGCTTGCAGAGTGATTCACCGCTCACAACACCAAGAGCGTCATTCTCCCTCGCAACCCTGCCGGCCTCCTCGAATAACTTCTCCTTTGATATTTTATTGCGCTTTGAACTTAAATTATACATCTCCATCTTTCTTCCGATGTGCCACTTCTCCAGTTTCTCCGCAATTTTGAGCCCTCTTTTGCTGCTGCATATCACCACCAGCCCGCATCCTCTTCTCGCCATCATCCATGCTGCGTTGTATGAACTCATATCGCTGATTACTGCGACTACCTTGCCCTGGCTCCCAAGAGGCATCCCGCCGCATGCTTTTATGCGATTTCTTGAGATGAACGCCTTCTTCATCCTCACATCAACAAATATCTCTTCACTGGGCTCCTCGAGATCTACTTTCAGCTTCCTGTTTCTGAGTTCACTAAGTATTTTTGCCCCTGCCTTTACCCCTATATCACTGCTAGTAAAATTGTGCTCGCCAAATCTTCTCGCTCTTATCGCAAAAGAGGAGCCTTTACTGAATTTTCTGCCAATCCCGACGCACTTCTCAACAATTCTGTCAATATCCGCCGGCACAACCTCGCATATGGAAATATACACAATTCCGAAAACATTCCTCAGCTTCTCTGCGCATCTCTCCTCATTATCTGCTTCTATAAAAAAGACCCCTCCCTCCCTGCTTATCTTGAATTTGCATCCTTCAAGCGCCACCCTGATATTCCACCCCAGAATCCTCTCAAGAATAGACCTCGTTGCTTTTCCTTTCAGCATTATTTCGGAGTATTTTGCCAGTATCACAGGTAAATTATACGCTTTGCCATTTTATTAATGTGCTCCATCCGGATTATGTGCAAAGCTTTTAAAAACAAAGTACAAAATCCCTTATATGAATGCCAGCATGACTTTCACTCTTTTCAGTGCATTTGCAATGATAGTAATCACGCTCATATTCATCTATCTAATCACCCGGTGAGTTGATGGACTGGAGGATAGCAGCTGTTGTAACAATGCTCGTGCTTGGAGTCTACAACATACTCGTAAAGAAATTTGTCGATAACGAGGATTGGAGAGTGGTAATACCATTTGTTTTTATTGCCTCTCTTGTGCTTTTCATATACTTCCTGGCCACATACCAGACCTTTGCTTATAAAATAAATACGGATTCAATCCTGCTTTCCGTGGCATTGGCTTTAGTTTTCGGCATCTCAATAATCTTCACCTACCTCTCATTCAGCGAAGGAGGCCCTGTGAGTATAGTGGTGCCAATATTCAGCCTCAGCACATTTGTCGCAGTTATCCTAGCAGTTGTATTCCTCAAGGAGACCATAAATTTTCAGACGATGATAGGCATAATCCTAAGCCTTGCTGGCATGGTTTTCCTTCTCTATAAATAACTCATCACGATAGACAAATGACGAATAAGCTTATAAAAATTCTCTAGCATACTATACTACACGGAGGGAGACAAATGGAAGCAGATTTTGTAAGAGTATCACAGAAGAAGTTTAAAGGAAAGCCCAATATGGGCGCATATGAAAAGGTTTATTCCAATTTCAAATGGGAGGACGTACAAGATGAGGTGGAGTCTTTCGAGGGAGGTAAGCTGAACCAGGCTTACAACACGATAGATAAGCACAGAAATACGTGGAGGAAGAACAAGGTGGCTCTTTACTGGGAGGGTGAGGACGGAACAGCAAAGAAATACACTTTCCTGGAAATGTCTAACCTCTCCAACAAGTTTGCCAATGCTCTCACGAGCCGTGGCATAAAAAAGGGGGACAGAGTTTTCATATTCCTTTCAAGAATACCGGAGAACTACACAAGTTTCCTCGGAATACTGAAAATGGGCGGAGTTGCTGGCACGATGTTCGCGGCATTCGGCCCAGAGGCAGTGAGGGACAGACTGCTCGACAGCGATGCCGTTGCCGTTGTCACAGATATGAAGCTCAAGCCAAGAGTTGACCAGATACGAAAAGAGCTCCCTAATCTCAAGTACATATTTGTTGTTGGGGGGAAAGACCTTAAGGCCGACCAAGGCGAACTCAGCTTTGAGGAGGAGGTCAAGCGTGCATCACGCGACTTTGAAGCTGAGAAGATGAACCCGGATGATACTGCTTTTATACAATACACATCAGGCTCAACAGGGAAGCCCAAGGGGGTTATGCACACACACGGAGGAATGCTCCAGCAGCACATAACAGCGAAATGGGTGCTTGACCTCAAGGACGAAGACATATACTGGTGCACATCCGACCCAGGCTGGATAACTGGGATAATATACACAATTCTTGGTGCTTGGTCCAATGGCGCCTCTCAAGTGATATTCGACGGAAGGTTTGATCCTGATAAATGGTACTCGCTCATAGAGAGATACCAAATTAATGTTTGGTACACTGCCCCTACTGCCCTGAGGATGCTGATGTCCACAGGTGACGAGATACCAAAGAAATACAACATGAAGAGTCTGAGGCACATATGCAGCGTTGGCGAGCCGCTCAATCCAGAGCCGATAAGGTGGGCCCACAAGGTTTTCGGGCTGTGGGTGCACGACACCTGGTGGCAGACTGAGACGGGGAGCATGCTGATATGCAACTACCCGAAGATGGACATGAAGATTGGATACATGGGGAAGCCGTTCCCAGGCATAACAGCTGCAGTAGTGGATGATAACGGCAATGAGGTGAAGCCTGGAGAAGAGGGGGACCTAGCCCTGAGGCCGGGCTGGCCGTCGATGTTCAAGGGCATATGGAAAAACGAGGAGAAATTCAAGTCCTACATAAAGAACGGCTGGTACATCACAGGTGACAAGGGCAAGATGGACTCAGACGGCTACTTCATATACGTGGGAAGAGGAGACGACGTCATAAAGACTGCTGGCGAGAGAGTAGGTCCATTCGAGATAGAGAGTGCTCTAGTTGACCACCCCGCGGTTGCAGAGGCAGGCGTCATAGGCAAGCCAGACCCCGAGGGGATAAGAGGAGAGATAATCAAGGCATTCATAGTCCTCAGGAAGGGCCACACCCCATCCAAGGAGCTTGAGGAGGAAATAAGGAAGTTCATAAAGACCAGGCTCGCGGGGCACATGTACCCGAAAGAAATAGAGTTCAGGGACACTCTGCCAAGGACGCAGAGCGGGAAGATAATGAGAAGGGTGCTGAAAGCTCAGGAGCTCGGTCTGCCGACTGGAGACCTTTCAACAATCGAGAAATAAGCTCCTTCTTTTTTCTTATTTTATTTTTTATTCACAAATTTCGAGTAGTTCACAAGCTTCCTCAGCGCCATTATTGCATGCGCGGAGGACGTGTAAGTTGGAACCCCGCAGTTCTCCAGCATCCTACTGTGCACTTCGCTGTATTCTCCACCAGGGCATACAACGAGTATTGGTTTCTTCTTAATATTCGATGCTTCCACAAGTATGCTGACGATTCTAGAATCAATATTCTCTGTTTGGAAAAGCACTCCAACGAGAATTGCGTCTATACCAGAATCTTCGAGCATGCTATGCACCGCAACCCCGAACCTATCAGCGCCAGCATCTCCGCTCAAATCCAGCGGATTCTTAATATTAACATAAGCCGGCACATTCTCGCTTATCCTCCTCTTGCTCTCCTCGCTCAGTTCAGCAAGTTTCAGTCCATTCTCCTCAACGCTATCTGTTGCGACGACCGCCAACCCCCCTCCGTTAGTTATTATCCCGACTCTCTCACCACTACAGAACGGCTGGGATTCAAAAAGTTTTGAGAAATCGAAAATCTGATCCAAATTTCGAGCTTCTGTTGCATTGCACTGTTTGAACACTGCCTCGTAGACTGCAGCATTCCCTGCCAAAGAGCCGGTGTGAGACTTCGTCGCAGCAGCACCCCCAGCGGTCTTTCCTCCCTTCAGCACAACCACTGGCTTCTTCTTTGTAACCTCCTTCAACGTTTCAAAGAACTCTCTACCCCTTCTTACCCCTTCTATGTAAAGTACAATTATCCTAGTTTTATCGTCATCAGCTATATACCTCAGCATATCCGTCTCATCAAGCACAGCGCCGTTACCATAAGAAACAAATTTTGACATTCCGAAGCCCTGCCTTGCCATCAAATCAAGCACAGCGCCTCCAATAGCACCGCTCTGGCTTATGAAGCTCACCGTTCCGAGCTTCGGCCTTCCCATTTTGTAGGTTGGTATGAAAACACTGTCAACTCTTGTCAAAGGGTTTATCACTCCCATGCAGTTTGGCCCAAGGCATGCAATGTCGTACTTGCGGCATACTTCCTTGAGCTCGTTCTCCAGCTCAACATTCCCGACTTCTGAGAACCCTCCGCTTATAACTATCGCCCCTTTAACCCCCTTCTCCCCGCACTCTCTCAGCGCATCAGGAACAAACTTTGCGGGTATGGCTATCACAGCAAGGTCAATCTCCCCTTCAACATCCTTAACGCTTGGATAGCATTTCAGGTCGAGTATCTCAGTACATTTGGGGTTTATCGGGTAAACCCGCCCCCTAAAACCGCCTTCAATGGAATTCCTTACGAGCACATGCCCAATCTTTCCAGGGTCTCTGGAAGCGCCTATTACCGCAACGCTATTCGGGTTGAAGAGAACATCTACATTCAAGGTAACACCCTTATATCCACTGCGCAATACCCCTTCTCGTACGCTATAACAGGGTTTATATCCATCTCGTTTATCTGCTCATTTTCATAGAGGAGTTTTGAGACTTTCTGAAGAACATCTGCTATTGCTTCAATATCCGCAGGCTTGCTCCCCCTCACCCCTTTAAACAGCGGATATGCCTTAAGCTCAGTTATCATTTCCAATGCGTCATCCCTACCTATGGGGCACACCCTCAGCGAGAAATCCTTGAAAACTTCCACAAATATCCCCCCAAGCCCGAACAGTATGACTGGCCCAAACTGCTCGTCCCTCCTTCCCCCGACTATCATCTCCAAACCTGGCTTTGCCATGCTCTGGACGAGTACCCCATCAACTTTCGCGTTCCCAGCATTCGACATGATTTCTAAATAAGCCTTTCTGAGCGAATCTGCATCCTTAACATTCAGCTTCACGCATCCCTGGTCTGATTTGTGGAGTATTTCATCCGATACGACCTTTAAAACAACCGGATACTTCGCAACTTTCAAAGCTTCATCAACAGTTCTAACCACGCTGCCTTCCACGAAATTTATGTCATATTTCTTAAGTAGGGCAACAGCCTCTTGGTATCTCATTCCAACAACCTACTCTAACGCAATAAATTAGATTACTCTACTTTTTTATAGTTTGCCTAAAAATAAGCATCTATAATCCACCCGTAAAAGATGCGAATTTTCGCTCACTTCTTCAAAACGAAATATACTGCAGCTAATACGCATGCCACGACTATCAAAATCCCTATCACATAGACTGCTAGTTGCATGGGGTTCTTCTTCCAGTTCTCAATATAATAATCCATCTTAGCCTTCCTCTTTGTAGAACTATCCAGCTTGACAGCTTCAGCAGGTGTGGTCGTTGCCGCAGCTTCGGCAAGTGCTGGCGGCTCAGCGATTTCGGCAGGCGGAGCTCCAGTGACCACTATCTGCTCCTCAGGTGGCTTTTCCTTCCTCGGCATTGCACTAACTTTCTTGAACCCATCCTCAGTTATGCTCAGGCTTACCTTGAGGTTTTTTATGGCATAGCTGGCCAAATCCTGTTTCACAAGCTTGTGCAGATGCACCGCAAGGTCGCCGCTCCTTATGTTCAGCTCGTTTTTTATTGCTTCTGAATCCTGATAACCAGCAACTATATTCTGCAATATGGCCAGATCCAACTCATCAACTGCCTCCTTTGCCTTCTCGTCAGCCACCTCCAGCATTCTGGCTCCAACTTCTGTAACCTCAACTTCACTGGGGCCAGGGTAGCTTGACTTGAAGTCTATATACCCCTTCTGCTTAAGAGTCCCCAGTATGTTTGCAGATTCAAAAAAAGACGAGTTTATCTTAACCCCGAACTTCTCAACTACAGTGCCCGGTTCTATCCTCTGCAGCACCACCAAATCCCTGAAAGTGAGCTCTTCCATGATAAGCTTTTTTTAATTAACCTTTAAATAGTTAATCGATGAGGTTTAGTTTTCTTGGAGGAGCCGAAGAAGTTGGCAAGTCCGCCTTTCTTCTTGAGGACGAAAAGAGGCTGCTTCTGGAATATGGGATAAAATTGCATCAGAAGACACAGTACCCTCTGCCCTTCCAGGGAGTTATAGATTACGTAATACTCTCGCATGCCCACCTTGACCATTCCGGTTTTGTGCCTGCCGTTTACGAACACTGCTCTCCTCCCTGCATAGCCACCTACCCAACTCAGGCGCTCAGCACGATGCTTGTGAGGGATTCGATGAAAGTGCAGAGGTTGAAAAGGCAGAAAGTCAACTTTTCAGGTATCAGCTTCAGGAAAATGCTGAACAACCTCGTACCGCTCGCCTATGGGCAGAATTTCTCTCTTTCCCCAAATATGTCGCTTACTTTTACCGACGCGGGGCATATACCCGGTGCAACAATAAGCACGATCCAGGTTGGCAAAAGAAAGGTGGTTTACACGGGGGATTTCAAGCTAGGTGAAACATGGCTTCATAAAGGAGCAGAGTGTGTTGAGGAATGTGATATCCTGCTCACAGAGAGCACATATTCAGAAAGGGAGCATCCTGATAGAAAGAGTCTTGAGGAGCGGTTATACAACGAGATACGTTCCGTGCTAGAACGAGGAGGAAACGCCCTTTTGCCATGCTTTGCGGTTGGAAGAAGCCAGGAAGTCATTCAGATGTTGCGTTATTTCGATGAAGATATGAAAATATTCTTTGATGGGATGGCTAAGACTGCATCGCAAATAATACTTGATTACCCCAGCTACTTAAAAAATGCAAAATACCTGGCAGACTGCCTGAGCAGTGCGGAATGGGTCAACTCTCAGGGCCAGAGGGCGAAGGCTCTCTCAAAACCAAGCGTGATAATCTCGCCAGCTGGCATGCTTGAAGGTGGGCCTTCAGTGAAATACGCACTTAATCTAAATCAAGAATCCGAGATAATACTCACGGGATTCCAGGTTCCTGGAACAAATGGCAGACTGTTGCTCGATGAGCACAAGATAAGAGTGAACGGCATATTGCATGACGTGCGGGTTCCAGTCGAATATCTTGACTTCAGCGCCCACGCCTCAAGGGAAGACCTATTTAAATTCGTTGAGAAAGCATCTCCAGAGAAAATATTTTGCGTACATGGCGAGACCTGTCAGGATTTCGCAGGGGAGCTCCGTGCAAAAGGTTATGATGCAGTTGCCCCCAAAATTGGCGAGTCATTCGTGGTGTAGGTGGTCGGATGGAAATATGCATGCTTGACCCACTGTTCTATCCCTACTTTGGCGGTACGGAAAAAGTTGTGTATGAGTTCGGGAAGAGGCTCGCCAAGAAGCACGGCATAAGCATACTTACCTCGCAGATACCCGGCACCTCACCATATGAAGAAATTGAGGGAATGAAGGTCTACAGGACCCCCTCCATGTATCTGAAGAACCTCCCCTCCTTCATGCCTCCCCCTTACACAATTTCACCCCTGCTCATCAGGGACCTATTCAAGAAGTCGGATGCCGACATTTTTCATATTCACTGCAGGTATTTTTACTACTTGGGTACGCTACTCTCCATAAAATACCTCATGCGTAAGAAGCTGATGCTAACTTTGCACAACGCCCACCCAGAGGGGATATCCCTCATGACCGACAGTTCAGCCGCTCTCTATGACGCAGTCTGGGGCAACAGGATAATGGAGAATTGCGATAGGATAGTTGCAGTTAGCAGATACACCAAAGAGGTAACCGTTCCCTCGTACCTTAAGCACAATGCAGAGGTAGTCTACAACGGGGTTGATGAGAAGCATTTCAAGCCAAGAAAGAGGAGCCCGATACGCGAGAAATTCGTAGTGGGCGATGCCCCCATTCTGCTGACCAACGGGAGGCTTGTCACACAGAAAGGAATGTATTACCTCATAGAAGCTTTCTACTCTCTCAAGAAGGATTTCAAGGATGCCAAGCTTATAATAATCGGCAAGGGACCACTCAAGGACGAGCTGGGCAGCCAGTGCTTCAGGCTTGGCCTGCAGGGCTCGGTTCATTTTGTCACAGGAATACCTGAGGATGAGCTTCCGCTATACTACAATGCAGCAACTCTGTTCGTTCTGCCAACTCTGTGGGAACCCTCGGCGGTTGTGCTCTACGAAGCGCTTGCTTCTGGAAAGGCGATAGTGGCAACGCGAGTGGGGGGAAACCCCGAGATAGTAAGCAGCAAATGCGGGCTGCTGGTCCCTCCACGTAATTCACGTGAGTTATACAACTCCATGAAACTTCTGCTTGATAATGACAAGCTGAGGAAGAAAATGGAGAAAAGCTCAAGGGAGAGAGCAGTGGAGAACTTCACGTGGGATATCGCTGCAAAAAGATATGAGAGCATATACAAGGATGTCCTTTCCTGATCACTTGTAGAACTTGTACTCGTCTGAGTAGCCTTTTTTCAGAATGTACAAATCAAAGTAGGCTTTCCAGTAGTGCAGTGTTTCTCTGACATAACCCGCCTTCTCAAACCTCCTCGTTGAGGCTTTAACCACGAGAGAAGGGTCAAAGACTACCTTTCCTAACTTTTTAATCCTGTTTGGAAACTCGTTGTCATCCAGAGTTTTGATCCTCTCGCTATAACCGCCAGCCTTGATGTATGCGTCCTTCCTGAATGAGGAGTTGACCCCATGGAAAACTATGAACCCAAATAATTTCGCGAACCTGGCAAAATAATCACTTGTAATCTTGAATATCAGCCTGTGCTTGAGTTTGCCGTCAGCTGGAGCTATGGGCCCCCCCACCGCAACGACCTCCCTATCCTCAAAATGCTTTGCTATCTTCTCAAGCCAATCAGCAGGATATACCGAGTCACCGTCAGTGCATACAACTATATCACCTTTCGCCTCCCTCGCACCCCTGTTCCTCGCAAGCGGCACTCCTCTTCTCGGTTCATAGATAACCCTGCTCTTGTACTTTCTGGCTGTTCCTATAGTCCCATCCTTGCTTCCAGAATCAACAATAATCACCTCAAAATCCTTGTACGTCTGCTTGCTAAGCGATTTCAGGCACCTCTCTATGACGTTTCCCTCATTCAGAGTCGGTATCACCACAGATATCATAACACCACCTTCTCGTATAGCTTGACCAGCTTTGTAGCGCAGTTCTCAATCGAAAATTCTTCCGCGCTCTTTCTCGCATTCTTTTTTATCTCCTCGCCGCTTTTCAATGCCTTTATTATCTTCTCGGCGCACTCATCCGGATCATCTGAGTCGAACTTGTAGCCATTATAATTCTCCCTTATAATCTCCTTGAGCGCCAGGTAGTCAGCCCCAACTACGGGCTTACCGCTTGCCATAGCCTCCTGCACAACTATCCCCTGGGTTTCGAACTTGGATGGTATGGCAAAGACATCAGCAGCTGCATACACCAACGGCATCTTCTCAGTTGGCACTGCCTCGTTTACGAAACGGAACCATTTCCCCACTCCTGCTTTGTTCACAAGTTTCTTGTAGTAACCTGCAGCAGGCCCCTCCCCGACTATGACAAATCTAGCGTCAGAGAACTCCTCAAGAACTACGAGTGAGGATTTTATCAGCACATCGAGGTTCTTCTCCAGAACAAGCCTCCCCACGTTCAGTATAATCTTGTTCTTCTCCATTCCCCATTCCTTTCTCACTATGCTTCCATCATTATCTGGGTTGAATTTTCTTATGTCTATTCCTGTTGGTATAACCGAAATGCCTGTGAGCCCCCTCTCCTCCAGCATCTCCTTTATAACTACGCTGGGGGTTATGACTGCGTCGCACTTCTTATAGTACCACTCAAGATACTTCCATGTGAACTTCTCCACTATCTCCCTAACAACTTTAGCATTTGAAATGTAGTGTGATGCCTGCGGTACTAGAGTATGAAACGTGCTTACAAGAGGAAGCTTATTCGCATTTGCAGCCTCAACCGCAGCAAGCCCCATCGTTACCATGCCGTGAGAATGCACGATGTCTATCCCAAGTTTCTTTACATCCCGCTGGGACATAAACGGAAAGAGAGCAATTCTATACATAGGGTATGGCTTAAACGGTGTGGAGGTATAATAAAAGACTCTTGGGTCCTTGTTCTCCCTCTTGGCCTTCCTGTCTCCCGCAGCGAATATATACACCTCGTGCCCCATGTCCTCCAGAGCTTTCTTGAAAGTGAGTATGGATGTCACAACCCCGTCTTTGTTTGGAAGATAGGTTTCGGTGTAATACGCAATCTTCATATCCTGCACTATGCTTTTTGGGGTATTTATTCATTGCCTACAATTCATATCTTAGTTATGGCCCAAAGGGCAAACAATGCTGCACCAAGAAACAGGAGAGGCGCAACTATCCTCATAACAGCGACTATCGAATTCACGGTTCCTATAAGCTGCTGGGACTGGCTGACCCCGAATACTCTCACTCCGTCAACTCTTTCTACCTTCATATCTGCCTCAACGCTTTCCATGTTCTTCGTTGCCTTTGAGATGCATTGGCACGCCCTCTTAATAATCTCCTCTCTGTCAATCCTTCCAATGGGGTTGATGACTCCGCCAACAACATTTGCGCTGTGAGAATCCGTCGTCATGACCTCGCACTCAATGCCCATCTCCTTTGCTGAACTTATTATCTCCTTTCTAATGCTCGGCAGTATGCTATTGCCATCGAAAAGAACGAATGCGAATCTTTTCCCATCGAATCCAAAGAGAGCAACTTTCATCCCGTCCTTGCCAATACCCGCAGCTTTCCCCAAGTCTATTAAAGAGTCGGAAGCAACACCGAGCTTAATGCTCCTCTCGGCACCTCTTTTCTCAACAGCCTTTCTAACAGCCTCCATATACTCAAAGCTGAGCGGGTCACCCGACTCCACCCTTGTTATCTCCCCTGTTTCGGCATTGTGGGCATCTGCTATCATAGCCTCCTTAAGCCCGCTTGCTATCGCCTGGTTCCTGAAAGCCAGCCCAAGCGAGAAATCTATATCCTCAGTCGTCCTAGGCGCTCTTGTCAGGGCGAGGAAACCCTTCCCGTTCACCACCAGGCTATGGACCCTGCATGTTTCGTGCTTTCCAAGCGAGATACTTCCGAGTGCTTTCTTGAAGCTCATCCCATGCAACGTATCCATGGTCTTTTTGATGAATTTCACAACCTCCTCTGAGGAAACTGGGTTGAAATCATGCGTCGCCGTTCCATGAAAAACCATCACTTCGGCATCCGTTGCCTCGTTTATAGCATTTGAGAGCAGAGAGGGGAACTCGCTTCCACCAAGGTTTCCAAAAGGTCCGAAGTGGACGTAGGGGATGAGGAAGATGCATTTTAACTTGCCATTTGCCTTGAATGCCATTACCCCCAGCAAGGTGCTAATCTCCACCCCCATTTCCTCGAACATATCCTCAAGCTTCTTAGACCTCTCAAACCACTGCGCGAGGAAGAGGCTCACTGCCTCTATGCTTGAGACCCCAAATGTCCTTTTCATGGGAGCGTTAACCAGCCAGAATATGGCATAGACGGCAACCAGAAATATCGCCGATGCAAAATAGAGCTTCAGAAGGGCAAGTTCTGGGGTCGCATTGGTCAAAATTGGCCCGTAGGCAAGGAAGAAAACAATATTAAGTGTCGGCTGAACAATTCCGAAAAGGAGAGAACTTCTTCTCACGTTGAAGATAATGTACGCGACAGAGAACCATAACGCAAAAACCAATGCATTGCCTATAAGTATCACATTGAAGCTGTTCACAACCATGATTTTGTTTATCTCCACCATCCTTGCTGCTATATAAAACAGGGAGTAGACCAGTGATGATACGAAAGAGAGGAAGAGGACTTTTTTGAAGGTTATCCTTCTCTTGATAAGACTGCATATTGCTGAAGAGAGAATTGCTGGCACGCCAATTATGAATACTCCTTCCCCGCCCCCATGTGCTATAGATTGTACCAATTCAGTTCCACTAAGAAGGCTCGCTATAATCCCCACAAAGAAAGATAGAACTGCTACAGTTATGAATATTCTGAATGATGACGGAAGGTTTCCTGAGAGAAATCGGGTTAACTCTACAGCCTTCTCGGTCGAATCCTTCAACGATTCACCTGTTGCTCCTCGCTCTGCCATTCCTATGAGCGATAGTATGGCTTCTTACCGCATTCCTCACTCCGCTTTCCTTTATCAGCTTGTCTAGCATGTAGACGTTTGAGATGAAGTCATTCGCAACCTCTCTGAAGCTCTTCTTTTTCTTATGCGCCAGTTTCATCAGCTCTAGCGTTATAAACCTCATCTCGGAGTTTATTGAAGCTACATCTTCGTCATACATGATTTTTCTTTATCTGCAAAAAAATATAAGCCTTGCTAGTCCAGAGGCATATACGGAAAATTCGAACCTATTTTAGGATTGCTTTGAGTTGATTATTAAGCCCCCTGTTGTTATGAGGGAACCGCTACCAAATACACAATCTTAGAAGTGTGCGGGACAGAAAGTTGCAATATAAAACAATATACCAAATATAACAATGGCTAGAAGTGCTAGGGGTACCGATTTCAATATCAGTGCTATAGCTAAAAGAATCATCAAAGCTGGAACATCAATCAGATTAAATGAATTAAATTTGAAGTTGCATGCATTAGTCATAAAGTAGATAAGCAAAAGAAGAACTGCAATGTATATTATTTTCAACCCAGGGCGTAAATTTTTATTATCTTTCTTTTTAGCAACAACTTCACTTTTCTTAGCCAACTTACCACCGAGAACTAGTTAGTATTCAGGAGTATATTAAGCTTGCTTTGGACAAGAAATATAAGCCTTCTCACCCTCAATTTCGTGTATGGAGCGAATATGCCCAAGGTGTGGTAGTTCCAGCGGCACCAAGAAATTTTTCGGCGATTTCTGTGAGGACTGTTACCTAGACAAAATAGACCTGACGCTCCCCGAGAGAATTGAGGTTCAATTTTGCAAAATATGCCGAAAGGTTCGAGTTTCCAAATGGGAGGAGCTCAACAAAAAGGTTCTCGAGAATATTGTTAAAAAAAATGCAAAAGGCAATTACGAAAGCTTTCATGTTCTCAGCTGCGGGGATAACCAGTATGAAGCAGTATTCCTAGTAAGCAATGGCTCGGATTATTTCGAAGTAAGGAGGAAATTCTC
>Ga0315277_10007603_pt1 | contig 14058 bp, 14 predicted proteins | sample YL17G05_15_MG_FD_203695 | JGI IMG/M metagenome (GOLD analysis project Ga0315277, IMG submission 203695) | Sediment microbial communities from Yellowstone Lake, YNP, Wyoming, USA - YL17G05_15 | ecosystem: Environmental > Aquatic > Freshwater > Lake > Sediment | place: USA: Wyoming | collected... | reverse complement strand
GCAACGCGGCCGGGGGGCTGCCTCCTGCCCAACTCCGCCCGGGCCGCGTTGCGGCCCGGCTATTGTCCGCTGTTGTCAACCGACTTTGCGGAACCCTTAACAAGCCCGTTGCGACCGCCCGCGCGCCCGGCTAGACTAGCCCTTGCGAATGTGACACGCCCACCGCAAAGGCCAACTTGCCGCAGGAGGAAGCCATGTCGAACTTCGGTGCCGGTCTGGTATTGCTGAGTACGGTGCTGTACGGGCAGGCGGACGACCAACTGGCCCGCCGGCCGTTTTACGTAGCCGAGAACCCCAAGTATACGATCACCGACTCGGCGCTCGATTCGATCCGCTTCACGCTGGAAAAGACCCTGCGGCGCGACGATCGCGGAGATCTGGTCTCGATCTCCAGCTTCGTCGACCCGGAGGGCAAGGTGATGGGCTGGCACGACTTCGGCAACCTGGAAGGGCCCGGCTGGGCGGCCAACGCCGTCGGCGGCGCCTACGAAATCTACACGCTCGGCGGGTTCCTCCAGAAACGCGACTGGCAGAGCCAGGCGGTGGGCATCTTGGATCACGTGCTCCACGGCGGCTTCATCGACCCACAGAGCGGCCTGATTCGCGGCTACCGCGAGACCACCACCGGCAAGCTCTGCCTGAACTACAAGCACAACTCCGACTGGCTCTGCCCCGGCTCGATGGCCAAGGTCGGCTTCCAGTTGCTGATCTTCGCCGACCAGCTTGGCGACGATCCGCGGGCGAAGGAGCTGCGGGCCGCGGCCGTGGGCTGCGCACGCTGGATCGCCGATCACGTCGAGCCGGTCCCCAACGGCTGGTTTCCCCGCCGCACCACGCCTGAGGGCAAGGTCTACCGCAAGTCGCCCGACGGCGGAGACGACACCTACTGGCAATCGTCGGCCGACGGCCTGTTCATCCTCCAGTTGCAGACGGCGCTCACCCAGCGCGGCTTGGCCGATTACCGCGAGCCGCTGAAGGAAAAGACGGCAACCTTCATCCGCGCCGGGGGGATCTTCGGCAGCATCAACCACGACACCTACGACCCGCACGAAAACGTAGCCTACAGCGTGGCGTTCCGCACCCTGCTGTCGGTCTCCAAGCTGTTGGACGACCAGCCGATCCGCACCTTCGCCTATCAGAAGTGTCTGGCCGGCCTGGACCAGTTTAAGATGCACGAGGACCGCAACGGCGTGGCGACCAAGGGGCTCTTGTACATGGAGAAATCCTGGGACACGGCCTACCTCTGGGAAAACGCCGAGGCGGCGCTGGCCTACTTCGAGGCGGCGGTCGACACCCGCCCGCGCGACCCGGCCCAAAGCCGCCAGTACGAGATCGACGGGCTGGTGATCCTCCGCGCGATCGCCAAGCACCACTACGGCCCGCACGGCTTCCTGACCGAAGGCGTCGATTGGAACAACCACGTGGGGCAGCAGCACCACATCGGCCAGGTTCGCTTCGCCGCCATCCAATACACCGAGCCGTTCTTGAACAACCAGCACGTCGTCGAGCCGACCCTCTACTACTTGCAGCACCTTGCGCGGAAGTCGGTCACACCCGAAGGGACCGAGTGGCGGGACCTGGAGGGCAACGTGATCCTCAGGCGGCCAGTGCGCCGCGAGCCACCCGCATGAGGAGGAATGTAGCAATGAGTGAAAACAATGATCCTTGCCTTGCGAGACTGACCTCTGTCTTTGTCCCTGATTTCCCTGCCACCGTTGTTGGGCTGTCTAACTGCTTGCAGCTTCGGCGTAGTCTTGACGGCGCCGGCATAACGGTCAATAGTTGGCGTCGTACCCTCGGCAAGTTTCGTTCGCTCCTCGGACCTGCCCCCGCTTCATGTTGCCCCTCGCCTTTCTCTTCGCCGGCCAGTTTTTCGTCGGCCCCGTGCGACAATCCGATGCAACTTCAAGAGGTGCTGTCATGCTTGGATTCTTCGCTCAACGTACACCTCACCGATCACCCAGGGGAGGAAAACGGCTCCCGCCCCCGAGAATTGTGTCTCCGGCCGGTTCCTCAAGGATGCCGTGGTTTCTTCGCGCGGGGCCGCTTGCCTTTTTGGCAGGGGGAATCTACAATTACGGTCGTAGCCTTTGTATTTGATTCTCCGAGGTGCGTCGGACCTTGAACGGCTACAGAATCCCAACCGGTTGTGGGGCAAACGCAGCCAATGATTGCCCCTTGCCCCCTGTCACGGTAGAGTCAGGGTCACAGTGGTGATCAAGCTTCCTGTCAGCAAGCGGAGGTCAAAATGAAGACAAAGGGGTTCCTTGTTTTGTGCCTGTTGGTTATCGCTCTGGCCGGCAATGCCGGCGCCAGCTCCGTCTCGTGTGACGCTTGGGCTGGGTCAAATCTCTACGTAACAGATTACTATGATCCCTCGCAGGGCGGCTGGGTCTCTCCCCTATTCCAACAGGACTATAAGACAAACACGGTCAGTTCCTCTTCCTTTGCCAGTCAGACCCTTGACACCAAAGCATTCTTCGTGGTTACGGAAACCAGGGAGACAAAGGCCGGCTCGCAGGATTTCCTTTTTTCCGTGGGGGCCACTTCTCATATCTCTCAAAGAGCAGGCTTCGGAAATCTCGGAATGGCCGTGTACGGTGGCGCCTCGAATGCCCCAATGTCCTATTACTACGAGGACCAGAACGGGGACTACCAGGCCGCGGAGACGACCGCCGCTGCTGAGGGCGACGCAAGCGGAAGTGTGGAGTGGCACGATACGCTCACGGTATTGTCAGATACTCTTCCCCTCGGATCAGAAGTGAAACTTCGCGCGACCGGAACTGTGACTGGCTCAAGCTCTGCTTCTCCCATTGATTTTTTTGGGACGGCCGCAGGCTTCGGAGCGACCTTTTCTGCCCCCTGGGCGATGAACGTTTTTTCCACCGACCCGGTGCCGACGCAAACCATTGAGGAGACTCTACTCGTTGGAAACACTTATCCTATCGGGGGCATTCTCGGCGCTCACGCTTACACCTTTGCCGGCTGGAATCCCATGCGCCTCTCGGACCATGTCGTGTGGCATGTGCAGGACGCTTCCGCCGCGGCCGATGTCTGGAATACCGCTTCCTTTTATCTCGATGTAGTAACACCGGGTGTTTATTATACAACGGCAAGTGGAACAAATTACAGCACACCCGTCCCTGCACCCAGTACCCTTCTGCTTCTAATAAGCGGGCTACCTGGGCTGGCAATGGTAAGAAGATTCAGGAAGCAACTTCTCCCCTTTCTTCATAACTTAAATGCCCACTCGATGAGGTGAAGTCCTGCCGTCCCGCTCCGCTGTTTGGAGGACTTTGCGAACTCGCTCGGGGCGCAGTTCTTGTCCGCTGGCGATTTGCTTAGCCAGTCTCTCCAACTCTTCAACCGCCCGCTCCCCCGCGGCGATCCGCACCAGCAAGGAGGGCGATCCTGTGGGGATTGGCTGCAAGGCGGCTTTGGCCCGTCGGTTCTCGTTGCCCCGCGGAGCGTTCGTCAGTGGGAGCATCTCGCCGGTGTCCAGGCCGAGGTCCGCTGAAGATCCGAAGTTTTCTCAGCTCCTTTTGGCCTTTCTGTGGTGGCCGAAAGTGGCGTTTCCCCCTCGAATTGGGCCGGTTTCTGGCAGATATCCCGCTGGATCGGGGGGGTTATTCAGTTGCTTTGGGGGATTTTGCCCTGCCCGCAAGTATACTAGGATAGAAGCAACGACGGTATGCGCACTTGATCCACCGATCGCCCTCCCGGTGGGCCGCCCACGGCAAGCGGGCCCCATCGAAGGAGATTGCCGTGGTTGTGGGCTGGGTGTGGAACAACCTTTTTCAGGGAGAACCAAATGAGTATCAGACTTTTGGTCTGCGACGACCACGAGGTCATCCGGACCGGATTGGCCAGCCTGCTGGCCGGCACCGAGATCGAGATCGTCGGGGAGGCGGCCAACAGCAAGGAGGTCATGAAGGAAGCCCAGAGACTGAAGCCGGACGTGATCCTGCTGGACATTCGCATGCCCGACGGCGACGGGCTGAGCATCCTGGACAAACTCCGCGCCAAGGTGCCCGACAGCAAGGTGGTGATGCTGTCGACGTACGACAATCCCACGTACATTGCCCGCTCGGTGGCGTTGGGGGCCTGCGACTACGTGCTGAAGGGTTCCTCGCGGGAAGCCATAGTGGCCACCATCACGGCGGCGGGCAAGGGCGAGTCGCCCAGCCGCAGCGGCGAGTTGCGGAGGATTGCGGCCGCGATGAAGGTCCGCCAGGCGATCGACGACGAGGACGTGCCGCTGACCCAGCGCGAGACCCAGGTCCTGCGTCACGTGGCCTTGGGCCTGAGCAACAAGGAGATCGGCCGCTCGCTCGAGATCAGCGTGGAGACGGTCAAGGAACACGTGCAGAACATCTTACGGAAGATCGCCGTCAGCGACCGCACGCAGGCCGCCGTTTGGGCAGTCCGCAAGGGGCTGGTCTAGCCCGCGTTTCTCACCACAGTGTGCCACTGCTTGCCGCAAGGCAAGCAGTCACCACAGTATGCCACTGCTTGACGCAAGGCAAGCAGTCACCACAGTATGCCACTGCTTGACGCAAGGCAAGCAGTGATGATGGGTTCCGCGCCCCGCACTGCTTCTGCGAAGCAGTGGCACACTGCTGATCTGAGAGGTTGCGTGCCAGTGACGGCTATTTCGCCCTGGGGTGCGCCTTGTCGTACGCCCGGCGGAGGGCGGTCATGCTGACGTGGGTGTAGATCTGGGTGGTGACCAGGCTCTTGTGGCCCAGCAATTCTTGCACGCTGCGGATGTCTGCGCCGCGGTCGAGCAAGTGCGTGGCGAAACTGTGGCGGAGTGAGTGCGGGGTAGTGCGGCTGTCCAGGCCGGTCAGTTTGAGGTATTTTTCCAGCATTCGCGCCACGCTCCGCGTGGTGATCCGGCGACCGAACCTGTTGACGAATACCGGGGCCAGGGCGCCGGTCGGCTCGCGAGGATTCTGCTCTCGCACCCGCAGCCAGCGGCGGAGCGCGGCCAGCGCATAGGAGCCGACGGGCGCCAGCCGCTCCCGACGCCCCTTGCCGCGGACCCGGAGCACCCCCGCCGCGAAGTCCAGATCAGCCTGGTCCAGCCCCACCAACTCGCTCACGCGGAGTCCGGCCGAGTACATCGTTTCCAGGATCGCCCGGTCCCGCAGCCCCAACGGCTCGTCGGCCGGCGGCGCCGCCAGCAGCCGCCCCAGGTCTTCGGCCGAGAGAAAGTGCGGCAGCGTGCGGCCCCTGCGGGGGTTGCGCAGCGGCTTGGCCGGATTGGTCTTGGTCCAGCCTTCACGCTGCCCGAAACGAAAGAAGCTCCGCAGCGAAGCCAGACGTCGGGCGATCGTGCTGTGGGCGTAGCCCGACTCGTGCAACGAAGCGACGTACCCTCGCAGGTCGAGCACCGTCACTTCGCCGGGCTTCGGGCAGACTCCCTCGCGGGCCTCCGCCAGGTAATCGGCCAACGCCGCCAGGTCCTCGCCGTAGCTCTTGGTGGTTAGCTCGGAGGCGTTGCGCTCGACGCGCAGATATTGCAGAAAGCGGCCGACGGCAGTACGCATTGGAGGGTGAGATTGAGAATTGAGAACTGCAAAATGCAAATTGCAGTTGAGCACCAATCAATGCTCAATTCTCAATTCTCAATTTGCAGTGCCGCTCAGCACAACTCGTCCTGGTCGCTGGGCAGCGGCAGGTCGAAGCGGCTCAGCGGCGCAGGCCTCTGACTCTCCTGGCGGATTTTCTGGCTGAGCACGGCGGCATCATACCAGGTGAAGCTCAGCTCCGGATTGGACGCATAACGCCCCAAGGTCCGCAACGTCTCCGCGCGGCTCGAATCGTCGTACAAGAAGACGTAGCGCTCCGACCCCTTCACCAGCGCCAATACGTTGATGTCCTGACTCACGGCCGCTCGTCTCCTCGAAGGGCGCAAAAGGCGCGGGGACGCTGGCATACTGCCATCGGCGATGACAGAGCGGCCCCCCGGTCCAGTAGTAGTTATCGGATGCTTGGCCAGTGCCACACCACTTGCGTTTCGCCCGCCCCTCCCCGGGCGCTGAGCATCTCCGAGATGTGCAGGTGACAACAGAAACGAATGAAGTCGTCGCTCCGCTGGAGATACCCCTGCCAACCCCCAAATCGTGCGTCATCGTGGAACGCGTAGTAGCTGTGTAACGCCTGGGTAAACTCCGTGTCGTGGCCGTTGTAGGTCCGCGTGTGACGCATCACCGGGGCCTCGCTCGGCCGACACGTCGCTGGGTGAGAGCTGGGCGGCGGGGGGATCAACCCACGCGGGTCAGGCCAATCGGGCGGCATCCCTGGGGTCGGATCGGCGGTCAAATTGCCCTCGGGTGCCTTCTCGAGCGGTACCTCGTGGCTCAGTGGCAGCACACCGTCTCCACCCTTTGGAACCGGTGCTGTCGGCTGTTGCCCATCTTCCCCCGCTGGCGGCGGCTGGCCGGCCTCAGAGGTCTTGCCCTCCGGCGCCGCAAGTGGCCGGTACGCCGGGGTCTGCGTCTTTAGTTGTGCCGTGGCCAGTGCCATCTCGGCCTCGAAGACCGCCGGCTCCGGGATTCTCCGTTCATCGGGCGTACCCCAAGGCAGCCCGTAGCCCGGTGGGATGGGGTGGAAGCAGGGATTGGCCGCGTACCACTCGACCTGCAGCCCACAACGCGGCGGATAGTACGGGGAGAAATCCGTCACCGCCCCAACGACCAAGACATCGACCTCCAACACCTGGGCCAGGCGTCTGGCTTCGGCCGGGCCGGTGAGCTGAATGCGGTGTGTCCGCATGGCGGTTTCAACCACCCCCACCGGCACTACCTCAAAGCCGGGCACCGACTGCAATTCGTTGAAGTAGGCCAGCGCCACCCGTCGGCCGTCCACCGTCGGCTCCTGGCTGAGATTGAAAAACGGCGCCACGGCCACCTTCGACAATTGGGGGTAGGGGTTGTGCAGGGCAGGCTGCCGCGCGATTTCCGGCAACATCGAACAGCCGGCCGACAACAGGCAGCCCAGCAGGATAAAATGGCGAAGCATGGGTAAGATGGACCGTTCAGAAGAAGGAACCCCCCTTCTTCACCCCCCGATCGACTTGCTTTGTTCGCGCGCGGACCCCGCCGAGGGAGACGGTAGTCTCTGCTTTATCGGCAAAGTCGTTGGAGTTTCTCCAGTTTCAACCGACGAAGAGCCCAAATACTTGGGGTTGAAGCAGGAAACGATGATGGGAGAATGTTAGTGGTAGAGTACGTTTGCGAAACAGCTATCGCGCGACGCAGATGTCCCAAGAGCAATCCAGCCTCACTCCATCGCCCCGCAACCCGACCCGGGCTGTCCACGTCGGCTCGGTCGTCATCGGCGGCGGCCACCCGATCGTGGTGCAGAGCATGTGCGCCACGAAGACCTCGGACGTGGCTGCCACGGTTGCCCAGGTGAACCGGTTGGCCGAGGCGGGGGCGGGCGTGGTGCGGATCGCCGTCGACACCCGCCGCGACACCCAGGCGCTGGCGGAGATCCGGCGGCGAACCGAGGCCAACCTCTCGGTCGATCTCCAAGAGAACTACCGGCTGGCGGCCGAGGTGGCCCCCCTGGTCGACAAGATCCGCTACAACCCGGGCCATTTGTTCCATCACCAGCGCGAACTGCCGTGGCAGGAGAAGGTCCGTTTTCTGGTGGAGACCGCCGGCCAGCACGATTGTGCGCTCCGCGTGGGAGTCAATTGTGGATCGGTCGATCCGGCCAAGCGGGAGAAGTACGGCGCGGGGGACACCGTCGGGCCGATGCTCGAAAGCGCCCTGGAGCACTGCGAGCTGCTCGACCGGCTGGGGTTCAGGCGTTACTGCGTCTCGCTGAAGGATTCCGATCCGCTGAAGGTCATCGAGGTCAATCGCCGGTTTGCGCAACAGCGGCCCGACGTGCCTCTGCACCTGGGCGTGACCGAGGCTGGGATGCCGCCGGAGGGGATCGCCAAGACCCGCCTTGCCCTCGAGCGGCTGATTCGCCAGGGGATCGGCGACACGATCCGCGTCTCGCTGACCGTGCCCGCGGCACGAAAGCACGAGGAAATCGAGGCGGGCCGGCAAATCCTGGCCGACATCGCCGCCGGGCGGTTCCACGACGATGATGATTCTGGTCGGCGGGGGCTGAACATCATCGCCTGTCCGAGCTGTTCCCGGGTGGAAAACGAGGCCTTTGTCGAGCTGGCCGAGCGGGTCCGCGAGGCCACCCGGTACGCGGCGGAATACCCGATCACCATTGCGGTGATGGGCTGTCGCGTCAACGGGCCCGGCGAGAGCGACGACGCCGACTTGGGCCTCTGGTGCGGTCCCAGTTTCGTGAATCTCAAGCGGGGCGGCGAGAAGCTGGGGGCCTTTTCCTACGAGGAGATCCTCCCACGGCTGAAGGAGGAACTCGACGCCCTGATCGCCTTCCTTCCGCCAAACAGCCTGACGTGATTCCGGGAAAAAGGGGACAGGTCCAATTTGCCGGAACGGCCCGAAGGCGGGCACCATGCTTGCATGGTCGTCGCACAAATTGGACCTGTCCCCTTTTTCCTGCTGCCGGCTTTGCTATTTGGCGGCCCGGCGGAATCTGCTAGTATCCGCGCCCCAAGGACGCCGAGGCGGCGGGCGTGCAGCATCCCCAGTAGCCGGCGGCTAGCAGCCGCGGGGGAACCCCGGGGGACGTTGTCCCCCGGCTATTGGCCCGCCCACGGCGATGCTCTCGTCACGGACGACACCGATGAAGGTCACGGCCCTGATCCAGAGCCCCGATCACGTCTGCTACCGATACCGGATCGAGCCGTTTGCCTGGGCCCTGGCCGAGCGGGGGCTGTATCTCCAGGCCACACCTCTGGAGCGGGGCATGCTGGCGCGGATCGGCCAACTCCGGGCGGCAGGCCGGGCCGACGTGGTGATCCTTCAGCGAAAACTCCTGCCCATCTGGCAACTGACCCTGCTGCGACGCCACGCCCGGGGACTCGTCTACGACCTCGACGACGCCCTGTTCCAGCGCGACAGCTACAGCCGCAAGGGACCCCAGAGCAACGCCCGCATGGCCCGGTCTTGGGCAACCGTTTACGCGGCCGATGCGGTCATCGTGGGCAACGAATTCCTGAAGCAACGTGCCTCCGCCTTCACCGAGCCGGAGCGGGTACACGTGATCCCCACCTGCATCGAGCCGCGGTGGTATCACGTCGCCACACATAGCCGCGTCGGCGCCGCCGTCAGGCTGGTCTGGATCGGCCAGCAGAGCACGCTGGCCTCGCTGGAGCGGGCCGCCGAACACCTGGCCGCCGCCACCCGGGACCAAGCTTCGCTCGGTGCCCAGCTTCGCTCGGTGCCCACCTCCGGTCGGGACCCACGCTTCGCGGGTACCCCGGTACCCGGGCGGCTACCGGGGCTGACGCTGCGGCTGATCTGCGACCGCTCCGTCAGGCTCCCGGGCGTGAACGTAGAGTTCCGCCGCTGGTCGTCGGCCACCGAGGCGGCCGAGCTGGCCGAGGGCGACATCGGCATCAATTGGCTGCCGGACGACGGCTGGAGCCGGGGAAAGTGCGGGCTAAAGGTGTTGCAGTACATGGCGGCCGGGCTGCCGGTGGTCGCCAACCCGATCGGCATGAACCGCCGCATGGTCGTCCACGGCCGGACCGGTTTTCTGGCCTCCACTCCGCAGGAGTGGGCCGAGGCGATTGCCCGCCTGGCGGCCGATCCCCAGTTGCGGCGCACGATGGGCGCGGCCGGGCGGCGGCTGGTCGAGCAGCAATACAGCGTGGCCGGTTGGGGTCCGCGATTCGCGGACGTGATCCACCGCGTGGCTTGCGGCGCCTTGAAAGCTGAAAGCCGAATCCTGAATTAGTGTTTGTTGCGGAAAGATCAAGTAGGGTGCGTGCTTGCACGCACCAGCCGCGCTTTTCCGCAAGATCGCGTGCGTGCGAGCACGCACCCTACGGTTCACTGAATTGAGAGCGCGTGTTCATGCAGCTAGGCACTCAGCTCTCAGCTTTCGGCTTTCAGCTTTCAGCGATTGTCGCGACTGTGCTGGGCGGCTGCGCAGCACTGCCGCAGCACCCAGCGGGTACCCGGCCGACGCCGCCCGACCGATACACGCTGCTCTCCGGGCAACTGGTGATCCACAGTGATTTTCCGTTGGCGGCGGAGCATCGCGTGCTGGAGGACCTGACCGCCCGCCGCCTGGATCTCGGCCGCCAGTTGGCGCTGCCGCTTTCGAGCGAGCCGGTCCACGTCTACCTCTTCGAGAGCGCCGAGCGGTTCAACGCCTTCATGCGGCTCAGTCATCCCGACTTCCCCCAGCGTCGGGCGTTCTTCGTGGAGACCGATACGCGGCTGATCGTCTACGCCCACTGGGCCGATCGGGTGGCGGAAGACCTGCGGCACGAGGTGACCCACGCCTACCTGCACGCGGTGGTGCCGCAATTGCCGCTGTGGCTGGACGAGGGGCTGGCCGAGTATTTCGAGGCCCCCCGGGGCCATGAGGGCATCAACCGCCCGCACCTGGACCGGCTGGCCGGGCAACTCGAGCAGGGCCAGTGGCGGCCCGATCTGCAACGGCTGGAGCGGTTCCAGTCGTCCTTCGACATGGGCCAGGACGACTATGCCGAGGCCTGGGCGTGGGCCCACTTCCTGCTGCACTCGCGGCTGGAGCACCGCGAGTTGCTCCAGAACTACCTGTCCGACCTGCGGCGTCAGGGTTCCGCCGAGCCGCTCTCGCTGCGACTGAACCGCACGCTGGGCCAACCCGAGGCCGCCCTGGTCGAGTACGTCCGCCGCCTGGCGGTCGCCGGTCGGTAAGAGCCATCAGGCACGGGGATGCTTACGCATGGCGAACCTCGCGCACGTTCGCGAGCATCTAGCGCCGGAATCCGCACCGAGTGGCCCCGGATTCCAAGGTGGTGAGATCGACTCCCGGCGCATGTCAAGTCCGCCGCGCACCGCGCGATCTCGTTTCTCGTTTTACCTATCGCACCCCCAACCGCTCCAACTCCGCCGCGAACTCCCCCCGGCTCATGATCTTGATCCCCTGGCACTCGCCCAGGTCAAGCAAGTGTCTGTCCTCGGAGATGATGTACTCCGCCCCCGCCTCCAGTGCCGCAGCCACGATCTTGTCATCCGCCGGGTCAGCCAGTACGGCCCCGTGCGCGTGGCGAACACCCTGCACCAGCGTCACCATATCCAACAGGCTTTCCTGAAGAAACACCTCGATCTCCTCATCCGACAACCGGATCCAATTCCGCACCGATTCCTTGGTGCGGACCTTCTTGCGCACTTCCTGAAGGATCTGGGGCGAGGCAGCTACGCGCCAGCCGGCTGCCTCCAGCCGCAAAAAAAGGCGAGTCGATTGACTCGCCGGGAGCAGCAGCGGGATCAGGACGTTGGTGTCAAAGACGACGACGTGACCTTCCGGCATCCTGCCACCTTCCTTCAGTCGTCCCTAAGTAGTTCCCGCACCAGGTCGTCTTCGGTGACTCCTTGCTCTTGCATGGAGGCGCCCACCTTCTGCTGCAGGTGCTTGAGCTTCTCCCAGGCCCGCTGCTTCTGCTGATCGGTCGGGTTGCGGAAGGGAATCACCCCGTACCGAGGCTGGCCCTTCTCGTCCTCGATGACGACGGACTCCCCTCGACCAGCGTCAGCCAGCACTTTCCGTACTGGCTCTCCTAGATCGCTAAGCTGGATCTTCTTCATGGTTTCACCCTACCCCATCACCTGATTCCACACAAGCAACCCCATCCAACCTACCACACCGCGTGGATTTCCGAAAGCCTGAAAGGCCACCGGGACAGCCGCTTGGGACTGCAGGCTTGTCCAGCAGTGTCTCCCCAGGGGCATGGCTCACCTCAGGCCGTAGGTTATGATTCAGCATAACGCATTTGGTCGAGGCAGACGCACGTCGCAGTACCTGGCCGGCGGCGATCAGCAGTAATCCGTCGCCGAGCAGGCCGTAGGTCATGCTTCAGCATGACGGATTTCGTCAAGGCAAACGTGCCTCGCGGGACCGGCGATAGGCTGAAGCACAGCCTACTTGACTGCTTGGCCAGCCCGAGGCGACCCTGGTCGAGTACGTCCGCCAACTGGCCGCCGGCGGTCCGCCGTAACCCGTGGCGCAGCAGGTGTACCGCATGATCAAGAGGACTCCCCGTCCTGAATACCGACGTCGAAGTAGAGCGGATTGCGCGGGGTGTTGCGTCCCGTCGAAAGGAGGCGTATACTGGCGGCATCGAAATGAAGCGTATTCCTGACACCTTTTCTACCAAACCGTGAAAAGTGGTAGAAACCAAAGGACCGAATCCGTCGTGTCTGCTGTGGTTCACGAATGCACAGGGGGCTGGCGATGAAGACGATCTTATTGACGGTGGTTGTTTGGGCGTTGACTGCGGCAGCGGGTTACGGACAGGGCAAAATAAACGCCGCGAAAGTGGGAAGTGCCGAAGCCGCCTCCCGGATCTTCGAGTATCAACAGTCGCTACGGGAGCCCTCGCCGGAGAGGGAGGCGGCGTCGCGAGAGTACCGAAAGGCCCTTGAGTTCGGCCGCAGTTTGTTTGGGGCTGACAAACGGTGGACGGAAGGCGAGTTGCCCGGCACGCTGGCTACTAAGAATCCCCCCGATTTCAAGGTTGGCGACTGGGGGTGCACTTCCGCGTGGTTCCGGGTGCTCAACAAGCTCAGTGACACCGAATGCTTAGTGTTGCCTAGATACAAAATCGATCAGTTTGATGAGTCCACGGTCAAGACATTAGGGCCACCATCCAGAAGGCTCTTCGGGGTTCTGGATGATTCGGAAGTCATGCTTATCCGCGGACTAGACATGTCGAAGGCATCGGACGGCGTCCAGTTCGTTCTTCAATACCCTGTCGTGATTCAAGGCACCTACAGTTACACAGCCGTCTCCGGTAGTCAGAAGACAGTTCTTGTACTCGAACGCAATGACAGCAAGCTCAACGAAATAGCCGAGGCCGCTGATAAACGGTGGGAGGACTCTCGTAAAGCAGCCGAGGACGCTCTGTTTCGCAAGCGGACCGATTCGACAGGTAAGTTCTCAGTTGCAGCCAGATTCATCGAGTTCAAGAACGCCCGGGTTCGTCTTGAGCGCAAGGAGGATCGAAAAGAGATTGACATTCCTATGTCTCGCCTCAGCAAATACGACCAAGAATGGATTCGCGACGAACTCGGCCGCGGAAGAGAAGAAAAACGGCAGGCAGCGGCGGAGAAGGCAGCAGCTAAGAAGCTCCAGGCAAAGAAGGCCCGCGGCCGCTGAAAAACGGATTTGCGCACGCAGAGCTAGATGTCTTGAAGATCAAAGACGGGAAAACGTATATTCTAGATTGCGCCGGCGGCTGGTCGCGCGTGCGCAGAAGAGAAGCCATCACCAAGTAATCTACCACGCCCGTAGGGCGTGGCACATTACTTATGAAAGGGTGTGAGGAGTGAGCGACGACGCCAAGAACAGCATGCTGCTTTACCGCGGTCTGTCCGCCAAAGAGCGAGAGAAACTGGAGCCGATGGAAAACGATATTGTTCGTCTTCTCCACAACAAGCTCGGGGGAGTGGTCCCTCGAATCTGGACAAGCCGGACTGACAACGGCGAGCGGTTCATCCGGCTGTGTTTCGCTGATCCACAATCGACTGTCTTGATGGAGATAAGTGCCAACGAGTTCGTGGACATTTCCCAAGCGGCACTGCTTTCGAGACTTCAACAGTCCTGCGAGCTGCAACGTCCACTTGAACCATAGCGCACGGGAGCGACTGATGCCACTGCCGGAGAAGCCAGCAGTTGCACCCGGGGCTCGCACGGCGGGCGTGGCTCGGTCGGCCTGGGCGAAAAGGCCGGCCAATTCAGCACCCACGGGCTCTGCTGCCCGGGGTGCTGGCACCTCGGCCGGCTTGGCTGAGGACTCCTGACGCAGTAGCTCGTCGTAGGCGGCCCTCTTCTTTGGGGTCTTCCGCAGAATTCGTGGGTAGATTGAGGCAGGCCCGGGCGTTTCGGGTCGGGTTTTTTGAGGGATGGCAGGGCAAATGAATGATGGATTGAGGGAGAAGAGAGCCCTGACGGCGCGAG
>Ga0315277_10007602_pt1 | contig 14059 bp, 8 predicted proteins | sample YL17G05_15_MG_FD_203695 | JGI IMG/M metagenome (GOLD analysis project Ga0315277, IMG submission 203695) | Sediment microbial communities from Yellowstone Lake, YNP, Wyoming, USA - YL17G05_15 | ecosystem: Environmental > Aquatic > Freshwater > Lake > Sediment | place: USA: Wyoming | collected... | reverse complement strand
GGTTCGGCTGATACGGCTTAAAGCGTGTCTGATTCTTCATCAACACATTGTACCACTGCCGCAAAACAATGTCACCATTGCTTGCCAAAACATGGAGTTCTCCGACAAACTCCTAGACGATCTTGGCGGCTCGTCTCGAAATATCTATTGTCGCTTTTCCGATCTTGGAAATGAAGCGTCAGTAGAGACTTTTTTTCTGTCTAGGCTGCTTCCTGATCTGGGGTACAAGGACAGCCAAATCAAGCCCAAGGAAAGTCTTCAATCGCTAGCGGTTGGGCGTGGTCGAAAGAAAGAAAAATACAAGCCGGACTACGCCCTGTTGTACCGTGGCGAGCCGCGTTGCATCGTCGATGCCAAAGGTATTGATGAAACACTCGATGATTGGATCGAACAATGCACGGGTTACTGCCTAGCGTTGAATCGCAAGTACAAAAGCGGGAACCCTGTCCGTTACTTCGTCCTGTCCAACGGCAAAAAGACGGCGCTTTACGAGTGGGATAAAGAGGAGCCGTTATTAACGCTTGATTTCTCCGACTTCACTTGGGGCAACCCGAAGTATGAGCATCTAAGGTCGGTCATCGGCGCGCAGACAATCGGTACGTCAGCTGCGGAACCTCTGACGGCTGATTCGGCCACGTTCAAGTTTACCCGGCCTACGACGGCCCGCGCGCGTCAGTTGTTCGCTACTTGCCACAAGGTAATTTGGAAGTCGGAAGGATACGGCCCCGGTCCAGCGTTTCTGGCGTTTGTCAAGTTAATGTTCGTCAAGCTGTGGGCAGACCAAAACATCCGCCACAATAGCGCCACGCGGCATTTGTTTGAAGGGGACGCTCATGAAGTCATGCTCCCAAAGTCGTTGGTAACGTTCTCGACACATTGGGTAGAGGACCGGGAAGCGGAAGGGGTAACGAATCCGATCAACGATATGTTTACCCGGCTGCGCAACGAGATTGAAAAGGACATTCAACTGCGAAAGAAAAAGCGAATTTTCGACAAAGGTGAAGATTTGGATTTGCGGCCAGATACGGTCAAGGATGTTGTGCGACGGTTGCAACACATCGACCTGTTCGGGATCGACGAAGACCTAAACGGGCGGCTGTTTGAAACGTTCCTGAACGCCACGATGCGGGGACGTGAGTTAGGGCAGTTTTTTACGCCCCGGTCGGTCGTCAAGATGATGACTCGTATTGCCGAGCTGCGCGTAACCCGCGACGAGCAAGACCGCATAATAGATGGTTGTTGCGGTTCAGGCGGGTTTCTAATCGAGGCGCTAACCGTCATGCGAAATATCCTGCGAGAGAATGCCAGCTTGTCCTGTCAGGAAAAAGCCTCGCTGATCGATCATGTCGCCAACAACTGCATTTATGGCATCGATTATGGGAAAGATCCGCCGCTGGCTCGAATTGCGCGGATCAATATGTACTTGCACGGCGACGGTGGCAGTCGCATATACTACGCCGATGCGCTCGACAAGACGATTGACAGCCAAACACGAGACGATGCCGAAGTGATTCAGAATATGCAGGAACTACGGGAATCCATCGAGAAGGCTAAGTTTACTGTTGTGCTGACTAATCCGCCATTTTCGATGGTCAAAGAGGAAAAGAACCCCTCAGAACGCCGGATATTAGAGCAATACAAACTGGCACGAAAGAACGACACATCGGCCCGTCTTCGGCCGTCGCTGCGATCAAGCGTCATGTTCACCGAACGGTATTGCGATTTGCTAGAAGCCGGGGGTAAGCTGATAACGGTCATCGATGATACACTCCTGTCCAGCGAGAAGTTCAACTACGTGCGTGACTTCATCCGGGAACAGTTTCTTGTCCGGGCAATCATCTCGCTTCCCGGTGATACGTTCCGGCGTTCCGGTTCTCGTGTGAAAACGTCCGTTCTGGTTTTGGAGAAAAAGCAATCCACTTCAGATAAGCAACCGAACTGGTACTACTTTTTCTCCGAATACTTGGGCGTCGACGATCTTACTGTCAAAGCGGCAGAATACGACGTCCAACTGGCCCGCAGAAAGGCTGAAACAGAAACAGACGAAATCCTTGCCGGTTATCGCGCCTATTTGTCTGGCAACACGGGCGGGAACGTGCTACGTCCCGAACAAATCACAGATCGTCTCGACTTGCGGCATTGTGTTCCGCTATTTGCCCGGATGGTGGAAAAGTGGCGCGCCAAGGGCATCGAAGTGAAGCGGCTCGACAAGATCGTACAGCGAACAGAAAACACGATTTGTCCATCAGATGAACCGGATACCGAGTTTATGTTGATCAAGGTCTCCTACGATGGCGAGTGTGAAATAGAGAACCGCAAGCCCGGCAAGCGCATCCGCGCCAATTCGATGTATGAGGTAAGAGAGGGGCAGATGGTCTTTTCAACCATCCGCGCCACGGACGGAGCAGTTGGCATTGTTCCGCCGGAATTAGACGGGGCACTCGTGTCGACCTCCAGTTACACGGTTTTTGAATGCGGAAAAGCGGAAGATGCGGCCTACCTATGGTCCGTTCTGAGGTCCTCGGAGTTGCGGGCTGATATGCAATCGTTGTCGCCAGGTTCTGGGCGCTACACTACCTATTGGCCTGCTGTCGGTTGTTTGCTGGTTCCTTGGCTGAATGAAAAAGAGCGAAAGAGCGTTGGGAGGGAACTGATTGATCTATGGAAAAGAGAGCGAGACATTAAGGCAAGTCGAAAGCGCGCCATGGCGCATCTCGAGCGTCTTGGCGTTGAATCGGAAGACAGTCAACGCCGCTGGAAAGCGTCGAAAGCACCGCAGTAGGTTCTTGGCACGACAACTGAGGCGAGTGTTAAGAAAGACATGAAGAGAGGTGAGTATTTGTTGATCCGCGATATTGTGAACTTTACGAGGTGCTTTGCATAACGAATGGGTGCACCGGCCGACAATTCCGCTGGGGTCCGTTGCCGCCGGTGAGCTTTGCCGTTATGGCTGAATCCGTCTTGCAACTTGGAGCGGGCGGTGAACCGCCGCGATATCGATATCCGGTCTGCTACTGCATACGCAGCTCGGCGTTTTGGGTGAGCAGGAGTTTTTGTAGGGATTTTACGTCCAAGTTTCGCGGGGGGGTTTTGGTTTTGGCGGCGAGCGCGGCGGCGCAGCCGGATGCGTGGCCGATGGCCATCGCAGGGGCCATTGAGCGTGCGGACTGAAACGGGGCCTGCTGGGATGATATGCAGCGGCCCGTCAGCAAGAGACCTTCGACCTTCTTAGGCACGAGCGCGCGATACGGTATGTCGAAGCCCTCGTGGTTGAAGAAGAATCGCCCGCCGTGATAGCTCGGCATCGGGTTGGAGCTTATCGCAACAACATCGGCGAAACGTTTCCCTTCGACGGCATCCTGCTCGGTGACGGTGTATTCGCCGATGATTCTTCTCGTCTCGCGCACGCCGACGTTTGTCGCCGTCTGCATCAGATACAGTGACTCCATTCCGGGCTTGTTTTTGATTTGCTGGACCTGCTCCCAGAGTTTCAGCCGCGTCTCGACCTCCGCCCGTGTGAGGTTCTCAACATCAAGGCCGTCGCCGCCGAACCCCGGCCCCCACTTAACTACCCTGTCGCCGATGCGAATTCCGCCGAACGAGTCGGTTATGCCTGCCGGCAGCCCGCCCAGGCGGTACATCAGGCTCATATCCATCCGGTCGCCGGTCGCCGCCGGCCCCGCAAAGGGGGCGCCCGCCCGCGCTGCGATGTCGCCATCCCCGGTCGCATCGACGACGATATCGGCCGCGATTGCCTGCCTGCCGGATTTCGACTCGACGATCACGCCGGTTATTCGCCCGCCGTCCGACATAGGGCCGACGACCCAGCTATGCAGCCGCAGTTTGACTCCTTCTTTCCTGACCATATTCAGCGCCGCAACCTTGGCCGCCTCCGGGTCAAACCCGATGCAATAGGGAAGGTCGCCCTTAGTGACATCGTGCGGGACCTCCTTGGGATAGTTGTCCGCGTCGGCTATTCCGCCCAAGCGCACAATCTCCGCGATGTATTCAGCGGGTATGCCCTTAACCGTCTGGAGCGCCTCGGGCGGCTTCTGGTTGCGAAAGCCGTTGTAGCAGGTCATAAGCCCCGCCGTCCCGTTGCCGCCCAGGAATGGATACCGCTCGATAAGCAGTGTCTCTGCGCCGCTGCGGGCCGCTGCAAGAGCGGCAATAAATCCGCTGGGCCCGCCGCCGGCTACTATCACTTGATACCTGGCGATAATCGGCGTCTGCAATTGCTCCCTGTATGTTGCTTCTGCCGTTCTTTCGGCAGGCGACGCCGCTATTGCCTCATGAGGCAGCAAGCCAATCGCGGTTGCACCGGCTGCCGTTCGGAGAAACTCCCGCCGGCCAATGCCAAATCGGTTCGTACGCAGTTGTTCTTCCTTTCGATGGTCAGGCATAGTATGCCTCCTTATCGCTGATGGTGCAGTGACGTTATCGTGCTGCGGCCCTTCTTCGGCTGAGCGTCTCGCGGCGGCATCAGCGTAACATTCCGATCGCCTTTTTCTCCTCGAACAGGTCCCGATAGCTGGCGGGGTGGTAGAGTTTGAAGTCCATTGCACGGATGTATTCTTCGGGGCCGCAGTGGCGGACGTTGTCTATCAGGGATGAGATTTGCTTTTGGGAGCGGAATGCGCCGATGGCCTTGAGCTTGTTCTCCAAATAGGAGATCGGCGTTCGCATTCGCAGGGTCGGGGGGGCGGCAAAGTCGCAATAGACGGCGTAGGTGTTGACGTATGGCACGCTCTCCAAGGGCCGGCCCAGCTCCGGCCAGATATTGCCGGCGGCGTGGAACAGGCTGATAAGGAACTCGTCGTAAACGATGCGATGGTCCGGGTGCAGGTCGTTGGCCGTCGGCAGGAAGCACTGGGTGGGCCTGATCCGGCGCAACTGGTGGGTGAAGGCGTTTTGCAGGCCGGTGAAGCCGCAGATTGTGGAGGGCGAATCGGGGCCGGCCGGGGTCCTGCCGCGGAATTCGTTGATTCGGCAGTCGGGGAATCCGAGCCAGACGATGTTCTCCTTAGGCACGCCGAGGCCCTGGTAACATTCATAGCTCTCTACCCGCCGGATCTCGGCTATCGTGTCCTTCTCGTCGGCGCTGCAGTAGCCCATGCTGCCGTCGGTGACGATTAGTATATGCACGGGGACATTCTCTCGCTTGGCCAACTGGATGAGAAGACCGGCTCCGAGCACCGCGTCGTCATCGTGCGGGCTAACCATCAGGAAGCGCTCCTTATCGCCGTGCCAATGCCTTGAGACATCGGCGAGCCTTGATCCGACCCGTCGTTCGTTTCCGACCAAGCGTACAAATTCGATTTCTTCTTGCATTTGTTCAAGCTCACAATTAATGTCGTTAAGTTGTGCTAAGAATGCTGAAACGTGGTATCAGCCGATAAGGTTGTGTCTTCCAGCACCAGGGTCCAGCAAGAATGGATATTATAAAGAGTTTTGCGGAGAGGACAAGGGGCAAGAACTTATCGGTTGTCTTGCCGGAGGGTCGAGACGAGCGGATAATCCAGGCGGCGCGCAGGCTCAAGGACGAGAACATCGCTAAGCCGATTGTGCTGGGCGGGCCGGATCAGATCGAGGCGGCGGTGGAGAAAGCGGGGGTGGGTCTCGACGGCATCACGGTTATTGACCCCAAGGAGAATGACAAACTCGATGCCTACGCAGAGAATTATTCCAGCCGGAGAGCTGACATCTCAGTCGCGGTGGCGAAACGGATTGTCGTCAAGCCTCTGTTCTATGCCGGTATGATGGTGGCTTGCGGCGATGCCGATACGGCTGTCGGCGGCGTCGCCAGTGCGACTTCGATTCTCATCCAGGCCGGCGTTTTGACAGTCGGCCTGATTCCCGGAATCAGAACTCCTTCGAGCTACTTTCTTATGATTATCCCGGATTTCCAAGGCGAGCGGGACAAGCCGTTCATTTATGCCGACTGCGCCGTGAATATTGACCCTAGCGCCGAGCAGCTTGCCGACATAGCGCTTGCCTCGGCTGTAAGCGCGCGGCGCCTTCTCGGCGAGGAGCCGCGAGTTGCGCTCTTATCGTTTTCGACAAGGGGAAGCGGCTCCGGGCCGAGTGTTGCTAAAATAAGGAAGGCCCTGGAGATAGCGCGTGCCCGCGAGCCGGGTCTGGCCATTGACGGGGAATTCCAGGCCGATTCCGCTATTATTCCTCGTGTGGCGGCAAAGAAGGTCAAGGATAAAAGCGCTGTCGCAGGAAAGGCCAATGTTATCATCTTCCCGGACCTTAATTCCGGGAACATAGCCTACAAGCTGACGCAGTATATGGCCGGCGCCCGTGCCATCGGACCGTTCCTGCAGGGATTCGCCAGGCCGATAACGGATCTATCCAGGGGTGCAACCGTAGATGACGTTGTCGCAACGGTCATATTGACTTTAGCGCAATTAGGGTAGCAATAACGGGCGTTCGATAAGGTTGGAGATTGCCGCCCATTCGACTGCGCTCAGGGTAGGCTTCCTCGCAATGATAACGCCTAAGACCAGTGTTGACGGACTAATAATAATACGGCAAGGGAATAACGCTAAGATGAAAGTACTTGTGATCAATGCGGGTAGTTCTTCGGTTAAGTATTATCTGTACGAGATGCCGCAGGCCGAGGTCCTGGCCAACGGCGTTGTCGAGCGAATAGGAGAGGAAGGCTCGAATCTGCTCTATTGCGCCGGAGGGCAGACGCACAGCGAGGAGGTCCGGGTCGGGAACGTTGGAGAGGCTATGGAGCTTATTCTCGATACGCTGGCTAATAAAGATGTCGGGCTGGTGGAGGATATCTCTGAAATCGGCGCGGTCGGGCACAGGGTCGTTCACGGCGGCGAGGAGTTTACCGGCTCGGTGGTTATTGACGAGCGGGTTATTGCGTCGATAGAGAAGTATGCGGATTTGGCTCCTCTGCATAATCCGCCGAACCTTGCCGGCATCCGGGCCGTGCAGCGCAAAGTCCCGGGGGCAAGGCAGGTCGCCTGCTTCGATACGGCCTTTCACTCGACGATTCCTAAGGTCGCGTATATGTATGCGCTGCCGTACGAGCTTTACGAGAAATACGGCATTCGCAGGTACGGCTTTCACGGAATTTCGCACAGATACGTCGCCCGGCGGGCCGCCAAGCTGCTGGGCAAAGGCAAGTACGAGATAGACGCTATTACGTGCCATTTGGGCAACGGCTGCTCTATTGCCGCGGTCAAGCAGGGCCGATCCATCGACACCTCTATGGGTTTTACGCCCCTGGAGGGGGTCCCCATGGGTACGCGCTGCGGCGACCTCGACCCGGCGATCCTCTTCTATCTTGGCGACAAGGGCTATGACGTCAAGACCCTCAACAGAATCTGCAATAAGCAGAGCGGGCTGCTTGGCCTTTCCGGCGTCTCGAACGACGTGAGAAGCCTTGTGGAGATCGCAAGACAGGACGATGGCCGCGCCAAGCTTGCCGTTGACGTTTTTTGCTACCGGATCAAGAAGTATATCGGGGCCTATGCGGCGGTGCTCGACACCGTCGATGCCCTGGTCTTCACCGGGGGAATCGGGGAGAACGCCGTTGGCCTGCGGGAGCAGATATGCAGCGGGCTGACACAGATCGGGGTGAGGATCGATGAAGGCGCGAATTCAGCGGCGATAGCCGAAGAGGCCGAGATCAGCGCAGAAAGCAGCCGGGTCAGGGTCCTGGTGATCCCCACAAATGAGCAGGCCGCCATCGCGAACGACACATACGAACTTGCCCGTGACAGACTGCCTGCCGCTTCAAGGTGAGGAGGCTCTTAATCGAATTGCTGTGAAATACCGCACCCTACGCCTGACAGGGCACGATGAAACATGCCCCGGCTAATTTGTCAGGCCTGCGATTGCCGCTCCGATTAAGGTGGCGTTTTCGACGTTCATTATTTCGTAGTATATGCCTTTGCGGTTTTCGAGATAGTCCTTGAGATAGTATTCGACTCGCTGTTTGAGGTATCTGAGGTGGTAGAAGGTTGTTCCTTCTGCGACGATGCAGACCGGATGGGCGGGGTCTCGGCCCCGGTCGCTCTTGATTGCCGCGGAAGACAGCTTGATGGCCGCTAACTTGGCGGCCCGTTCGATCAGCCGGTCGATCAGCCGGCAGGCCGTCTCGATGTCGTCTCCCTTTGTCGCCGCCAGGGCCGACGAGAAGGGGCCTTGGCGGCCTTCGGGGAATGAGATCAGATCGTTGATGTCTTTTGTGGTGACTTGTTCGACGCTTTTGATCCTGCGGGTGAAATCTTTGGAGAAAAGGCCGGCATCGGCGGCGGCTTTGAGGGTCCAGAGGCTCAGCGGGCCGACATAGGCACCGGAAATCATCTTTTCAAATGTGTACATCCCCGGATTGAGGGATGATTTATCGAATTCTTTGTCTATCTTACCCTGCGGGGCCTTGCCGAATCCGCCTGATTCGACGTTGACTATCTGGCTCTTGGCGGGGTCCAGGTCCGGCGTCTTGGTTATGTTCTTATTTCGTTCGACGTAGCAGCAGTTTGTCCCGGTTCCGAGGATAAAGCCGATGTACGTGTCGAACGACCTGCCTGCGGCGCTGGCCCTGCCGGCCAGCAGGGTTGTCACGGTGTCATTGAGGAGCACGATTTTCTTCTCATCTCTCCGGCCGGAGGAGATGATAGCTGCGTTGAGGTTTTCTCCGATCATCTGTCCGGCGACCTCGTCGGCCTTTATTTCCTTTGAGAAGTACAGGACCTTACCATCCTTGCTGGGGAAGATTTCAATGGGGTAGGAGAAACAAAAGCCGATATTTGCGCTTTTGTCGATGACTTCATCGAGATACCCGGCCATCGTATTGAAGAACTCTTGTTTGCCCACCTGCTCCTTTATTCCGGGCATGGGGAATAATCTGAGGTTCTCGATCTTAGGGACGCCCTGCCGGTCGAAGCAGACCATTGCGGTTCTGAAGTTGGTTCCTCCGGCGTCCATGACGATGACGGGTCTGTTGAGGGGGATTTTCTGCTCGGTTTCGATGTAGGTCGGCAGCATAGCAAGGGAGCTCTTCTTCCCGGCCAGACCTAACTCCATTTCCTTGATGAAGACTCCGGAGGTCTTTTCGATGTCAATATCCGCCGGGTCCATCTTGTTGGCGTCAAGAAACGCCTTGACTTTGTCCTTTATATGTTCCACAAGCTCATCTCCGATACGTTCATGTCATTTTTTGGAATTTCAATCCGGGTAGCCGTTGGGATGTTCGTTGTGCCATTTCCAGGCGCTTTGGACCATATCTTCGAGTCGGGGCTTTTGTGGCTGCCAGCCCAATTCCTTCTTTGCCCTTGCTGCGTTTGAGGTGAGGATTGGCGGGTCGCCGGGGCGCCGTTCGGCCTCGACTACCTTGAAATCCCTGCCCGAAACCTTCCGGACGGTTTCGATGACTTGCCTGACGGAGTATCCGTTGCCGTTGCCGAGGTTGTAAACGAATTCGGGGCCTGTTCGCAGCTTATCGAGGGCCAGCAGGTGCGCCCTGCACAGGTCGTCGATATGGATGTAGTCACGGATGCAGGTTCCGTCCGGGGTGTCGTAATCGGTTCCGAAGATGGTTATGCTGTCGCGTTTGCCCATTGCGGCCTGGATTGTCAAGGGGATCAGGTGCGATTCGGGGCGATGGTCCTCGCCGAGCCGAGCGTTGCTGCCGGCGCCGCAGGTATTGAAGTACCTCAGCGCCGCATATCGCAGCTTGCCGGTCCGGCTTTGATAATGGCACATCCTTTCGACGGCCCACTTAGTTTGCCCGTAGGGATTAATCGGCTCTTTCGGACAATCTTCGCTGACGGGTACTTCCTTGGGAGTGCCGTAAACGGCGGCGGTGCTGCTGAAGACGAATCTTTCGACGCCGGCGGCCTCCATCGCTTCGAGGAGATTATGGGTGTTGCACAGATTGTTGCGATAGTATTTCAGCGGGGCCTGGACTGATTCGCCGACCTCGATAAATGCGGCGAAGTGCATCACGGCTTCGATCCGGCGGCCTCTCAGGGTTCCAACAAGCAGGTCAAAATCAGCTAAATCCCCTTCAATCAGCTCGGCATCTCCAACGGCGGCTCTATGGCCCTTGCTGAGATTGTCGAAGACAATGGGCTGGTGTCCCTTCTCGGCCAGCAGGGCCGTCATATTGCTGCCGATGTATCCGGCGCCGCCGCAGACGAGCACTCTCATATTCGGTCGCTTTCCTCAAGCTCAGAGATTTGCCGCTCGATCCGTTCGAGGATATTTTCTGCGAGCCGAGCGTCGTTACCCAGATCGACCCAGCCGATACCGGCCTGCTGTTCGGGGTTGAGCCTGATCCTCTGCAGCGATGCACTGCTCTCTGAGAACATCGTATAAGCCCTCGCGCTGCTGCTGACATCCATCTCGGGCAGATTGAGCCGCTGCGTGGCCACTTGGCATGTTAAGCAGACGCCGTCCTTTTCGCTGAGCTGCAGTTCGACCGTTCGTCGAATGCTATGGAGGTTGGCCTCGGTCTTGTTGAAGCTGCCGACGCTGTCCTTTCTCCAAAGCTCGAAGAACTGTGCGCCGGACAGGGGCTGGGTGCGTATGAGTCCGGTCTTGGGGTCGGCTTTTTCGATACTGAATTGCATCTCGATCAGGACATCCTGCGCCGCCTGCATCACATCAGCCGTATTGACATCGCCGAGACAAACTTGTTCGGGGCCGGTCTCGACGGCCTGACTGCCGCCCTGCTCGGATGCACAGCCGCCCAGAAGCGCAACAGCGAGCAAGGACAACAGACCACAAACCGCAACCGGGAGGGCCTCGCCCGTCATCTTGCGTCTTAACCTATTATATGCGTTCATCTGCATTCTCCTAAGTTTTGCGCGATTATATCGGGGGTGCGTCTGCACCTCAAGGGCCAATTGTTATTTCATCGCCGACAATCAGTTATTGCGGGCCGGGGGTATTGCCGGCGACGCGGCGATTATATCGATTCTAAAGATTAGCTTGTTCTAAGGCCGATATTGGTAACGCATCGTTGCGCAAAGTGTCCAGACTGTCGGCGGGCAAGTGTTCAATGCCTTCAACGCAAATACAATCCGTAGGCGATAAGCTGCTTGCACTGCCGCTTGGCTCGCTCGTCCAGGGCTTTCTCGATTACCTGAAGGTGGAGGCCGGGCTGGCGGAGAATACCCTCTTAGGTTATGGACGCGACTTGCGAGGGTTCCTGGAATTCTGCCAATCGGCAAGAATCAGCGAAATCCGAGAGCTTAGCCCACTGCTCGTGCAGGGCTATCTTAAGACTCTCACTCAAGACAGCAGGGCTGAAAGCTCGATGAAGCGATGCGTTGTGGCGATCAGGATGTTCCTGCGGTTCGCCAGGCTCACCGGGCTGATCGAAAACGATTTCACGTCGCTTTTGGAAGGTCCGAAACTCTGGCAGAAGCTGCCGACTATCGCCAGCAAACGGCAGGTTATCGACCTTCTCAACGCCCCTTCGGCTCAAGAGCGTTTTTATCTTAGGGACAGGGCGATGCTCGAGCTGCTCTACGCTGCGGGCCTGCGCGCCAGCGAGCTGGCGGGCTTGAAAAGGTCGGATTTGAATCTCGATATCGGGTATCTTCGCTGCACGGGCAAGGGCAACAGGCAGCGGATTGTCCCCATCGGCAAGTTGGCGGTGGATGCCGTCGCTGAGTATCTCAGGGAGTTGCGTCCCCGGTTGGAAAAGCCGCATAGCGGCGATTCTCTGCTGCTTTCGCGAACAGGCGCGCCTCTGGGGCGTATTGAAATCTGGCGTCTGGTCAAGAAGTATGCCGCCCGTGCCGGGATGCCCAAGAACCTTACCGCGCACACTCTTAGGCATTGCTTCGCTACGCATTTACTGACCGGAGGCGCCGACTTGCGAAGCGTCCAGGAGATGCTCGGGCACGTTGATATTGCGACCACACAGATTTATACGCACGTTGATCAGGAGCGACTGAGAAAGATCCACAAGCAGTTTCACCCAAGGCCCTAAAAGCGGCACCAAGCCAGCGGCGCGAGCCTTTGGATTGTGCCGTTGGCCGGAGCCATTGACTGATTCTGAGACGAATAATTGACGACAAATTATCAATTACTGCAAAATCAAGGTTGACTTGGAGAGGTTCATAGCCTATTATTACTTCCGAATCGACGGTCGTCGTTCTCTTTAGGGCCATCGGATGTGCGTTAAGCGGCTGCAACTTGGAATAATAGCATTTTTTGTATTGTGCCAATCCCCAGGTATGGCAGGTCCTGACCGGGGTGGGGTTGTCGTGGGCGCCGCAGAGCCGGTCAAGACTGCCGAGATCGACCCTCAGTTGACGCTCTTCAAAGGCGCTTTGCTCGACAAAGGCTCAAGCGATCAAATGCGAGTAAACGCGGCGGCAGTGATGTTGCAGAGCGACAATCCCCTCGCGCGTGCGATCGTGCTCGAGGCGCTTAAGCAGACGGAAAACGGCGCCGTGCGTGATGCCGTGTGTAAGGCGCTGATCCAGGCCGGTATGGAGCGGAGAACTATAAGCGACGTCCATGATTTCATCGAACCGTTGCTTGGCGCCATGGCCGCCGATAGCTCAACGACCGCCAAATTGGCTGCTGAGGCGACCGTGATTTTCCCCTATGAGCGGATATCCGAGCAGCTCGGCATTCTGATAAACGACGACTCTGCACCGTTGAAGGCTAGACTTATTGCCGTTTATGCCCTCGAGCTGTATCCCGACGTAAGGGCAGCGATTGCGCTTCTTTCGCTGGTTGACAACCCCCAAAAGGAGCTTGCCGACGAGGCGCGAAGGGCCTTGCTCGCCTTGGGCATATCGCCGGGCGACGATGCTGCAGCTCGAAAGGGAATAATAAAGCAATTGAAAGCTGAGGACCCCACCGCCTTCCTCCAGAAGCGCTTGATTCGCAAAGAATCGCTTATCCGCAGCGCAAAGGCGGAATTAACGCTGTGGCAAAACCGGTACTTGATGGCTCTGGCCGAGGTATATACTGCGATTGCCGATGATGCGGAAAAAGCCAAGTTCCTGGCGGGGCACCTGGGCGGTTCTGAGACCATTGTCAGGCTGTGGGCGCTGGAGAGAATCCGCCAGGACCGTGTGGGGACAAGGCCCAATCCGAAACTGCCTTCGGAGGTTGGGGCCGTTCTGGTGGCCCTGATCTCGGATAGTGATAGAAATGTTCGGCTTAAGACCGCCGGGGTCTTGCCCTTTATGACTGAGGTGGACTCGGCACAGCAGTTGTTGGCTCAGCTCGGAAACGAACAGGACGGCGAGGTCAGAACGGAGCTTTTCAGTGCCCTGAGCAGGGCGTGCTATATCGCATTTCTGCCGAGCTCGAAGGTGAAGATCGCCCCGGAGATACGAAAACAAACGCTCGAATGGGCGATCACGTACTTGTCGGACGACGCGGCGGAAAAGGTGCGAAAAGGGGCAGAGGCATTAAAAATGCTCCTGAATCAGAATGGATTGACAGATTCTGAGGCCGATAAATACTTCGGTCTGCTTGCCAAGAAGTACGTTTCTCTGAAAAAAGACTCCAATGGACCGCTCCGCGGCGAGCTTCTCAGCGTCATGGCGTCGCTGTGCAGTCCTCAGAGTGTTCGCAGAGACTTGTCGATTAGGCAGTTCGAACCACTGTTTGAGACCGCTCTGAACGATAAGACGGACTCCGTGCGTGAGGCGGCGGTTGACGGGCTTGCCTATATTGACAAGGCGGCGGCCCTGAAGAGGCTTAGGAAGGACTTCGTCAATGATGCAAGCATAATAGTAAGGAAGAAACTGATAAACCTCGCGGGTGAAGTGGGTGGCAAAGAGGATTTGCCTTGGCTGGCCGGGAAGATAGGGGCAAACTCCGAAAGCGAACCAGCTTGGCAGGCGATGCTCAAGATATTCGGCGGTGTCGATACCGACGTTCTTAGTGCTTGGGTGGAGAATATTGTCGCTGAAACGGGCGGTATAAGGGCCTCTGACGGCCAGAAGATCACGTTTTTTGAAATGGCGGAGCGAAAAGCCGTTGCGGAAGACAAGCTTCAAATGCTTCAAGAGGTCAGAGAGAGCCTTGCCGACCTCTACACGAAGACCGGGCA
>Ga0315277_10007599_pt1 | contig 14064 bp, 13 predicted proteins | sample YL17G05_15_MG_FD_203695 | JGI IMG/M metagenome (GOLD analysis project Ga0315277, IMG submission 203695) | Sediment microbial communities from Yellowstone Lake, YNP, Wyoming, USA - YL17G05_15 | ecosystem: Environmental > Aquatic > Freshwater > Lake > Sediment | place: USA: Wyoming | collected... | reverse complement strand
GAAACTGCGTTTCTTGCGGAAGGGCAATAGCGTGGGATGCAAACGTATGCCAGTACTGTGGGCACGATTTCAGGGCTCCGGCTGCAGCACCGCCGCACGAGAAGACCATACTTTCGCTTGTGGGCGGGATTCTGATACTGATTGCGGGTATCATGGGGCTCGCCATGGGCGCGATCTTCATCGTTGCATCCGACAATATAGACACTCTGACTGACTGGGGAGTCGATGTGGCAGGGGTCGGAGACATACTGTCGGACATTCTGTTGGTCTGCGGCATCATAATCATCGTGCTGGCCCTGATAGTCCTTCTCGGCGGGTTCTTCGGTGTGATGCGCAAACACTGGGGCCTTGTCATACTGGGCGGAGTTCTCGGTCTGTTCCTGATTGGCCCATATATGCTCGCAAGCATATTGTCGCTGATCGGTCTGGTCTTGGCAGCCGTATCCAAGAAGGATTTCAACTGAACAGGGACACACAACGGATGCGGCTTTAGGCCGTGACCCAAACACTTTATCCTTTTCACATTTCTGCATTGCCAGAGGGAGTCTTCGTCTAAGTCCTACTTTGTCAGGACGTTCAGATCCTCTTCATCATGCCCAGCTCCGGCTCGTAGATCTCGCCCTTGTCCAGCAAGCTGGCGATGATCTCCTCGAGCCGCACCTTGTCTATCTTCTTGGCCTTTGCAGTCTCGACTATCTTGTCCCAGTGGACCCCTTTTGCCCCGGATTCCAGCGACTCGATGATCTTCATCACGACATCCTCCTCGTCTGCGCCGACGCCCACTTCGTGCAGCTCGTCTTCCTTCGTCTCCGCCTCTTCCTTCTTGGGTGACGGCTTCAACCTCTTCGCCGAAGGCTCATCGGCTTTCTGGCGAGGCAACCCTTCAGCCTCAGGGAGAATGGATCTCAGAGCATCCCTGACTGTGTTCCTGAACCTGTCGAGGTCGATGTCCTTGTAGTACTCGATGGCGCGCACGACTCCGTCCGCGAGGTTCTCCGCATATCCGAGCTTCATCAGCTCTGCGACGGTGGGCGGGCTCATCTTTAGCCCGGCCTCGACCGCATCTATCCTGAACATGGTGCTCCTCGCGGTCTCTACCACCCAGTAGTCCCTCGTTTCGGCATCGACCTCGCGTATCCTCTCGGGCCGAATGCTCAGGTACTTCACGCCCTCCTCCGGCGAATAGGCCCTGCTCTTGCCCACGACCGCCGCGAACGCAGGAGGAGACATCTTGGAGAGTGACATCGCAGCACCCGGCTGGTACTCGCCCGCCGAGACGTAGAAGGTGCCAGTCGGATCCGTGATCCTCGCTCTGTACCTTTGCTTGCCCTCCTCGCCGACGTCCTCGATGTCCGTGACGACGCCGACAACGAGCATGCGGTTGATCTTCGCGCCGAGAGGCGTGACTATGTAGGAAACCGGTTTCTCGCCCTCTCCGGAGTGCTCCATCACCGACGAATTGTACTCCTCGGCGAACACTCTCCAGGCCACTTCGCGCGTGTTCATTCAGGCGCCTCCAGCTCGACCAGGAGCTTCTCGGCCTCCTGCTTCACATCCGGAATACTCAGCTGCGCCTCCTTCGCTATCATCGACAGCCCGTACTGATCCGCCGTGACAGGTCCAGAGACTACGAGGACCTTGAGCGTGAGCAGCTCGTCCATCTCGTCCTTGACAATGTCGAAGTTCATCTTTTCCTTGGCCTTCTGCATCGACTCGTCGAGTGTGATATCGAGCAGCTTCTCCGAGAGCTCTCTGTTCATGACCACGCCGACGGCGCCGCTACCATCGTCGAGTATGGCCTTGACTCTCAGGTCCGGATAGCCGTCGACCCTTCCGTGGAGCTTGCACATGCCCTTCTGGAGAGCACGCTTGCACTCTTGGCAGCGCATGATCAGGCCAGAGCCATCCCTGACCTCGATCAGGACTCCGCGCACGGTGGCGTCCACCGCGCCGCCTTTGGCCGCTATCTCAGCAATCATGCGCACGCCGGTCTTTCGGAGTTCTTCTGCTGATGGGTACTTCTCCTTGATCTTGATGACCTCACCGCGTTCATCGAAGCTGAGCTGCGGGATACCTCTCCAGGCCTTCACGGTCCCTCTGGAGATCTTGACGACCTCGCCCTCCTTGAGCTTGAAGTCCGACCAAGCGGTGAACTGGACCTTGCCGGTCTCGTCGGCCAGCACCCCAGAGAAGATCTTCTTCGTCTCGCCTTGGACAGTGACCTCGCGGGGCTCGAGCGACAGAATCCTCCCTTTTACCTCGACATAGCCCATGGCCTCTCTGAGCTCTCCGATTTCGACGAATCTGGGCGGCCCCTGGGCGACCTGGATGTCGTCTACAGTTGACGGGTCCTCCTTCTTGATGGATACCCTGTTGCCGAAATTGATCTGCACTCTGCCCTGGTACTCGCGCGTGTAGGCGCCTTTGACAGAGATGACATCCCCCTTGCTCAGCTGGAGATCCTCGATCTCCCAGGCAGTGTACGGAAGCGTGGTCGTCTCGTCGCCGAGGAAGCCGAACACGATTTGCTTCTTCTCGCCTTTCGCCTGAATCTCCTTCGCGTTCGCGGAGAGCACCTTGGCCACGAAATCCACGTTGGGCTCGTTCGGCCTGAGCTCCGCGAGCTTCCTCTGAAAACCGGCCGAGAAGCCGCTGCTGTCTCCGCCGTATTTCTTGACGATGGTCCTCTTCGCCATCGGTATGCTGAGCTTGTAGACGTCCACGTACTTCTGCAGCTCTTCAGCGATCTGTTCCTCTGACAACTTATCCCCGAGCGCCCTGGCAATCTCTTCGATATGGGGCGCTAGCTTCTGTATTTCCACGATAAAGCCCCCTGTGAGCAGCCGTGTTTCTTCTGTGCTGCTGTTTTGAAAACACCGATCACGAATATAAGGCGATGCACTACGGGCAGGCGAAAGTGAGCCGGTCAGCGCATCGTCGGGTCTGGACCGGTCGCGAACTGCCAGACCTTCTCTATGCCCCAGATCAACAGCGAGATCTTCTCCCTTCCCATGATCTCCTGCACGCCGTCGTACTTCTGCCTAAGCGCTTCAATCGCCTGCTCGTGGATCTCCTCGGGCACCATCCATTGGCTGGAGTAGGTCCTTGTCTCGAAGTCGCCTATCATTCCTTGAACGTCTATCGGATGTTCGTGCAGCGTGATCACGCTGGCGGAGTCGGGTTCCAACAGGTCTGGTAGCTCCCGTTCCCTGAGCCCTGGATGGCGGACTGGATGTCCCAGCTCCGCGCAGGCCTGGTCGTAGGATCTCCGCAGCTCTTCGGCGGGAGACTCTTCTTTGTTGAACGCCACCGAGACGAATCTATCTGTGGTCACTCGGCCTATCTCTCCGAGAGCGCACCTCCACTTGGATACAAGGTGAAGCACGTGGATGCTCAGAGTGGTGCCGAAGACGTCGTCTCTGAAGGGTAGCGAGCACATGTCGCCTCTGAAGAGGTCCGAGGCATTCTTGGCCCTTGCCTTGGCCAGCATCCTCTTCGAGATGTCCAGACCTACGACCTCGAAGCCTCGGTCCTGAAGGGGTTTCGCGAACCTCGCTGTCCCCACGCCTGCATCAAGGATCCTCTTTTCTCTGTCCAGAACCCTCTCGAGAGCCGTGAGGATGTCCTCCATGACCTGGTCTGGATATCCCCTCGTGGTGTCATATCTGTCCGCAATCCTGTCGAACGAGACGCCCATTCTCTATCTCTCCGAGTCTTGGCCGGCCAAGTGATGCAGTCCCCTCGATAATTCAGTTGCGCCGCGAATGGAACACCGTTGGTCCAGGCTGGGAAACCATTATTTACAGTTCCGCCAGTACGGGAGTCAGAGCCTTAGGGGGGAGTTCCGTTTGAGATACTCTAGACTACATATGGTGCTGTGCGTTCTAATCGCCATAGCCTTCGTTGCGCCGTTGGGCGTCGTCGGCGGACAGCCATCCTCGAAAGCGAGCGCGCAGAAGCAGTGGACAATCCTGGTCTTCTGGGCTTGCGACAACGATCTCGAGTTCACAACCGAGTTCTGCATGCAGGCATGGGAAAGGTCGTTGACATCCAACAAGGACGTCAACATAGTTGTCTTCATCGACATACTCACTCAGCCGGGAACATGGATCTACGAGATCTCGGGTGGCGCGAGGAAAATCGTCGCCACATGGCCCGAGATGAATTCGTCGGACCCGATGACGCTCAAAACCTTCGTCCTCTACGGTATGAAGACATATCCTGCGAAGAAGACGATGCTTCTGATCTCCGACCACGGTTATGGCTGGTGGGGCATCTGCCAGGACGAGAGCAACGGCGACACCCTGATGCCTATGCATGGCATCACGAAGGCGTTGACTGATGTGAAGGCATCCACGGGGAAGACCGTAGACCTGCTTGCGTTGGATGCATGCAACATGGCGTCGATAGAGGCCATGTACGAGCTCAGGAACTCTGTATCCTGTGTTGTGGCATCTGAGACAACGGAGCCTTATGACGGCCTGCCATATGAGATGTTCATCACAGACATGGTCACCAATCCGGCGATATCTCCTGTGGATCTGGCGAAGAACATAGTCTACGAGTACGTGCTCTACTACAGTTCGAAGTGGGACTACGCGCACCAGATGAAGTACTCGCAGGACTTTGCAACCATAGTCGCATTGGATATGTCCAAGATGGGAGCAGTGGGTAGCGCGTTCAGCGACCTAACCAAGGTCCTTGTGCCCATCATGTCGGAACATCGGAAGCAGGTGGATAGTGCGAGAGGCTACGCCCTTCTGGGAACCTGGTCCAACATGGCTGGGTACGAGTGGATGCCCGATGTGTACACCTTCATCGACGGACTCAAATCGATTTCGGGTCACCCGGAGCTGACATCCGCCATCAACGTCTTCGAAACAGCATTTGACGCCGCGGTATTGGCGGAAGACCATAGCAGGAAGTACCGCGACACCGTCCACGGAATGAACATCTGGTTCCCGCCCTCCTTGGCGCAGTACAATGCAGTCAGTTGGACGTGGGCGAGGCAGTTCATCTACGATGGCGTGGGCCTGGATCTCGTTACAGAGTCTTCGTGGGTAGATTGCCTGATGGCCTACTACTCGGCCTGATGTGTCCGCTGTGGCGTTCGAACCCTTTTCCAAACCCTCTTCATCTTCTCCTTTAGGAACTTCTGGAATTGTCGAATTGATACGGCCATCGTCGTAATCGAACGGCGGTCAGAATAAATATCACGGGTCACGTAACAGTGTCATAGGCTCCAAGGAGGAGAACGTATGGCAACTGAGTTCGAGATGTCCTTCACTGGATCGAGCAAGAACCTGTTAGATGCAATCGCAGTTCTGTCCGAGCACAACATCAACCTGAACACCCTGGCAACAGCGAAGGTCGGGGACAGGTTCGTCATCAAGTTCCTGTCAGGGTCCGAGGAAGAGGTCCGGAGGATGCTGATGAAGGCCGACCTGCACTACAAGGACCGACAAGTGCTCGTCGTCTCAATGTTCAACAGGCCTGGGCAGTGGCTGAAGGTCGCACACGCACTCGTCGATGCGGGAATAGAGATCTCCGCCTCGTATCTCATGAGCCAGAAAGGGGACACTCAGAGCTACGTGTTCGCCGTTAGCGACTACGAGGGGGCAAAGAAGATCTGCACACGGATTGCTGAGTGCTCTGTCGATTGAGAAGGGCAGCGCTTTCAGATGAAGGACGGAAAAGCTGAAGAGAAGGCTTTCACTGCGTGAAAGTCTCACCCTTCTCGTACTTCTCCCTGATGTGCTTCAGGACAATCTCCCTGTCGCGCCTCAGGTGTGACTCGTACCAATTCTTGATAACGTCTGCGAGCACGTCGTGATACTTCTTCTCTTCGAACTTCGTAATCGGGAGGTCCAGCAGCACGTACTGGCTGAAGATTCTCTTCCAGCCGGCGTACTTGTAATAGTGCTCTCCCTCGCAGTATTCGAAAACCATTCGAACGTGCGTCTGGCTGTCAACGCTGTAGTACCAAGTCTTGAGCGAATCGCCGACACGCGTTTGAGTCCTGTCCGTGAGCGATAGGTTGTCTACGCCAGCGAAGTCGTAGTCTGGTTTGAACGACCACTGCTCCGGGTACACGGTGAATGTGGCGAAAGCCGCAGGCCCCTGTGGGTCGGGAGCCATGCTGAAGTGGACATTGATCTTGTTGAACCTTATCCAAATCCGGAAGAGATCCTCGAGCAGGGTCTTGTTGATGACCTGCTTCTGGTTGTTCTGTTCGACGAAGTTGTCGGTTATCTGGGTAGTCTTCTTCTCCAGCTCTTCGTCAAGCTGGGTGAACCAGTCTTCTTCCTTCCCTTCGGGCTTAGCCATCGCACATCCCAAAACAGGTGATGATAGTACACGAATATAAGCCTTTGGTATTTATTCGTACCGTCTTCTAATTTTCTGGCTCCCCCCACTTTTCGCCTTTCCGCGCATGCGCGTGTTTTGGCCTTCCGTGGCAACCTAGAAGTAAGGACAATCGCTTGCAGCTACTCCAATGGCGGCCATCCTACAACAGCTCATGGACTACCTGATGAACAATCAGGCCGACCCTGCCACTTATCTTCTGATATTCTTCCTGTTCTGCATTGCCGCAGCAATCATACTGCCAATCCCAATTGAGATCGCGCTGATATGGAACCCGAGCGTGTTCTTCCCGATCAAGGCGCTCGTGATGGGTCTAGGAAAGGCCACTGGGGCGACTGCGGTGTACTTCATCGGCGCAAGAGTTGAGAGCGCTGTATTCCGATTCTCGAAATGGGGTTGGTTCAAATGGCTACTGGACAAGAGCGAAGCATTCGTGAAGATGTACGGCATCTTCGCCATGTACCTCATCATGTCGATTCCAGGGATGGTCGACACGATACCTCTCTACCTCTTCTCGATATTCAACAAAAAGGGTACGCTCATCAGGCTGAGGGATTTCGCCCTCGCAAACTTTCTGGCGGGGATCAATAGGGCCTTCCTGATCTACGCCATCCTCGAGGTCCTTGGTGTTAGGCTGTTTGGATGAGCCCGCATCATGGTTTGAACGCTATCCGGAAAAACACAAGGCGGAAAAGGGCCATAGTCAGAATCGCCAGAGGATTGCAGTGGAAGGTAGAGCTCCACAGGCAGGCATCACGACAGACCGCGACCTGATTCTCGTAGGAAGTCATGGTTCTAGGCCGATGATGCTGAGGTTCCTCGTCGACTCCCAACGCGCCAGCGGGATAGACGGGCGCTGTGAGGCCGAGTTCGAGCTCACGTTATCTTCTGTATCGTCTTTAGCGAGAGCAACGCATTCTCGGTGTCGAGCTCGAACATCTTTTGAGGGACATCCGTCCTGCGCATCTTCTGTATGTTCAGAAAGTACCTGACGCGCTCCACGCCCCTTTCCTCTCTGATCTCGATTATTCCATCGAAATCGTGTGCCATCATGCCAAAGAGCTCCTCTCTGATACCCACGGGGAATGTGTGCAGAATAAGCGTCTCAAATGCCCTCAAGTCCCCGAAAGCCGTCCTTCCCCATCTCATGATCTCGACTGCTGTTTTGGACGTGAGAATTCCGGGGACGCTCTCGCAGACGGCTCTCAGACCTTTCAAATTGGGTATTCTTTCGACTGCGCTTGCGAGGCCGTTCTGAATTATTCGCTCGTCGTCAACCTCGGTCACCGAAATGATCTTGCCTTGGATTGATTGGTCGACCCCCATGGTCGAATTCCGCTTGTGCATCGAGTAGAAGTCGAGGAACACCAGCTGATCGTTCGCGACCTGCTCGATGACGTCAAATCCTTGGTGCTTCAGGCTGCGGATCACACTCGCAGGCGACCTGGATAGACAGCAATAGATCGCTGGGAAACCGTGCTTCAACCCCTCCGCTGTGAACTGCTGCTCGAAGTACTCAGCCTGATTGGACGGCTCTGCGCGCAGGGCCAGGGTCGAGTTAGTCGGGAAGCCTCCTTGAAGCAGGGGGTCGAGACCAGGTATTCCGCTCGGCACTCGGTTGACTATCATGTTGTCGGTGGTGATTGCTCAGGTCGATATATGCTCTTTACTGCTGAAGCGTTTCTCTTAAGGGTCAATCTGAGGAGGACCACTCCCCCGAACACGAGCGCCACGCCAAGAGCTTGGAGAGTGTTAAGACCCTGTGAGAGCACGACGAACGCGATGCATACCGCCGCCACAGGCTCGATGCTCGCCACGATGCTCGCTTTGCTCGCCTCGATATGGTTGAGGGCGACCATCGAGACGACGAAGGCGACAGTTCCTGGGAAGAACCCGAGAGCGAGGACCAAGAGCCACGCCGTAGAAGAGAGAGAGGTCTTCATGAGTTCGACCGGGTTCCCCAGGATGACCAGACCTGGAATCGATAGAGCCGTCATGTAGAGTATCACCGTGTTCGACGAGTATTTGTCCAGAAACTTCTTGCCCCAGAGGTAGTACACTGAGGCACCAATGGCCGCGTAGATGCCGAGCGCAATCCCTACCATGTCGAAAGAGAACCCTTTCTCGAACTCCTGAGCTCCCGCTACGAGCACACACCCGGCGAAGGTCAGGGGGAGTGCAAGAGCCTTCTGCGGCGTCAGCCGCTCCTTGAGGAGGAACACTGAGGCGATCGTCACGATGCTCGGGTACAGATACAGGAGGATCACGGCTGTGGCCACCGATGTCATTTCGACACAATAGTACCAGGCAAGTGAGAAGAACGTGCCTGTCACGAGGCTGAATGCCAGCAACGGCAAGAAGTCCTCTCTCCTTATCTTGAGGGACTTGCGGTCGAGGATACCGATCAAAGGCAACAGAATGATCGCAGATATGATGACAGAGAAGACGGTGATTTCCATGACATCCGCTCCCTCTTCGAGCGCAAGCTCGGTCAGTGTTCCCGAAGTGGCCCACAGAACGGCTGCCAGACACATGAGGCCATATGCTGCGCCCTTCGATATCTTCACAGAGAGGTTCCCCTTGCCCGCTCGGGGGATATCGCCATTCCGTTCAAGAATCTATGCGAACATGACAACTGAGTCTGTTAGGCGCGAAGTTTAGGTACACCTAACACACAAGCATCGACTGTAGGTCGGAAGAATGATCGAAAGCTTCGTCATAGCGTTGAGAGAGGGCATTGAAGCCGCTCTCATAGTCGGCATCATACTGGGCTACCTGAAGAAGGTGGGGGCACAGACTCTGGCCAAGCCTGTCTACTACGGTGTCGGCCTGGGCGTGTTGGCAAGCATCGGCGTCGCCGGCCTCTTCCTGCTCCTGAGGGTCGAGTTTGGAGGCAAATATGAGCAGCTCTTCGAAGGGATCACAATGCTCGTGGCCGCTGCCATCCTCACCACCATGATTCTTTGGATGAGGAACAACAGCAAAACCTATTCCGAAGACATGAGGGAGAAAGTCGAAACCGCTCTGACCAAGAGGCAATCATATGGTTTGGCTTCGCTCGCTTTCATCAGCATATGGAGAGAAGGGATCGAGACCGTTCTCTTTCTTGGCTCCGCATCGTTCACATCCTCTGGAATCCAGTTGCTCATTGGCGGCGGCCTCGGGCTCGGTCTGGCACTCTTTGTTGGCGTTGCCATCATGAAGTACTCCGTTCGACTGAACCTTCGCACATTCTTCAATGTTACCGGCATATTGCTGATCCTGTTCGCGGCTGGCCTTGTCGGGAGAGGCATTCTCGAGTTCCAGGAGGCTGGGGTGATCGCTCCTGTAATCGAACACGTCTACGACATCAATTGGCTGATAAACGGTCAGAGCACTGCTGGGAAGCTCCTGACCGCTCTCCTCGGGTACGATGCCAGCCCTTCGCTGGCGGAGGTCTTTGGGTATGTCGGCTACTGGGCCCTGATTTCGTTCTGGATGTATCGCGACACCCTTTCGAGACTGTTTGAGCGGGTCATCAAATCCTTCAGGCCGGCATGACCCTGGCGCGTCCCTCGTCGACGATGACGAGCAAGAGGATGAGGGCGGTGATCGCCATGATGATCCCGTAGGCGAATGTCGCCCACGGGGCGACTTTGTCCCAGAGCAATCCAGCGATGATGCCCCCTGGGAGCATCACCATCCCAACTGCAGTGTGGAAAGTTCCCAGAGCGGTCCCGCGAAGGTTCTTGGGAGCAAAATCCGTCACGAAAGCCTTGAAGACGCCTTCCGAGGCCCCCTTGTACAATCCGAAAAGGCCGAACCCTAGAGCGAGAAGGAGCCAGCTGCCTGCATTCGTCATCACCAGGCAGGCAAACGCGAAGATGACGAAGGAGAAAGCTATGACCGGCATCCGTCCGAGCTTGTCGGAGAGGACTCCTGCAGGGATCGCTGTGAGAACGAAGACCACATTGTAGAGTATGTACAGAATCGTCACATCCACGATGTCAAATCCGTGCCTTGCGCCTTGGAGGATGAAGAACGCATAGCTGATCTCGCCGATGTAGAAAGTCACGACCACCGCCAAGAGAAGGTAGAACGGTCTGCCGAGCAGTCGCATCTCTCTGAGGAACCGTCCGACCTTTCCCGTCGACTGCACCTCCTTGTCCCGAACGAATAGAATGATCACGAGAACAGCAAGGAGAGCAGGAAGTGCAGAGAAGAGGAAGATGAGTCGATATGTTCCTGTGGTCACTGTGCTCGCGGCGATGAGGACTGGCAGAATCAAGATGGGGCCGATGATCGCGCCTGTGGAGTCCATCGACTTATGAAACCCGAACGCCCTTCCTATGTACTGTGGCTCGGTCGAATCTGCAATCAGGGCGTCTTTGGGCGCGCTCCTCACACCTTTTCCAATGCGCTCAATAACCCGCAAACCCAGGACCTGCAGTGGATGTGTCGCGAGATAGAAGATAGGTTTCACCAAGGAGCTGGCGCCATACCCACTCGTTATGAACGGCTTTCGCCTCCGGTACCTGTCTGAGTACCAACCCGAGACGACCTTGATCAGCGATGCGGTGGTCTCAGAAGCCCCTTCTATCAATCCTATGAGCAGTCCCGTCGCTCCTATGGCCGTCAGGAAGTAGGGCATTATCGGGTAGATCATCTCGCTGCTCGCATCTGTGAGCAGGCTCACTATGCCCAGCACCAGGACGTTGGACGTGATGCCGGTAAGTATCACCCTCTTCCTGCGGGCCTTCTTGTCAACATGATTGGACTCAGAGACCATTTCCCAAAACCTCTAGCCGAGATGTTGTCGGAGTGATTGCGAGGATATAACCCTTACACGCCGACTCGCCTGCCAACCTGTGAACCAGAGCAAGTCCATTCCGTCCCTCTGCCAATCTTGGCTACGGACCTAGGCTGATTCTCCACGTTATGTCGACAATCGACCTTCTCGGAACGACTCTGCAATCTCTAGTCGCCATCGTGATGATCGGGGAGATGGTCATCGCTGGCCTCAGGATGTTTGCGTCGTCCTATGCCTGATAGGACGCCAGATTAATTTACGCAGAAAGCCTTGCTCTCTCAAGGAAGACGAAACAATGAACAAGGGACAGGAGGAACTTCGTGATAGGCTTTCCAGATCGTGCAGACGCAGAGGAGCTGCTGCTTTCGGGATTGCATCAGCCGAAGAGGCGGATGCCATCGAGTCAATCAAGATCGGTTCGACGGTGAACCGCTGGTCTGAGAAGATCAGGGACACGATGCCGCAGGCGAAGAGCGTCATTGTCTTCGGCGTGAGGTCTCAGGATGACGCGGACGAGCTCGCCATTGTTAGGGGAGGGAACAACTGGTCATACCCTGGATACCATCCACTTACGCACATGCGAAGGGACTCTCTACAGATATTGCGGGAAGAGGGATACAAGGCCGCCCCCATCCCGCCACTCGCCTCGATGAAACGGATCGCAATCCTCGCGGGCATCGGCGCATACGGAAAGAACTCGATGTTGCTTTCACCGAGGCACGGCCTGTGGCTGAGATTGGAGGGAGTGGTCACGGATGCTGAGCTTCCCCTCGATCGGCCATTCTCAAGGAATCTGTGCGAATCGTGCAACAAGTGCGTGAAAGCGTGCCCGACGAAGGCTCTAAAACCATTCGTGCTGGACGCCGACAGGTGCCTTGTCGACGTAAGTCTCAGGAAGAATCCACCGAGGGATCTCGAGAAGACACGGCGCAGGGTGGAGCACCAGATCACTCCCCGGACACACGTGATGTGCACGATTTGTCAGAGGGTGTGCCCCTACACTTCCGCTGAGCGCAGGAAGAACAGGATCACTGCGCCCAGAGAAGCCGTCCGCGTCTGAGGGCACTGATTTGGGCAGCGACCGCGCCAGCACGTCGTTCTCGCGTCAACAATCCAGAATGCGTGACGGTAATGTTTAAATCAGACAATCGAATATGTGCGTTAATGGTCTCAAAGGACAGGATCAACCGCATCATCGAAGGTTATGACAAGGACAACCTCGTCATCGCCACGGCCTGCTCACACACCTCCCTCCAGATATTCGACGGCGCGCGCAAGGAGGGTTTCAAGACGCTGGGTATCGCTGTGGGTCAGAAGACCAAGTTCTATGACGCGTTCCCGCGCGGCAAACCCGACGAATTCTTCTATGTGGATTCGTACACCCAGCTGTTGGATCGTTCCGATGAGCTGGTCGCAAAGAACGCGATACTCATCCCTCACGGTTCTTTCGTCGAGTACATGACTCCGAAGAACTTCGTGGAGTTGGAAGTCCCGACCTTCGGCAACAGGCACGTCCTCGACTGGGAGAGCGACAGGGACAAGGAGCGGGCGTGGCTTACCGCCGCGGGCCTCGAGATGCCGCACAAGATCGATGACCCGAAACTCATCGACAGGCCAGTGCTCGTGAAGTACGACGGCGCGAAGGGTGGCCGAGGATTCTTCATCGCGAAGGACTACCCGGACTTCAAGTTGGGAATCGACCACACGCAGAAGTTCTCCATCCAAGAGTACATCCTGGGAACCAGGTACTATATTCACTATTTCTACTCGCCCATTAGGAGCGAGGGGTTCAAGCTGAGCAAGGGAACTCTCGAACTCCTGAGCATCGACCGCCGAGACGAGTCGAACATCGACGAGATATACAAGCTCGGAGCCACCGAGGAGCTCAAGAAGCTCGGCCACTACCCGACATTCGTGGTGACGGGGAATGTACCGGTCGTCGTCAGAGAGTCCCTGCTACCGAAGCTGCTGGACATGGGCGAGAAGGTCGTTGAGAAATCGCTGGAGCTTTTCGGCGGCATGATTGGGCCGTTCTGCCTCGAGTGTATCGTTACCGACAATCTCAATGTCAAAGTCTTTGAGATCTCTTCCAGAATCGTTGCGGGGACCAACCCGTTCATCTCCGGCTCGCCCTATTCCGACCTCATCGAGCCTGGCATATCCTCCGGGAGGCGCATAGCCCAGGAGATCAAGCTGGCCAAGGACCAGAACCGATTGGGAGAGATCCTCACTTGACGCAGTACTTCTTCATATTGGCCGACTCAGAGCTCGAGCTGGTGCCTCCGGAGATTGTCAACGAGAGGTGCATCCTCAACAACGCCCGCGCCCGAGGCAAGGCCCCTGAGAAGATACTGCTCGACGCGTCTCATCACCATCCTGCATTTGGCAAGCTCCCCCCCGATTCGGAGCGCAGGGGCAGGCCCGACATAGTGCATTTCTTTCTCATGTTGTGCATCGATTCGGACCTCTCGGTCGAGGGGAAGCTGAGAGCGTTCGTGCACACCAGGAACAACGATGTCATCGCGGTCAATCCAGAGACGCGACTGCCGCCGCACTATCCTCGCTTCGTCGGCCTGATAGAATCCCTCTATGAGCAGCGTGTCGTGCCTTCTAGAGAGAATGCCTTGCTGGAGCTGAGGAACGGTGTGACCCTTGAAGCCCTGGTCAGCGCCCTAAAGCCTGACGAGGTCGTCGTGCTAACACCGAGTGGGGAGGAGACCCCATTGCCAGAGAAGTTCGCCTCCATCAAGGGCGAGCGCGTGGTCGTCATCATCGGCGGGTTCTCCAAGGGCGATTTCAAATCAGATCTCAGCAAGATCAAGCACACAAAGATATCGCTTGGGCCAAGGCTTCAGAAGGTATGGACCGTGACTGCCAAGATTCTCTGCGGGATTGGTTTCTCGTCCAGA
>Ga0315277_10007598_pt1 | contig 14064 bp, 9 predicted proteins | sample YL17G05_15_MG_FD_203695 | JGI IMG/M metagenome (GOLD analysis project Ga0315277, IMG submission 203695) | Sediment microbial communities from Yellowstone Lake, YNP, Wyoming, USA - YL17G05_15 | ecosystem: Environmental > Aquatic > Freshwater > Lake > Sediment | place: USA: Wyoming | collected... | reverse complement strand
AAAGGCGTCAAAGAGCGAGCGGCATATACGGCATCCAAGGGAGCGGTTTTTGCTCTCACAAAGGCCATGGCGGCAGATTATATCAGTGATGGAATTCGAGTCAATTGTATCTGCCCAGGAACGACGGATACACCTTCACTGGGGAAACGAATTGCGCAATTCGACGATCCACAAAAGGCAAGGGACGATTTCATCGCCCGCCAACCGATGGGAAGGTTTGGAACCCCTGAAGAAATAGCTGAAGCTGTATTATATTTAGCAACTGCAGAATTCTGCACGGGAATTTCGCTCTCTGTTGATGGCGGGATGACGATCTAAAGTAAATAAAAAGATTATTGCTTGGATTCCCGCAGCTCTCGGCGTAACGTTTTTCCGGCGGCCCCTTTTGGAATTTCGCTCATGAATTCAACGAACCTGGGATATTTATATTTCGCCATATTTTCTTTTGCCCACTCAATAATATTAGCGGGAGTCACTTTTCCAATATATTCAGGTTTAAGAACCACAAAAGCTTTAATAGTTTCACCGGCCTCAGCATCGGGAACGCCAATTACGGCGCAATCTAGGATTGCAGGGTTCTCAAAGAGTAAATTCTCAATTTCAGTCGGATACACACTATGTCCTTTGTATTTGACTAGGTCTTTCTTCCGATCAACAATTTTAGTATAGCCCTCTTCATCGACCATAGCGATATCGCCGGTGAGGAGCCAATTATCAACAATAATGGTTTTCTTTGTTTCCTCGGGACGGTTATAATAGCCTTTCATGACCTGCGGTCCTTTCACGCACAATTCTCCAATTTCATTGACGCGCATGATCTTCGTGGGATCCTCCAGACTAACAATTTTCATCCGGGTGTTGGGCACTGGTAAGCCGATGGTCCCATTCTTACGTCCGCGTAAAAGCGGATTGGCATGGGTGACAGGAGACGCTTCGGTCAAGCCGTAACCCTCCACCAGCTTTGCGCCGGTTAAATCCTCAAACCTTTTTTGAATTTCGCCTGGCAGAGGACCCGCGCCCGACAAGCAGTACTTGACTGACTTGAGATTTCGCTTTTCAATCTCGGGTGTATTATTAATCAGGTTATATAAAGCGGCAACCCCCGGGAAAATGGTGACTCTAGAATTTTCGATAACGCTAATCAACTCATCCACATTACGCGGGTTACTTACCAGAGGAATCATGGCTCCAATGAGAATTCCGAAGTTCATCACCACTGTTTGCGCGTAAATATGATAAAAGGGAAGAGCACCAAGAATAACTTCTTTGCCATATTCGGGGTGTGGGAACACAGCGGCACATTGATAGCAATTTGCGACAATATTATAGTGAGTCAATATTGCCCCTTTCGGAAGACCTGTTGTCCCACCAGTGTATTGCAGGACCGCCATATCTTCTTTCGGTGCAGTTGGCACTTTTATTGATTTCTCTTGCGTGGTTTTAATAAGGTTTTCTAAATAGATTTGGTTTTCTTCCGTCTCAACCAATCCCTCCTTGCTTAAGATGCTTGCACCAAGCCAAGGTGCCAAGGAGCACCAGATTACCTGGAGACTAGGGAGTTCTGGCGCGACATTGCTGAAAATTTGGCTAAAGCCCTCCCAGATGATTAGAATTTTGGCGCCACTATCCTTCAACTGGTATTTGACTTCTAGCGGTCCAAACAATGGAGAAATCAGCGTCGCCACGCAGCCAGCCCGGATAATACCATAATATGCCGCAATTAGGGGGGGCACATTCGTCAGATAGAGGGCAACGACATCCCCCTTTTTCATCCCTTTATTTTGCAGATAGGTGGTAATGCGGTCGGCAACGGTGTCCATTTCCTTGTAGGTTACCTTGAAGCCAAAATATTCAGTTATATAATTATCAGGATACTTTTTAGCAGAATCCCGTAATAGTTGATCGAGGGGAATTTCCGGGATCGTAATAGTTTTCGGGATATAATCGGGCCATTTCTTGTAATAGCCGTAAATCTTTTCTTCAGCCATTTAATCACCATATAAATTAAGATTCGATGTATGTGAAAGGCATAATCGGTTGAATAAATTACATGTTATTCTAGATGGATTTACCGATTCCATCCAAATTTAAGAGCAATTGCTTTCAATAGTAATTTTATGCCTTCTTGGGCTCCCCACCCTTCAATCGCAGAAGCATTCACAAACGGAAACTTTTCAAAGGCGCTATCATAAAAAGCGATGCTTTTCTTAATGAAACCAGCTTTACCCCGTTCGGTATTGATGAGATCCTGCTTATTACAAATAATAACAAGGGGAATTTTTTCAAGTTCAGGCCCTAAAAATGAACGCAACTCCTCAAAAGCATTGATGATCTTTTGGACATTCGAAAAATCCAAGTGTAATTGAAGCAGCGCAGCATCAATGAAAAATAAAATCCCCTGTACACCAATAGCGGTGGCCTGGCGAAGCGGGTAGAAGATCTGTTGCCCACAGGTATCAAACAAATTGATAATAATATCTTGATCTTTAGGATTATAATTGGGCTCTTTATGGAAATTGAACTCACCCATTTTATAATCCGGGGTTGCGATTAGAATACCAAAATTGGTATACATGGATGTTGATATCATCTGATCCGTTGCTAGGCGCCATGCTTCCTGCTCGTCCTTGGTGGGAATGCGTTTTTGTTCGCCTAATAAATGCGCATTTGGGATGAGTATCTTTAGTGTAGTTGTCTTGCCAGCTCCTGACAGACCTGACATCATAATTTTAATAGAATAGGTCATCGCTCTCATCCATTAATTCCGTCTTTCCAGAACTTTCAAGGTCCTTGCTACTTTCTAGAATTTTCATTTATTCTAAAAAGGAAAGTGCGGAAAGATCAATTGTTAAAAAAAAGGAGCTTCGGCTTTTTTTAAACTTATGGAAAATTGAGGTCTAACGGGGAGGGATTCAAGCCATTTGAATATCCGTCTAACGCTTTATTGTTAAATATTGTAGAAAAGAGAGGGCTAAATAAAAGAGAGGAAAAATACTAAAATCCGAAAAATATGAGTCTAAACGAAAAACAAAATTAAATTTAACCTAAAATGTTTCATTTAATAGTGAGGGGGAAGCTTTAGAGCCAAATAATTACTAAATTTTATTGGAACTTAGGTTCAAGCCTTGTTTACCTTTAAAAAAAAATTGTTATATGGTGTTTATAAAAAAATAAATAAAAAACTCATTAGCTTTTTATGTAACCGCTATTTTAGCTTTGATGAATGCATAGATTCACTTTTAAGTTAGTCCTCCTCGGCGATATGGCAGTTGGTAAGACGTCGTTGGTGCTGCGTTTCATCAATAACACATTCAGCGATAAATACATAACTACAATTGGCGCCGATTTCTTAATCAAGGATCTAGAGTTGTTAGGAGCCCCTGTGCGACTAATGATATGGGATCTCGGCGGACAGGTTCAGTACGAAGGTGTGAGGTCTCGCTATATGCAGGGCTCTGATGGCTGTATTCTCGTATTTGACGTCAGCCGGAAGGGGGATGTCGAGAGTTACATCTCGCAATGGCTTGGCGAGATCCATGATTTTATCGGAGATCCGCCAGTGATCGTTGTAGGGAATAAAATAGACCTACCGCCCCAAGTGGATCTGAAGAAAGCGGCAAAGCTCGTGCAGGATTTAAACCATTTTTATATTGAAACGAGCGCGAAAACGGGGAATGCCGTTGAATCAATGTTTCAGAAACTAACCGCGGAAATTATTAAGCGAAAAGCCAAAAAACTTAAGGAATTTAAGGGCGAAAAAGAAGAGGAAAGGGTAGAAGAAAACAAAGAAGAAGACAAAGAAGATAATAGGATGTCAGATTTGTTTAATAAGATCCGGGAGAGGCACTAAAACGATCCATCAAGTGTGGATAATTAATAGAGCTGGGATCTGTTTATTGGATCGCAACTACTCGGGTCTTGAAATCAATAAACAGCTCTTTTCTGGGTTCATTACCGCAATCTCGAGTCTTGCCTCCCAATTTAATCGAACATTGGATTCGATTAGCATGAGCGACATGACCATTCACTATACCATGGAAGGGGAGTTGGTGATTGCGGTGGCGGTGGATCATGATGATAATGAGGAGGAGATTCGCCGGAAACTCCACGATCTAATTTCGGAATTTAAATCGAAATTCGGTGAGATATTGGCAGATTGGGATGGCAACCTGAGTTATTTTGATCCCTTCACAAAGGATTTAGATCGCATTCTCATGCTGGATTGGAACTTCGATTATGATTTAGAAATCAAAACAAAAAATTTAAAGCGATCAGCCCCTCGAAAAACGCCCTTGAATTTGAGTCAACGGGGGCAAGATTTATTTGAGGCAATCCAGCCCAAATCAAAACTAAAAGTAAAAAATTAAAGAATCATTCTAATTTTTGATACATATTTTTTGATATTCTTCGGATTTTCCCCGAAATGAATAACTGGTGTAGGATATTACGTGCTTCACGTTTGTCGGTTTCATCCATTCCCAAAACTTCCATTAACCGCAAGAGAGAAAATTGCGGATTCAAATCATTTTTAATTTGGTCCCATAAACCCATAGAGATCACCGGTAGCATTAGTAAATCATATGGACTTTATTAATTTTTTCTACGATTTCTATTAAGAGAATGAAAAAATAAATAGGAAAATTCTCATAAATTATCTTAAAAATTTCACATGATATAAGGATCGTGCAGTTTAATGGGAAAAGAATTAATTGCGGTAATTGATGCGGGTACAACAGGACTGCGGACGATGATTTTCGATACGAAAGGGCTGGAACTCGGTCGGGATTATCAAGAATATCAGAGTTACTTTCCAAAGCCAGCGTGGGTGGAGCAGAACGCAGAAGAATGGTGGCAAGCTGTGTGCCAGACCTCGAAAAATGTCCTTAAAAAAACTAAGATTAATCCGGCCGATTGTATTGGAATATCAGTAACGAATCAGCGCGAGACGATCGTTCCCGTGGATAAAACGGGGAAGCCTTTAAGAAGAGCGCTCATATGGCAGGATCGGCGGACTATTGACCAATGCAAAAGAATTGAGGAGGTTATAGGGAGGGAAGAGATTTATCGAATTACTGGGCTTACGATCGATCCCTATTTCTCAGCATCCAAGATTCTTTTCATAAAAGAGAATGAACCATCCATTTTCTCAAACACTCACAAATTTCTGCTAGTGCATGACTTCATTGAAATGAAATTGAGCGACCGATTCATTACCGATTGGTCAAATGCCTCGAGAACCATGCTCTTTGATATTGAAAAAAATGCGTGGAGTAAAAAGATCTGTGAAACCCTAGAAATTCCTCTCGAAAAAATGCCGGATCCATTCCCTTCTGGAGAGCGAATAGGAGATCTAAGCAAGAAAGCGGCGGCGGAAACTGGCTTAAAAGAGGGAACACCGATAATAAGTGGTGCTGGGGACCAGCAAGCAGCTGCAATGGGATTAGGTGTTGTTAGCTCGGGGCGGGTATCATGCACTACCGGAACCGGCACATTTCTTACAGCTTTTTTAAAGACGCCACTTCGAGATCCGCAAAAAAGAGTGCTCTGCAGCTGCCATGCAGTTGCTGGAACATGGGTGATGGAAGCCTCTATGTTTACCACCGGCTCGATCTATAGATGGTTTCGGGATCAACTCAGTCAGCATCAAAAAGAGAAGGCAAAACAGAAAGGAGTTGATCCCTACAAGTTGCTTGATGAAGAAGCGCTCCAATCATCTATCGGATCAAATGGAGTTATGATAATTCCGCACTTTGCCGGGGCTGGAGCACCATATTGGAACCCCTATAGTCGCGGGGTCATTGCGGGGCTCGCTCTTGGCAACACCCGAAATGACTTAATTCGTGCGATTATGGAAAGTATAAGTTTTGAAATCCGAAAGAATATTGAAGTGATGCGATCGTTGAATATACCAATCGATGAAGTGCGTGTTACGGGGGGGATGACGCGGAGCAGTCTGTTTAATCAGATCCAAGCGGATGTCTATGGGTTCCAGACCTTACTCAGTTCTACCGAAGAGGCGACGGCACTCGGAACCGCAATGCTTGTGTTGAAAGGAGCCAAAATTTGTAAAACCTGTGAGGAAATCGCGGAAAGAGTGGTGAAAATAAGTGATACCAAAACGCCAAACGCCCAAAACCACGAAAAATACGACAAATTATTCAAACTCTCGAAAAAAATCTACGATACGCTACAACAAAATAATATTTACAAGGATTTTTACGAATTATAAGTTGCCCATCGAGGTTACTTAGATTTTTTCTATTTTTTTAATGAACATCAAAGGATAATTCAGTTCTTTAACGTATTTCATCCCGAAATGAACCCGGGCATTTTCATATTGCGATATCACTTCCAATTCTAGAAGATCGCCTGATAGGACTGAATAATCATAACTATGTTCGAGATCGCGCACTTCTTTTTCATTGATTTTGACCGTGATTTTTTGAATGAAGGGCTGAATTGACATGGTTTTTTCGATCAGTTCCTGGACGAGGGGAATCAAGGATTTTGTGAGGGGGAGCCCCGTGAATTGATGGAATATTGCCCCTAAGGTAATTGCTCCTTCAAATATGGCACGATCTCGGGCAGTCACTTCACTCCCGAAATACTTGCGCGCAATTTTTTCAATATTGTCCATATAAAAACCCCTGAAGAAAGATTAATCATTTGAAATCCTATCATTTCTCATAAAAGTTCCGATGGAGATCAGCCATGAATATCTTATCAAAATTAAATTTGAACCCGGCTTATATTTATGAAACGATTGTAACCACTTACAATCCGCAAGACAAAATGCCGAATGCAGCACCAATGGGAATTGCGTTTCATAATGAGAAAACGGTCGTCATTTCGCCTTATATGACGACCCAGACGTTTAAAAATATCGAGCAAACCCACTACGCTGTTATCAATTTTATCTATAATTTAGATTCTTTTTTTGAGAGCGCCTTTAGCACGAATAGACCTAAGCTCCCGCTCCAACGGTTTAAACCCTCTAAGAAAGTACCCGTGCCAGGGCTCAAAGACGCTTTTGCACATGTTGAGGTCGAAGTGAGTGAGATTCAAAAAGAGGCAACCCGGGCAAAAATTATTGCAGAAATAAAAACGTGGGATGTGGGACAAATCCCATGTTTTCCAATCAATCGAGGCTATAATCTCGTACTGGAATCCATAATTCACGCCACCCGGATAGTGGAATTTAGAGATGACGAAAAACTCGTGGGCCCTCTAATTGAGTTGATTAGGAACTACCGTACTATAGTAACAAAAGTAGCACCAGAGGGAAAATTAGTTGCGATAATGGCGCAATTAGAAAACCTAATAGAAAAAAAGAGTGGTTAAGGGGTTAATTTCGTATCTTTGCACATGGGACAGTCGTACATCCCAGGTTCCTTGATAATAAATCTTTTCTTACATTTAGGACATAGATATGAAAGTTTTAATGGATTCTGGCATTCAGGACAATTAATTTTTGCAAATTCATCCATAGCATACCATTTCTTGCAGGTATTACAGTAGAAGGTGAACCGTATAGTTTTCGGCTTCACTACCTTTTCTGCTTCCTTCTTTTCTACGATAGAAGGAGCTTTTTCACCAGCGGCTTCGGTGCCAGGTAGCGTCCTCGCCACATGCTTTTTGGTTTTCAGTTTTAAAGCTTCTACTAAGGGAACGGCTTCTTCGGTGGGTTCGGCAGTAGGGGGTTTAGGTTGGGAGGGGGGAGGACGGGATTGCGGCGCCCGACGCGCTGGCTGGCTCTTCCGTTTTCGGGAAATTATTATAACACTACTCACCCCAATGATTCCAACCACTAGTATAATTATCAAAGTGTAATTTGTGTTCCATGGTGTACCCTCAACGGTTGCAGTCATGTTTGCAGATCTGATCCCGATATTGCCTGCGCCGTCCACAGGACCTATCGTATAATTATAAGTCCCTGCGTCTAAATTTGTATCTAAATACGAGGTCGTGATTGTAGTCCCTATGAAATTCCCGTCTCGGTAAATGTAATAGGTAACGCCTGTAGGATCGGGAACCGGATCCCAGTTCAGTTGAACATTTAAGTTGTTTACGATAGGTGAAGAAACATTGGGTTGCGACGGTGCGATGGTATCAACGATAATAAAACAGGTGAGGTTCTGTGCATTTAAGAGGTGATCAATGAAATTTATGCGAATCTGCCAAACACCATCCAAAATAGCAGTGGTATTATTAAACGCCCAACTGTTATTGGTGTTAAGATTTACGCTCCATATGGCGCTACTATTAGTCCAAACTATGGAGACATTCAGAAGTCCCACCCCGTTTGTATCGCTCGCAGTACCATTGATCCAAACCAGATGTGCCAGTCCTCCATTTTGAGGATGACTGAGGTCAGTAGAGGTGGATTGCCAACCCGCTGGCGGCACATAATCCACGAAAATGACGCATTGAATCAAAACGGAGTTCGCTGCGAGGTCCGTGATATTCACCCAGATTTCCCATGGGCCATTATTAACAGCAGAAACATTGTTGAACGCCCAATTCGCAGTTGTGCCGGAGTTTGTATTCCATGGGTTACCCGTATGGTTGGTGGAAAGGATTGTAATAGACGCCACGCCGAATCCGGTGTCAAAAGCGGTGCCATTAATCCATATCCAATTATTTGCATCACCTCTCTGTGGAAGTCTAGTAGGAGCATTCTGAGTTCCGGAGGGGGGTGTTATCTCTACGATAATTCTGCAGGTGAGGAGGAACCAATTTCCCGCATTATCGATAATTATGATATTAATCTGATAACACCCATTAATTTGATTGTCTGCTAATTGGGAAATGTTATAGAATGCCCAATTGGAATTATCTCCGATATTAACACCCCAGTCGAAAATGCTATTTGTTGTATTAGAATAGAAAATGCTGATGCTCAGTATCCCAGAGCTGGGGCTGGTATCCAATGCGCTCCCATTAATCCAAATAATCAATCCCTTCTGGATAACTGAAAGGGAGGTGCTTGCTGATTGAGATCCCGAGGGTGAGACTGTATCAACAAAAATATAGCCGGTAACATTAACGGAGTGACCTGTATTATCGAAGATGATTATGATGATGCTCCAAGCTCCATCAGGAATCACAGAGCTGTTTTGGAATGCCCAATTTTCTGGGCTCCCTAAATTAGAAGAGAAGGTGGCGCCGCCGGTTATGTTTGTAGTGAAAACGGTCGCATTCTTCACTCCAGAGCCGCCATCGAAGGCCGTTCCATTGATCCAAATCAACTGAGTCACCCCTCCATTTTGAGGTTGTAACGTAGCGATATCCTGCGCGCCCTCAGGAGGATTCACCTCCACTCTGAAAGTGCAATTAATTAGAACCGTGTTTCCTGCCAAATCAGTCACATTGACCATCACCCAATAGAACTGATCGGATTGAATCGCGGATGTGTTCGTGAATGCCCAATTGGTAGTATTACCTTGATTCGGACTCCATGTATTAGGGGCGTTCCCCGTCCCAACTACAACAGAAACGAAGAAATTGCTCGGTCCGGAACCGTCACTTGCGGTCCCATTGATCCAAATGAAATTAGATTCCTGCAGAACCGATCCATTAGTATTGGGATTTTGTGAACCGGTAGGGGGGGCGGTGTCTACGAAAATCATGCAGGTAATGTTCCTTGCATTAAGAAGTTTATCCGTTAGAGTGATCCTTAATTCGAAAATGCCATCGGCAATTGCGGAGATGTTATAGAAGCTCCAGGATTCATTCGTCCCGATATTCAGGCTCCAATACGTCGTTGTACTATTTATCCATGCCACAGTCACACTCAAAAGTCCCACGCCGGTACCATCCGTAGCTGTTCCATTAACCCAAATATAGCCCAGTGGAATGCCATTCTGGATAGAAGTAGGATCTGTAGAACTGCTTTGAATCCCTGTGGGTGGAGATAAATCGACATCAATATACGATGTAATTAATGCGGAATTATTTGCAAAATCTGTGATATTTATCCAAACCACCCAGATTCCATCTGTGATGGGGGTGGTATTATAGAAGGCCCATGCATTGAGAGTCCCTTGATTACTGCTCCACCCTGAATGGTTACTCCCTTGAACGAAGACATTGGCAATGCCAAACCCACTATCTGTACTGGTCCCATTAACCCAAATACGGTCGTTTGTATCTCCATTTGTTGGAAGCCGCGTTGCACTATCCTGACTCCCATAAGGGGGATTGATCTCAACAGTCACCCTACAAGTGAGCATGAAACTATTCCCGGTTTGATCTGTAATGCTGATATTTATTTCATAGCAGCCGCCAAGAAGGTTATCAGCCAGCGAGGAGACATTAGAGAAGGCAAAATTCTGAATCGTTCCCAAATTCGCGCTCCAATCGGTGATGCCATTCGTGGTATTTGATTGGAGGATAATAATACTTTGTATTCCTGAACTGGGGAGCGGATCAGAGGCACTACCATTAATCCAAATAAGGGGATTCTTTTGAATGACGGGTGTGGTACAGTTTGCCCATTGAGATCCCGACGGTGCTTGTGTATCTACAAAAATATAACAGTCAAAGAAGGCAGAATTATTCGCGTAATCTGTCATATTTATCTCGATTTCCCAGAGCCCATCAGATATTGGAGTATTATTATAAAAAGCCCATGAATTCAAATTTTCCTGATTAGAACTCCATCCTGAATGGTTACTCCCTTGAATAAAGACAGCTGCAATACCAAACCCACTATCTGAACAGGTACCATTAACCCAAATCCGCCTATTTACGTCACCCCGTTGTGGATTTGAGGGACTTGTCGACAGACTTTGGCTTCCGGAAGGGGGGTTGATTTCTACGGTGAGATTGCAGGTTAATTGAAATGAATTCCCAGCGTTATCGACAATGGAGATGTTTATTTCGTAGCAGCCGCCAAGAAGGTTATCAGCTAGCGAGGAGACATTATAGAATGCGAAATTGGTAGCATCTCCGCAATTCAAGCTCCAATCTGTAATACCATTCGAGGTATTCGATTGGATAATGATAATTTGATGGATACCAGATCCAGGAGAAGGATCCCATACAGTTCCATTAATCCAAATAATCTGGTTTTTCTGGATATACTTAGAAGAGGTATTTCCCCATTGAAAACCGGTGGGGGTCATATTATCATAGCCAAAATATTCATTTTTTACGAAGAATCGACCATTCGAATCATTTGAGAAAATTTGGACGATTATGAGAGAATCCGATGGCCAGTAAACGTTAGTACTATTCCTGAAATGAGTGCCATCCCAGGTAAGTGTGTAATTGGAGGACCAACTTCCGGCTGCTGTCTTATTCCGGCACCAAACTTGAGTAAGGTGACGAGAAGAATTCATAATTTGCAGAGGAATGGTGCGATAATTATAAGTAATATTTTGGGGGGATAATAACGCAATTGGCTCATAGTCCTCGGTGAAATAAATTTCTTCATCGGTGATCTCATTTCCACTCCACAGCAAATAGGTAATCCCTTCGAATGGAGACACCGCAATATCAACCATTGATGTGCCGGTGGAGATATCAAAATTATCACGAGGTGTATCAAAGACACCTTTTCGGTTATCAGTGATGAAAGGTTGATATTGGCTTCCCATCTCGCCGATATAGCTAATGTATAGAGTTTCAGGGATTGTACCCTTATCAATTGAGAGACGGGCAGCTGATTCTGAGGTTGGTAATTTTGTTATATTAATAGGAGAGGAGATCTTCCCTGAAGAGATATTTGCATACATAATATCATATACCCCATTAGATTGAGCAGTCCAAGTTAGATGAATCAAATTAGAGGAATCAATAGCTGCTTGGGGATCAAGATCAAACTCAAGATTAGTGGATATTTGTGCAGAATTCCCAGTAAAATCGCCACGTGAATTGTTCTTATAGAAAATTTCCATGTTTCCCGTAATATTATCAACCCAAAATACATGTGCAATAAAATTCGAATCGATTGCAATTGCGGGAAACCAACGCCAAATGCTATTTGATATAATTGTTGTTGGAGTAAAGAAATTCCCATAAGAATTATTCGTATAACCTATTTTAAAGGCCATAGTAGGGAACATTGTTAAACTGAATATAGCTAAATGAGCGTTCCCCATGGAATCAACTGCAAGGCTGACACCCACATAATAATCAGTTCCAGTTCCGGGTACTGTAATTAGTGACCCAAAAGTTCCACCCGTATTGTTTGTGTAGTAAATATTGTAATTAAGCCCTGCAAATTCAAGCCAGCAGAGATGTACAACATTTAAAGAATCTACAGCAAGGTTTAATTTAGCCATAGTAGCAGCAGAACTGCGAATGGTGATGGGAGTTCCGAAATGTCCATTCAGATTATTATTATATACTAATTCATACATTGAACTTGAATTTCTTATCCACGCAACATGGACTTTGCTATTTGAATCTAGAGCGATCTGGGGCTCGCGGTCAGTAAGTAAATTAGCAGATAGATTGAATGGAAGCGTTGCTGCAACCAGAAACCACTGATCGCGTTGCGCTATTTCACCGATAGAATCATTCGCAAAAACTTGAAGGTAATAAGACCCATCAGCCCAAAGCATTGGCTCTTGTTTAAAGAGAGAGCCGTTATAGGTTAAAGTTGAATTGAGCGTCCAGCCGCTCCCATCATTGAATCTAAACCAACTAAGATCTACATACGAAAGATTTGTCATAACCAAGCTGAAAGTTCGGTAATAATATGTTACATTCAGGGGACTCACGATTTGAATATTTGGACCCACAGTCGAAACTTGAAAAACACTCGTTCGTAGAGTTATAAAATTGTAAGTATTATTAGCAAACACTTGGAGAATAATATTCCCATCTGCCCAAATTGCAGGAGCGGAATTTGTATAATGGCTTCCATTGTATGATAATGTTTGATTGAGAGACCAACTCACACCGCCATCAGTGCTATTCCGAAACCAAGCACTTTCAGTTAGAGTAAAATTTTTAACGACCACCGGAAAGGCAGATTCATAATAAGTGGATGCGGAAGGAGTTAGAATCTGGATATTTGGAAGGGGTTTAGCATTGGTAGAAACCATATAAAATATATAATAAAAACTCGCCATTAACCAAAAAGTCCCATTAAGCAGAAATCCCGTTGCACGGTCATAATAAGCTAAGGATGAAGAATCATTTAATTTCCAACAATCATAGGTTTTCCCCCAAAGTGATATAGTTTCCTGGGCAGTAACGGTTAAAATATAATCAGTCCCTAATATAATTTCAGAGATCAGGACAGTATCACCGAGGCTGACATTCGTGAATATCCAAAAGGGTTCGTGTGTTCCAATTGTCCAATAAGTATTATTACCATTAGAAATTATTCGACTATCATCATCCACATTTCTTTGATATAATGAACCATCGAAATTTTCAGCTACGGAATACTGGTGGTTTGAGAGCAGGGTATAATTTTCCGAACCGCTCCAAGACGAGCCAATAAAATCAGTACCATTCCAGAAGTAATAAGTTTGATTTGAAATGGATTCTCTTGAATTTAAGGGATTATTTCCAAACTCGGGCGACGAATCGCCATAAGCTGAGGAATTGAAAGGAGAATTAGATTGATTTAGTAGGAAATAGGACCCAAATATAGAAGAACAAAAGAAAAAGATGAAAACTAAAATGAATGTTGATGATTTATGCATTTAAATCCCCGGATAAAAAACTATTAGGATAAAAAACAATTAGGATAATGAAATTTAAACCTATATTCTCATCGAAGAAAATACGCTGAAAATAGAGCGCAGTTCAAACGAAAATAGGTGTGAGTAAAATGGCAGATTTAGAAGGTTTAACAAGGAGTTTATTAAGGAATGGATTGAGAGAAGAAGAAGTAATTGAGAAAATCGCCATAGAATATTTATTTTATAAAAATATCTCAAAAGAGGAGGCAGAGAAGCTAGCCAGAGCCATCCTTCAAGAAGTTAAGAACAGTAATAAATCACCAAATGACCAGCTAATTCAGGAAATACTTGAATATCCGAAAGCAGAGATAACTATTGGAAAGCAAGGAGTTGGTTGTCGTGGTTGGGGTGATTTTTTTGT
>Ga0315277_10007597_pt1 | contig 14066 bp, 19 predicted proteins | sample YL17G05_15_MG_FD_203695 | JGI IMG/M metagenome (GOLD analysis project Ga0315277, IMG submission 203695) | Sediment microbial communities from Yellowstone Lake, YNP, Wyoming, USA - YL17G05_15 | ecosystem: Environmental > Aquatic > Freshwater > Lake > Sediment | place: USA: Wyoming | collected... | reverse complement strand
GATGTTTTTTGCGGTGATGATCAGGCGCCTCCCATAATCATAACTCATGATACCGGTGTCATGGGTCGATACCCCCTGGCTTTCAAGGATGTGACCGATTTTTACCAGTTCACCGAACAAAGGGCTCTTGCTTGTTTCTCGTGAGACAAACAAGACCTGAAGCGCAGGAGTCGGTAACGTTCGTTCTGTCATGGGTCAGCCGATGCAGTATGGGTTTTTGTATCTTTTGTTGTCTTGTGAAAAAAATAATCACAGGATTTTAATACCGCCTTGGCTGTTGATCTCGATATCCCGAGGTTTTAACGTATGCTTGGTCTCCCGCATCTTTCGTATCATCAGTTTCCTTCGGTCCATGGCACTGTCCAGGTCAAGGACGAGTATCCCGTCGACTAAAAACTCTGAGATGGAATCCCTCGAAAGGTCACGGGTGCCTTCCGATATCTCTGAGGTGACGATCGCAGTGCAATCATCCTCCTCAAGGATACCGAGGAGTCTGCGGACATGCATGCGGGTCGCCTGGACCGACTCGAGAGGGTACGGGGTGTTGCTGAGGGAATCCTCTGACGGGATAATCTCTGTCCCCCGGTGTGTTATCCAGACAGGTACCTCTGAGAGTGGTGTGAGTGAGTCAAGGACAACCCTTGCGTATTTCCCTGTTTGGATCTCCTCCTCCATTTCTTTATGAATGGTGTGCTTCTCTAAATCAAGGTACTTGAAGGTCATCAGACCTTGGTTCATGGGTGTAGTAAAATCAAACCCGAATTTCTTTGCTTGTCTGACAAGGTTTTCAATACGCTGATCTGATGTCAGGAACAGGCATTTCTCTCCTCTCTTCAGACCTTCGTTGATGTATTGAAAACAGGCAATGGTTTTTCCGGTGCCGGGGGTGCCGGCGATAAGGATGACGCTTCCTTTTGGGTACCCTCCTTGGAGTAATCCATCGAGGCCGTCAATCCCGGAACTCACCCTTTTTTCTTCGGTCGATACATGAAACTGCATCCCTACTTTTTCCATCTTGCATCACCACCCAAACTATCTATCTACGTATAGTGATTTGTAATGAGGTATGGACTTAAATACGTTTCTTCCGGTGCATAGAAATAAAAGGAGGGTGTGCGTTAATTATCCCGTCGGTTCGAACAGATGAAAAACAATGATTTGTCGACGAGTTCTAACTCACCAAATTTATGTGAACTGAGCTGTTTGTTCTTTTCGAATATCATAATCTAGCCTCTCCCAGCCGTGGACAATATCCTTCTGTTATATAATCCTTTCTTTTTGTTCCTCCTTCCTGGCGTATTCGGAGAAGCCTTTTTGTTTAAATAAAGGAAGCATATTTCATTTCATCATGGTGTGTGGTCACCGAGTGTTCAGTTCTGTTACTCTGGGGATTCTTCTCCTTCTGCTTTGTTTCAAAGCAAGCGTGGCCGCAAATCCGATCCCGATTGAACCGCATCCTGAAACGGATCTTCCGGGTATTCCTCACGGTCAGAGCATCACCACGGGTTGGATCATCGCGGTCTTCGTCATCGATTTTTTTCTTGATACACTGCTTGTCTACGCAGGCGTCCTCCTGCTTGGGCGATTCAACCTGCTTTCGCCTCAACAAGTGTTTGTCATGCCGAAAACAACATTCTTCTCGGCAATCTTCCTCATCAGCCTCGTGGGATTCTCCTCCGAATGGATTCTTGGGACTACAATATGGGCGCTGTTCGTCATCTTATGGTTCGTCTTGCTCTCCTTCGCCGTCGCTGCCCGATACCTCTTTAAATTCACCTGGAGCAATGCCTTGTACCTAGGAGGATTTGCTTCCATTATCAATCTTCTTGTTTGGATCATGCTCGTCGTCTTCTGACTCTTGGATCGCATCCCAACCCAAACTTTCTAATAGCATTGCAGGCTACGGATGATATCGGATGTTTTCCTCATGCTGAAACTGGATTTCCATGTACATTCCTGTTATTCTGATGATGCGATTGGAACTCCAAAGGACATCATCCAAGCCATTCAACGGCGACGATTACATGGCATGGCACTCACAGACCATAACAAGCTGGAGGGGAGTCTGAAAGCCTCGGCAATCGCACCAAAAGACTTTATCGCCATCCCGAGTATGGAGATCACCACCGCAGACGGTCATCTCCTTGCGTTGAATGTCACAAGCACCATTCCACCAGGGCTTTCTATTGAAGAGACGGTCGAACGGGTCATCGACGCTGGCGGCATCCCGGTGGTACCACATCTCCACCGACTCCTCTCAGGGATTAAAAAATCAAACCTTGACAAGATACGTGGGAAGCTCTCCGCTATCGAGGTCTTTAACGGATGCAGCACCCCAAAGACGAATCTTAAGGTAGCAAAAACCGCGCGTGCGCTGAACCTCGGAGGAACTGGAGGGAGCGACTCTCATGATCCGATGTACGCGGGGTACGCCTACACGGTCGTGGACACGACTGACGCGCGTATTGATACGATTCTTACAGAGCTCCAAAAGAAAAAAACATGGGGCGAAGGTGTCGTGATGCCGCTTTCGTATCGTAGGGACCGCATGATTATCTCCGTGAGGCAATTTGTATCACGAGGATTTCATCGTATCTAAAAAAAAAGAAAGAAAAACAGGGAATGTACGTGCGTCATGTTACGCGAATTTCGCGTCGTATTTCCCTTCATCAATCTCTTTGAGGACCTCTTTGGGTTTCTTCCCTTCAACGGTGACTCCCATTGACGTGCAGGTGCCAATGACTTCCTTGGTCTTATGCTTCAGGTCTTTCCCAAGGATGCTGTCGAATTTCATTTTTGCGATCTTTACTGCTTGATCGACTGTGAGATTCCCGATTTTTGTCTTCGAAGGCACCCCTGATCCTTTCTCCGCCTTGACCTCGCGCAGGATCAAGGAGGCAGCGGGCGGTGTTCCCACTTCGATTTCAAACTCCTTGGTTTTTGGATCGATAATGACTTTGACAGGGACCTTCATTCCTTGGAATTGTTTGGTTTTATCGTTGATGGTGTTGATGACCTGCATGATGTTGACTCCCTTGGGGCCGAGCGCGGGTCCGAGGGGTGGACCTGCGGATGCTTTCCCGCCTTCAACGAGTGCTTCGATGGTTTCTGGCATGGTGTTCTACTCCTTTTTTTCTTCTTTTTTCTTCTCTTCTTCTTTTCGTTTGATTAGTCGAACCTGCTCTCCGCGAACTGTGATTGGTATCGGGACCATGGATTCGAGCAGCTCCACGGTGATTTCCTCTTTTGTGTAGTCGATGTGTGTGATCTTTGCTTTTTCGCCGCGGAAGGGGCCCGCGATCATTTCAACGACATCGCCTTCCGTGATCTTTGCGACCGCGGAGGTTGGCGTCAGGAAATGCTCGATTTGCTCGATGGGGATGCTTCCCTCAAGCATATTGCGGGCGTAGGAGATTGATTTAATCATGTTCTTGATGAGTTCTTCATCAAAGGCTTCTACAAAGATGTAACCGCGCAGTTCTGGGGTCACCAGGATCGACGGGATGTTCAGCTTTGATTTCTTCGCACGATTGCTGATAAGGTCAGCGGTGTTTTGCTCCTTGCCTACTTGTGTTTTGATCGTAAATATGCTGGATTTTTCTGTGCTAGTTTCTTCAGAACCAGTATGTTCCATAGAGGTAACCACCAATTTAGTGCACAAAGAAATGGAGGATCCAGGGTGCGACAAGTTCTCGGATAATATAGATGACAAACCCGAGGGCGCCGATTAAGACGATGCCTAGCCCTGTGATTTTTGCTGTTTTTTCGTATTCCTCATTAGTTGGTTTCCGCGCCATTTTCAGGACACGACCGAACCTGCCTTTACCGATGCGTTGCTCCCGCTCTTCAATCCTTTTCTGCAAGGCACGCGCCCTGTTAAAGAATCCTTTTTCTTCGTCCACTTACGACACCTGTTTTACCGTACGGGTCAAATAGTAAGGAGTATATAAAGAATTTGGCGGTTTTTATGAGACGAAATCGATGCCAAACTCCTTCTCTTCACGCGTTCGTTCGGTCGGACCGAAAATCTGCTTGGACTTCACCCCGGTGATGACCAGCATTGCACGGATGGATTTCTTCATTGACGGATCAATCGTGGTTCCCCAGATGATTCGCGCGTTTTTATCGATCTTTCCATAGATTTCCTCAACGACTTTTTCGGCCTCTCGTAACGTCATGTCGTTCCCACCGGTGACGTTCACCAGCGCGCCGCTTGCCTCAGTGATGTCCACCTCAAGCAACGGTGAGTTGAGTGCCTCGGTTACCGCGTCAATTGCCTTGTTTTCTCCTTCAGCTTCCCCGAGCCCGATCAAGGCAACGCCACCGCGTTTCATGATGGTTTTCAGGTCAGCAAAATCAAGGTTAACGAGTCCGGGCATGGTGATCATCTCAGTGATCCCTTTGATAGATCGCATGAGGACCTCGTCAGCGACTTTGAACGCCGCGTTCATCGCAAGGTTCGGAACGATGTCCAGCAGTTTGTCATTTGGGATGACGATGACGGTGTCGCACACCTCGCGGAGTCGTTTCAACCCTGCCTCCGCGTTATCCATCCTTACCTGGCCTTCGACGTGGAAGGGGAGGGTCACGACGCCAATGGTGAGTGCCCCCGCTTCGCGTGCTATTTGCGCGATAATCGGGGCGGACCCTGTACCGGTACCTCCACCGAGCCCGCAGGTGACAAACACCATGTCTGCGGGAACAATCGAATCACGGATATCCTGTTCGCTTTCCTTCGCTGCCTCTTCGCCTATTTGTGGGAGCGACCCTGCGCCAAGCCCTCTGGTGAGATGCCGTCCGATTAAGATTTTATAGGGAGCATTCGAGATGATAAGATGTTGTGCGTCGGTGTTGATTGCTATAAGATCAGCGCCATTGATCCCTTCACCGAAGCACCGGGTGATCGTGTTGGTTCCTGCGCCGCCACACCCGATCACTTTGATGGTGGTCGTCAGGCTCTCTAACACTTTTTTTAATTCGTCATCATCTACTCCAGCAACTTTCATGTTATCACGCCGTGGTTTCACAATACTTTTTTTCTCTCCCTCAGGGCAATCTTCTTTTGTTTCTTCCACTGTAGTTCCCTCCTCAATAAATTTCTTCATCTACTAATTTCACCATCCTCACAATAAGGCCCCATCTATGAATATTATATTTTTGCCAATATTGTAAACCAATTTCAATTCTTAAATATTTCCAAAGAAAAATCTTTACTTTTCACAGAATGAGTTAAGGCCCCAAGAGAAATCCGGTCAGCAAATGCGGCATATTTCGTGATGGTATCCCTCGTGATTCCCCCGGATACCTCGATGTGGATATGAGGGTTTATCTGTCGGATCTTGCATGCGATCGCCTCCGCTTTTCTTGGCGCGATGTTGTCAAGCATGATGACGTCGACGTTCCTCTTCGTAGCAGCGAAAGCGTCCTTTTCATTTTCGACCTCGATTTCTATGGTCTTATGAGGAACCTTCCCTTGAACCCGTTTCAACGCCTCCTCCACTGAGCCGACGAGTTTCAAATGATTATCCTTGATGAGCACCCAGTCATAGAGACCGTATCGATGCGGCTCCCCTCCACCCACTATCACCGCCTTTTTTTCATAGGAGCGAAACCCCGGGGTCGTCTTCCGTGTAGCAGCTATGGTCACGGTAGGGTTGATTTTTCGACAGCGATCCACAAGCAATCGTGTCTCGGAAGCGATCCCACTCATCCTCCCGATGAAATTCAGGGCAAGCCGCTCACCTTTAAGAATTGATTTCGCGGTCCCACGGATTTCTAGGACCAGGGTTCCCTTCCGCACGGTCGTACCGTCTTTTACAAGGAGTGTTGCTGTTGCGTTTGTCTTTTCGAACACGCGTTGTGCTTCCTCAAGGCCAGCGACCACACACGCTTCCTTCGCGATGATGGTCGCATGAGCAGTTTCGTTAGAAAACAACGCATCAGACGTGATGTCGCCGTCTTTCCCCAAGTCCTCCTGTAGGTATCGGTCGATATCGTCCATAATACTATTTTTTATACTGTATTCCTGTTTAAAGGTTTTGGAGGCCCGGTCCATGAAACTTGGCATTATCGGTTGTGGCGCGATTGGCACTGATGTCGCACATGCAGCAGACGGAATGAAAGAAATCGAAAAGATATATCTTCATGATCTGAAACAGGAAGCATCGAAAAAACTCTGTACCATGTTGAAAAAAGGATTCATTCAACCTGTCGCGGATTTTCTCGATGATGTCGACGTTGTTTTTGAGGCGGCGTCACAACAGGCAGTCAGGCAGTATGCTCAGCAGGTTCTTGAGGCGAAAAAGGACATGGTCATCATGAGCATCGGGAGCCTGTTTGATGACACTTTACGAAAAAAGCTTGAAACCTTGGCGCGAAAAAACAAATGTAAAATCTATCTACCCTCAGGGGCTGTTTGTGGCATCGACGGGGTCCTTGCAGCAAGCATTGAACGCTTGGATAGCGTCACGTTGGTTACAACCAAATCCCCGGCATCACTCGGGATAAAGGTGGAGGATCGTACCGTGGTATTCGAGGGATCAGCACGCGACGCGGTGAAACGGTTCCCTAAAAACATTAACGTCGCAGCGTGTCTGTCGCTTGCGGGCGTTGGGTTCGATGAGACGAAGGTCGAGATTGTTGCTGATCCCGTGGAAACAAGGATCAGCCATAAGATACTCGCGCATGGTCGTTTCGGAAGACTTCGTGCTGAAATTGAGAATATGCCCAATCCGAATAATCCTCAATCGAGCTATATGGCCTCCTTGTCTGCGATTGCGATCCTTCGAAGGATTATCAACCCGATTCAAATCGCATAAAAAAAATTTGGAGTCTTCATTCCTAACCTAATATGGATTATCTTGTATGGAGCTAGTATCATGACCTTCGAAATCAAAGAAAGAGACGCCTCCGGTCGTATCTGCAAATTCACGACAAAACACGGTACGGTCACCACACCGACTCTCCTTCCCGTGATCAACCCGAATAAGATGCTGATTTCACCAAAAGAGATGAAACAGCGATTCGGCACGGAGATCATCATCACAAACTCCTATATTATCCATAAAGATGAACGTCTCCGATCACAGGCGCTTGAACAGGGGGTGCACCGGCTTGTTGACTTTGACGGCCCGATCATGACAGATTCAGGGACATTCCAAAGCTACGTCTATGGCGATGTCACCATTGATCCCCTTGAGATTGTACGCTTCCAGCGAGAAATCGGTAGCGACATTGGAACAATTCTTGATGTCTTCGGGACGCCCCAACAAACAAAAACAGAAGCTGAACACGGGGTAACAGAGACAGTGAAAAGGGCGAAAAAAAGCATCCCTGAGAAAGGTGACATGCTGCTTGCATGTACCGTCCAGGGTTCCGTCTATCCGGTCCTCCGGGAACACTGCGCACGGAAACTAAGCGCCTTGAATGCAGATTTCTTCCCGATTGGTGGGGTCGTGCCACTCATGGAGAACCAACGCTACACCGATCTTGTCCGCTGCATCCTTGCCTCAAAACGAGGTCTTGACCCCTCAAAACCCGTGCATCTCTTCGGTGCGGGGCATCCGCTTGTCTTCCCGCTTGCGGTAGCCCTTGGGTGCGATTTCTTTGATTCATCTGCATACGCGAAATACGCAACAGACGGTCGTCTGATTTTCCCCTGGGGGACGGAGAAACTCGGTGAGCTCTCTGAGCTGCCCTGCTGCTGCCCGGTGTGCTCGCGATACACTGCATCAGAATTGAAAACCCTTGAAAGCAAGGAACGGACGCTCCAACTCGCACTTCATAATCTGTATATGAGTTACGCTGAGATCAAGAAAATCAGGGTCGCCATCACAGGCGGTTGGCTATGGGAACTTGTCGAGCAGCAAGCCACCGCGAACCCTGCGATCCTTGATGCATTACGGGAACTACGGACATCAAAGAATCTCGCCTGGCTGGAACAGCAGGAGCCCACGAGTAAGAAAACCGCATTATTCTACACAGGTCCGCATACGATTCATCGTCCAACATTGTACCGCTATCATACGAGGTTATTCCGTCGGTATCATTCCGTGTTTCCAACAACCGTGATGCTCCCTGAGGGTCGCAAACCATATTCTGCATGGTACTCCAAAGAGATACGTTCTATTCTCAAACAAAAGAACGTCCATTTCCTCGTCCGTTCTCATCTTGGGCCAGTCCCGATCGAACTCGATGAGATGTATCCGTTAGCACAATCCGTGTTTCCTGAAACCGTGGACCAAGAAACAGAACAATACGTGAAAAACCTCACTGAAAAATTTTTACACAACAAAAAGGTCTTGGATTTCAAAAAAGCAAAGAAGAAGCTCACATCAAAGACAAAGCAGGAGGATCCCGTAAACTTGGATATGCTACGTATCTCAGCAGTAGCGGATATGCAGTTCGGAAAGGGCGCTGTAAAAGCGCTGTTTTCTGGGCAAGTCATGATTCTGAAATCAAAAAAGACCGACAAGATCCGGACCGTCATGTGTGATGGAGAACACATTCTTTCCATGCGGGCCGAAGACGGGCTTTTTACGCTGAAACGTGCTGGTGGACGTCGTCTGCTACGACGTTTCAGGTACCCCCTGCTTCGTGTGGTCATTCTGGATGATGCGGTACCGTTCGTAAGAGAAGGCAAAAGCGTGTTCCCGCAGTTCGTGAAAGACTGTGACCCTGCGCTACGGCCGTACGATGAATGTCTCATCGTTAATCAGAAAGATGCATTGATTGCGATTGGTCGCATCCTTCTTAATCGAACAGAAATGCATGCGTTCCGTCATGGTGTTGCTGTGAAAACAAGAGAAGCTGAACAGAACGACAGATGAAGGGAACAAATCCAAAACTCTTATTATCTCAAACCTTATTACTAACCATGGTGCACTCGACATGATTCATGAATGGAGGGAAGAAACCTATGGATCGATTTCAAGAGCTTTCCGAGCAGATTAAAATATTAAAGACCGCGCGTGAAATTTTAAAAGAGAAGTATGATGCTTCCGAGTTTCATAAGAAAAAGGAGAAGTTTCCTCAAACCCCGATACCGCCGACCCCACAGGACGGGGAGATCTACAAGCTTCTCACTGCGATTCAGCAGCTTGACAAATATATCAAAGAGCTGCAGGACGAGCAGTTTAAGGTTCTTCGGGATGAAGAGCAGAAATAAAAGTCAGTGTTGTTCAATCTCTTAGGTTATTTTTTTCTGATTTCCTTGAGCCGCATCTCAATGTCCTGCTGAAGTTCTTTGGTGACGTCCCGTTTGGTGAACACGTCTGCCTTCACCGCGGTGGATATCTTGGCTGCGAGGAGGCGTGCGATCCTTCCACGCTCTGCTCGTACTGCTCGGTTCACCAGCGGATGCTGGAAGATGACCCCGTGCTTCGGAGGTCGGCCTCCCTCTTTTTTAAATCGGAAAAGTGCTTTTTCAGCGCCAAGCATTTGGATAGTGGATGCAGGCAGCATCGCCATCCGCTGCATCCCGCCAGCAAGGGAGATGAGCCGTGCTCCAATCAGTGGTCCGATGATCGCGCTCGTGTTCGGTGCGATCGTGTTCATGTCGCTTTCGATTTGGTTCTCTAAGCGTCTCATTTCCTCGTTGATCGCCTCGAGGGTTTTTTCGAATGGTTTCACCTTCTTTTTGGGCGTCGGGATCAGGGCCCAGGAGCTCAGACGCTCCGAGAGGAGGTTTGCGGTTTGGACGAGGTCGTCGAGCGCGTTGACCATCTGGATAATCTGCAGGTCCTCAGACTTAAGGAGTTCATCCACTTGCTGTTGTGCAAGCGTCATTGCGACAGAATGGAAGAGGTCCTGGGGGAAGCCGTAGTCTTTTGGGTCGATGGTCATGGTTGTAAAAAAGGGATCATCAGCGAAGGTTCCAAGTGTGTGCAACCGTCGCTCATTGACAACGACTATTGTATTTTTGACAAGCTCTTTTTCTTCCGCTAAAACCTCATTGTTTTTGATAGTTTGTAACCGAGCGAGGAGTTCTTTTTCGCGTTTGGGGAATAGCATTTCTTTTTGAACACCCTTCTCGTCGCAGAGAAACGTGCCGAACCATGTGGTGATGAGATAGGTCGTCATCAGAGGTGATAAGACATTCTTTTTAATGTAGTTTACGATAGATTGTCTCGATTATTTCTCCTGCTTATAAAAGAGATTTTAAATATGAGAACTTGTATTACGTGTGTTAACAAGTATCCAACTTGGGGGTATTTTGGTGAAAATGGAAAAGAAAGATCGTATTGTTCTTACAAATGTCATCGAGACCGAGCTTGACATCTTGAAAAGGCATGTGCTTATCCTTCAAACCCTGAAGCAGAATGAACCCGCGGGTATCATCAAATTATCAGAGCTTACCAAAAATCCACAGCATATGGTACGGTACTCGCTGAGGATTTTAGAGCAGGAAGGACTCATTGAGCCTTCTCCCCAAGGCGCGGTCACGACGGATTCCGTTGGGAAAGCAATGCCGATGCTCAAGGCGAAACTTCGGGAGATGGGAGAAACCATCGACGGGATCATCAAAGAACTTGGATAAAAAATTGGCACGTCCTTTTTTTCCTTTGCCGCGGTAACTCAGTTGGGAGAGTGCACGGCTGAAGACCGTGATGTCGGGGGTTCGATCCCCTCCTGCGGCATACCTTAAACATACCATAGAGAGGGGACTAAAAGGGTAGAAACCGATTTTCCCGTTTTTCTTTATCGGTATCAATTTTAAAGATTTTCACTGGTATATAAACCTAACTCATGTTTTATGCTAATCGTTGACAGTCCCAGTCTTCTTTGGTTTCACTACCTCGTATAAGAGTCCAATAATTGAACCAAAATACCAGGAAAAGAAAGCCTTCTGAAGGTAAACATCTAATATTGGTTGTGGGGAGATCAGAGCAAATACATAGATTCCCAGCAATGGAAGACCAAATAAAAATATTAAAGTCAAATAAATTTTTTCTCCCTTCGTTTTCCCTCGTATGGCATCGAGCCACATTTTAAAACAAATCGTGCACCATCCTGTTATTGTTGCGATTAGGAAAATAGAAGGATCGATACTCTTGATATTAAATAAATAACTCAAAAGATATAATATCGGAATAGTGGTTAAAATTAGTATGACACCAATTCCTATATTTTTTCCAATGTTTTTAAAAAAATCTGTGATTCTTTTTTTATCCAATGACATAATTCAAACCTCTAACCTGGGATTTCATAGCATTCTGTTCTTTAAAAAGGTTGTTATTTTTACCCTTGTATCAGGTCAAAAAAGAGGACCTATTTCTCTTCGTCCTTATACTCGAAAATCAGACGGGCGACCATCCCCGAAAATGTCTCCCCTTTCTTTTTTGCTATCTTCTTAAGTTTCTCGATTTCCAGGGGATGCAAAGTGATAGTTACCTTCCGATGGGTTGACATGTTTTCCTTCATGTGATAAGTATCAGACTACATATATTTAATATTGCTCCTGGTCCATACCATGATACATACTTTTATAAATAGTCTATAGTTTCTTTTTCATGCCCTGGGGAGGCTTAAGATTCCTGGGGAGGATGTGAAGAAAAGTGAAGAGAAACAATATAGACGAAGCGATAGAAGGCTGGAAACGGATATGGGACCGTGACCCCATGGGGAAGGACGAAGACGAAGACATCGATTATAACGTCCTGGGGGGATGACGCTGACTTATACTATTTTTGAGGGGGTCTTATACCTGGTCGAAGACGATGACGTTTTGGAGTTCGACCTGGCTGACGAGAAAAGGGAGGACAAAAAGATCGTATTAGGGGGGAGTTACCCACGATAACCAAGGATACCATGAAACAGAACTGGGAAGGTCTTCTCCATGATAAGAAGACGGTCCTGTCTCTTTTCGTCCTGGGAGCCATGGGGTTCATGGCTCTTCTGTATTTCATTAACCCCTGGCTGTTAATCGTCCCTGGGTTGTTCATGGGTCTTGTTCTCTTTGTCTGGGCTGTTGTCACTGACACAGGGAAGACTCAGATCACCCAGGTTAAACCTCAACAATACCAGGAGCAAATAATACAGGGGCAAAGAGTTCTTATCCCGATATCAAATGAGAACAACCTGGTCATTAATGGAGTATACCAGGACCAAGAGGAGGAACCAGTCTTTTATCAGCCAGGACCTAAATGGTTCCCAGATCGAAGAGAGCCAGAGTCCAGACGAAGACTCTCTATAGGACGGGATACCAGACCCTCTCTAGTGAACCCTACTAGAGACACACGAAGAGAACTTATCAATACGAGCAGGGACACACGAAGGGACCTTATCAATATCGGCAAACAAGAATTTATGGGGGGGAATCGTAAAAGGAGGCTTTTCTGATGGACACCATAGACGTTCATTTCAATCGAACAGGTGAAACCCAGAGAATGACCGTGGATGAATTTCTCGATAACTACCAGCCAGATCGAAGGACCCTGAAACAGAGACCCACAAAGGACGTTTATGTCCCTGGTCTGGTCGCTCTGGTCCTCATCGATGTTTTCTTCCTCCTGTTTTTATTCGTGGGCTGACGGATAGCCCCCTCTCCCTTTTTTTCGTCTCGTCTCTGGTGTCCTTGTATTCCCCAGACTGAGATAATCTCACAGAATTTATTATGTGCGTTTCCGATAATAATGATTTTATGATTACACCCACGAAAAAGGGGTCTTAGAAGGGTGCTTTTCCTCTGTTAACCCCTGGTTTCACATCGAGAAACGGGGGTCTGAGGTAACCGAAACAAAAAAATACCGATGAATCGATTAATGAGGTAACGAGAAAAGGACCACGATGAAAAGAACTCTTGACCCTGGTCCTCTTCTCACTGTCAAATATTTGACCCTGAATTTTAGTCACCACTTGATTATTTTTATTTTTTTATTCCGTGTCAACAGCTCGAGATCCAAAAAACTCAGATCACGAAAGATCGTTTTTTTGGTTTTCTCCCGTTGGACTATTTTCACATTCAGTTTTCATATTTTTTGATTCCCGATTTTTATTTTTTTTAAAAAGGTGAGAGGTGAGGGAGGTCCGTGGGTGACCCCCCTCAAATGGATGGGTGCGGAAAGATCAACCCTCGCCTAGTAGATACCCACTACGACGAGGATGAGGGCGATAGCAACGAACAACGGTAACAGGTCGACCAGTGTCTTCGTGGTCCCCGTAAGTCCTGCGGTGGCAGTTACATTCGCTATGATGGGAATGACTACCCCGACCCCGATGATAACCACGACCATGATACCGATGAATTGCTTCGTGATTTGCCCTCGGAATCCTTTAACTTCAACAAACATGAGGTTCTTTTCTCCTATGTGTTTGCTCCCCGTCCTTTTTTTGGTGTGGTGTGGGGGACGATGACCGTGTCCACATGCTAGCAATTATTAGGAGAGAAATCGTCCTGAGTAATTAAAAAACCTGGGAATTTCTTCCAGGCTTAAGGGTTTGGAATATCTTCCAGTTTTCCTCCTTAACATGATAATCGTTGTCATTTGGTTTTTTGTTCTCGTGGTTTTGAAGAGGGGGACCGTTTTTTAATGAAAGGTATTCAATCAACTTTAGGGGAGGATGGTCCTATGAGAGACCGAAAAAAGAGATTTTCGGTCCCCCTGTTCAAATGCACATGATGGAGGCTGGAGAGCATGGGGATGTTCTCGGGAAACCCATGCTCCCAGTCGTTGATGATTAGATCAACCATGATGAGAGATTTGAGACGGGGAGGTTCTCAGTTCTCCCCGTCTGTTTCTCCATGGAGTTGTGAAAGCATGAAAGGTGATAGGGACGGGAGGGGGTTCACGATATCCGTGAGATTCCCGTCCTAGAGGTCCACCTATGGGGTGTGAAGTTTAGTATTCAGTATAGGGTGAAGGTATGCTGTGAGTTCCAGTCCTGTTCTCATTTAATACAGTCTCCTTTCTTTGTTTCTGTTATTCGCTCCTATGAGGCTTTCAAAGGAGTATTTATCAGCGTTAAATCCTGGACCCTGGTTTCCCACGAGGTCCTCTAGGTTTCGAGGGTCCGAGACAGTCCCAGTATTCACATGAAGATCGGTGGGTCGTGAGAAATAGTTCCTT
>Ga0315277_10007595_pt1 | contig 14068 bp, 12 predicted proteins | sample YL17G05_15_MG_FD_203695 | JGI IMG/M metagenome (GOLD analysis project Ga0315277, IMG submission 203695) | Sediment microbial communities from Yellowstone Lake, YNP, Wyoming, USA - YL17G05_15 | ecosystem: Environmental > Aquatic > Freshwater > Lake > Sediment | place: USA: Wyoming | collected... | reverse complement strand
CACCTCGATGGCCATCTCCGCGATCATGAAGGCGATGGCCTGGCGCGAGGCGATGGGCTCCCCGAAGGCGACCCTCTGGATGGCGTAGTCGCGCGAATACTCCATTGCCCTGCGGCTCATCCCTACCGCCAGCGCCGACAACGCCAGGCGGGAACGTGAGAGGAGCCTCAGGAAATCGCACCCGGCGTCTCCGCCCAGACGGGCTGCCAAAGGCACCCTGCAGTCCTTGAAGGTGACCGGGTAAGTGGCGAGGGCGTTTATGCCCATGTTCTTCTCTCTCTCCCCTATCGTAGCTCCCTTGGCCCCCGCGGGTACGATGAACCCGTCTATACCGGAGAAGCCCATCCCCGGCGAGGAGGCCGCGAACACCAGCATGTTCTCGGCCTCCTGGGCCAGGGGCACCAGGCATTTGCTGCCATTGAGCACGTATTCCTCACCATCGCGCTCCGCGGTAGCCTTGAGCGCGGAGGCGCAGAAGTTGAAGTAAGGCTCGACGAGGGCGCTCGACGCCGCCTTGTATTCCTCCGCGCAGAAGACCGGCAGGAGTTGCTTCTTCTGCTCTTCCGTGCCCTGGTCGAGTACGGAGATGGCGAGCATGGAGGGGGCCATGAGATGGAGCCCCACCGAGAGGTCTCCCCAGGCCAGTTCCTCCAGGGCGATCAGGCCGGTGAGGGACGAGAGTTCCTCTCCGAAGCCCTCGTATTCCTCCGGAATGCATCCTCCCAGGAGCCCCAGCTCCCATCCCTTGGCGATGACGTCTTCGGGAACCGCGTTCTGCTCATCGCTCTCCCGCATGATCGGCTCGATCTGATCGGCTGCGAAAGAGGCGACGGTCTCCTGGACCATTTTCTGTTCGTCGCTCAACTCAAACGAAACCATACGCTTCACCCCTTATTCCTACGAGTAATGGAACGCATCTGATGGGATACAGCTGTTACGATAATCCTGCTTCGCCCCTCCTTTCCCGTCATGCGGCCGACGTTCCCGTTATGCCCTTGCATCCTGCCCTCCGCCTTGCCGCATTCCTCCGTCATCATATATTCCTCGCGGATTGTGATGGCCCTGATGCGGCAACCCGTCCAGCTCACCTTTCTTCGAGGGCGCTGCGCAGAGATCTTTCAACATCCCCTGCCTCTGTGATAAGTGCACGGATATGGTATTCGACTATCATATCCGCCAGGCTCTCCACGTCCGCCTTGCCCTCCGGCAGCAGGTGCTCCATGACCAGGTAGATCGTGGACCCCATGACCACCGAGGTTACCACCTCCACGTCGCATTCGCGCATCATGCCGCGGTCGTACATCATCTGGAACTCAGCCACCAGCTTCTCTCGCGCCAGGCTCGAGAGCTCGCCCACCCGGGCGGAGAAGTCCTCGTCCTTACCCAGGGCTTCCCGGTAAGCGATATTGGTGAGGTAAGGGTTTTTCTGATGGTACTCGAGGACCCTGAGCATGTTTCCCCTCCAGGTCCTCAGTACCTTGCTGCCGCGCTTAAAGGCATCCTCCAGATAGCGGTGGTTCTCCTCCAGGAGCTCGGCATAGCCGCGAAAAAAGGCCTCTATCAGCTCCAGGAATATCTCTCTCTTGGAGTCGAAATAGAGATAGAACGTACCTCTTCCAATACCGGCCTCCTCAACTATATCCGAGACGGAAGCCATACGGTACCCCTTGCGCGAGAATACCCCGGCTGAAGCCATCAGTATATGCTCGCGACGCTCATGGGCGGGCATCCTTTTTTTTGGTACTGACATGTCATTACTTTAATATCAGTACGCACCCATGTCAAATACCCCTAACGGATTACGCTGGCATATACGAAGGAATGCAGCGCGTAAGCGCCAGCGCCGTCTTCGGCGCGACGTTGCGGGCGTTCTTCCGGCCCGGGGCCTCAGGTGCTCGGGCTCAGTGAGTTTATCCGGCCTGGGCCTTGGGGTAACGGTTTCCGCTCCGCGCGTGCAGCGCATGCTTAAGGATAGGACCAAGGATTGCGCGGTCGCTCCAACCGACCCCATAGGAGTGTTCTTTCGGCCCGGGGCCTCTGGGTAACGGTCTCGCTCCGCGCCACGACCCTCTGGCCTGAACAAGTCTTCGGTGCAAGGCGCTCGCTGCGACCGACCCAGTAGTTCCCCCGGCAGGTGGTTTTATTATTGTAGGGCTACACCCGAGCGTGCTCGTTTCTCCCCTGGCTGTATAAGATGCGCGTCTCGACATCTTCCGAGCAATAGTCCTGACTGATCCCATACCACATAGCCAAACTCAGGAGAGCTTCTTGGGCCAGTCGTTGAGCATAATGCTGGCTACCGCCACCCCCGAGATCATCGCTCCCGGCACCCCCAGCCCAGGGTTCGTGCACTGGCCGGATTGATAGAGCCTGTCGATCAGGCGCGACCGGTAATTGGGGCGGAAGGGTCCCAGGTTGGGCAGGCTCATCTCGATGCCGAAAAAGGCCCCCTCGGCGACGTTGAGCCGTCGCTCGAGCTCCGTGGGGGGGACAGAGTCCATCCACTCCACGCGCTGCTTGAGGCCAGGGAAACACCTCTTCTCCAGATAGTCTATGCATTCCCAGGCCCACTCGTCGGCGATATCGTCCCAGTTGTGGTACTTCAACCGATATGGACCGATGTATATGGCTGACAGGACCTGCTTTCCGGGTGGGGCCAGTTCCGGGTCGTCGAAGGTGGGGCACATCACCAGGTACATCCCATCGGCGGCGCGATACATCAGGCCGCGGTCGTAGAAATCCGTCCAGATGTTGTCCACCTGGCTCCTCTGCTGGGTCACCAGGGACATGTGGGCCTTGACGCTGTCCAGCGGCTCTGAGAGCCCCATGTAGAATATGGGCGCCGGTATGGAACAGGGCTGACGGCGCACCGTGCGCGTCACCCACCCGGGCAGGTCCGCATCCCTCAAGAGGTTGAGATAGGTAAAACGTGAATGGGTGTTGGAGACCACCGCCCGGGCGCTCAGCACCTCTCCATCCGCCAGCCTCACGCCCTTGGCCTCCCTGCCCTGGAGCACTATGCTTTCCACCTCCGCCCCCAGTCGCAACTCGGCCCCGAAATCCTGTGCTATGCGGTTGAGGGCGTTAGGGATGGCGATCATCCCTCCCTTGGGATAGTAATATCCCATGTGGCCCATGTAGGTGATCATAGAGAACAACCCGGTGCAGCGGTGAGCGGGCAGCCCGGCATACATGTTCTCCCACCCGAATATGAGCTGCACGTACGGGTTCGTGAAATAGCTGCCAACGCATTTTTCCAGGTTGTTGAGGGCCAGCTTGATGTTGATGGGAACGGCGGGGATGAAGTCCTTGCTGGCGAACAATCTGGCCAGGCTGGACAGCTTGCTCATGTCCCTGATCTCAGGCATGGGGTGTGTGGTGAATCCTGTGAAAGCCTTGTGGAGCTTGCCCAAGTCCGCGCAATAACGATAGTAGCCGTCCACGTCCGGGGGGGCTATCTGCCTGATCACCGCCGCCATCTCGTCCACGTCCCGCGGCAACGTCGTCTCTTCGCCATCCCCGAGGTATACCTGGTAGACGGGATCTATGAGACTCCAGTCCAGGTAATCCTCCAGGCGCAGGTCCAGCAGCTCGAACAGCTTATAGTAGAACTCGTGGGCGATGACGAAGACCGCTCCCACCTCGGGCTTGAAGCCGTTGACGTCGTAGTTGGAGCAGCAACCGCCGACCCTCTCCAACCTCTCGAGCACCAGTACCTTCAAGCCGTCCTTGGCCAAAAGGGAGGCAGCGGTCAGGCCGCCTACGCCCGCGCCGATTATGATCACATCGTAGTCGTAGCCCATACTCACCACCTCTCTATATAAAGATCCTGAACGGCATCTCGCGCAGCTCGAGCAGGTTCTTTTTGATCCGCCGCCTCGTCTCATCCTCGAGGCGCATGGCCCAGGCAGCGCCCATGCAAGCCCCCAGGCAAAGGCAGGCGATGATCGGCATGGCGGTTCTCAAGCGCGGTTTATCAGACGTCCCCATGGGCATCCTCCCCTGATCGTGTCCCTCCCAGGACGTGCATTATCTTTATATTTCTCTCAGCTATACGAGTCAAGCCCATATTGTCTGGCCCGGTGCGTCATGACAGCTCGAAGGTGAGGTCTTCCGCAGTGCTGGGCTCGGCAAAGCCCGCCGGCGTTCTCCAATAGAGGATGGGCCAGCCCCTCTCTGCGGCGATGCGTCTGACGGCCCTCTGGGGATTGACCGCTGCGGGGTGGCCCACCGCCTCGAGCAGGGGCAGATCGGCCAGGCTGTCGGAGTAGAAATAACAGTCCGCGAGGTCGACCCCTCGCTGCTCGGCGTACTCCCGCGCCAGTATCGCCTTCCCTTCCCCGTAGGGCATGGGCATCCTGAGCTCATCGGTAAGGCGGCCGTCGCGCACGAGGGCTACGGCGGCGATCTTGCCGTCCGCTCCCAGCTGCATCCTCACCTTCTCCGACATGTACTCCCCCGCCGCGGTGGCGATGACCGTATGGTGTCCGCGGGCCTTGTGCTCGGCGACACACTCCGCTCCCTCCTTGAACAATCGCGGCATGACGTAGAGTTCGTAGGATTCGTCGAGCATGGCCACCAGCTCCTGCATGTCATACTTCCCGCATTCCCGGAAGGTCCAGCGGTAGACCTCCTCCCGGGGCAGGCGGTCCATGCGGTAGAGGACGGTGAACTTGATCGCCTTCCATATGGCGTCCAGTCCCATGCGCCGTGTCTTTACCATGTACTTGACCACCATGTTGCCGTTGGCCCCGTCCAGCAAGGTGTGGTCCAGGTCGAAAAAGGCTATGGGTGTCGATGACATGTGCCCTCTCCTTTGCTCTACCTAGGGATGTATGCGTGCCAGGCCTTCATCTTCGGAAAGCTGAAGGCACTGGCACCGTCGCGTTAGATATTTGACAGGCGTCAGGCCTGGACAATCGGAATTTTCCAGGCGACTGACCCGCTGTAGATCAACGGCGCTGTCGCTTTCGCGATGCTTGTGCCGAGTGCAGCCGAGGTGCAAACGGTCGAGCGTTGGCATAAATATCCTTCATTCATTAGTGAAGACTATCTTGATGGCTCTTTCCCTGCCTTTGTTCATGGCGGTATCCAGGGCCTTGTGCCACTCTCCCAGGGTGAACCTGTGGGTCACCAGGTGCGAAAGATCCGCCTTCCCCTGCTCGAGAAGTCTTATAGCCAATTCGAAATCGTGTATCGTCTCGCCGTTAACAACCTCATCCTGATAAGCGTAGATGCCGCGAAGGGTGAGTTCCTTGAACCATACCGGTGTCCAATCGACCTTTTTCACCTGGGTTATTCCCAGCAGGTTGTACCACCCGCCGCCGGCTATGATGCGCAGGGCGGCGTGGATGGTCGAGGTCGAGCCCACGGCGTCGAAGACGCGGTCCACCCCTCCCAGGAGTATGGGCTGGGTCATGGTTGGGGTGTACATCTTCGCCCCGGTGATCGCGGCCACCCGCCTGTAGAACTGCTTGCCGCCAGGCTTGATGACCTCCTCTACCCCCATCTGCTTCGCCACTTCGCTGTGGAAGGGATCTACTTCCACGCCGATGATGCGGACATCGGGGTGGAGGGCTTTCAAGGCGGCGACGGTGCAGAGCCCCATGACACCATGGCCGATGACCATCACCGTCTCACCGTCCTCGATGGGGTTTGCGACCACCATGTGCAGTGCCGTAGAGAAGGGCTCGACCAGCACCGCGTTCTCATCGCTCACGCTTTCCGGCGCCTTGTAAAGCTGTGATACGTGCGCTACTCCCATCTCGCTGATAAAACCCGGGGCATCTTTGCAAATCCCGACGTACATCCCCGGTGCCAGGCTTCCCTCGGTGATATTCTCGCAGAGATGATAACGCCCGAGCGCGCACATGCGGCACGAAGGTTCGATGCGTCGCGGACCGCAGCTCAGAGCGGGCATCACCACGACCCGGTCTCCCGGCGCGAAACCATCTACTTTGCCGCCTATCTCTGCTATCTCTCCGCACACCTCGTGGCCGAGGACACAGGGGAATGAGGGGAATGGCTCCATGGTGAGGCTCTCGTGGCACAGGACGGTCCCGAGATCGCTGCCGCAGAAACCGGACAGCCTGGGCTTTACGGTCACCCATTCGGGACCGATCAGCTTCGGCGCCTCGATCTCCCGCATCTGCACCGGCGCCCAGGAAGAGAAGACGACCTGAGGCCGAATCCCTGACAATGCCCCGGTAAGCAGGTACGCCGGGATGTTCATTTTTAAAGTCAAGGCCTTCATCTGTAACGCCCCTTTAAAAATCCCGTGATGGTCTAAGTAGTCCTCAACAGCTCCGGCCCGTGAACTTCGGTGGCCTTTTCTGCAGGAACGAGGTGATCCCCTCCACCACATCGGGGGTGCTTACCGCGATCCCCTGCAAGGAGGCCTCCATCTCCAGGGCCGTCTCCAGGTCCGTTTCGAAGGAACGGTTGAGCATGCGCTTGATCATCCCGATGGCACGGGTCGGCCCCTGCGCGAGCCTGCTTGCCATCTCCATGGCCTCGTCCATGAGACTCTCGTGAGGGACGACCTTGGATACCAGGCCCAGCTCCAGGGCTCTCTGGGCGTCCACGGCTTCGCCCGAGAACATCAATTCCTTGGCCTTGGACAGCCCGATAAGGCGCGGCAGGAAGAAGGTGCCGCTCATGTCCGCCACCAATCCCCGGCGCACGAATACCTGGATGAAGCGCGCTTTCTCGGAAGCCACCAGTATGTCGCATGCCAATGCGAAGTTGCACCCCGCTCCGGCCGCGTCGCCGTTGATCGCCCCGATGACCGGCTTCTCCATCATCACCAGGCCCCTGATCACGCTGGAATAAACATGGGTGGTGAGGCGCATCCCCATTGGGGTGTGAGCATCGCCGCGCGCCCCGCCGCCCGTTAGGTCTGCCCCGGTGCAGAACCCCCGCCCCTCGCCGGTGATCACCACCGCCCGGCAGTCATCATCCTGATGGAGCTCCCCGAACCTGTTGGTGAGGGCATACAGCATGTCGTTGTTGAAGCAGTTCATGATCTGCGGCCGGTTCAGGGTGATCACCTCGACCTGGCCCTCTCGTCTGAAGAGTACGTCCTCCAATGCCCACCTCCTTGTCCTGCGGGCGCCGCCTCCTGGCATCTGCCGGGAGGGTTGGCGCCTCGTCGTCTTTCAATTATCCGTCAATGCCAGCAGGTCCGTTCCCACCAGGCGGTGGACGGCATCCCTGATCTCGTCCGCCGTGCGCCGCATGAAGTCCATGGATTGCCCCAAGGGGTCGTCGATGCCGAAACGATGGTCGTAGATATGGAAGTAATGGAGCAGGAAGATGCGGAGCTTGAGGTTGAGGTCCTCTTCGCCCGCGCCCTGCTCGATCCCCTCGATATGGCGTATCCAACCCCGCAGCTCGGCAAGCCTCTTCGCGGGGTCTCTCTCCCCTATCTCCCGTCCCTTTTCCTCTCCCTGGATAACGAACTCCTTGAGCGTGAAAACGCGGTCCACCGCTTCCTGGTACTCGGTGAGGAGGCGCGAGCTGTTGTGCATGGCCATGGCCAGGATGAGATCCGCCTCGTCCACGTCCTCCCGGCACAGGCGGTGGGCCAGGTGCCCCGATATGTCCAGCCCGAACTCCTCCATGACCGCGAGCACCTCCGGCGGGGGCCTGCCTCCCTCCTCCGCCTGCAGACCCGCGGAGCGCACGTAAACCTCCGAGCGGCCGTTGACCGACGCCAGTTCCTGCTTCAGGAATGCCTCCGCCATGGCGCTGCGGCAGATGTTGCCGGTGCAGACGAAAAGGATCTTCAAGGAACGCTCCTTACGCGTGCCGGAGGGAATGACTCGCCTCCGCCCGCCGGTCTTTCTTCCCGCTCCTGCCGGCGCTGGACGCCGGCGGCTATAGACATTATCCCTGCGGCGGGCTATTTACTCAATCGCCGAGTATGTCGCTTGCTGCCTCCAGGTACACCTGCAGGTCGCTCTCGCTGAAACAGACGAAGAAGACCTGCTCCAGGCCGGGATCGTCCTCCAGGACCTCCCTGACCGTGCGCAGGGCGATGGGGGCCGCCCTGCCGATGGGAAACCCGTAAGCGCCGGTGCTGATGGAGGGGAAGGCAACACTCTTCAACCCGTGCTCCGCGGCCAATCTCAGGCTGTTGCGATAGCAGCCTGCCAGCAGGCGCTCCTCGTCGCGGTCGCCGCCGTGCCATACCGGCCCCACGGTATGGATGACGTGGCGGGCCCGCAGCCGGTGCCCTCCGGTAATCTTGGCCTCTCCCGTCTCGGCGCCTCCCAGGGTGCGGCATTCCTCGAGCAGTCCCGGACCCGCCGCGCGGTGGATAGCTCCGTCGACACCGCCTCCTCCCAACAGGCTCTTGTTAGCGGCATTGACGATAGCGTCCACGTCACAGGACGTTATATCGCCCTGGGTTATGGATATCCTTCCCCCCAGAAACTCATGCATTCCCGATACTCCCTTCCTCGTGGTGGGTCAGGCGCGGGCAGCTCCGGCTCGCGTGCAGGCCGCCGGGATGGGCCGCCTGCCGCCGGACGTAGCGATGTCCGGCTGCTGCATACTACTCATCCTCGCCCATCACCTCACCATACAGCAGTTGCCGCGCCGCCTTGTAGCCTTCGTGTACGGCATCGAGCAGGCGCCGCGGTGCGGCTGCGTCTCCCACCGTTACCACGTCGATGCCGGCCTTGCGGGCGGAATCCGCAAGGCCGCACTCGGGTATGGAGCCCACCGCCCAGACCACCGTATCCGCATCTATCTCCCGGCGTTCTCCCCCCGCTTGCACTATCGCACCACCGCCGGCTATCTCCAGGACCCTGGTCGCGAGCAGCAGCATGCCGTTTTTCCTCAATTCCCGGTGCAGGAAATATCCCTGGGAGGTGAGGGGCATTACGGGCGGTTGTTCCCTCTCCTCCACCACGGTCACGCTGCATCCTCTCTGGATCAGGAAAGCCGCGGTCTCCATGCCCACCGGTCCCGCTCCCACTACCAACACCCGTTCTCCGACATCCCCGATACCGAGTAGGACCTGCCTGGCCTCTGCGTTTATCTTTAATTCCGAGCCGGGGATGTCCGGCAGCATGGGGTTCGCGCCACAGGCGTTCACTACTCCTGCCCAATCCTCGCTTCCCAGCAAGCCAGCATCCGCCTCTACCCCGAAATCGACATTCTGCTCGAACGAACGCAGCCTTTTCTCCGCCCAATCGACCCAGGCCGCATAGGGCTCTTTTCCCGGCGGTTGCGAAGCCGCCCTGAGCTGGCCTCCCGCCTCTTGCTCCTTCTCTACTATCCTCACCTCGGCCCCTTCTTCCCTGAGAGTGATGGCAGCCTGCAGGCCTGCCGGTCCCGCTCCCGCCACGAGGAACGGCCCGCGCCCGGCACCCGTCTCCTTTCCCGCCTCCCACTCGCGGCCACAAAGGGGGTTGATGACGCATGTCGCCGGCTTGAACTCGAAGGAAAGGCGTTCGATGCACCCCTGGTTGCAGGAAAGGCAGGAGCGTATATCCTCGTGACGGCCTTGAGCCGCCTTCGCCAGGAAGAGCGGGTCCGCGAGATGCTGCCTGCCGAAGGCTACCAGGTCGGCCTGGCCGGCCGCCAGCACCTCCTCGGCCAGGCGGGGATCGTGGATCTTGCCCACCACGATCACCGGCACACCGACCTTTTTTTTCACCTCGGACGCCCTCTCGACATTTATGCCTGGCGCATGGTGAAGGCCGGGGCAAGTGGGATTTCCCGGTGAATCGTAGACCCCGCAGGACACGTGGAACGCATCCACGCCGTCCTCCTCCAGCATGGTGAGCAGGGGCATGATGTAGTCGAGCTCGTATCCGCCCTTGAGGGCCTCGGTGGACGAAAAACGGAAGATCACGGGGAAGCCGGCACCCGCCTCGCGCTTTATCTCCCGCACTATCTCGCGGGCGAACCTGAAACGTCCGATATCGTCACCGCCGTAAGAGTCCTCTCGCTTGTTCGAGTATGGGGAGATGAACTGGTTCACCAGGTAGCCGTGGGCGGCGTGGACCTCGACCGCGTCGAACCCGGCCTCGCGCGCCCGCTTCGCCGCGGTCGCATAACAGCCGACCAGCCCAGCGATCTCTTCCGTGCTCAACTCCCTCGGCACCTGTCCCAGGGCGCGGCTCGCCAGTGGCGAAGGCGCCACCGGCTGCTCCCCTATCACGAAAGGGAAGGTCTCCCTCCCTGCATGATGCAGTTGCACGGCCGCTGCCGCGCCCGCTTCCTTGATCACGGCGGCAAGCTCACTCAAACCCGTTAGGAACGAGTCGTCGTAGATCCCCAGTTCTGAAGGGTATGCCTTGCCGCTGGGGTGTACGGCGCATACCTCGGTGATGATGAGACCCGCGCCTCCCTCGGCTCTCATTCCCAGGTAAGACTTGAGGCGGTCCGTGACCTGGCCTTCCCGGGTAGCGTAGCCGGTGCCCATGGCGGGCATGACTGCCCGGTTGCGGAGCTTTATCCCTCCTAAGACGACGGTATCCCACAGCGAAGCGCTCATCTACGGCCTCTTTTCACTCATAACCCAGTTTCTTCCAGCCTCAGGACGATATCTCTCTCCCGCCGTCGATCAGGATCACCTGTCCGGTGAGGTACCTGGAGGCGTCGGATGCGAGGAAGATGGCCAGGCCCGCCATCTCTTCCGGCTTCGCCATCCTTCCCAACGGTATGGACGTCAGGGCCGCCTGCAGGATGGCTTCGTTTCCCCATAGCGCCTGGCTGAAATGCGTCTTGACCAGGCCTGGCGCTATTCCGTTCACCCGCACTCCCCTGGGGCCCCACTCCTGTGCGAAGACCTTGGTGAGCATGTTCACGGCCGCCTTGGAGATGGAGTAGACCCCCAGAAAAGGAGTTGGGCAGAATGCGGCTTCCGAGGACACGTTGATCACGGCACCGGAACCCTTGTCGCACATCACTTTACCCACCTGCTGGGTCAGGAAGAACAGGCCTTTGACGTTCACTTCCATGATCTTGTCGAAGGCCGGTTCCTCCACATCGCCGGTGCCGCAGAAAATGGGGTTGGTTGCGGCGTTGTTCACCAGGATGTCGATGGTGCCATATTTATCCAGGGTACCCTGGACCAGGCGGTTGATGCCCTCCATGTCCCCCATGTGGGTGGGGATAACGCAGGCCTCTCCCCCGGCCGCCTCGATGCCTTTGCGCACTTCCTCCAAAGCCTCCGCCTTGCGGCTGGCCAATACCACCTTGGCACCCGACTCGGCGTAACCCTCGGCTATGGACTGACCGATCCCCCGGCTCCCTCCGGTGACGATGGCTACCTTTCCCTGCAGGGAGAATTGCTCTTTATACAACTACATCTACCTCCTTATCCAGCAACTACGACGCCTGTTATCGACCGTTCCCGCCTCTCTGCGAGGCACGGCTCCATCCCAGCTCAAACACCGTTGACGGGGGCTCCTCCACTATCTCTACAACGGGCTCCCTCCCCATCGCAACAGTATATATCGCACGTAGCCAACCCGCGATAAGGGCCTCGTCTACCGCATCGAGCACGGTGACCCGCAAGTCGCCGCCATGCAACCTGTGCCGGGCCACAGCCCCCCATCCCCTCATGCGCATGCTCTGCCAGGCGGCTTGCCAATCGCCGCCGCGGGGCAGTATATCACTGCTCTCGTAGGCGTCGCTCTTGCCGCTTTCCAGGCTGCTCCTGGTGGAGGCATATACTGCTTCCTCCACCGCTTTCGCGTAGCGGCTCCCGGCAACGCCTGCTGCCAGGTGACCGAGAACGGCGAGCATATAGACCGGCATAAAAAAGACCCTCCTGCCCCCCGCACCTGCTTCTATCGTGCCGTAGAGTTCGTCCCAACGCAGTTGCGATATGGCTGACGGCAGGCCACAGATCCGGCACCCTTCGATTTTCTCGTCTCCCGCCTGTTGATCGTGAAAAAGGGGCAGTTCGCGCGGGGATGCTGCCTCTACACCCTCGGGCTCATCGCTATCGAGCACGAGACGATATACGTTCTCGCCGGCGCCGGAGAGCGTTCCTGCATACCTGCAGCGGTCCATCTCCTCGAGCACGCCGGTGACGCCTGCCGTCACCACCCCCAGGTCGAATGGCCGGCGCAACAGCAGGGAGCCGCCTTCCCCGGGGGTGAACCTCTCCAGTTCGATCCTCCCCATCCCCAGGAGCAGGGAGTAGCCCTCTATCGCTTCTAGTGCTCTTTTTTTTATAGCGCTATAGCGTGACAACCTGCCCTTGATCCCAGACGTGAGCCCGCCGGTCACGATACGCGTGGCGTCTTTCTCCGCCCCCATGCACGCATCAGCTCCCACTGCAGCCTCGACGGCCGCACGGATGTGGTCCATGGTCTGGGCGTCCAACAGGGCCAGGCGCAGGGACTTCATGCGGCGGAAGACTATCGCACCGTCAGGTTGCCACTCCAGGCTCTCTGCTAACTTGCCAGGAAGGCCGCAAGAGCGGCAGCGGGCCAAGGTCTGTACCACTTCGCCTCCTCACTATGCGCAGGCACGATTACCCTTAGCGTGCGTTTTAACCCTCCCTCCGCGCTACACCGAGACAGCGGGAAAACAGGGCCGCAAACGGATTTTACCACTTGGAACATGTGCTCCGAAATGCGCATGTCACCGCGGCTGTGGTATCCTCGAGATGACCATGGACCTCGTTATGGGTGAACGGCGTACCCGGTTATGAGAGCTGAGGTGAAAGGCTTGCCCGAAAAGATGCGTTGCGCACGGGATAAGGGCGCCTGCCTGGGGCTTTTACCGCTTATCCTTGTGTTGCTCTGTCTCGTTCTTTTGCTGCTCTGCCCTACCGTAGCCCAGGCACAGCCGACCTATACTTACGACGCTTTCCATACCGAGTTGACCATCAACTCCGACGGCTCGCTCCTCGTGCGCAACAAGGTCACCTACGAGTTCCAGGATACTTCGGGATGGGTCGGTCTCTTCGTCCCCTCCTCATATGGTACGCTCGTGGAGGCAAACGTCCTGGGGGGTGACGGGACCATCCTGCCCGAGAGTACCTGGGATTCCGAGCAAGGCGCGGACGGTTACACCCTGTGGTGCGACAGCAGCGGTGCCGGCCCTGTTGCCACCTATATATTCGAGTATCTGCTCTATGACGCATTCGAGGTGAATGGCGACCGCGTGGGAATCGCGGAATGGGCCGCCGTTCCGGTGGAGCGGGATTCCCCCATCTACGAGACCTCGCTCACCGTGCGTTTCCCGGCCGACGTGGACCCATCCCTGGTTGAACTGGATGTCTACCCGGAAGATTACTCTGGACAGATCACGCAGAGATTCGTCGGCAGCAACACGGCCGTGATCGAGGCCGCCTTCCTCTCCGACTCAGCTTCGTATTCCATCCGCTGTTCCTGGCCGGCCTCGCTCATGGACCTGGGCGGAGCCGGTTTCCCGGCACAAGAAAAGAAGAGCTGGGAATTCGAGCGCTTCGACACGGAGATCACGCTTAACGGGGACTCCTCTTATACCGTGCGGGAGACACAAGTGGCCGACTTCCGGGGGAGCTTCACCTGGCTCAACCGCGACCTGAGCACGGAACCAGCCTATGGTTTCGACGGTCGCACTTACGGTCGGGTGCGCATTCATGATATCGCGGTATATGACCTGAACGGAGAGCCCTATGACAGCGGTCTCTGGAGCGTTGAGTCCTATGCAGGCGGCAAGACCGTGCGCATCGATTTCCAGGCCCAGGACGAGCAGAAGGGATGGATCATCGAATATCGTATGACCGGTGCACTGATCTTCGCCGAGGATTACGACCGCCTTTACTGGGACGCTGTCTCCGAGGACCGGGACGTAGCCGTCAAGTCGTCCACCATCACCGTTCATCTGCCGCCGGGAACGGATATGGCAGGCGTGGATGCCACCCAGTACGTAGACATCGATGTCCCGCCGTCTTCCTACGACTCGGGCCTTGAGGGGGAAGCGCTATGGTGGCGGGTCGAGGACATCCCCGCCTACACCACCTTCACTGTCGATGTCTCCTTTCCCAAGGGTACGGTCAGCAAGCCCTGGCAGTACGGAAGCGTCTGCGGCATCGCGGTCATCGTCTCTT
>Ga0315277_10007594_pt1 | contig 14068 bp, 18 predicted proteins | sample YL17G05_15_MG_FD_203695 | JGI IMG/M metagenome (GOLD analysis project Ga0315277, IMG submission 203695) | Sediment microbial communities from Yellowstone Lake, YNP, Wyoming, USA - YL17G05_15 | ecosystem: Environmental > Aquatic > Freshwater > Lake > Sediment | place: USA: Wyoming | collected... | reverse complement strand
AATTATGGAAAATCTATGGTTATTCCATTTAAAGTAAACCCAACCATAATAACCAAAACTATATAAAAATTCCACAGAAACGTGATTCGAAAATAAGTTGCGATGGCGATTTTTCATTGAATGCCCCTAAAGACTCGACTAGTAAAAAAAGGCGGAACCCAACGCCCGTGGAGTTCGATCCCGAAATGGTAGAGCGAATTAATAAGTATATCGAAGCGAAAGGTGTCGCCAAGGGAAAAAAGACGATTGCGGACGTCGTGCGGCATGCGGTAGATATCTTTCTAGAGGAGAATGAATTCTGACATTAAGCAGATATAATAATTATAATAATATAATAAATTCTCTTGGGATATTTCCTTTATTTTATAATGGGATCGGGACCCTTCGAGGTTAGGCGGGACTTCAGAACCGTCACGGTCAGGGTGACCAGTCCCACGCAAGTCAACCCAAACCCTACAAAGTTCAGGGGCGTAATCTCGAAGGTCGGGAGCTCAGAGCCCGGAGGAAGAAGAATGCTATCCCAGAAGCTGGGTGGACACAGGATGCACCCTATTACGAGGAATCCTATGCTCAGACTCAGCAAGATTAGGAAATATTTCAGATTAGCCATAATGACTCCTACCTTTTTCTCTCAATTCTAAGACTCATTGTTTCCTTCTTGGATAGATCTAACCTTCTCCTATATAAGTCTCTCAGTACTAGCTTTTCTTCTTTCGGAATTTTCGGGGCGTAGGTGCTAAGCGCCAGGGGAGATGGGGTCTTTCGGCGCGTTTGAGGTAGAGTTTCTCTGTCCCAGCATATGAGGAGTCAGGCTGACGATTGATCCGCTGCACCTTCCGTCGATGAAAGGCGACTCTGACCACCTCGTCAACTGATAGGGTCCCCTGTTGCACCCGTTCGGCACATGCAGTACAAAGGGGCAGGATCTGGGCGGATTTCAAGCGCAGCTCCTCTCTCACTTCATCAGCCCCCTCATCCAGTTCTCGAAGGGCTTGCACGTCATCTGGACAGGTAATGAACGCCAAGCAGTAGACACACAGCTTGCGATCCAGAAACGCCCACAAGTTCACGAGGTCCATGAAGAGATCGATGTATGGTAACTTCATTTCGTAGAAATCCATAGTGCCCTCCAAAAAGAATAGGCCGTTCGGGTCTTTAGTTGTGATGTACGCCCACGGCATGGGGAGGTTGCAGCGCCCCGACTTCCTTGCCTTGATGACCAGGATATCCCCATCCGGGTACTTGAGGAACCGGTAGGCGTAAAGGTTCAAGTAGTGGACGTCCATCTGCGTCTGAACGGTATTATTTTTAAACTGCCAGAGGAGGACCCAGAGGGTGTGCAGGTAAGCTTGCCGGAGCCGCTGTCGGTTCTTGATCGGCTTCGTACCGCGCTTACGGATAATGTATACTGGCGGGTCGCCCATCTTGCCTCCGTCCATGAATGCATGGAGTGCAAAGTGCGTGGCATGCACCCACCGGTCCTTAGGGATGCGGTAACCTTTGTAGAACTCCTGCCACATTTTCGCTACCTTGTCCATTTCCAGCTGAACGCTCCAAAGGGATTAAGGGGCAACCTATTTCATTCTGGGAATTTTCTACCTTTCGCCCCTATAAATATCCTTTTACGAATTTGGGGAGCGCGTTTTTAATTTTCTGCGCAACCGCGCGAGGGGGGTGCCAAGGATTTTTGCGTAAATCCCGATTATGCATAATTCCGAAAATTGTGCAATTCAGAAGAGTCCCCACCGTAGTTCCTATCGTTCCATGGTAAGAATCCGCTCCAGGTCGCTGAGCACCTGACCCACGTCCGCGCCGCTTGCCATAGACAGCGTCACGTAGGTCCGCACTAGGGCGATTTCCTCGGCGGAGAGCTGGAGCCGTTCGATCAGTGCTATGATCTGATCCATTTCCCCCGCCTCGAATATTAGTAAATAGTTTGATTCGGGACCCAAACCTTTCTTTCTCAAGGCCGTTACTTCACCATCCAGTCCAACCATACCATCACTTCCTTTCTGTTGTTAAGGCATCCGTCTGTATAAAATTATAACGTCGTTTAAACGGACAGCCCCGTCACCTCAAACGGATTCATGATCATCTCTACCGCACCATAGAGCAAATGAGCCGTTCGGTAGTGGATGTGATGGGATCCCCCTAAAAAGAGTGATGGATATTGTTTAAGGTATAAAATGGGTTCAAACAGTCTTTTTTTCGAGGGTCCTGCCATATCCACCATCGGTAGATTGGCTCTGTGGTAACCATTCTTCCTCATCCCAATTTTATTCGTCCTCATCAATGTGATCCTCACTAACCTTCTTTTTTATACATCCACCTTCATAGCCTAGGGTGTCTGCCCGGAGCTGGGCTTTGGTAGCGGGGCGCACGGGGGGCAGCCGTTTCTCAGCGAGGTAGCCTTCGAACCACTCATCGTCTGGCTTCTTCTCGAGGTAGTAATAGACGCACCAGAACATTACGCCAGGTCCATCCGGCTTGCAGTCCGCGCAGTAGGCAGTGCGGAGGAACAGGGAATCAGGGAATAGAGAATCGATGATTTCTGTCCCGTACTGGAGGATAAAACAGTTGATTACTGCGGTGAGCAGCCCTAACCGGATGGGGTCTTGGCGTTTTTTGGGAATTTGTAAGAGCGCTAGCACGGTCTGCTGGGTGACCCACTCGCAGCTCGGCATGGACTCCAGTTCATCGTCCAAATCGGGTGTGATCAGGTGGGCCCACCACGGGTTGTCCACCGCCATCGCCACCGCCCAGTCGTAGCGGAGGCGCTTCGCCGTTAGCTCCTCCTCGACCGCCTCTGGGAGGTTGAACTCATTGTTAAAGTCATTCCAGCAATCCAGGAGGGTTTCGAGCAGCTCCTTCGGCGGGAGCTTGAACAAGCCTAGGTTCGGATCCCAGAAGGGCTCACAGACCTGTAGGAGGGCGACCTTGTTCCGCCGGCACGTCAGCTCGTAGGGCTTGTTCCACGCCGCTACCATGGGTTCATACTGGAAGTTGAATAACTTGTCGGCGTACCGCCCGCGCCGCATCCTCGCCAAGACCTTATCGACGTCGAGTTCGAGGCGGGCGAGCCGGAATTCTTCGTCATCAAGCGCTTGCTCTTCCTCATCTTCGTCATCATTATAAAAGTCCTCCTCATAATGGTCATTATCCTCCATCGACTCGTCCTGTTCGTCTTCCGCCACCTTATGTTTCCGCCCGACGTGGATGTTCAGCCCCCGCTCCGTCTGGAACTTTCGGGGGCAATACTCGCACGCGTACTCCGGCTCAACCATGCCCAGTACCCCCTGCTTTAGACATGATTACGACTCTCTGCCCGCGTGGGGCGAAATATTGCGCCATCTTGCGCTGGATATACAATCGCACTACCACAAACGAGGTTCGGTCAGCGAATCCCGCTTGTTGATTACCATCTCTACTCCTCCGGATCATCGTCATCACGCTCCTTATCAAATTGTGACAACCGCGTCTGCATCGCGCGTAGCTCCTCAATGAAGGCGGGGTAGACTATCGGCCAGTGCTCTCGGAACCTCTGCTCCAAATGATGTAGTAAATCTTGGATCATAGCCGAGGTCACCACTGTGAGGACACAACTATCGAGCTCACCCAGCGAGACGTGATCTGCTTCGCATGTTGGACAGGGTTCCAACCGCAGCTCGAGATTCGCGGTCGCTGCCGAGGAGTTGCTCGCGACATATTTCCGCCAAAAGAATACCCGATCGGCATGGAGCGCCCTTTCAAAATGGAGCTTTGCCTCCTTGAACTCATCTTGGGAATACTGGTCTAACTTGTCCAATGGCACCTTCAGTGCCGCTTTGAAGAACTCTAGCTCTTCCCCTTTCGCCATTTTCCTCAACTCAATCCGCACGCGTTTTCTCGGTCTGGGCATCAATCTTCCCTCCTGTCTGTGCGCAGTACTCCCGCCAGAATTGCTCCTCATGGTCGTGGATGCGCGGCAGGGGCGTGATGAGCCGGTAAATCTCTTGAACCTTCTCCAAGAAGTTGTCGTAGTAGAAGCCGACGATGAAGGGAACGTCAGGCAAGGGCAGCAAAACTCGCCAGTCATCCCCCCGCTCATCCTCAAGGCGCATAAGCGTACCCAGTACCACCTTCCCTTCGGGGTTGGGTTCTTGGTACAAACAGTTCTTCCAAGGTTCACCTGAAAAGGGATCGAACAGCGTGTCGGGGAGATAGCGGGTCCATGCGCGGTCACCTTGCTTCAGCCCATCCGTCTTCAGCAGGTGCTCCAGCCTGCGGGCGGTGAATGGGGCTGGGAGGAGGAAGAAGATGTAATCGATTTTAGTGCAAGCCTTATAGGCGGGAGTGAGGCGCTGGGCGACCGAATCGATGTGGTCGGACCGGAGACGCAAGTTTCGCAACAGATTCCTTTGGATTCCTATGGCGGTCGGGTTAGGCGCCTCCCAAGGTGGAATTTTAAATAGCTGCTCGAGCTGGGACCACTGCTCCTTAAAAGCCCTCGCGTAGCCCCCTAAGCTCGGTCCCATCCGACCGGTGGGCGGATAATCCGCGGCGGTGGCGATGAGCTCGTCCGTCTCGTAGGGTAAAAAGACCTCTTGCTTCGCCTCCCACCGCAATCGATGGGTCGGATGCCTGATCACATAGCAATACTCATCGGCCACTAGAAAGACATCCTCGTAGAGGAGCGTCAGGAACAGGGAGGCGCACGACTTGCCCGTGCCCAGCAATAGCACCCCGCGCCCTTTCACCTCGATCACATTGCCGACTAACTTGAGTTGCGTAACCTGCCGCCTGAGCACCTCGCACTCCTTTACCGTGCCCAGTTCAGGATTGACTTTCACACAGCGTGGCGGCTCTACGCATTCATCCTCGTCCAGTATCTCATCCTTCATCTTCCTTCCACCGTTTCCTTTTTTGGGGGACTCGTCCTCTTTTGGAGGGGAGAGTCGTAATTTCCCGCACCAAGAACCACAGAGGGACCGTCTCACCCTTTCTTCTTAGACTTTCGTTCATTCCAATCCGCTACCTTCTATAAATAAGTCATATGCAAACGGTCTTAACCCCCCACCCACTTAAACCCAGTCACGGCGGCGCTCGGAGGGAGAATTCCGCTTGAACCCACTTTCTACCAATTTTTTTTTCTTGATCACTACTGGGGAAAATGACTTTATATGGGACCAAAAATCCGCAAACCACGCCCGTGGAAGCCCCCCGTTTTGCGATCGGGGGGGTCAAAATTTTTTGGGGATTGCCCTCGATCTTTATAAAGATCGGTTGAACCCTTTCAGTGCGGCGTTTTTCGGGTATGGAGACGATCTATCGGCTCTCGCGGCGTATGAGTTCTGTTTCCAAGAGGAGCCTACCCTCTCAAAAAAAATAGCACACCGCAACCTTCGCCTTCGCTAACATTGGCGCCCCTGAGGGACTGATCAAAGTTTTTACCCTTCTTTTTCGAATTTTTTTGGGAGACCCTAGACTACTCTGCCAGACTGACATTATCAATTTTGAAAAAGGGCATCGTAAAAAAAACTAATTTCTTATATTAATAGGAAAAAAATCAAAAAAAATTATACCCCAGACTACTCTGCCAGACTGACATTATTAATTTTCCAAAAAAAATCGAAAAAACGGGTTTTAATCCTCCTGATTCCGAATTACAAGCTCATTTTGAGTGCACCATACCTTTAAAAAGGGTGACTTTTACCGCCGATCCCCAAACGGATTACGATGTGATGAGCATGGAACTAGAATCACGAAAGAATTTGGTGATGGAAATACTGGTCTTAGGGACCGTAACGGCGATCCTGACCGTCTACCTCCTGCTCCAGCTAGCTGGTTTGAATTTGGCATTTCAGGAATATTCCCATCTTTTAACAAGAAGGAGTCGAGAAGGATGGAAGCTCGAAACTGTGACCGCATAGAAGCCCGAATTCGCGAAGAGGATTTCGCCGCTACTGTCACGCAGAAATTGAACGATCTGTTCAACGGGATAACGGGCTTATTCCGGGGCGCGGGGACGCTCCTTATCGGGATTTACCCGCTGTTGCGGGATGGGACCGCATGCTCCGCCGCGAGACTGTTCCAGTACTGCGCCACGGTCCCCTCGCTGCGTGAAGCCATCAAGAGCCGCACGAATCTCATCCACCATTTAGACAGCTTGGTCGAGCTGGGACTGATCAAGAAACGGGGGGAGACGAAAGCCACCTATAGCCTAGGGGACAATACCTTGCCTATAATTCGGACCCTTGAACAGTTCCTCTATAACCCAAAAATGAGGAAGGCGCTCGAACAGGAATACAAATCCTTACAGATTACGACCTGTTGCATCGCACGGCAGCTCCAGCCCCTCTTCGCCCAAGATACGGACGAGTTGGTCTTCAATATCGCGTCCGCCTTGGCGCAGATTGGGGTTCAGCTGGTCACGAACGGGCTGAAAAGTAGTCCTGTACTGAAGCAGCCTTGCCCGGACTGTGATTACCTTACCCCACCAAAGGAGCCTTCCCCCAAATGTCCTGAGGATGCCCCGTTATCGGAGCAGGTCCGCTGGTTCATCGCGCTCAAGCGCGAGGGCGTCACCGAATCGGAAATTCTGAACTATTTCGAGATGATCGGCTACCCAATAAAGGACACCACCCCCATTTTACAAGCATTGGTAAATCAGGGGGCAGCGCGGAGAAATGCAGACCGGTATATCCTGACTCCCTAACGGTTCCGAGCAACCTGCCCTCATTTCCTTTTTTTACCCGATCTTAACTATGGATAGTTACTTTTCAGGGGGATTAACTATCGGTAGTTATTGGTCTTAACTATTCATAGTTACTTTCTATGGCGACTAACTATCGGTAGTTACTGATTCTAACTATTCGTAGTTACTTTTCGGAGGTTCTAACTATTGATAGTTACTGCCTCTAACTATGCATAGTTACTTTTTATGGGGATTAACTATCGATAGTTACAGGTTCTGACTATTCATAGTTACTCCTAACTATCGGTAGTTACTGGCACTACCTTATGCACTACCCGAAAATTTTGGATAAGATCTAAAAGTAATAGTAACAGTGACGATATCATAACGCTATGGTAACACCGATATCGACACTCTCGCTTCCAAAAGCTTTAATACCTAGTCTGAAGATAATAATCTCATCTGAGAGGAGCAATCTCACCGAATCAGTGGAGCGTATAAATGATGTGTGATGAAGACAAGCAATTTCTGAATAATCCAGATGAATCTCTATTAAGGAATATCATGATGAGAGAAAAAAAATCATGGAATACCAAAAAATATAGAGATGCTTGTGCCGCTCGAATCGCAGGGAAAACATGCATACAATGTGGTAGTTCCGAAGTCTTACAAGTACATCATACTCTTGTGAAATGGAAACTTTATCAAAAAGAAGAAAAAGAAATGGCTAAACTTTTAATCAAGGAAAAAATGGATAAGGGCGAAATTGAGCCACAGTACAAGAATTTCATTAAAATAAAATGCCCCGATTGTGGAGCTCAATATAGAGCATACTTTCGTTCCCAAAGTATGCCTAAGACCAGCACTTGCCGTTCTTGCCATACAAAACTGACGCTGAGTGAATCCATTACGACTATCGAAAAAGAATTGAATTACTACATCGAAAAAGATGGCTATATAGCTTTTAAGGAGAAATATAGGGAAGAAATAAAGACCAGATTGAAGAAAAAGGGAGTGCCTGACCCTCCGGAATACACGGATTTATCTCAAGATACAATCATTTTATGCCGAAAATGCCATTATGCCTGGCACCATGGAAAAACCCTCTGTCCAATATGCAAAAAGACCTATAAAAGGGTTCATCTTCCACGTTGTTTTTATTGCCTTCCCCCAGAAGAACAAGAAAGGATAAAAATAGCAAAGAAACAAAGAGAACAAGAAAAAAAAGCCTATCAAGAATTATTCGAAGAAGATATGCGAATTGATGCAGAAATAGAAGAAGAGTGGAGACAAAAAAAAATAAATTGCTAAAAAAATGATTTTTTTTTAATTTCCCGTTCCCAGAGTTCCAAAAAATCTAGTCCACTAGGTTAATCGAGAGGGCGAGTTGGATTAAACGCCGCCCAGCACCCTTTCACCCATATCCTTTATACCGTATTATTTTAAAGCTTTCCCTTTCTCTTATTTCTTGTTTCTTTCGTTTCTCTTGCTTTCTTCTCTCTCGTTGTAGAACCATTTCAAGCAGCCACTTCCCATCAGTCGTTAGGATGCAGACGAGGCGAGGGAAATCCGTTCGCTTATCGCCCCCCGCTAACATTATCCCAATCTGTGCGGCTATAAATAGTTCTTTGTATTTTTCGATAATCCCAATATTTTCATCGGTAGCATACGAAACTAGAAACATAAGATAGGTAGCCGATTCATCACAGGCAGCCTTCGGATAGAACTCCTTATATCCTTTCAGTTGCCTAATCATTTCTCCGATATCTTGACTCAAATTCGGTTTCAGCTCAAATAAATGGACCTCATTTCTAGCCGGTCGAAGATCTTCAAGTACATCGATGAATCCTCTACTCCCGTAATAATTGAAGGGAACTTCTATTTGGCACCCCCTCTTTTCTGTTAAAAATAGTTTCATTAGACGGGCATGGACCTCATCATGAACGTGAGACTCATTTTTCCTGTCCAGCATCATTTCGCTCCCTGTAACTATAAAATTCCCCTATTAAATATAAATTATGCTCTGTGAATTTTAAAGAATTTTAAATACTCTCCCCCCTTAAGGACTAGTGGAAAGTCCGCATAGATTTTGATACCGCTTGAACCCAACGGTAGTGGGCCCGTCAACTTCTTTTAGGACTTCCTGCCCACTACCACCTTCTTTCATTAACATTCAATGTCAAATTCTTTTATTAACATTCAATGGGCAGAGTAGCTTGGGCATCCGTCTTGCTATCGAAGCTCATTTTGTGAAATTAATCTCATGTAATGTCAAAAGTTCTTTAATTGATTGCATAACTTCCATGAGAAGTACTTGAATTTTCGGTTTAATATTATCGGGTACAGGTTTATTCCTATAATGCGCATAACTATTAAGATTACTATACTTATCTCGTATTCTTTTCGCTGCTTTTATGACAATTTCCATGTGAGGATCGGTGGTTGACGCCCCATCTTCGTGAATTGTTAGCTCGACACCTGGTTTATTTCCTATTATTGCATAGATGGCGCGAGCTATTTGAGTTGGCCGTCCCTCTACTTTAAAACACCAAGGCATCCGTTTCACATCAACATCAGGAGCCAATTTCTCCAAAAGATGACTTATGACTTCCCTCATTTGAAAAGCAGGGAAATTAATCCAATATTCTTTAGTATTATCATAATAAGCTTGCCAGGCGGCAATAAATTTCTGGCTCGCCTCTTCATCTATTTTTTGTAATATCATTACTAATTCTGATCTTTGTTCACTAAGTGTTGGTGTTTCCAAGTCAGATGTAAGAGATATAATCTGAGGATCATTACTTCTATTGAGTAGAGATCTCAATTCATATGATCCTGAATCTACATGACTATTCATGGAGACTGCAGTGGTTGTCAATGCAGGTAAATTCTGGCGCAAAGATCCCATAAATGTGTTACCGCTCTCGCTTAATTTTCTCAAATCATTAATATGATCCATGAATCCTTCTGAAAAAAAGTTATAAGCAGTATAAGGTGGATTCATTATTTTTTTCCAAGATTCAGCCTTTTCCGTAGCCTTTATAAACTGTATTTTTAAATCACCAACTTGTTTTTCGATATTATCTGCTACATTAATTATCGCATTCGCTTGTTCGAGAAATATAAAGTAATTCTCCCTCACTTCTTTCTTTTTCTTATCATTTACCATTTCTTATCATCTACCTAACTTCAGAACCCCTAATAATCCAATTTATAGATAATAACGTCTCCTATAAAATTGGTCGAAAATGCTAGATAAATGGAGGTCTATAGATTCATCCATTACCATATTTGAGTTCTCTATTTGAATACAAATTTTTTTTTGCCGATTTAAACATTTGCTCATTAGTCAATCGTCTCGTCTGTTCATCCGTTTTAAACATAGTTCCCCTACCACTGTTTGCTGGAATGTTTCTTGCCCAATCCCTAAGGGATTCATTAGTACATAAATCAATACAAATTCTGGGACTAATAGGGAAGGATAGAATGCATTTTAGGGCGGCTTTATCCGCAAAATGAGTCATACTCGTAGGAGGGAATAGGGGGTCGAAGGGGGCTAATCCAATGTCATTCTGGATATAGGAAATGGGTGAGTCATTGATCATTATTACTGGATAAGAAATAGCTGCGACAGTAATAGCTAAAGAATCGGCAAGGAGCGGGGAAACTGAACTCCTTATGAGGATTAATGAATAGAATGTTTTTGATACTTCTGGCATTTTCACAGTCCTTCCAAAGCCCAAATCGATGAAGTACAGAGCTTTAGCTGGTCGAAAGACTGCGCTATGAAAATCCCTTAGCTGGGGTTTGGTTAATATAATTTGCTTTTTGATCTCATCCCTCAGCAATTCTGTGCGTTGCAATTGGGCTGAGATATAGCGATAAAGGGAGAACCAAGATATGCCAAGTTCCAAGGTTTTCTCTGTCTCGCTAGCCCCCTTACGAAACATACATTCATTTTCAATTATTCTATCGATTGTTGGGTAGCACTCCCGTTCTAGTTGAGTGATTATTTTATCCGCTTTAGGATTCAAGTATTTGCTTCTCACTCCAGCGATTTTCAATGAGATCTCTTTGGATTGTCGGGTTTCCTTGTTAAACCACCAGATTCGTTGCGTATCGTAGGCGTTTTGTGGGGTGCTGGTAAAATTGCTAAGTAAGCGCTTCTGTACCGTGTGTTGCCGTTTTGGTATGTTGTTCATTCTATTTCCCTTAAGATGGATATTAGTTGAATCATTTAATGGTAGCTGATTACTTCGGTGGCTGGTCGTCCGCGGGGCGTCATGATAATCCTCTATTTTCTGATCCTCTGAATTGTATTTCACCGAAAGGATATAAAACCCTAGTATTTATAAATTACAAATTGGAAGAATAAATCAACTTCAATTTTACTTTACAGGGTGAGAGAAGAATGAGTGTAGAAACTGTTCTTAGCATTATTGGTATGGCTAGCGGCCTTACCGGTACTATAATTGCTTTAATCAATGCTTATAAAATGCGAAAGGTTGAAAAGGAGAAATTATTACCAAAACTTAAGATGAGTTTGAGCGCAGACGGAGTTACTATGCAGATTCCAGGAATCAACACCGAAAAATTTCTGCATATCCGGGCTACATTAGAGAATATAGGAAATTTAAATGTTATTATTACGAATTATATGTTAGGGATGGACTCCCGTTCATCGGTACAATTTGGCAATCCCATCATCCTATCACAACTGTGCAAAATGATTGGTACTAGCAATCTACCGAGGCAGGGAGGATTTCAACCGCAAATATCACATTGGAACAATTATTATATTAATTTATTAATCGGGTTGACATTAGTTATCAATTCATTAGAGGGAAAATATGATTTTGATTTCACACCATGGGATCTATCCGAAACCGATTTAAATAGATTGAAAATATTAATTAAAGAGGTTAATTTTGCAGACATTTTTTCACTCAAGCTTCCAGAAATGCTTTCTGAATTAAAAAATATATTTTCAAAATATGAATTCCCTTATCTCCCTTATTATTTACAAGAGAACACGTTACTGGCTGGACAGTCATCCACAGTTGAGTACTATGTACCTTATACCGGCGAGGGATTAAGTGATATCGGATTAACTTTCATTTCAGATATTAAGGAGGCGGCAATGGCTGAAGAATTAATGAAAAACATGCCGATATTAAAAAAAGCTTTGGAACAAAAAAATATTGCGGAATTAAGACGGTTTCAAGATTTTCTAAAGGAATTCAAAACTGGTGAAGACTTTTTTAAAGGGACTTTTACAGGGGATACTCTGCTCTTTTTAGTAAAATAATCGCTAAAAATTCAATAATTTGAATAATATTCATTATTTAAATAGCGAGGAAGAAACATGTCAATTTCAAATCATGTAAAAGGTCTAATAATTCAAATTTTACAAGATAATTATTTTTCCTTTCATGAAGAAATCGATGCTTTTGCTATGTCCATATCTGGAGAAGTGTCTCCAGGATCTTCTGTGCGGTTAAAAATTCATAATTTAGTGATGAGCATTCCCGAACAATGGAGTGAGGAGCTCATCAAAAGAACTTTTCAAAAAGCGTATGAACGCTATACATCTCATTCTATCTCAACCGCTAAGAAAAAAATAGTAGAATTTCAATTAAATAATTTAGTAAAAATGATCCAACGAACAATGAATGTCACAATTCAGGGAGATGGTAGCCTAATGCCAATCACGCCTGCACATAGCAATATACCCCAGCAAAAAGATTATATTGAAAGGAAATTACAAGAATACGGATTCACGACTATATTGAATGACTATAAAGAAGCAAATGAAACATATCAAAATAATCGGCGCGGTCCGATTGGTCAATTAAGGGTCGCCTATGAAGGGTTAATAAAAGAATTGGTGATTAGACTTCAAGGGACCCCTAATAATGTCAATAACAACTTATCGTCTTTAGTAAACAATGGAATATTGAAAGCAACACCACTCAATCATCCAGATCCAAATTTGGAATTTAATTTTTCCCACAAACTCTATGGACTATTGTCTCATTATGGCAACCATCCAAATGATGCAGATGAAGATATAATCTTTTCTTTATTTTTAGAGGCGACCACTTGGATATATCTCCTCCTTAAACGTTATGAAACCAAGTTAAATTCAAGTCCATAAGTCTTAAACGTCTTAAAGCTTCAATAGATCGGAGGATTGGAGATTATCTTGCATTTATATCCCTCTTTATGATTAATAGTGGTTTGTCTAATAAAAATTTTGAATTATGGGGCACCATTCGTTTTTGCCTTATCCTCATATCTTACACCTGCGAAGTGTGTTATAGGGCTCCTCTTCTTCCTTCTGCTCTACCTGCTCACGCTCTGAAATCCTAGATAGCAGTATTCTCGAGGGATTCTCGAACCTTTTCAGGAACCCATTTCCAGTTATAGATCACTGTATTTAACGACTTTTTGTGTTGTTCGAAATACCCCTTCACAAAATTCACACCATAATATGGCCAAGCGCGAACATCTTTTTTGGAATTGACAAAAGAATTATGCGCCGCTACCAATTTTTTACACAGAGAATCACTTGCTGTATTAGAAATGATAGACTCAATATATCGAAGTTCCAGTAACATTACAATTCCCTCCTCGATCCATGGGGTTTTCTTCCTTATAATATCTTTTTCATCTTGACGAAAAGGAGAGCACCAATCGATATTCTTTCCAGCCTTCAATACCCCATGGCGCAGCAATGCATGCCCATGTTCATGGACGAGAAGAAGGGCGAATAAATGTAATAGGATTTCAAGATAAGAAGAACCCGGTGTTACCAAATCCTTCGCCTGTTGCGAGACAAGGATTGGATAGATAAATACACAGGGAAGGTCGAAAATTGAGCGGCACTCGACATCAAAAAAATTACCTCGGTCGCTGAGGCGCCCTCAACAATTTTTTATTGATTTCGTCAGTCTTGTTTAACTATATAATATTTATACATGTTAAAATCGAATTAAATTTGGCGAATGAAAATGAGAGGAATAAACATAATAAATCCTGAAACGAATGAAATTGAAGAAATCGTGGAAAAGTTCGAGCGCAATCATGGGTTTGGTGATAGTATCCTCTATGAGAAATGCACACAGGCGATAAAGGCGCGAAATTTCGCTGAAATTGATGAAACGGACATGCGAGGTCCTATTCGCACCTATCTCATAAACTGGGGGATTATGCAACGCATATTTAGTAAGAAAGTAGAGGCGGAATGGAAGGAAAAACTATTAAGGACTATTCGCGATAATTCTGAATTTCTGAATAGAATCCGTATAAAAAAGCTGGAAGAGACAGACCTTAACGAACATGAGATGGCAATCAGAAAGTGCTATGATAAAATTGGTGAAATAAGGGGCTTGG
>Ga0315277_10007592_pt1 | contig 14069 bp, 11 predicted proteins | sample YL17G05_15_MG_FD_203695 | JGI IMG/M metagenome (GOLD analysis project Ga0315277, IMG submission 203695) | Sediment microbial communities from Yellowstone Lake, YNP, Wyoming, USA - YL17G05_15 | ecosystem: Environmental > Aquatic > Freshwater > Lake > Sediment | place: USA: Wyoming | collected... | reverse complement strand
GGCGTTGAGCCTGGCGGGGCGGAAAGTGATCGTGCGGATCTTGCGGGAACAAAGCATCGAACCACAACTCACAAAGGGGACATTTTCTCGTGAGTTAACAAGGGGACATTTCTAAAGAGTTTTGACATCTCGTCGGAATCAACTTGCGTGGCGGAAATGTTTCGTGGAAACTTGCAACATGATGCTCAATTCCAAACAGATATTGGGCGTTGATTCTGGAGCGCGGTTAGCTCAGTTGGTAGAGCACTACCTCGACACGGTAGGGGTCGCAGGTTCGAGTCCTGCACCGCGCACCATTCCACCAGATGACGATTTTTCGAGAAGGAGTGACCACGGTTTGACGCAGTAACCACGGGCTTTTTTGCCGTCGAGAATCAGGTCCGAGCCGAACTGGGGTTGGACCGATTTGATGGACACCTTGATGGGGGTGTGCGCTACAGCGACCGGGCTTTTGGAGAAAACAAAGGACACCGAACGCCAGGAAACCCAGACCGTTGAATCCTCACCAGTCGCCCAGACAAGACGTAACGACAAAGCTCTGAGAGACGAAGCCGTCGAGCATTGGATCAAGAGCGGCGAGAACGGCACGCGGACCACCGCCGAGTTGAGAGTCAACTATCCGAGCCTCAAGGACTGGAAACGCCGCCACGTGGTCAAGGGGTACAAGCGGAATCGCGACCGGCGGGCGTCCCGACGCGGAGCGCACTGGTGAGGGGCGGGCGAACATAAAGCGGGGTTCCCGCTGTCAGAGACGGAGCTGCAAGGTGGTCACTTGTTGAACCGAAAGTTCACCACGTCGTAATCCTGCATGAAGTAGGTCTTGCCTTCGAGGCGCTGCTTGCCGGCGCGTTTGGCGGCCGTCTCGCCGCCGTGCGCGACGAGGTCCGCGTAGCTGATAATTTCGGCGCGGATGAAACCTTTCTGAATGTCCGAATGGATGGCGCCCGCGGCCTCCCAGGCGGTCGCGCCCCGCCGGATGCTCCACGCGCGGTTTTCTTTGCCGCCGACGGTGAGGAAGCTGAGGTGGCCGCTGGTTGCGTACGCACGCAAGATGAGCCGCTCCGGTTGCGTCAGTTCCTCCGCCGTGGCGACGACGATGGGCTTGCTGCTCAGGAAACAGGTGTGCACTGCCAGCGCCTGCATCTCCTCCGGCGTTAACGCCGCTTCCGAGACGAGCCCGTCGTGTTCGAGCTTCGCCTTGAGCTTGAGCAAGGCGGCGTGCCCCGGTTCGGCGGGATTTCGGCCGAGACGCGTTTCCACGAAGTCGAGGTCCTGCAAAATCAAATCCGGCCGGCTGTCCGCCGTGGTGGCAATGACATCCGCCGTGGCCAGTTCCTTGTCGTCCGCCACGTCCACCTGCACGTAGGTTTTCTTCTTCGCCTCGACCAGGCGGTCCGCTTCGTCCAGACGCGAGTCCTTGACGTTGTGTTTGCCGAGCGAAACGCCGGTGATGCCGAACAGACAAATTTTCATGGGCGGCGATTACGCGCGGCGCGGCGGGGCAAAGTCAAGCTTGCCGTGCCGCAATCCGGCGGAGGCGCACGGCACACTCACGCGGCGTCCTTCGGCGGACCAACCACATTGCACCAGCCGTCCACGCGGATGGCATTGCGCGCCAACGGCGATTGCGCGGCGTGGCGGCGCCACAGCCAGGCGGCGACCACAGTGTTCCGCGCCTTGACGACTGCCGTTGCTTGCTTCTCGGCAAGTTCGGGGAAGGGGGCTTGGCGAAGTTGATTGTCCGATTGTTCGTCTGCTGCCATCGCATCGGGGTTGTCGTAATCCGGTTCCGGCGGAGGAACGAAAGGCGTGAGCGCGGAGACGAGGAAGAGGTTTTGCGTTTCTTCGGACCAGTTCAACCCGGACCGTACGTCGTCGGGCAGGCTGCGCTGGAGTGCGTTCAAGTCGGCGGGCAGTCGGGCCGGTGGCACGAGCGCGTCGCAGTCCGCCCAATAACCCTGTTGCTCGTAAGCGTCGCCTTCGACCTCCAGAACCCGCGCCGCCATTCCCTCCATTGCGACCCAGTTTAGCGGTTCGTCGCCGTTTTCCGTGAGCAACCGGTCCACGATGGGCGAAACCACGACCTTCTCGACTTTGCGGGGATGTTCCCCCTCGGCGCGGCCGCCATGTTGCAGCCAGCCATCGAACCACGCACGCCCCGGCGACTCCTCGCGACCGTGCAAAATCATGCTCGAACAAGTATCCAACAAGCCGCGCGTCGGATCGAACACGCTGGCCCAGCCGGTGAACAGAAAGGCGCCCATAGGTCAAATTGTGCGGGCTTGGTTTAGCGGAAGCGGCGGGCGGCGTCAGCAAATTTGCACACCGATTCCCGCCCTTTGAACAGCCGGTGCGCCCCGCGGTCGAATCCGGCATGGACGCTCAATCGCTTCGTGCCCGCGCGCGCCACTGGTGGCGCAAGGAAATCCGCCCGCTCCTGATTCTGCTGCTGATCGGTTTTTCGATCCGCTCCTCGCTGGCGGATTGGAACGACGTGCCGACCGGCTCGATGAAGCCCACGATCCTCGAAGGAGACCGCGTGTTCGTAAACAAGCTCGCCTACGATCTCAAAGTGCCCTTCACGACGTGGCACCTCGCCGAGTGGGGCAATCCGCAGCGCGGCGACATCGTGGTGTTTTACTCGCCGCACGACGGCAAGCGTTTAGTCAAGCGCGTCATCGGCCTGCCGGGCGACACGGTGGAACTGCGGAACGATCAACTCAGGTTGAACGGTGCGCCGGTGAGTTACGCGCCGCTCGATCCAGCGGTGTCGGAGGCGTTGCCCACCCCGGAACGCGTCCGCGGCGTGTTCGCCACCGAGCAACTTCCCCTGCGGACCCACGCCGTCATGGCGATGCCGGAGCTTCCGGCGAAACGCACGTTTGGCCCGGTCCGCGTGCCCGAGGGGCATTACTTCATGATGGGCGACAACCGCGACAACAGTTTCGATTCGCGCTTCTGGGGCGCCGTGCCGCGCCGGCAAATCCTGGGCCGCACAACTGCCATCGCGCTTTCGTTTAACCGTCCGGACAAGTTGCAGCCACGGTGGTCGCGATGGTTCACGGCGTTGGATTGAGCCGCGCCGTATCCGCCGGCCGGTGGCGATGATCGCGCAGGGCGTGCTCACCTTGGGATCGGTCATGGTCAGGGGGCGTCCGCCATGTGCGGATGTTGGACGATTCAGCCCGAGAAACGCAATTGAATGGAGCGCCGAGCGCCGGTTCGGCGCAACTTCTTTTTTCGGGTTCAGCGCTCCCACCGGCCGACGCGCGCTTGCCTGATTCGCCCTAACCAGGTAGAAACGGTTGCGACGGCGCGCGGGCTGCGCGGAATGCACTGAGACACCATGGTCGTGAAAAGCCGATTCATCCGGATTCCCATGCTCCTTGTCGTTCTGGGACTCGTCGTCCATTCGGCGCTGGGTTACGGCTCGCGGTCCTTCGAGGCGTATTGTCCGTTCGGGGGAGTGGAGAGCCTGTGGGGCCTCTTCACGGCGGGCGAATTCACGTGCGCTTTGGCCCCGCTGAACCTGTCGTTGCTCGTGGCGTTGCTGTGTTTGGTTTTGTTGTGCAAGAAAGCATTCTGCGGTTGGGCTTGTCCGATTGGGTTGCTGGGCGAATTGGCGGCACGGTTGGGGGGAAGGGTGTGGAAACAGCGACCGCGCGTCCCACTCAAAGTCAATGCCTGGCTCAAGCTCCTGCGCTACGTCGTGCTCGTGGCGGCGCTGTTCTTCACATGCCGCAGCGGAGAATTGGTGCTGCGTGGCTACGATCCCTACTACCTGATCTTCTCCGGTTTCGGACACGGCAGCGCTGGCATCGTCTCGATGTTGGTGCTCACGGTGATTGCCCTTGGAGCGCTGGTCGTCCCGATGTTGTTCTGCCGCTACCTCTGTCCGCTCGGGGCCGTGTTTGATCCGTTCAGCCGCCTGGGAATGATCCGCGTCTGGCGGGATGAATCCAAATGCACGGCCTGCGGGCGGTGCGGTCAGACCTGTCTGCACGACATCCCGGTCCAAAAGCTGCGGACCGTGCGCCACCGGGATTGCACCAATTGCCTGGAGTGCGTGGACGCCTGTGAGGAAAGGGGCGTCCTCCAACTGCGCGCTGGACTGTAGGAAACCACATGCCGATCCCGAGAATCCTTGTTCCAATCCTCGTCGCGTTGGCCTTGGTGGCCGGACTTGGCCTTCGCACCGGTTTCACCCGGCCGACCCTGACGAAGACCTTCGCGGACAAACCGGGTGTGAAAGCCACCTTCACCGTGAGCGGCGTGCGGTGTCGGGGCACAGCGATGCTCTTCGCCTCGTTGTACGAAGACGTGCCCGGGGTTCACGGGATAGAGGCCTACGCCAGCGAGCGGAAGGCCGTGTTCACGTTTGATCCGGGCGTCATCTCGCGCGAACGAATCCGCGCCATCATGGAAGCGCCAATCCCGTTCCAGGACGGAACGTCCAACCAGATGTTTGAATGCCTGTCGGTCGAATGACGCGGCCGCTGGCAGGACCTCTGCCAAACTGAGCCCGCGCTACTTCTTCTCCGCTTCCGGTGGAGCCGGCTTCGGCGCTTCTTTCGGTTCTTCCTTCTTCGCTTCCTCACCCTTGGCCTCCGGCGCCTGCTTCGCGGCTTTGAGCACGTCTTCCGCCGGCAGGATGATGGACGTGGCGTTGTCGGGCCGGAAGTTGATCATGCTCGCGCCGCCGCTCGAGGTGATCGTGCGCATCACGAGGATGCCCACGATGTTTCCGTCCAGCGCAAACGCCGGCGAGCCGAGGGCTGTGCCGGTCATGGCGCTGTCCGGAATGTAAAAGGTGCGGGGCTTCTGGACGACGGCGCTGATGCGCTCGACGGAGGCGGAATGCGCGCGACCGGCGGCCCGCCCGAGGCGGTTGAGCGTGATGACCGAATCGAGCACCTGCGCCGGGGCAGATTTCGTGAAATCCACCGCAGCCATCGGGCTCGCCACTTTCGCTTTGGGCCGGATGAACGCCAGGTCGAGATCCTTGTCGCGCAGAACGATTTCGGAAGGGATTTCCGTGCCGTCTTCGAGCAGGATTTTCACGTCGGCGATTTCGCTTTCAATCTTGTAGCGCGACGCCTCGTACATGCGCCGGTACATCTCGGTCCGGTCGGCAGCGGAAAGCGAGAGCACGGTGAGGCCCGATGAATCCAGCACCGTGCCCGTGATATCCTGCTTGGTTTCGCGCGGCTCGGAAGTTCTATCACCGGACGACGTGGTGATCTTCTGGACGACTTGGACCGTGACGATGGCACTCTGATGCTTTTTGAAGACTTCCCGGCCCTTGTCGGAGACTTCATCGGCGCGCGTGACCGGGGCAAGCCCTAGCAACAGCGCGGCGAGGATGGAGATTGTTCTTTGGTGGTTCACGATGCGGTTTGGGTTGAGGTTAATTCTTCCACGCGGGTTCCAACTCCAGAAAAGTCGTGTGAACGCCGCGCAACACTTTCATCGTCACGACGGATTTCCGGCTCGACGCGACCTGCTCCATTTGCTTGCGCAGCGCCTCGATGTTGTCCACGGGTTGTCCGCCCACTTCCAAAACCAGGTCCCCGACGTAAAGCGAGCCAAGCTCCGCCCAACTGCCGGGCTTCACGTCCTCGATGAACGCGCCGCGCTGATCCTCGGGCCACTGCTCCTCTGCCGCATCGAAAAACGACACGTCGCGCGCCGTGAACTCGAAATCGTCGTTGCGATACTTCTTCATCTCCCGCTGCAACCGCGGTGAGCGAGCCAGTTCGACAGAGATCTTCTTCTCAGCCTTGTCGCGCAGCACCATCAACTCGACTGTCTTGCCCACGTCGTACTGCCGGATGAGCGTTGCCAACTCATCCTCGTGCTCGGAGGCGGAGGCGGTGAGTTTCTCGCCATCGAGCGCGATAATGAAATCGCCCGGTTGCAGTCCCGCCTTCGCGGCCGTGGACCCGGTAAAAACGCGCGTGATGTAAAACCCTTTGAGCGACGGCTGGCCGAGCTGCTTCGCGATGTCGCGGCTGATGACGTGCGTCTCAACCGGCAGCCAGGCCTTGGTGACTTCCAGTCCGGGGTCTTTCAATTCCTGAAGGCCGACCTTCACAACGGTCAGGAACCGTTCCGCCTTGCGCTCAAACGTGACAATGACTGGCGCGGGTTCGGTTTTGCCGGCGGTCAGCTTGTCCGTCACCTCCAGCAGCGCGGCCAGATTCTTCACCGGTGTGCCGCCCACTTCAAGGATCACATCGCGCCGGTCCAACGCGGGCTTGGCCTCGCCGGCGGGGCCGCCGGGCCGCACGGTGCCGACCAGCACGCCGTCGAGGTTGGGCCGCTTCATCTCGCGCGCCAGCAGCGACGAAAGGTTCCGCGCCGTAAGCCCCCACTGCTTCAACTCACGTTGCTTCGGGTAGAGTTCGCCACGCTCGATGGGTTCCACCTGGAGCTTTAGTTCCTTGCCGTCACGCAAGACGACCGCCTCCGCCCTCTGGCCAATCGGCAGGCTCGTGATGATGCGCATGAAGTCGGGCATCTGCTCGTCGAATCGTACATCGGTTGCCTTGCCGGCGAGACTCAGGAGCAAGTCACCCGATTTCAGCCCGGCGGTGGCGGCGGGAGAATCTTCCATCACACCGCTGATCAGCACGCCGCGTTTGGACTTCGATCGCTTGAACAACGCCTGCACGTCCAGCCCCAGCCAACTCCGCCGCACCTTGCCTTCCGCCATCAGGGTCGCCGCGACGTTCTTCGCCAGGTTGCCCGGGATCGCGCCGCCGAGGCCAAAACTGATTTCGTTGATGCCAATGATTTCGCCCTTGAGGTTCACGAGCGGCCCGCCCGAGTTGCCACCGTAAATCGGCGCATCATGGCCAATCCAGCGCACGAGCGAACCGACGTCCTCGCCGTCCAGCCGGAAGCGCGCGCTCCCGCCGAAAAACCGCGGCATGATCATTTCGGTGTTGCTGATGATACCGAGCGTGACGGATTGCGAGAGTGCCATCGGGCTGCCCATCGCCAGCACGTGATCGCCCACGCGCATTGCCGTCGAATCCCCGAACCTCGCCGTCTGAAATTCGCGCGGCGTCTCGGGCTTGAGCTTGATGATGGAGATATCCGTCATCGCGTCCGTGCCGACGAGTTCCGCCTCGACTTCCTCGTGATTCCATAGCGTGCAAAACATCCGCGTCGCGTGCCCGGCCACATGATGGTTCGTAACGATGAACCCGTCCTTGGTGATGATCGCGCCACTGCCCACGGACTGCTGCTTCATTTCGCGCCCCTCGCTGAACTCGGACGAGACCACGCGAATCCGCACCAGCGCTGGTCGCACCTTCGCGATGGCGGCGTCCATCTGGGCGCGCAACAGGGCCGGGGCGTTGTTCTCCTTCGCCCGGGTGGCGGCTATAGAGGCAACCAAAAAGGCGAGCAACAGAACCCGCCCGAGCGAGCCGATGAACGAATACCCTCGGATCATGGTGCAGCTTGCGATTGGATTCCCTCGCGAAGCAAGCCGAATCAAGGCGCACGCACCATCTCAGCTCACGCACTGCCGGATGATCCCACGGATGCCTCGTTGCCAAAGGCCTGAAAAGATCCGCCTACTTTCCCGGGTTGAGCACCAACTCGACGAGATGCACCGGCACGAGCGCATCTCCACCGTAGCGGACTTGGTAGGCGAATGAGCCCGGTTTCGGTTCCCGTGGCTCAGCCTCTCCCGGTTCAGGCACAGGGAACGATATGCTCAATACCAACCGGCCTTTCGCCGCACCCGAGAGCGGCGGCGCCAATTTCTTGGGAATTGCCACCTCAAAAACCATGCGCCCATCTGCGAGATGACTGGCCGCCCCCACGCCGGGCAGCGCCGCTCCAAGGCGATGGCCCGGTGTGCGGTCACTAATCTCTACCCCCGCACTCTTCACCTGGATACCGAGTCGCAACGTCTCCCCACCAAAGCCGGTGTCTGCCGAACGCGCTGCGAAACCGATTTGCAGTTGGTCGGGGAATGCGGAGTCTTCGCTCAGCGGCTCCTGGCTGGAAGGAATGTCCACCGCTAGGTAAAGATTCTTCGCGTCGTGCGCAGACTGCAATCGTGCCTCGGGCTTTCCGACGCCGCTCAACGGCAGCATTGGCGTGCCCCGCCACTCGCCCGTCCGTCCGTCGAGCAACGGAGCCGCCGCCAGGAAGGGCGACTGGAGTGATTGGAGAAACAGGATTTCGCGATGGAAACGGTGCCGTCTTCCGCCGGCGACAACATCAAACGTCAACCAGGGAAGCGATTCTAGCGGTGGCTCAGCGCGGAATGCCTTCAGCGTGAATGGAAGCTGGGCCGTTTGCCAGGGTTGCAGGCGCAGCGCTGTTTCGGCGGGGCTTCCGGCGAAATGCTGTGCGTCCGCTTCCCAGACCGCTTTGCCAGTCATCGGTACCGAATACGGGTTGCTCAGTGTCACCTCGAACTTCACGCCCTCTTGCGGGTTCTGCGAGCCGCGCACGATGCCGACCCGCGAGCTGTGTTTCTCCGCAAAAAGAAAGCCGCCCATCAAATCCGCCTCCGGGTCACTGAGCTCACCCCGTTCCGTAACGACTCGCACGTCAAAGCGACCTTCGCCGTAGCTGGCCTTCACGAAATGATGTTCGCCTCCGGCGCGCCGGTAATCCGGCCGCAATTCCGCCCCGCCCCCTCCGGTGACGTAGTAATGAATGCCGTCGAATTCGCGTGTCGGTCCATAACAATGGGCGTGGCCGCCGAAAACCGCCTTCACGCGCGAGGCTCGGAAAAGCGGATGCAACGTGTCGCGCCAGACCGCGTGGTACGTAGGCGCCACCCGCTCCGGCTCCCACGCTGGGAAATGCAGGCACACGAACACCGCCGCCGCCGCCGTGGCCTGCAAGTCCCGCTTCAACCAGTCCAACTGCGCCGGGCCGAGGTAGCCCCAGCGTCCCTCCTCGCAGTTGTTCAGGAGCACGAAATGGCAGTCACCGAAATTGAACGACTCGTAAAACCGGCCGAACCGGCGGGCATAGATTTCGCGCGCGTCCTTTGAAAAGATGTCATGATTGCCAGGCAATTGGCGATAGGGCGACTCGAAGGCCTTGATCACCTCCTGGTAACGGTCCCACTGTTTCTCTTTCCGGCGCAGGCCATAGCCGTAAATCAGGTCGCCGAGGTTGATGACAAAGGCTGGTTTCAGCGCGTTGATTTTGGGAATGAGTGCCTCGAAGGCGCGAGAATTCTCGCTCTCGAAGCGGGGGCGGGTGTCGCCGATCACGACAAAGTCAAAGTTCGTTGCTGCCGGGGCAAGCTGCGCCAGGCACGCTAGGATCGCGGTGATTGCTTTGGTTTTCATTCGGTCACGCATCTCGCCAACTCGCTTCGGACCGGGCTTAACGAAATCAAATTCGGGATTCAATTTCGCCTACGAGATCTTGCGTCCGCTTTTCTACCGACCAAACAAATCCATCTGCGGCGGCGGGGTGAGCTGCTTGAGCTTGTCGCGATCCTGCTGGCGGCGGGCCTGGCGCACAGTGCCCTCCGGCGTTAGCTCGGATTCTTCAAGGTTGACCAGAATCACCTTCGCGCGCTCCAGCACCTCCTTCGGCACGCCGGCAAGACGCGCCACGTGGATGCCGTAGCTTTTGTCCGTGCCACCCTCGACGATCTTGCGCAGGAACACAATCTGGTCGCGCCACTCGCGCACGGCGACGTTGAAGTTCTTCAATCGAGGCAGGCGTTGCGCCAGCTCAGTCAGTTCGTGGTAGTGCGTGGCGAAAAGCGTCTTGGCGCCGACCTGATTGTGGAGGTGCTCGACGATGCTCCACGCGAGCGAGAGGCCGTCGAACGTGCTGGTGCCGCGTCCGATCTCGTCCAGCACGATCAGGCTGCGCGGCGTGGCGTTGTTGAGGATGTTCGCCGTCTCGGTCATCTCGACCATGAAGGTGGATTGCCCACGCGTCAGGTCATCGCTCGCACCGATGCGCGTGAAGATGCGGTCCACCAGGTCAATGCGCGCTTCCGCCGCCGGAACAAAACTCCCCGTGTGCGCCAGCAACGTGATGAGTGCAACCTGCCGGATGTAGGTGGATTTGCCCGCCATGTTCGGCCCGGTGATGAGGGCGATTTGGGGAATTGCCGATTGGCGATTGGCGATTGGCGATTCCGCGGATGCTGGATGCTGGATGCTGGATGTCGGATGTTCGTCGTCGGCTCGGATTTCGGACTTCGGAATTCGGACTTCGCTGAACAACGCCGCGTCGTTCGGCACGAAACGCTCGTCGAGGAGATGCTGTTCCAGCACCGGGTGCCGGCCGTCGCGAATCTGAATAACGCCATCGTCGCCGACGTGCGGGCGACAGTAGTTGTGCAGGCGCGCGGTTTCCGCAAACGAGCCGAGAGCGTCCAGTTGCGCGAGCGCGGTGGCAGTCCGCTGGAGCGTTGGCAACTGACCGAGCACTTCCTCGCGCACCCGCTGGAAGAGTTCGTATTCCAACTTCACACTGCGTTCCTCTGCGCCCAGAATCTTGCCCTCCATCTCCTTCAACTCGGGCGTGATGTAGCGCTCGCCGTTGGCGATGGTCTGCTTGCGGACATAATGCGCCGGGACTTTGGCGAGGTTCGACTTGGTAACTTCGATGTAGTAGCCGAAAACGGAGTTGAACCGCACCTTGAGCGATGGGATGCCGGTGGCGGCGATTTCATCCGCCTGCAACTTGGCGATCCAATCCTTGCCGCCGCGCTGGGCATTGCGCAGTTCATCGAGCTCGGCGCTGAAACCGTCGCGGATCATGCCGCCTTCCTTCACGGCCAGCGGTGGGTCGTCCACAATGGCGCGGGCGATCAGATCCACGAGGTCAGGCGACTCGCTAAGCTGAGATTCCAACTCAACAAACAAGGCCGGGGTGCGTTCCACCGCATCTCCAACTTCCTCCTTGATCAGGGACGCGGCGGGAAGAGTCCCTATCGAAGCGAGGATTTGCTTGACCGAAGGAACTTGTTCCAGCGCCGCACGGAGCGCGGCCAGATCCCGCGCGTTGCCCGAGCCAGAACTCAGCCGGCCAATCGTGCGCTCCAAATCGCGAACACTCGCGAGTTGCGCCCGGAAACTCTCCAGCGCCGCCGAGTTCTCGATGAGCGTCTGCACCGCTTCCTGCCGGCGGCGGATTGGCTCGACGGTGGCGAGCGGTTGCGAAAGCCAGTCGCGCAAGCGCCGCGCGCCCATCGGCGTGACCGTGCGGTTCACGACGCCGTAAAGCGAGGCGTTCCGCGGCGAATCGTGGTGGAGCGGTTCGAGGATTTCGAGATGCCGCAGCGTGGTGTAATCCAGCGCCAGGAAGTCTGAGCGCCGGTAAAACGAGATGCGGGTGAGGCTCTTCGCGTCGCGGCGAAGATGCTGCGTAAGGTAATGAAGGGCCGCCCCCGCCGCGCCGATGGCCGCCGTGCGATCCTTCAGGCCGAAGCCATCGAGCGACGCAACCTTGAAATGATCGCGCACCGTGAACACCGCGGTTTCCGGCGCGAACACCCAGCCGTCGTAGCCGTTTAGAATCCGGAAGGCGCCACGCAACAGATCACGCACCGCCGTGGCCTCATCTGGGAGAATGATTTCCGCCGGACGCAGGCGCTCCAGTTCGGCGAGCAACGCGGCGTCGGATTCCAGCTCCGTCGTCCGGAAATCGCCCGTGGTCAAATCCACAAGCGCGAGGCCGAAAACCTTGCCAGCCGGACAAACTGCAGCGAGGAAATTGTTCCGTTCAGCCACGAGCATCCGTTCGTCGAAGTGCGTGCCGGGCGAGAGGATTTGCGTGACCTCGCGCTTGACGAGCTTGCCGGGCTTGGCGTCCTCCAGTTGATCGCAGATGGCGACCTTGCGGCCGGCCTTGAGGATGCGGGCGATGTAGTTGTTCGCCGCGTGGAACGGCAGGCCGCACATCGGGACGCCGTTGCGCGCGGTGAGGGCGAGGTTCAGGAGTTGCGCGCCGGTCTGCGCGTCCTCGAAGAACATCTCGTAAAAGTCGCCGAGCCGGAAGAGCAGCAGCGCGTCCTTGGGCAGCTCGCCTTTGATGCGGCGATACTGCGCCATCATGGGAGTGAGTTGCGCTTCGGCGGACACGACGAGGATTGTTCCGGCTGGCCATGTGGAGCGCAAGGAATTTGCCCGCACTTCCGGCCCGCGCCTCGCTTGTTTCGCCCCGCCACCTCCGCTAGCTTTGGCACGTGATTTACGACGCGTCACTCGACGACTTGCTGCAAAAGGTCTGGGATGGCGGGCGCATTTCGCCAGCCGAAGCCCGGCGTCTGTTTGACTTGCCGCTCGAAGAACTCGGCGCGCTCGCGGACCGGCGGCGACAGCTCGCCAAGGCCAAAGCCTACGACGGTCGCGGCAACGACATCGTCACCTACATCGTGGACCGCAACGTCAACTACACAAACGTCTGCAACGTCTATTGCAAATTCTGCGCGTTTTACCGCACTGAGAAGGACGCCGACGCCTACGTGATCACGTTCGACGAGATGGACCGCAAGATCGAGGAAACCGTCGCGCAGGGCGGCACGCAGTTGCTCCTGCAAGGGGGCCATCATCCGAAGCTCACCAAGCAGTGGTATCTCGACCTGCTCTCGCACATGAAGACGAAGTTTCCGCAGGTGAACATCCACGGTTTCAGCCCGAGCGAGTTCGTTCACTTCCGCGAGGTGTTCGACGAACCGCTGGAGAAAATCATTTCTGATTTCGTCGCGGCGGGCCTCGGCTCAATCCCTGGCGGCGGCGGCGAAATCCTCGTGGACCGCGTGCGGAAGCGTGTCTCGCCGCTGAAAGCCATGAGCGACGACTGGCTCGAAGTAATGGACGTGGCGCACCGGTTGGGCCTGTTCACCACCGCGACGATGATGTTCGGCCACGTTGAGACGGTGGAGGACCGCATTGAGCATTTGGAGCGCGTGCGCGCGCAGCAGGACAAATCGCTGGCGCGCTGTAGCACCCTCGCCCCATCGGACGGGGTGAGGGCTGGCCACTTCACCGCGTTCATCGCTTGGACGTTTCAGCCGGAGAACACGAAGCTCCGCGCCCCAACCGTCGGCGCGCACGAATACCTTCGCACGCAGGCGCTGGCCCGCATCTACCTCGACAATTTCGAGAACGTGCAAAGCTCCTGGGTCACGCAAGGCCCGGACATAGGGCAGGTCGCGCTCAAGTTCGGCGCGAACGACCTCGGTAGCATCATGATCGAGGAAAACGTCGTCAGCCAGGCCGGCGCGACCTTCCGCATGAGCGTGGCGGACATGCACCGGCTGATCAAAGACCTCGGCTACGAACCGCGCCAGCGCAACAATTGGTATCGGTTGGTGAACTAAACTCGCTTGAAGCAACCTCGCCGCTACGGCAACCAGAGGGCGCGGTAGAACCGGCAGGGGAAATTGGTGGCCTCAGCGTCGGTGCGACTGAACACGCCGTTTGTGTTGACGAACTCGCCCAGTGGGTCCCAGTTTACCAAGTTGGAAGACGCATCAATACGCAAGTGGGCGTTCGTTGCGCTGCTTCCGGACAACTCCACGGCGCCGTCCGGCAGGCGCGTCAGCGAGTCAAAGCGCGGTGGGTCGTGACCGAACACTCGCCACAGGCCGTATCCGCCAATCAGCACCTTGCCGTCTGCTTGAATCGCCAAGGCGTAAAATGGGCCGTACCCGAAGGGAGCAAAGGATGTGTCCCAGCTCCCGTTCACATTGAAGCGGGCAATGCCACAGTGGCCAGAAGGAATGTAATAGTCACCACCGAGAAGCACCTTGCCGTCATTTTGCAGGGCAATGCAGTTTATGAACGCGTTGTAAACGGATGCACTCGAATTGAAAGCAGTGTCTAGACTCCCGTCTGGGTTTAGTCGCACCATGCCTGCCGAAAACAAACCAACCAGCACCTTGCCGTCGGATTGGAGCGCGATGCAACGCGGGTCGTACAAATAATACGGCGGGCTGAAACTGCCGTCCAAAATGCCGTTAGTGTTGAGGCGGACCAGAGTAGCGTAGCCAGCCGCAACAATCATCCTCCCATCCGGTTGCAATGTCATGGAGCGAACAGAGCCAAGGGCGGGCG
>Ga0315277_10007591_pt1 | contig 14070 bp, 13 predicted proteins | sample YL17G05_15_MG_FD_203695 | JGI IMG/M metagenome (GOLD analysis project Ga0315277, IMG submission 203695) | Sediment microbial communities from Yellowstone Lake, YNP, Wyoming, USA - YL17G05_15 | ecosystem: Environmental > Aquatic > Freshwater > Lake > Sediment | place: USA: Wyoming | collected... | reverse complement strand
TCCCCGGTCGATACGACCGTTTCTCACCTGAAACTACGTATCCCCCTTGGCGTAGCAGCGCCATGGTCCCTTCTTCTAAAGACCCTTTGGGGATAGCAAATTTCAATTTATTCTGTCCTTTTTTTGCCATAGTAGACCTTCCTGCATTCGATTTTCAAAAAATATCCTAAAAAAAAGCTGATTTAGCATATAGGCTGAGGTTTTTCGTGGCTGAAAATTAGCATTGCTGATGAACGTAAAACCTCATTTTGCATACCTCAAATTAACGAAGTTGTTTCTAGAAGCAGCGTATTAAAAGGTTATGATTGCCTCAATAGTTTCGAATTCTTATTTTTACTGCTCAGTTCTGGAGAAGAATGATCCCAGAATTGCCAATAACGTCAATCGGCAAATCCCATCAAGGCTACATTCCCTTCAATATCGAGTTTCACGATCTTTGCCTGAATCTGCTGATTATAAATATAATTTCGGGCAGAGAAGATTGAGATTAATTTATTCCCAAAAAAAGTCTTGTACCCCATAGGAAATACTTCATGAGAACGAATTACCAAGTCTATCTTATTGAAGGAAATAAATTCCTCGAATTTATCCGGACCAAAGATAAATCCGACGCCGCGAGGACTCGGATTGGCTCCTGGTATTTCGTTGGGATCGTTCCAGAGCAGCTGTGCCGTAATAGGATCAAATTGCTCAAAGTGCGTTGCCCCCCTTTTCAACTGCTCGATTTCCTTTAAACTGATCACACCCGTTTCCAACGAAATCGGGATACCCCCATGCAGCCCGAGAACTTGATTCCAGGTTAAAACACATAACGGCAATTGCGCAAAAGTCTGCTGGAATTGCTGGAATACCTCATCTGATTTCCCCATATATTTCATATATAGTATTTCATGAAATCCGTAGGATTTATTCATTTCCTCCTCTTCATGGTTCCCCCGTAACAAAATAACACGCTCTGGATAGTCTTTTTTCAGGCTGAATAGGAACAAAACGTTTTCTAGCTGGTAAGCCCCTCTATCGACGTAATCGCCTAAGAAAATTAGGATTGTCTTTTTATCTGCTAGAAACTCCTCAACGATTCTTTTGGAGGTCTCTAAGTCGCCGTGCGTATCTCCGACAAAGATGCAGGGATTTCTTGAGATCTTGAGGATATTAGGCTCTTTTCTGAAAATCGCCTTCAGCTCTTCCAGAAACTCTCGAAGTTGCGAAACATTGAGCGGTAAATTGCGAAGATAGTTCTCTACGAGCGCGGGCATTTATTAATTCACGCCTTCTGAAATAAATAATTACCTAAGATTTTATATCAATCAGAACTTTATAAAAATCGATGAAAGACTGGGATGCGTTCTATAGAGATCATGTCGTCGAATCGGATTATAAAGTAATCCTTATTATCCTTGATGGCATGCCCGATATTTATGTTAAAGAACTTGGTGGGACGCCTCTAAGCGCGGCACATAAGCCCAATCTCGATAAACTGGCAAAAGAGGGGGCAAGCGGGCTACTTTACCCCACTATTGAGCCGCATATCGCAGTTGGATCTGGCGTCGCTCATTTGGCCCTTTTAGGGTACGAATTGAATAAATATCCCGGTAGAGGTCCCCTTGAAGCGTTGGGTGCAGATCTACCCGTTCCCGAAGGGGCTGTTGTCGTCCGCCTGAATTTCGCCACCATAGAAAATGGGATCATAACGGATCGCCGGGCTGGCAGATTGAGTTCGGGCGAGGCAAAAACCCTCTTTGACCGACTCAAAAATCTGAAGAGTAACAAATCTTGGGGGTTACATTATGAGATATATCATACGATGGGCTATCGAGGTATAATGATTATTACTGGGAAGAACGCCTCTGCCTCAATCACTGAAAGCGACCCAGAAGAAGCAGGCAGACCGCCTTTGAAGGTGCTTCCCACTGCCAAGGATAAAAAAGCGGAACTAACCGCGGACTTTTTGAATTGGTTTATTGAAGCATCACGAATAGAACTGGGGCACAATAACCCGACCAAAGCGAATTATATTATAAATAGAGGCGCAGGCGTGATTAAGGCGTATGAATCCTTCACCACTCGCTACAAATTCAAAGCTCCGGTATTCATCAGTAGTTTTCCGTTATATAAAGGCGTGGCAAAATTTCTCGGAATTCCTGTGCAAGAGCCCGAGAAAACGGGATCGGAATTAACAATAAAGGATAAATTTTTAACAGCAGCTAAGATGATTAAAGATCACGATATTACAATCCTTCATATTAAAGATCCTGATATTGCGGGAGAAGATGGGGATTTTCTTCGAAAGAAAGAGATTATTGAGGAAATTGATACCTCCCTCCCGCTTATTACGGAGGCGATGGGCCCCGACGATACCCTATTGATCACCTCTGACCACGCTACTCCTGCAATAATGCGGGAACATTCAGGTCACTCCATTCCTATTGTAATGAAAGGTCCCTTCGTACGTGTTGATCACGTTGAAAAATTCTCAGAACTGGATTGTATTACGGGGTCCCTGGGCACTTTCCGGGCGATACAAGTAATGAATTTAATATTAATGTCCACCAAACGCCTAAAAACCTTTCAACCATGAAAGGTGCTGGTAGACGCTGTGGAGCGCTTCATTCAAGAGGCACTGTGTATTCGAGGATTAAATCAAACGGATTTTCGAGGGCCATCATCTGCTCGATCGTCAATCCCTCAAAATAACGGCGGAAAGGACGCATCGCGTTGCTGTGGCCGCAGATCAGGACATTCACTTTTTCTCGCTTCATCTTTTCAAGTAAGTCCTTAATGAAAGCCAAAACCCGGACTTCAACCATTTGAACACTCTCCCCGCCCGGAGGCACAACATCATAGGAGCGATGGTACTGGTCGAAGAGGTCCTTTCCATTCTTGGCAATGAAATCCGCATGTTTTTGCTTCTGCAATTTGCCATAGGATCTTTCGATTAACCGATTATCCTCGATGACCGTAACTTTCGGATGATACTTTAAAATTTCTTGGAGCGAGCTCTTCGATCGCTTCAACCGGGTGTGATATGCCACTTCAAATTTTTTATCCCGTAGCTTCTCAGCGACCTTTCGGGTTACCTCCAATCCCTCCGGCGTTAAACCGACATCTGTGGTCCCTGTGAATCGTCCCTCTTCGTTATATTTCGTTTCACCGTGCCGCACCAAGTAGATTTTTAATTCATTTGCCATCTCATCATTCCTCACTTTGAACTACCGAATTGATGTATAAATACTATTGTAGATATATTAAAAAAATCGCTGCCGTAAAATTATATATAGGTGTGATCAGTGCCAAATTTTACAAGCGCAAGGGTTGTAAATAGCGTTCCTGAAGAGTATGAAATCATCAAAGGAATGAAATGCGATTGTGGAGGGGGTTATAAAGTTAAAATGCAATCGTTGCATGAAGACAAGGGAAAATATTATGATATTCTACATTGTGAATGTATGAAGTGTAAGGAACAAAAAGACTTTATCTTCGATATTAATTCCTTTTTCGGAAAAATGTTTTGAAGGATTAGAAATGCTATAATTAATTCTATTTTCATCCGAGATGCGTGTTCTCAAACGGACCTTTTTTTCCAAAATTTTATAAGGAATGGATGCGAATTTTCATATGAAAATTTACACTGATTCGAAAATTTAAAGGATGGTTTATCGATGAAATTACAACAAATTAATCGAGGAAATAGTCAATATTACCATGTTTACCTTCCCAAAAGCATTATAGAGCGCGTTCTTCAATGGCATCAAGGCGATAATCTAGAATACCGCGTTATCAATAATACAATAGTCCTGAAAAAATTAACACAGCCTGTTAATAAGTACCTCGACTCCTTATCATGTCCTATTTGTTATAATCACTGTGTTGTTGTAAAAGCGATTGAAAATCCAAGACGAAATGAATTTATAATTGTATCAAGATGCCCGCAAGATCACAGTGTGATAAAAAAGTTTTTTTCCAAAGCCAATATTTCGGAATGGAAATGGTACATTCACGAAACAATAACGATCTGTGATCTTTGCGGAGGCACTTTAGGAGAACCTCGTAAGAAAGCGATGGCTCGCGGATTCCAGAAGATAAAATTTGTCTGTAGAGATTGTGGAAGGGCACGGGTTAAGGTCATTGCAGACACCCTTTTAACGGTCCCTGACGTTCCTCCTCAAAATTTAGCCACCCCCATAATCCAGAAAAACCGAGAAATCATTAGTAAAACGCCTCCGAGTGTTTGCCCAGTCTGCCAGGAAGAAGTGCTTCAGGATGCAGTTTTCTGCGGGCAATGTGGGACGTTTCTCTTAAATGGAGAACTTTAACTCCCTCTTTTTTTAATTTAATCGAACACGCTTCGGAATTCTCTGTCCAAATTACTCGCACTTTTAGAATCCGAATTTTAACGATCCCTAAATAATTAAATAGAAAAGTAGGTCTATTTTTAGTGAACCAGAAATTTAAATTGAAAACTATCTGTGGGAGTTGATTTTATGATTCGCGAAGCCAAATATGCGGGAAGTTGGTACGATGGAAGCGAAGCTGCACTCCGAAAAACGTTCAAGAAGTTTTTTGAAACCGATGAGCGAGGACCCAAAAAGGTCCCGGAAGTAAAGGCAGGACCACGAAAAATTGTTGCGATAGTATCACCGCACGCCGGCTATATGTATTCAGGAGCTATTGCCGCGCATGGGTACGCCGAACTCGCATTGGATGGAAAGCCCGATTTGTTTATTATATGCGGAGTAGATCACCACGGCTATGGGATGCGCGCCGCTGCCTCCACTCAATCCCAGGGCGGATGGCAAACGCCATTAGGGACCGCTAAAATCAATTCAGAGGTCGCACGTAAAATATTAGCGGCAGCCCCGAAAAAAATACAAGATTCCGCAGCAGCCCATAGTGTCGAGCATTCCTTGGAATTACAACTTCCGTTCCTTCAATATATCTACAAAGAAATCGAATTTATTCCGATAATGATTTCCTCCAGTTCGCTCTCCGATTTTCAAGCTATAGGCCATGCAATCGCTGAAAGCTGTAAAGGTAAAAATGTAGCTCTGGTAGCTTCAACGGATTTCACGCATTTTGAATCCGCCAAGTCTGCGAAAGAAAAAGATCAGAAGGCTATTGATGCTATTCTGAAGTTGGATGAAGAATTATTATATAATACTGTCGAAAAAAACAAGATTTCAATGTGCGGGTACGGTTCCACCTCCACGGTGATAAGGGCAGCACGTGAACTCGGGGCTAAAGAAGCGGTGCTCTTGAAATACGCGAATTCGGGCGATATAACCGGTGATTACAGTGAAGTCGTTGCGTATAGCAGCTTAAAATTAATGAAATAGACAGACTTTCAAATCCTTTAAGTGAGAAAGATCCTTCTAATTATCAACGGATTTAGTGATACCTCAAGGTCCGAAAGATGTTACAATTCCATTCTACAAATTATAATACCCCCAAAGTGGAGTTTAAGACTGCCCTATTAACCGGGCAAGCCTTAGATAAAGGGCTCTATACGCCTGATGCCTATCCACAGTTTAAGGAGGATGAATTGCTCGCTCTGGCTGAGCTCAAGTATCCCGCACTAGCATATGCCATTCTTTCAAAGCTGATAGGCGACCAACTCCCCTCAAAGGTGTTGCAGAGCATCCTGAAGGATGCCTACAATTTCCCCGTGCCAATCGATAACGTTCACAAAAATAATTACGTGGTGCGTTTGGATCAGGGGCCAACTGCCTCCTTCAAGGATTTTGCGGCAAGGGTCATGGCGCGACTGATGCAATATTACACGAAGCAAGAGAATCGAGAGTTGCTAATCCTCACCGCGACCTCCGGGGACACGGGAAGCGCAGTTGCGTCGGCGTTTTATGGAATGAATAATATTAAGGTCGGAATCTTGTTTCCGATCAACGAGGTCTCGGAGAGGCAACGCAAGCAAATGACAACCCTCGGAGATAACGTGACCGCTATGGCAATTGATGGAAAGTTCGATGATTGCCAAGCCCTTGTGAAGAAAGCTTTTGCGGATAATGACTTGAAGGACCTAAACCTATCATCTGCCAATTCGATCAACGTAGGACGACTCTTACCCCAGAGCATCTACTACTTTTGGGCTTTTTTCCAGGTGAACAAACCAAAAATCCGAGCAGGCACTTTCGACCCAATTGTTGTCTCCGTGCCGTCCGGGAATTTTGGCAACCTAGTGGGCGGCTTCATTGCGAAAAATATGGGCCTCCCCGTGAAGAAATTTATTGCCGCGGTCAATGAGAACGATGAGGTGCCAAACTTTCTAAAAACTGGGAAATATCAGAAAATTAGTCCCTCCCGAAATTGTTTGAGCAATGCTATGAACGTAGGGCATCCCTCAAACTTCGCTAGAATCGTTGATCTTTACGGAGGTATCATGGATCAGGAAGGAACTATTTCCAAAATGCCTGACTTGAATCGCATGAGACAAGATTTGGATAGTTTCAGCATCAGCGATGTGGAAACGAAGGCGATCATTGCGGACGTTTACAAGAAATATCACTATATTCTCGAACCGCACGGTGCTGTTGGCTGGGGCGGTTTGATGCGATTTATAGAGAAAACTAAAACGAATCTTCCTTGCATTACCTTTGAAACTGCGGATCCCGCGAAATTTCCGGATGAAATTCAAAAGATATTGGGAATTAATCCAGTTGTGCCCCCAACGCTCAAAGAGGTACAAGAGAAAGAAGAAATTTACCTGAATGTTAAGAAGGATTATCTCGAGTTCAAAAAATTGTTACTCAATCAATTTTGCACAACCCCCTTATAGAAGTTACAGTCCACATTACGCACTGAGATGATGAAGAATGCATGCGATAATGATTATTATTGATGGTGTTGCAGATAGACCCCTCAAGCAATTGAATGGGAAAACCGTCCTAGAAGCTGCCAATATTCCCAATTTGCACCGAGTCGCACAGAACGGAATATCTGGGATTTTCGATCCATTGAATGCGCCGGGTCGGCGTGCTGGTTCCGATACAGCCATCAGCTCTATCTTGGGTTACGACCCTTACAAAACCTATACGGGTCGAGGACCCCTCGAAGTCGCCGGCACCGGGATCAAATTACAGGATGGCGATATTTCTCTCCGGTGCAATTATTGCACTGTGGATGAAAATCTAGTTCTGCTAAACAGGACCGCGAGTTATGTCCGTGAGGGAACGGACCAGCTCGAAGCTGCATTAAACGCCGAGATAAAGCTTTCAGATCCGAAAGTTAAATTCACCTTTAAGAATTCGGCGGATTATCGCTGCGTACTTCATTTTCGCGGCAAGGGGTTATCGGCAAATATCAGTGATACGGACCCGTGGCAAGAGGGCGTAAAAATCCTTGAATCGACCTCCACTGACGGGAAACCTGAATCCATTAAAATGAGCAAACTGGTCAATGAATTTGTCCAAAAATCCTACAAGGTATTAAACGAGCACCCCGTAAATGTAAAGCGCCGTGAGAATGGTCAGCCTCCGGCGAACGTAATAATGCCACGGGGCGCTGGCATCACACCCGTTTATGAGAGTTTTTATGAAAAATGGAAATTAAAGGGCGCCTGCATTGCTGGGATTGGGCTCATCAAAGGGCTCGGGGCCCTTATAGGCATGGATATCGTCAATGTCCCAGGGGCAACTGGCTATATAGATTCCGATTTCATGGCTAAGGGCAAAAAAGCCATCGAAATTCTACCGAACTATGACTTTGTCTTGGTCCATTTGGAAGGGACCGATGAAGTCTCACATGATAAAAAGCTGAAAGAGAAGATTGAATGCCTAGAGCGAATCGACCTCATGATAGGCTGGGTGTTCGATCATCTCCCGGAAGATGCCTTGCTTGTTATTCTATCCGATCACACCACGAGTACTGAATTGGGGGGACATACTGCCGATCCACCGCCACTTATGATTTCCGGGCAAGCAATCTTTCATGACGATGTGCAGTTATTTACAGAGCGGACAGCACGGAAAGGAATGATCAGTCGAATTCGGGGCAACGATATTATTCCGATTTTATTAGATTATATGGATAAAACCAAAAAATTTGGGGCTTAACCGGGCAAATTCGGCGCAATTTATAACAAGAGTCTAATAAAGAATTCATCCGCTTTTGCTTCCTTAATCCGGGCAAAATCCTTTTTAAAGAAAGGGAATATGAATTGATTTACCCGTTTGATATAGGTATCATTATCCATACTACTTTTTAGCAATGATACGAACTGCTCAACAACGCTATTTAAGTTTTGACGGATATCATTCTCATCTATTTCACCAAGCATCTCCATATCGGCAGAACCATCCTCAAATATCATCTTAGTAATATCTAGCTGATCGCCGCAAGTCTCTTTCAAACGGTAAAACTCCGGAAACTGTGCTAATGCCTGTAATACATTCTGATAAACATCAATCAAATCCATCATATATGCCGATTTTGCCACTTTCTTCGCTTTTTCCCATTGTTGCACTATCATATCGAGGGTCTCTTCGAAAGGTCTGAAAGTGGTAACATTACCGTCCCAATTCAACATATCAAAGCCCCCCTCTTCTGGAATACTAAAGGCTGGTTTAAAGCTGTCTTTGATAACGTCAAGCTGTTCGTGGAGCATTTCCGCGCTATCATTTTTATCTGCACATCCAATGTACAATAGCCCTCCATCATCCACATAGACGAACCGATTGCCCGACATGTCGATGTTGTCTACGCCGCTTTTTTCCTCTAATTCGGCTTGAGCAAATCCGTATAAAGCGCTAAGAAACCCAGAAATCAGTGTTTCATCAATTTTAAACGCATATGATTTCGAGAAAATTGCCCTTCCCGATTTCTTTTCTACAATGTAAATTGTATGCAGCAATTATCGAAGCGCCCCACTATTCCAAAGAATTTGGACTTAATTACTGAAATTTTGGATTCATTTGTATTTATATATTTTTATTTGAAAAATGACTCTATCGAGGTTCATACAAATCCCCATTTTTTCCGATTCGATTCTGGTTTTCTAGCCGTTCCAAATGCTTCAATATAGTCACTTTCTCCCATGCATATACCCATAGGTCGCTAAGGAATTTGGGTCCGCCATAAATCATGCCTAAATTTGTCAAATCATCAACATTTTGGGGTGTCGATTCCAATTGCTGTAAAATTTCTTCATCCCGCTCTTCAATTTTCCCCAAGTATTGGTCTAGTTTCATTCGGAATTCTTCATTCGAAAAAATAGTCCCGATCTCATGGCCCGTCGCATAGTATTTTACGTCGAGATCGGCAATTTTTTGGGAAGAAGTGATAAAATCATCGATGCTGGAGTCGGTTGCACCATACCATGGTCCAAATTCTGTGAGATCGATATCGCCAGTACAGATCAAGCTCTCTGCGGGAAAATAGACACAGCAAAATCCAGCGGAGTGCCCCGGGGTATGAATAAATTGGAATTCGGTGCTGCCACATTGCCAGGTTTCGTCATACTTGTAGGTCCCATCGAGCCGACAACTGGAGAGATACCACGCATGATTTCGAGAGGGCGAGTAGGGCGTTTTAGGTGCATTGATTTGCCGGGTGTAAAAGAGCCAATCATCGATAGCCTTTTGCCCGAAAACCTGATACACTCCCACTCTTTTAAGGATATTAAGAGGGTTAAGGAAGCACTCGGATTCAATTTCATTCAGGTAAATCTTAGATCGATAAAAAAGGTAGTTATAATGGATATGATCATAGTGATAATGCGTGTTAAACACATATTTTACTCTGTTGTTCTTTAAAAGATCCAAATAAATCTCTCGACCCGACCCAGGATCGATAATGGCCTTTACCTTATCGTCAATAAAAATAGATCGGCAGTAAGGAAATTTCGATTTGAATTTCCCATTGATAATTTTCACATGCCCGAATTGTTCCAAGGAGTTTTACCTTCGATCTATCCCAACAGAAAGGGCTTCTGCACTAAAAAAAGGATAGTATAATTGAATTAAAATACTCTATCTGCTTCACTTTTCTCAAATAATTCAAAGATATTACTGGGCGGTATATAATCTCTAGTCTTAATCATGGTTATTGAATCTTGAGGACAATTTGTGGCGCACACGCCGCAGCCAAGGCACTGTTCCTCTATAATTTCAATATAATCATCCGATAAATCCTCTTTCACGGGATAGTGGTGAAATAGGGCTTGCGTCGGGCACTTTTTTACGCATGTATCGCAGCGCTTGCATTTTTCTGGGTCAATTTTGGGGTAGAAATTGGATTTAACACAAGCACGCGGGTTTCGGGTTCTGATAATGGTTTTTAATATTCCACAATGGCAAGGACAGCAGTTGCAGATCAGTATAGGAACACTAGTGCTGTTCATTACCGTGTGCACTAACCCTTCCTTTTCCGACTGTACCAATAGATCGAGCGCTTCTTCATAAGTTAATTTTTTACCCCACCCACTCTGAATGACCCAATCCGCTCCGACATCAAGGGCCATACAATTGGTAGTAGAATGTGTTCGCTCGCATGTGTCTCCTATGAGCGCTTTGTGCGTGCGGCAGGCGCAATTCACGACAGCCCAACTATGTGCCATTTTTATGTAATCTTTTACAATTTCAAACGGCAGAATTTCCTGTTGTGCCTTAATTGATTCATTGATAGCGAGCGTTTTTTCGACTGGTTTACTGGCGGGGAGCGTCCGGAAGAATGGCGTTTTGCTCGCGATTAATTCATTTAATAACCCTGCTTCTGCTGCTTCGTCAAAAATCCCCGCGACTTTAATTAAATTCTCTTTTGTATCTTTTGAAGAGATATAATAAAATTCAAACAATCCTGGCACAATAGGGAGCAGCGCATAGTTACCGAAAACTTTCATAACCACTCCCTTGGCAGCTAGAGGATCCAATAACGCTTTAATTTCTTCTTTTGTTTTGCCCGAACGTTTGGCGAGCTCCTTCGGACTGGCTTGATCAAAAAACGGTTTATTAAAAAAGCTCAAGACATTTGCTTGTTCGGGACTATACACAATCTTCACAAGGTCTAAGGTTTTTTTCGAGATCGGGAATTTGATCGGATAATTCCGGTTCATCGCCTTCATCATTCCGATATAGGGTGTATCTTCTTCCTTAATTTTCATAAATCCATCCCTTCAGCGGATATCTTTGGGTGCAATAGGATAACCTAAAGGATATATAAATTCTTTATTATCTTGATGCCATCCAGCAAAACTTTAAACGAATTTAAAATCCGATAAATTATAATTACAGCGTATTTTCTTTATTATCCAAGAATTGTTAATTGAACGGATTAGAAAGCCTATGAAACTACTCATGATTCATTCTGATGGATTCGCCTTTAAAACCGGCAATAAGGTGCCTGGGGCAACGGCAGAAGAAGTCCCAGAAGAAGAGCACTCCTTCAAATTAGAAGGTCACGTTTTAGTGATTTTTACCACGGTTGAGAAAAAAGATGAGGACAATCCATCTAAAATTGTTGAGTTAGCCGCAGAAGACATCGAAAAATTAGCTCATGAACTCGGCGAAACCCGAATCGTAGTATATCCATATGCCCATCTCAGTCCTTCTTTAGCCCATAGCAAGACGGCTATCAAAATTCTGAATGAGATGAAAGAGGCTCTCGCTCAACGGGGGCTTGAAACCTATAAAGCGCCGTTTGGCTGGTATAAATCATTTGAGTTGAATTGCCTCGGACACAACCGCGCCGAGAGTTCGAGGAGCATCGAAGTCGAAGCCGCAGCGGCGAAGGAAGAAAAGAAAGAAGAAAAGCCAAAGCGACGTGAAGAGGAAGTATCAAAGTTCTACATTTTGAAATTAGATGGAGAACTGATTCCCTATAAAGACTTCGATTATACGGAATATCAGATTTTGAAATTATTCATGGACTACGAAGTATCGGGCAGCCGGCAAGTTACCGTCTTGCCCCCACATACGACCCTGATGAAACGGCTCGAACTCGTGGATTATGAACCACGCGCAGATTCCGGCCATTTGCGGTGGTATCCTAAGGGCGAACTGTTTAGAGAAATCCTGATAAAATATATCTATGACAAGGTCACGGCGATTGGGGCGATGCCCATTGAAACGCCCGTCATGTATAATACCGATCATCCGATCATTCAAGAGCATCTGAAAAAATGGGCTGAACGCCAATACTTAGTGAGTTCCGGAGAGAAAACGCTCTTTCTGCGGTTTGCGAGCGATTTTGGGCAATTCTTCCTCCTATCAGATCAATATATCCCCTATAAAAACCTCCCAATGCGGATTTACGAGCTTACCAAATACAGCTTCCGAAATGAAAAGTCAGGCGAAGTAGTCGGACTTAAACGGTTGCGGGCCTTCACGATGCCTGATTTACATACGCTCTGCGCAAATGTGGATCAAGCAGTTGAGGAGTTCAATACTCAATTTAATCTCTGTTGCCAGGTCATGAAAGATGCCGAAATCGATTATGAAATTGCGTTCCGGGTGGTCAAAGAATTCTGGGATGAGCGCAAAGAGTGGATTCTTTCGTTAATAAATAAGATTGGAAAACCTGCCCTCATAGAAATTCTTCCAACACGGACCGCTTATTGGATAATGAAATTCGAATTTAATTTTGTGGATTTTCTGGGGAAAGCAGCCGCCCTCCCAACCGTCCAAGTTGATGTCGATATGGGTCGACAGTATAATATTAACTATATCGATGAGAACGGTGAAAAAAAGCACCCCGTTATCTTGCATTGTTCACCCTCCGGTGCTTTGGAACGTGTGCTCTATGCAATACTAGAAAAAGCATATATGCTCAATCAAAGAGAGAAAATTCCGCCCTCCTTTCCTTTCTGGCTCGCTCCCATACAAGCTCGGATTTTAACCGTGTCGGATAAGCATCTTGACTACGCAAACACGGTGCTCGAAGCCTTAGAAAAGGAAAATATCCGCATCGATTTAGATGACCGGAGTGAAACCGTTGGAAAAAAGATTCGGGAAGCTGAAATGAATTGGGTCCCGTTTGTCATCGTGATCGGTGACCAAGAACTAGAGACGAAGAAGCTTACCGTTCGCATCAGAAAAACTGGCGAAAAAGACGTCAAACTGACTCTCGAAGAATTAATTGAGAAATTAAACCAAGAATTAATCCCAAATATTCGGTTACTATTACCGAAACCATTTAGACTAGTGAGTACATCCCCGAAATTCACGTAGATGCGATTATTTTTTACGGCACCTTCTATAATAGGTTAAATGAAACGCCAGGAATAGGCCATAAAACACTATTAACCAGAGATAATAGACGTCGATTATTAGAATCAGGCAAATTGCCAAGACTGCAAAAAGGACCTCGACTGTCAAAATTAGCTTGGAGCTGTAGTAGGTTGTAGTGAACCAGCACTGGCGCTGCTCGAATTTGGATTCAGTTATTAGATTTTGAGGTATATGTGGGAGGATTCCCCCTATTGGATCTCGGTAAAAAGGTGCTAATAGTGCGGTTCCCCAATCAATTACATCAATGAGGAGATGAACCACACCGCAAAGACCGAGAATGAAGAACAGGGGATACAAGAAACCGAAGGCTGTTAGGGCCAAATAGGGGAGAAGCGAATGTGTAATTAATCTCCGATGGTTCTTATTTTTCGCGAACTTTGAAAAAATGAAATCGAGATCGATTAAGAACGGGAAGAAGGTTACGATATAGAACTCAAAAGTTGTTAGAAAAGGTTGAAAAAGCAAGGCAATGATAATACCCTGCGCGATATGCACATTAAAATGCAGGCTTAGTCACCAAGCTGAAATTCCTCATGAATGGCATGAACTGCTTGTTTGACATCCTTTGATTCAATGGCAACACTAATGTTTATTTCACTTGATCCTTGTGCAATTGCCCGCACATTGACTCCCGCTCGTCCTAAGGCACTGAAAATCCGTCCTGCGACCCCCGGCGTATAAGCCATTCCAGCCCCAACAATCGCAAGCAGTGCGACATTATTGTCTAACTTGATATTGAACCATTGTTCCCCGAAAAATTTTGAATTTCGCAGCACTTCTTTTGCCTTTTCGCCCATTTTACCCTCTACTAAGAAGGTAATATTGTTTTCTGACGAAC
>Ga0315277_10007587_pt1 | contig 14073 bp, 12 predicted proteins | sample YL17G05_15_MG_FD_203695 | JGI IMG/M metagenome (GOLD analysis project Ga0315277, IMG submission 203695) | Sediment microbial communities from Yellowstone Lake, YNP, Wyoming, USA - YL17G05_15 | ecosystem: Environmental > Aquatic > Freshwater > Lake > Sediment | place: USA: Wyoming | collected... | reverse complement strand
CGGAGCCGCGCTGCATGCAGACGTTGACGCGGAAGCGGCCGACCTTGGAGATGCCGTGGGAGAAGTCGAGTTCGTGCTTGGTCTCGAAGGTGTGGATCTGGTGGTCGTCGAGGATGGTGTAGATGAGGCGCTGGCACTCGATGGGGGTGAGGGGGGTGAAGCTGAGGGGGGTGAGGCGGCCGTCCACCCTGAGCATGGGGGGGAGGCCGACGGTGAGGTGGAGGTCGGAGGCGCGGCGGTCGACGGCCATGGTGAGGAGCTCGTCGAGGCCGTAGTCCTCGATCTTGAGGGCGCGCTCGGTCTTGGCCGGCGCGGAGTTCGTGTCAGCCTGTGTAGACAATTCGCAGCGCCTCCTCCATCGTGGTTATGCCCTCGAGGATCTTCTGCATGGCGTCCTGCTGGAGGGTGACCATCCCGGCCTCGAGGGCGTGCTGTCGGACCTCGTGGGTGGGAGCCTTGCGGAGGATGAGGTCCCGCATGCTGTCGTCGACTCTCATGAGCTCGAAGATGCCGCTGCGGCCGCGGTAGCCTGTGTGGCGGCAGCGGTCGCATCCGCGCCCGCGGTAGAAGGTGACGGAGTTGATGTCGACAGAGAGGTTGAGGCGGCGGAAGGCCTCCACCGGGGGCGTGTAGGCCTCCTTGCACTCGGTGCAGATGACGCGGACGAGGCGCTGTGCGAGGATGCCGGCAACGGCGGAGGCGATGAGGAAAGGCTCGACGCCCATCTCGATGAGGCGGGCGATGGCGGTGGGGGCGTCGTTGGTGTGGAGGGTGCTGAAGACGAGGTGGCCCGTGAGGGCGGCCTCGGTGGCGATGAGGGCCGTCTCGGGGTCGCGCATCTCGCCGACAAGGATGATGTCGGGGTCCTGGCGGAGGAAGGTGCGGAGTGCGGTGGCGAAGGTGACCCCTGCGCGCTGGTTGACCGCGGTCTGGGTGAGGCCGGCGAGCTGGTACTCAACCGGGTCCTCGATGGTTAGGATGTTCTTCTCGGGGCTGTTGATCGTGTTGAGGGCCGAGTAGAGGGTGGTGGACTTGCCGGAGCCCGTGGGCCCCGTGACGGCGACGATGCCATAGCTGCGGTTGATGAGGTTCTCGAAGTCCTCCATCATCGCGGTGGGGATGCCGAGCTGGTTGAGGCCCACCTGGACGCCGCGCTTGTCGAGGATCCGCATCACGACCTTCTCGCCGTTGACGCCGGGGTTCGTGGAGACGCGGAAGTCGTACTCGCGGCCCGCGACGCGGAGCGAGATGCGGCCATCCTGGGGAGCGCGCTTCTCGGCGATGTCCAGGTCGGCCATGACCTTGATGCGCGAGACGAGAGGGGCCTGGGCCTTCTTGGGGACAGTCATGGTGTCGTGAAGGATCCCGTCAATGCGGACGCGGATGCGGACGCGGTTCTGCTCGGGCTGGATGTGGATGTCGCTGGCCTTGTCTCGGATGGCCTGGCGGATGATGAGGTTGGCCAGCCGCACCACTGGGGCATCGTCCAGCATCTCGCGGAGCTGGTCGACGCTGACCTCTTCCTCGCGGTTCTTCTCCTCCAGCTGGATGTCCACGCCGTCCTGGCCGCCGATCTCGTCGTTCATCTCCTGAAGGGCAGCGCCGATCTCCTCTCGCGCGGAGAGGGACTGGCCGAGGCTGGCGTTGATGTCGTCGGCGGTCGCGATGACTGACTCGATGTCCAGGCCCGCGACCAGCCGCATCTGGTCGATGGCGTAGACGTCCAGCGGGTTCACCATGGCGACGACGAGGCGCGAACCGTTGCGCTCGATGGGGATGGCCTTCCAGCGGTGGAGCAGATGGTGGGGGATGACCTTGAGGAGATCGCGATCGATCTGGCGCTCGCCGAGGTCGACGAAGGGGATGCCCCACTGGCGCCCGAGGATCCTGGCCTTCTCCTTCTCGGTGATGGCGCCCATGTTGACCAGGATCTGGGCCAGGGGCTCGCGCGTCTCCTTCTGGACCTCCAGGGCTTGCCTGAGCTGCTCGGGAGGGACCTTGGTTACTTCGCTTACGATGTCTGCGACGGTGCGCGTTTCCATCTGTCCCCGCTCAGCCTTCTCCGTTCCCGCGTCGTCGGGGCCCCCGCCGAGGGACCTGGTCGGCGAGCCCCTAGGGTCTTTCCATAAAGGCGCCCCAGAGACAAGAAGGGGGCCTGCCCGGCTTGGGCAGGCCCCCATTGCCGGCGCCATGATCCGCTCTGTCGCCTCAGGTTGTCCTCATCGCTCCGTTTCGGATCCGGCGTGAGGCCCGGGTGGGCCCGCGCCGGCTAGCTCTCGACAACAGTAGGCGTCACGAAGACCAGGATCTCACTGTGGGCCGGCTTGCGCTCGCGATGCTTGAACAGCTCGCCCACAATCGGGATGTCGCCCAGGAAAGGAACTTTCTTGACAGTCACCTGCTCTGAGTCGCTCACCAGACCGGCGAGCACGGCGGTCTCCCCGCTCTGCACGCGCACCGTGGTGACCAGAGTTCTGGTCGTCACAATGGGCAGGTTGGCGAAGGTCGCTCCCTTCAGCGCGGAGACGGTGGGCGAGATGGTGAGGGTGATCTCGTTGTTCTCGTTCACCCGGGGGTTCACCGCCAGCAACACGCCTACATCGATGGTCCGGGTGTCCGTGATCACGCCGCCCGTGGTGGCGGCGGCAATCGCGACCTCATAGTAGATGGTCTCGCCGGTGTGCAGGGAGGTCTGGCGCCCATCCAGCGTGGTGACGCTGGGGTTGGAGAGTATCCGCGCGCGGCCCTTCTGCTCCAGCGCCCGGATAGAGGCGTTCCACTGGAGGTAGCTGCGCTCGATCTTGCCGACTCCCAGCCCGTGGGCGATGCCTGTCGGCGCGCCCTCGGGGATGGCCTCGCCGATGGTGAAGGGAACGCCCGTCTCGCCGAGCCCAGGGACCAGGGTGGGGCCCCAGTCGATGCCGAGGCGGCTGACGTCGTCGCGGCTGACTTCGGTCACCATGGCGGCGATGTGGATCTGCCGCGGCGCCCGGTCCAGCCTGTCGATCAGCTCCAGCGCCCGCTCGACCGTGTAGGGCGCGCCTGAGAGGATCAGCGCGGTGACAGGAGCGGCCTCTACGGTCACTCCCGCTGCTCCGCCGGCAGCGCCGCCGCCGCCGCCGCCCCCAGCGCCGCCGCCGCCAGTGAACTGCGGGGCCGCCAAGAGCTGGGCCGACTGGCCGGCTCCACCAGTGCCCCGCTGGACGACCGGGGTGAATGAGCGCGGCGCGAGGGTGACGGAGAGGTCGGGGACGAGAGAGGTGAGGGTCTCCTTGAGCTCGTCGGGGCTCGTGTACTTCACGTAGTAGATGGCCTGGACCGCCTGCGCGGGTGAGGGCGCGACGTCGGAGGCGGCGATCAGGGAGCGCACCGCCTTCCACTGGGGAGCGGTGGCGGTGATGAGAAGGCTGTTCTCCACGGGTCCTGGCTGAACCGCCACCTCGGGGATGGCCCCACCGATCATCTCGGCCATCTGGTCGGCTTTGAGGTAGCGGATCGGCACTACCTCAGAGGTGGGCGGAGAGGGCGGGCCGGCGACATCGATCTCGGCCAGCGCCCGCTCGGCCTTGGCCAGCGAGGCCTCGGTGCCCAGTAGCAGCACGGAGCGCACCCCCTTCTGAGTGGAGACGGTGACATCGGGGGTGAGCTGGGAGAGCACCTCCTGGGCGTACTCGGGCTCGATGTTCTGGAGGACCACGACGGCCGAGCGCAGCTCGGAGACGCGCATGGCGCGCACTTCCTCCGGCGTGCCCACGACATAGGCGGCCTCCACCCAGGCGTAGTCCAGTCCGTTCAGCTTGGTGACGATGTTCATGGCCTGCTCGAGGGTGACATTGCGGAGGCGGAGGGTCGTCTTCCCCTTGACGCTCCCGCTGAGCGCGATGTTCACCCCGCTCTGGGTGGCCAGGGCCTGGAACACGTCCACCAGATCCGCGTCAACGAACTCGAGGGTGAACCTCGCCCCGGTCGCGGCTGGCCCCGGGCCGGCAGGCCCGCCCGTGTAGGCCAGTCCGCTCGTGGCCGCGGCTCTGGCCCCGGGCTTGGGTTGCCCGTTGGCGAATGCGACGCTTGTCGCCAGCAGCAAGGCCAACAGAAGGACCAAGCTGCCGCACACAACACCGTTTCTGCGAGTCATGGCGCTACTGCCTCCCTCCCATCCTTAGGATTACTTTCCCCTCCTTGCCTACCAGGACGACCTCTCTCGGGCTGATCGCTTGCACGCGGTAGCGATCCCCGACGCGGTCCCCGACGCGAGCGTAGTAACGCCGGTCGCCCTCGCGTATCACGGCGATCGTCGGCTGCCCGGCAACGACGCCGGCGAGCCTGAGCGCGGGAACAGCCGCTTGCCCTGCTCCCGGCAGCGGCGGCGCAGCCGGCGCTGCGGTCACGGTGACGCCCGGAGCAGGCGATGTCACCGTCGGGGCCGGCTCAGCTCCCGCTGGCGCAGCCGTTGGCTTGGCCCCGGGGCCCTTCTCCCCAGCCGCCCCCTGCCCGGTCGGGGCCGCGACGGTCTCGCCGCTGCCAGGCCCGGCGAACGGATTGCGTGCCTCACCCGTCGCCGTGGCCGCTTCGGCGCTGCCACCGGCTCCAGAGCCGGGCTCCTTCTCCTCGGCCTTCTCCCCTTGGGCCTTCGCGGCCACGGGCGGGGACGAGGGCCCTGCGGTGGTCGCCGGCCGCTTGGGGCGGAACGTATACACTGCCACCACCAGCGCCACCAGGGCAAGGGCCAGGAGGAGGATGTCCTTGCTACGACGTCCCATCTTTCCCCCCTTTCGTGATCACCGCGGTCAGGTCCATGGTGGCCGTCAGGGAGGGAGATCGCTGCTCCTCCCTCGACCCCGCTGCTTGCTTCGGAGCGAAGTTCACGTCGTTGACCGCGATCATCTTAGGGAACTTCCGAAGCTCCTTGAGGAAGTCGAGGATTGTCGTGTACGTCCCCTCGACCTTGAGTTCGATGGAGGAGTAGTCGTAAGGGACCTTGCTGCCTTCCTCCTCCTTAGCGCTCGCCGGGTTGGCGCCGGGCTTGACCGAGCTCACTTCGCCGGTTTCATTGTTGACGGTCACGCCGGACGATTTCTTGGCGACGCCGGTCTTGGCCTTGGGGCGGATGGCGACGATACTGTTGTTGGTGGTGACTGTGAGGCGCTCGATTTGGCGGAGGAAGGTGGGCATGTAGGCATTGTCGGGGAGAGTCGGCTCGAGCACCGAGAGCCGCGCCTGGAGGCTGGCGTACTTCGCCTCAAGCTCGGGCTGCTTGGTGATCTTGGTTTTGACCTCCTCCAGCTGGCTCTCCTTGGCTCGGAGCTCGGTGTGCAGCTGACCCAGCTGGGTGGTCTTGGCGCGATACAGGCTGGCGCCGAGCCCGATCAGGCAGAGCGCGGCAATGGCCAGCAGAGCGTAGACGACTTTGCGATCGGGACCGGCGGTCATTTCAGGTCACTCCCGATGATGTGGGTGAGGGGCACGGTGATCTCGAACTGGATGACCGGCCGCCCTCTGGTGGTCACGTTGACCTGGGTGAAGCCGAGGGCCGGGGCTTTGCTCCAGGACGGCTTGTTGAGGTTGAGCATGAACTCGCCGATGTCGGCCTGCCTGAAGGCCGCGCCGCGCAGGGAGAGCACCTGGTCTTTGTCGGCGCGCTGCGAGGTGAGCTGGGTGAGCCACACGTTTCCGCCAGGAGGGATGCAGGCCCCCAGGTCTCGCAGGATGTCGATCCAGGCCTGTTCGCTGTCGTGGACTTTCTCGAGGAGTGCCACGCGTGGCTCGAGCCTGGCGATGTTGGTGTCGAGATAGCTGATGCGGGCAATTGCCTCGGCGCGCGCGGGATCGCTGAGCTGGCCCTCGGTCTCGGCGATGCGGCCCTCAGTGAGCTTGGTGGACACGAAGAGCCGTGCGTAGAGGATGGCGACCCCCAGGAACAGCGCGGTAAGGGAGTAGAACGCGAAGCGGGTGATGGCGAGAGCGCGCTGCTTCGCTCTGCGGCGCGCCGCGATGAGGTTGATGTCGCAGACGGTCATTGCGGTTTTCCTCCCCTGGATCGGCTGCGCCTCTGGCGGCTGAGCAGGAGCTCACGGAGGGCGAGGCCGGCGGCCACCACCAGCGTCGGGGCATGGGTCTGAAGGTATTCGGGGTCGACCCCCCGCGCCTGGAGCCGGCCCGGGCCGAAGACGTTGAGGACGCCGACGTCCACGCCGAGCTGGGCCTGGAAGTAGTCGTGAATCCGCGGCAGCTTGGCCCCGCCGCCGCTGAGCAAGATCTGGTTGACGCCCAGCTCGCCGGTCCCAGCGTCTGGCGACTGCTGCTGGTAGTCGTGGTAGGCGAGGGATCGCCTTAGCTCTCGGATCAACTCGTCCAGGAGCGGCTCGATGGCGCGGCTCGCCTGCTGGGCGGCAGGGTCGAGGGTGGCTCGCTCCTCCTCGCTCAGCACGGTCTGGGTGGCTGTCTCCTTGATCCGACTCGCCTCCTCCGGGTCGACGTCGAGCGCGTTCTTGATGGCCTCGGTGAAGGCGTTGCCTGCGATCGGGATGGTGCGGCTCATCACGAACTGGGAGTCCTTGACAATGGTTATCTCGGTGTAGGCTGCACCGATGCCCACGAGCGCCGTGGTGTCGCCATCGGCGGTGGTCTTGCCGTTGGCGGCGAGCAGGCCGCGCAGGGCGGCGAACGGCTGGATCTCCACGGCCAGCGGCTCCAGCCCGGCCAGCTCCAGGGTCTCCACCTGGCTGTCTACCATATCGCGGGGAGCAGCGACCAACAGGACCTTCATCTGGCCACCGGCCGTAGTCCCTTCGGGGCGGTCGAGGATCTGGAACTCGATCACGCTATCCTCGACCGGGAAGGAGATGTAGTTCCGGGCCTCCCACTGGATGGAGCGCCGGAGCTGCCGATCGGACATGGCCGGCAGAGGCACCTCGCGCACAACCACCGTCGGGCCGGCGACACCGGCGACCACGGTTCCAGCGTCTGTCTGGAGGGCCTCGAGCAGGGAGCGGATGGACTGCGAGGCGGCCAACGGGTCGACGATGACGCCCCCCTTGACAGCGTTCGGGGGCATGGGTGCGCTGCCAGCCTTGTGGAGGTAGATCCCGTCTCGGCCCTCGAGCAACTGCACGAGCTTGATGGCGCTGCTTCCCAAGTCAAGCCCGATCGCGGAACTTCCCGATCCTAGTCTTGCGAATAGTCCCATGGCTAGCACGCTCCCCAGGTCTGCCTAGGAATCCGAACCCCTTTCGGAAGCGCCGCTCCGCGCCGGCGTCTCGGAGGCGGGGCTCAGGTAAGAGCTACGCCCGAAGTCGATAGCACCCAGCGCCGGGGGCAGCTTCCCGCCCGCGCTGATGACCTCTCCCGCCTGGTTCGCGGGATCCCACTCCTCCACCACACCCTCCCCCAGCAGCTCGGTGATGCCGCGCAGGCCGTCGGCGGGGGGCAGGCCGCATTCGCGGATGACGGTGGCAACGTTGCGGCGGGCGTCTACCAGCCGGAGCACGGTCTGGGCCTCGGAGCTAAGGGAGTCGTATTGCTCGTTGACGGCGAAGGCGCGCTGGCGAAGGACCACGTGCATGTTCGGCATCTCGGCCTCGACGCGCTCCCACTCGTCGAAGCGCTTCATCCCCTCCAGGATGAGGGCCTCGGTGCCCTCGCTGATCTCCCTCGCCACCGGCTCGTCGCTTCGCTCGAAGGAGAAGTCACCGTTCTTCCAGCCGATGATTCGGTAGACCACCTCTGGGCCGTGGTCGCGGCGGGAGAGGGCCCGCACCACGTCGCCGTTGACGATGAAGACCTCAGCGCGCTCCGTGCCGCGCCAGATGCTCAGACGGCCGCTCTTGTGGCTCACGTTGAGCAGCTGGAGCAGCTCTGCGAAACTGATGTCCTCGAATGTTCCGGTCAGCGCCATGTCTGGCCTCGGCGCCCTCAGGCGACCCCTGCCTTCTGCTTGCGCGTCAGGTTCGCCAGCACGCGGATGCAGATCGCGTTCAGCGTCCCGAAGACTCCTTGCCCAGTGAGAGCGATTGCCTCCAGGCTTGGCACCTGCCGCGGGTTGATCAGATACTGCAGGTATTCCACAGGAGCGGTGTTGGGTAGATCGCGCTTGTTGTACTGCACCACATAGGGAGTGGTCTCCAGGCTGTAGCCATAGGAGGCCAGGTTGTCCGTGAGGTTGCGGAAGCTCTCCAGGTTCTCCCTCATCTTCCCCCACTGCGAATCGCAGACGAAGATGACGCCGTCAACGCCCCGCAGGACGAGCTTGCGGGTGGAGTTGTACATCACCTGACCCGGCACGGTGTAGAGCTGGAACTTGGTGCGGAACCCGTGCACCTGGGCGGCCTCGAGGGGAAGGAAGTCGAAGAACAGGGTTCGCTCGCCAGGGGTAGCCAGCGAGACCATGTTCCCTCTCTTGTCGGAGGCCGTGTGTTGATGGATGTATTGCAGGTTGGTGGTCTTGCCGCACATACCTGGCCCGTAGTAGACGATCTTGCAGCAGATCTCTTTCAGGGCGTAGTTGATCGAGGCCATCGCAGGGCGGTCCTTTCTTCCGCGCCATTCCCTGGCTTAGACCGTGGCGAACAACACCGAATCCGCGTCACCGACTTCGGCCCACGCGGGAGGAGAAGGTGGAGGAAGCTGAAGGGCCTCTGTGGGAAGCCTCGGCACCACCAGCTCGAGCGGGAGGTTCACCACCGGCACATCGCCTTCGGGGCCGGGCTCCGCGGGAGCTCGCAGCACCCCCGGAGGGAGCCACTGGCAAAGGTCGGCCACTGTGAACACCACGCGGGCCTCGCTCAACTGGGGAACGACGGCCTGCAGGGGTATCGAGACGGGTTCAGACGGATCGTGCTTCCCGACGCTATCTGCCCACAGATCCTGGGGCGCCTGAGCCAGCACCGCGTCGAGCGGAAGCTCGAGGCTCCCGTCCAAGTCCACCTGGGGCACCGGGCGGGCGCCTGGGCGCGCTCTCGCCGGAGGCTTGCGCCTGGCGTCCCAGACGGGAATGGTCTCGTCTCCCCCCACCAAGACCATGGCCGGGTCTTCCGCGCCGCCATTCGCCTCCGTGACTGCGGCACTCTCCGCGAAGCGCCGGCGATCCGACCTGCGCAGCGTGCGCACCGGGAGCATCACGCGCAGGGGGTAGAAGACCATGAGCGAGAAAAAGGAGGCGCAGATGCGGGGCCCGAGGGTGGAAGCGCGGGCGATGGCTGACTCGATGTCCCCCCTGTCCTGGACCAGGAGCAGACCGGTGCCGGCGCAGGTTGCCACCAGCACCCGGACGAGTACCATGGTGGCGATCCCCAGCACCCAGCCGCTGAGGGTGACGCGAGGGCGCCACGCGTAGACGGCCGTCCCGAAGATGGCCAGCTCCACGGCCCACGCGGTGGGACCCGCGATCTCCAGTTCCGGTGCGCCCTTGATCTGGGCGATCTGCAAGCAGAGCACCACAGCGGCCACGAAGGATATGGCCATTGAGAACGCGCTGATTGCGGTGAAGTCTCTGCGCATGGTCTTCCAGGCCGACGCGGCATCGAACGCCGCCACTCATGGCCCGGTCAGGTGTCCCCTTATCACCACTGGCGCTCAGACGCCGGCCGCCACAAGTCGCGCCTGCTCGGCCGCGAAAGCTAGAGACTTATTCCACATTTGCCTGGGATGCTACCATCGGCCCCAGAGGGCTCGGGAGGCCTTCGGGAGGGGTCGCGCGAAGCGCGCGTGGAGCGCTCTGGAAGAGGGGTGGAAGGACGCGGCGAAGGGCTACGGTCGGTAGTGCTCTTCGGCCCGCAGCTGGCCGTTCACGAGCACCCGCACGGTGGTGGGCGCGCGCACCACGACTGCCTGAGGGGGGATGGCGTCTCCCGCGCGATGGTGCTGCTCGTAGATGACGCGCCGCCCTTGCTCGTCGCTCACCTCGACCGTCACAGTCACCTCGCCGCTGCCCACGTCGGCCGGCACCGCGAACTCCAGCTTCTCCTCGCGCCCGGACCCCGGCTGAGCCGGGAGGGGAGGCCCAGGGGGAAGTACGGGTCGGGGCCCCAGGCTCACGACCATGTCAACGGCGGTGTTGCGGATCACGCGCGTGCCCGGCGCGGGAAGTGTACTCGCAACATAGGTGGCAGGGATCTTCTCGTCGTACGCCTCCCTCTCCACTCCGGCCTTCAGCCCGGCCGCCTCCAGGTTGCGCCGCGCCTGGAGGACCGACATCTGGGTGACGTTGGGGACGGTCATGGTCTTCGGGCCCTCGCTGAGCACAACCTTGACCACCGCGCCGGGCATGACCTGCTCGTCCGCGGGAGGGTTCTGGGTGAGGACTGCGCCGGCCGCCACGTCTTCGCTCTCCCGGCTGCCCACTACACGGCAGTCGAGGCCAGCGCGCTCGACGAAGGCCCGGGCCGCTGCCCCGCTCATGCCCACGACGTCGGGCACCCTCACCATGGTGCCCTTCATCCGGGCCGAGGCCCAGAGAGTCACCGCGGCCACCAGACCGGCAAGCACCAGAATCCCGAAGCCGAGGGAGAGGGCGCGCCGCCACAGACGCCAGTTCGCCCTCCCCAGGCCGAGGGTCCGCCGCCACCGAGCCGGTCCCCACCTGGGCGGCCAGATGCCGCGCTCGGTGCGCGGACACGCGGCGATGTAGCTGAGCAACTCTCGCGCGGAAGCGAAGCGCCGTGACAGGTCTTTCTCCAGGCAGAGGGAGACCAGAGAGTCGACCTCGTGGGGGAGTCCGGGGCGGGACTCGCTGGCCTGCGGCGGCTGATCGTAGATGTGCTTGTGCACGATCGCCAGGCGTTCTCCGCCATCGAAGGGAGGCCGGCCGGTCAGCATCTCGAAGAGGGTGACCCCGAGCGAGTAGATGTCGCTCTGCGGCCCGACGACATCACCTCTCGCCTGCTCTGGTGACACGTAGTTCATCGATCCCAGGATAGTGCCGGTCTCTGTGTTGCCGGTTGAGGACATGGCGCGGGCGATGCCGAAGTCGGTAACCTTCACCCGGCCCTCGGGCCCCAAGAGGATGTTGTGGGGCTTGATGTCCCGGTGGACGACCCCGGCCGAGTGGGCCGCGTCCAGGGCCTCCGCGGTCTCGGCCGCGATGCGCAGGGCTTCCTCCAGGGGCAGCGCCCCCTCTCTCTGAAGACGGGCGCTCAGGCTCTCGCCGGCCACGTGCTCCATTACTATGTAGTGGTAGGGGCCGTCGCTTCCGGTGTCGTAGACGCTGGCGATGTGCTCGTGGGTGATGCCGGCGGCCGCCCGGGCCTCGCGGCGGAAGCGGGAGAGGAACTCGGCGTCAGCGGCCAGCTCCGGCCGCATCACCTTCACGGCCACCAGGCGGCCGAGGAGACGGTCGCGGCCGCGATAGGTGACGGCCATCCCCCCTTCGCCGATCTTGCTGAGGATCTCGTAGCGCTCGTTGAGGACTTGCCCGATCATCGCGCCGGCAACTCCGTGCTACCTGCGGAACCCGCCCCAGAGCACCACCGCCATCGCCAGCGCCAGCAGGGAGATCGTCGAGACCACCAAAACCCGGGAAAGGGCCTCGGTGACCGGCGGCCGCGGCAGCAGGCTGGCAGCGGTGAAGGCCAGAACCGCAAGCCCAAGAAGGAAGAGCGCGAGACCTATCCCACGGCCCCGCCGGCGCGCCTGCAGGTAAGCGGTGCCCAGCACCCATACCAGCAGGACCGCGCCCAGGGCCAGCCGCCACCAGCGCACGCTGCGCGCACCTCCTTGGGGCAAGACGAGTCTCAGAGGCCAGGATACGGCGACTCCGCCGACAGCTCCTGCTGGGCTCCGGCCCAGTAGGCCTCCTGCTCCTGCCGCGACAGATGGCGCCTATCTCCCGACGCGTAGACGTGGATGGCGCCCTGGGGCTGGACCGGGCAGACGTTCTCGCACTGGCCACACCCCACGCAGATTCGCTCGTCGACCACCGGCCGGCCCAGGCCCTCAAGCTCCTTCTGGGAGATCGCATCGTAGGGGCAGGACTCGTCGCAGACCAGACACTGCCTGTCCTGTGCCCAGGCGATGCACATGCTGCGGTCCACCACCGCGGTTCCCAGATAGAGATGGGACTTCTCTTCCACTGAGAAGGGCTCAATGGCGCGGGCGGGGCAGGTCTGCCCGCAGAGATCGCAGATCTGGGCGCAGGGGCCGATGCGGGGGACCAGGACGGGTGTTCCCAAGGCGTCCAATCCTCCCTCTCCAAGGGCGGGCTGGAGCGTGTTGGTTGGGCACACCTTCATGCACTCGCCGCAGCGAACGCACGCGGTGACGAACTGGTCCTCGGGCAGAGACCCGGGGGGTCGGATGAGCTTCGCGCCCGAGACCTTGAGCACGCCGCGCCCCCCGCGCTTGACGCCCCAATCCACCTTCGGCAGAAGGGCCGCGGCGATACCGAACCCAACGGCCTCCAGCACCCGGCGCCGGTCCAGCTGCACTTCATCGGAGCGCCCTGCGTTCTCCTCCCCGGTGGTGAGGGAGATGGCGCTCTCAGGGCAGACGGCGATGCAGCTGTAGCACGAGATGCACTCAGGCCCCCGGTACTGGTGCGGGTCCTCGGTGATGGCTCCGACTTTGCACTCGTCCATGCACCGCAGGCAGCGCGTGCACTTGTCGGAGACGGCGAGCCCGATAGGCGAGACCTTGCCCAGGAAGCCGAGGAGCGCGCCCAGCGGACAGAGGTTGCGGCACCAGAACCGGCGGGCGAGGTGACCGAGCGCGACGATCCCCGCGAAGACCGCGAACGCGAGCAGGCTCAGGCGGAAGTAGACCGGGCGCTTGACCTGAGAGAAACCGAACTGCAGCGGGTTGAGCACCCGGCTCAGCCACATGTGCTGGGCCGCGAAGTCCGAGTAGGAGAAGACGGTCAGGGAGTCGCTCGTCAGCTCCACCACTCGCTGGACGATGGGGAGAACGACGAGGGTGAAGGTCCGGGTGACGATCGCTATGGGGTCGAGCAGGTAGACCGCAGAGAGCCCCACCGTCTGGCTGAGTGCGAGCTCCTGCGCGGAGCGGTGGCCAACCGGAAGCAGCATCGCCGCCAGGAGCGCGATCAGCACGTAGAACTTGACTCGTCGCCACGCGGGAGCATGAGAAGGGCGCCGCCCGCGCACCCGGAGGAGGCGCTCGCAGATGTCGATCGCTGTCCCCATGGGGCAGACCCACCCACAGAACACACGGCCCAGGACCAGGCTGAGCGCGACGACTGGCAGGGCGTACCAGAGCAGGGGGAAGATCAGCTTCCTCAGCGAGACCATGGCCGAGAGCGCGAGCAGTGGGTCCGCGCGGAGGAACAGGTCCGGGGGCACCGGACCTCTGGCCTTGGCCAGGTGAGCTGCGAAGCCGAACAGGAGCAGGAAGGCGGCGAAGAAGAGCAGCTGGGAGGCCCGCCGCAGAGCGCGCAGCCTGCTAGACATTCCTTACCCGGATGCGGTCGAGGCTGATCTCCCCAACACCCGAGGCTGCAGCCAGACGGAGGTGGCCGATGTCCTGGGGCTTGCGGCCCATGATCTTGGCCCCGTAGGCGTCCACGGCCAGCGGGTCCACGCCCGCCACCACCACGCCTGGGCTGGCGACGCGGCCGGGGCCCTTGGGCCCGTTGCTCAGCAGGATGCGATAGGCGTCGAGGACGACCAGGTCAGGCTTGTAGTGAGCGGCGAAGTCGGCGATGCACTGATCGAGGCTGGCGCTGGCGTGCCATGCCCCGCGGTCCCACACCACTCCCATCAGGTTCTTGCAGCCCAGGGTGAGGCCGGTGGTGCTGTGCACTTTGGCGATGGGGACGTTGATGAAGACATCGGCGCGCGCCAGGTCGCGGAGCACGTCCGCGGACTTCAGCACCTTGGCTCGCGGCAGTCTGGCGCGCTGGTACATCGCCATCGAGCTGGCGGCCAGCACCCTGGCTCCGGCGGCCTGGGCCGCAGCACCGATCCCGCTGATCCTGAGGACATCCGCGTCGGGACCGTCTATGAAGTGGTCGATGACCTTCACCTCGCGTGCGCCCGCGGCCTTGCAGAGGCGGACCACCTCGGCGACCACTTCGGGGTTCGTGTCGGCCGCGTACTCGGGCTTGCGCGCCCAGGCTATGTTGGG
>Ga0315277_10007586_pt1 | contig 14073 bp, 9 predicted proteins | sample YL17G05_15_MG_FD_203695 | JGI IMG/M metagenome (GOLD analysis project Ga0315277, IMG submission 203695) | Sediment microbial communities from Yellowstone Lake, YNP, Wyoming, USA - YL17G05_15 | ecosystem: Environmental > Aquatic > Freshwater > Lake > Sediment | place: USA: Wyoming | collected... | reverse complement strand
GGTGTTCGGGTGACGCGAATCGGGGTCGGCATTCCCATCGGAAGTTCGGTCGAATTCGCCGACGAGGTCACGGTGCAGAAATCCCTCGAAGGCCGCCGCGAAATGGAACCATAGCCAACCTGCTCGCCGTCGCGCCGTGAGGCGCGTGACGGACACGGGCGAACGCCGCTACTGCAAACCTCTTCATTGAGAATGCCCGTGCCACGCCAGCAGCCACAAGCGTCTAATGGTTTTTGACATCGAAGACCAAGTAATACAATGTTTTACCAGGAGCGCGTCATCGGAAATGGAGGGTGTGCTGCTATTGCTTGTTTGATTAGCCCGGCTTCAGCGGGCTCTTCGTTGCCCCTGGCTTTAGCCAGTGGGTTAGGGGCATCTCTCCACCGTGAGAGCCGGCTTCAAGCCGGACTTCTCGACCGGGCTTGAGCCATACAATCGCCGTGCTGGAGCGGCTAAAGCCTGTTCGAGAAGCCACGCTGAAGCGCGCTGAGAGTAGGCAAGAAGGCTTCTTTGACCGCCCGGCTCATGGTTTTCAACCATTTATTCTTACAAACTGCCATTCTTCAATCCCGTAGGGATCGTTGAAAATAGCCCAGGAATTGATTCCTGGGAACGAGATCGTCACCCTTGCAGAGAGTCCCATAGGGACGATTGAACGCCGCCATTCTCAGTCGTCCCGACGGGACTTGCCGGTTTTCCGACTCGTCTTCCCAGCGATAAATCACTGGGCTACTATCAGGCATCCCTACGGGATTGGACACCGTGGATTCGTCCAGTCAAATAGTTGATGGCCATAAGCCGGGGGCAACGAAGAGCCCGCTGAAGCCGGGCTAACAAAAACCATTAAACGCCTGTGGCCGGCAGCCTATCATCACTCGCGTCGCGTTTGAGCGGCCGGCGGGACAACTTGGGCCGGCAACTGGTCGGGTTCGAGAACGAAATACAGGCGTGTTGTTGGAATGGGCCTTGCCGGCTGTTGTACGGCAAGGGCACTGGCGGTTGTCGGCGTCAGACGCAGGGCCGCCGCAACCGTCGTACCATTATCGAACGCCAGTTGTTGCGCTCCCATGTTCGCCATGCGGCCGGTTGTTTGGTGGGCCCAAGACTGCACGTTCCTCGCGCGGCGCTGATTGGCATACAGATCGGCTTGCTTGGCCGGCGGCGTCTGAACGTAGAAGTTGCTGATGGCCGGCAGCCGATTGTTCGCCAATTCATCTTCTTTCATCCGCTGAACGGAGAATAGGTTCTGCCCGATGTTCTGGCCGCCCTCGAATCGGCCGTATGTCTGGAGGGACGTGCGCCGTCGCTGTTGTTGATTCAATGCGCGATCTTGCGGCATGGATTGGAAGCCGGCCAGGCCCGGAGCGCTGGTCTGGCGAGTTATGCTTTCCTCTCCCACTTGTTCCGACAGCAGTCCTTGCCTCACCGGGGTGTTCTCAACATTCGAGATTGCCATCATTCGTTTTTGATTCACCGTGTTGAGCAACACGTCGCGATTTGATGCGGGAAGGCTGCACTCAACCATGACCGCCGGGCGTTCTCCCGGTATCACGACGATCTCTTGCGAGTCGGTGATTGTTGCGTCGAAGTTGCTCACCAACTCGCTGAACGAAGCGACGGAATTCCGCACAAACAGCGTCCACGTTGTCTCTCGGTCGGGTTGCTGGGCGACCGGAGCGAGTGTGGGCGCCGGCAGATCGCGGATTTCGTCTATCGTATTGCGTGCATGAATCCGTTCTTGGATTGGCGCTGACGACTCGATCTCGACCCAGCTGAGGTTGCTCCGGCGCAGGAAGAAGTCCCCGGCGACATTGTCATTCGCGGTTACTGGCCCGCCGATCGCCTTTTGGCCGACCAAATATTCAGTTTTTTGCTGGGCAATCTCGGTCGTCTGGCGCACTTGACCAAACTGATTCATAAAGAGAAAGTCAGAAGATTCTTGTCCTTGCTTCGCCGGCTGGCCCTCAGATTTGGCCTTCCCTAAATCAGCCGGAGGTAGAATTCCCTCACCGTCAATGCCTTTGCCGGCGATCGCGTAACGTTCCGGCGCTTTCGCAGCAGTCGGGGAAATCGCCGGTGCGCGTGAGGCACGTGGCTCCTCCTTTTTCGCCGCGCCCAATACTTCCTCGGTCGGCGCGCGGCCAGATCCTCCGGCGACTCCTTGGCCGGCTGCCGTACCCCCGGTCCCACTCGCTTTCGCTGCGGGTTTTTCGGGACCTCCCGGCGCGGAATACTCCATATACCTCGCCGTTTTCTCTTCTGGCCGAGACTCGGTTTCAGCCGTCCTCCCTTTCGCGATGCCACGTTTCTCGACACCGGACGCCGCTGTTTCCATTGGTGCGCTCTTGGCGTCAGCGGCCGCCTTAGTCTCTCCGGCCGGTTGCTCGATGAACGCGAAACCGGCGCCGGATTTGGGCGCCGCGGCGGCCTTCGGAGCCAGGTCGCGTGAATCGGTCTCGCCAAGCGGTGCAGCGGTTGCTAGGGGGAGTGGGGCGGGCGCAGCTGGTGCACCCGCTTCGGCAGTTGCCAGGCCGGATTTGTCTCTTGGTTTTGCAACAGGTGCCGCGGGGGATGCGCCGGGAACTCCCGGCGACGGCGGAGTCGCGGTTGCGCGTGCCAATGTAGGCGCCGCAGTGGGCGTTGCCTTGGGTTGAGCGACGCCGGATTTCCCCACCGGCCCGCCCCTCCGGACATCGCCGCCCGATACCATTCCGTCGGCCAATTGAGCGGGTGCGTCCACGGCCTTGCCGAGCGCGTCCAGTTTCCCGGAGACTTCCCCATGCCCTAAGCCACCCACATCTTTTCTGCCCTCCTTACGCAAGTCAATCTCGCCGCTTTTCTCGACCGCGGGAATGGTTCCAGCAGATGGAGTTTCAACAAGGCCCTTCTCCTCACCCTTGCCGGCCACCCGCCTACCGTTCGTTCTTGCCAAAGGCATGGCTTTGCCGACTTCGTTTCCGTTCGCATCCACGGCCATTTTTACCGGTTCATGCAACTTTTCGGTTTCCCGCACCTCGTATCCCTTTGCCTCGGTTCCTGCAACCTCGGCCTCCTCTTTGGCGGGTGCCCCGGTCTTCCCAGGGGCCAACTCGGCCGGTTCAATCCGAAGGCGCGGACGAAGATCATGATAGACTTTGATCCCGATGGCCATCAGAGCGAACACGGCTGCCACTTCGAGGATTCGATAAACTCGGCGACGGAACGGAAGCGCGATGACTCTGACTTTGGGCGCTTCAACCGGCGGCGCTTCGCTTTCCATCTGCCCGCGCAAGGACGCCAGGACGTTGTCGCGGACATGGGATGGACAGCGCCGTCGAGGCATCTGGGCCAGGAGCGCTTCGAGCCGCCGTTCCTCGGCCGTCGGCTCTTTGCCGTCGTTGCCTCTTAGAATGTTTCTCTCGTCAGGCATGGTCGTTCTCTCAGAGTTCTTGTAGGTAGTCTTGCATTCGATCTTTCAACGCTCGCCGCGCGCGAAAAATGCGCGACTTCACGGTGCCGAGCGGTTCGTTGGTAATCTCGGCAATCTCTTCGTAGCTCAGACCTTCGATAAACCGCAGCACAATCACCTCGCGAAATTCCGGTTCGATCTCCTGCAACTTGCGCTCGATCACGCGGGCGATCTCGGTTCCCGCGGCCACACGCCTGGGACTGGGCGCCGGGTCGGCCAGCGATTCGGCCAGCGGTGGATCGTCCGAATCGTCGCTCTCTTCGAGCGAGTCCGTCACCTCGTAGCCCTGGCGTTTCCGGCGGCTCCAAAGGTTCTTGACCGTGTTGACCGTAATCCGATGGAGCCAGGTCGAGAGCTTCGCGTCGCCCCGGTAGTTCTTGAGGTGACGGAAACAGGCCAGAAAGACATCCTGGGCGACATCCGCCGCGTCGTCCTCGTTGCCGAGAAGGCGACAGGCGACCGAGAAGACCTGATCCTGATAGCGCTGGATCAGGATGTCGAACGCGCCCAGGTCCCCATCGCGCGCTCGCTCAACTATTGTCTGTTCGTCGCCACTTTCGGTTCGTACTGTGGCGATCTGCTTCACCTGAATCATAAGACAACGCTAAGCGAAATAAGTTCATGGATGCAACAGGATTTTGCTATGCGTTCGGTTGACGGGATAACCAGAGGAACTTGCGACAAGCCGATCTCGAAGCGATGGTTCGTTGTTCAACCTTCAGGTTGCGAAAAGAAAGCCGCGCGAAAGCGTGAACAACGAACTCTTGGACAGGCCAACAGCCCATCCTGCACGCTCCCCGCAACTCGCTCGGAAAATCACACCGGCACGGGTCCCCCCATTTGGGCATCGCTGTCACGTTGCTTGAGAATACAGGGTGGTCTGTCACGCGGAGAACGACGAGTTCGGCGTTATCTCAGCGTTTCTAACCGCTCGGGGACTTCCCGTGAAATCCGCGCACCGTGAGCCGCTATATTACCATCCGGGATCTGGCCGAACGTTGACCTTCAAACCCTTCGGTCCGACTATGTAGATTGGGCTTTCACCCAATGGCACCGGAAGGCTTTTCGTCCGGACGAGATCAACGGGGACGAATCGCCGGGTTCCAAATATGTCGTAAAAAGTCAGGCCTTTGTCGTTGTTGATTCGCACGTATGCAAACGGCTTCGGACTCCAAGCGACAATTATATCCTCATTCTTATCATCGTCGGCAAACGCCACCGCGTACACATCGGGTCCGAGAACCTCGTTCCGTGTCCATTTCTTCCCTTCCAACATGCGGGTCATGAAGGCATAGGCATAATAGGCATATTTTGGCGAGAGATCGGCGCGCATGATTCCCACCATGTCGGCTTGATCGAATTGTCGCGTGCCGCCATCCTTGAGTGTCCACCAAAAGACCTTTTCAATCTTGCGCGAAGCGAGGGCGAGAGTATAGAGTCGCACGGCGAGGTCGGCCTGACGCAGTTCCGATGTGCCGTAAGGATGGATGTGTGTATTCCAACACATCTCGGTGATCCACAGCGGTTTCGGCTTGCCGAATTTCTCCATGACTTTGATGAGTTCTTCTGTTTGCTCAAGCAAGCTCATATGAACGAGTGGATAATCGGGCTTCAAGTCCCGCCGATGCCAACTCTTTACATATTGATCCAATTCCCACCAATCGAAGCGATCTTCCGGCGCCGATGGCGGCCGATAGGGATGGAAACAAGCGATGTCGAAGCACTCGTAAGGAACCAGTTTCAGGATTTTCTCGGCCCAGAGAACATCGCAAAAAGCCATATTCAAGCCGAGCACTTTGGCCTTGGGATTGGCATCGTGGATTGCTTTACCGGAAGCTGCAAGCAAGCGCGCATATTGTTCCGGCGTGCCTTTCCAGAATCCGCCATTCGGCTCATTCCAGATTTGCCAATGGTCCACTGTTCCCGCGAAGTGTTTCGTTGCCGCTCGGGCAAAGTTGCAGTAGGCTTCAACACCTTCCGAAGTTCTGGGGTCATAAAACGACGGACCGTAAGCAAAGTTTCCGAAAAGGAGAATTCCATGGTTTCGACATTGTTTCACAAGGCGATCGTAGGGCGCAAAATCATACTCACCTTTCTTCCGTTCGATTCGGCTCCAGGTGAAATCCTGTCTGCCCCATTTGATCCCCGCGTCTTGCATGGCCCGGAGTCGTGCGTCGAGATCCGGCGTGTCGGGCCGAAATGCGGTGTTCACACCAAACGGCGAATCGGGCAAAAGTGCATCGGCGAAAGGATGTGTAGGCAACGTCACCCGAAAGTTGCTTTCGGCGGTCTGCGGTCCCTCCGCGGAAACGGACGACGCAATCCCCACCAAGTATAGCGACGTCAATATGAACGTTCTCGTGATCTTTCGATTCATACTGATGTTCCTCCGAGAAAGAGGCTCTGTTCAGCGAGATTCTGTCGGCTTCCAGCCTTGCTCATTCGCTTCCAGGCCGATATTGCCGCCGAATGTGTCATAGACCCGATTCATCTCCTCGACTGAATCGAAGAAGCCAACAACAAAGGCGGCGCTGAATGACTCGCCGGGCCGGACCGGTCGGCCACCGAATTCCTCGATCATGCAAACGTAGCCGCGTTGATGGCACCACGCCTCATAGACGACCGAGGGATCGAGCGTCATCCCCGCAAGCCACGGCCCTTCGCGGCCCGTCTTGGGATCGCGCAAATGATAGGCGCGGATGAAACGCCTCGGCATCTTACCGGCGTCGCGGCGGTAATCGTACTTCTCATCGGGCGCAAAATCGGCGAAGAAGGCACTCGATGGAATCGTGCCAATATAGCTTAAATACACCTCGCTGAAGGTGTCGCCGCGGTTGTGCTTGATGTGGCCGGGCATGTCAATTCGCAGAAACATCGCATCGCTCACGTTCACAGTGGTAATCTTGTCGCTTGAAATGAAATATCGCTTGCCGGCGGGAAAGACAATTGTTTGCTGCCATTGCGAACCGGCCTTCTTGCCCGGCGCCGCTAGGTAATATTTGAAACCCATCTTAATCGCCACGAAGTCTTTGCCTTTGGTGACTTGCGGCGAAAGCGCCTTGGCCTTGGTGCAAATCTGCGGTCCTTCGATGCTTCTCTTGGCTCGCTTGCCGTGATAGAGATTGTTGAAGAGATACGGCAGATCGCCCGGCAACTGGTCGCGGTAAGCCTCGTCGCTGCCCGGCTCCATAATCCAATCCACGATGTCGAGACCGAAGCCGGCATCGCGAAAACCGGTCTTTTTGTCAAGGAACGAGCCACCCGCAACGCCACTGACGTAGCCCTCTTTGCGTATGCTCGCTTGCACCGCCGATGTGACGATTAGGATCTGTTCATTGTTCTCTGTCACTGTGATCTCGCCGGCGCCAGCAGCCACAATTTGGATGATCGCAAGCCAGCCTATACTTAGCAAGCAGCCGGCTGTTGGGTTCCCCATTTTCACGTCTCTACCTCCTGTGAAGGTGTCTAGGATCTGGGCAACACCCCTCCGAAGTCTATCGCGCGCGACCATCTAATGCCTGTTTCTCGCACACGAAGATTACCTTCTATCCTTTTCGGCGAATCGCCATCCACGACGCTTGTCTATCTCGCGGCGACTGCGGTTGATGTAATCGCGCAATTCCTCCAAACCATACTGTCGGGCCAATTGGCGCGCGCTGACACCGGGCCGTTTGGCCTTGAGCACAAACCACGCCTCCCGCTTCATCTCCTTTTCGAGAAGGATGTCTTCTTTATGTTCCTTGAGCAACCGATCGCGTTTGGAAACGTTGAAGTCCTCATGATAGATGCCGCGATCCAAGTCGAGCGTGACGCGGCTGACATTCACTCCATCCCTTTTTTCGTATAGCATTTGCTCGCCGGTAATATCATAGACAATACAATCGCCTTTCCATGTCGAGGTCACAATATAGAAATGGCACATAAGCGCGTGCGCCTGCAATGTGGTTCCGGCGGAATAGGCGCTCGACCAAATCACAATCTCCGCGCCCTGGTCCGCCAGCCGCTTCCACACCTCCGGAAAGTTGGCATCGAAACAGATCGCCATTCCGACGCGGCCGAATTCGGCCTGGTAAACGGGTGCATCCAAGCCGACATCCACCGGAGGCTTCACATCATACTCCGACCAGAAAGGATATACTTTGTCATACACGGACACGACATTCCCGTCGCGATCGAGAAGGACCGACGAGTTGAGCCGCTTTGTGCCATCCTGCCGATCAATTGGGCATACAATATAGGTATGGTGCTTCCTGGCCAGCGCGGCCATTGCCTGAATCGTCGGACCGTCGAGTGTCTCCGGCTGCTTCTGTCCGCGCCACGTTTCCGGGAGAGCGATAATATCCGCACCTTTGGCGCCTTCCGTGTCCACGATGGCAGTGATCTCTTCGAGTTTACGGTTGCTGAAGCTAATACTTGTCACGCGAAGCGGCCGGCCGATTTGTTCTGCTGATGCCGTAGTGACGATTATATCCTTTCCGATGGCGTTGGGTGTGTTTTGTGCATTCACGTTCAAACCAACGAATGTCGCCAAAAAGAGCAACGCCATGACATGAAAATGCTTAGGGTCGCGATTCATAATACACCTCCTCATTTATACTTATTAAACAGGTCCTCCGACGGCCAGTGCGAGACGGCATTTGCCGCACGGTGTAATGCTTCATCAATCGCTTCGTTCGGCAACTGTGGATCTTCGGACCGTCGGTTAAACAGAACCGCCCAACTCAATCCATCCCAACGTCGCACCAGTAATGCATAAGACCCCGGAAGGCTGCCGGTGTGCCAATAGTTTGCTTTTCCCTCCTTGCCAACCGGCCTCACCAGCCATCCACAGGCATAGTAATGATCGGTGGGAGAGCCGTTGCGATTTCGCCACACAGGCGCCGGCGGACGCATATACATGATTGTGAAGATCTCGGGCTTCAGCAATGGGCTATGTTGTGGATTATCGAGCGACGCCGCAAAGCGCGCGAGATCCACAACGGACGCCAGCCAACCACCATGCGCATCCATGGCTTCCAGACAGAAACTCCCATAAGGCTCTGGAACCTTGTTGGCTTCTTTAGGGAAAACACTGGGCCTCATTCTGCCATTCGCCGTGTAGTAGCACACCTCTCCCTCGGCCCTCTTGTTTTTCAGAGAGGCGCCGATGCGCATGCGTGTGATGCCAATGGGAGACAGAACGTGTTGCTTCACATAGTCCTCGTAAGATTGGGATGTTAATTTCTCGATCACCCGTCCCAGGACACAGTACCCACAGTTTGAGTAAGTATAGCTTGTCCCCGGATCGAAATCCAATGGCTGTGTGAGCATATAGTGTATAATGTCCTTCGGTCCAGGTGGACAAGATACATGGAGGCTTTCCGCAATCTTCTTGGAACGGAACATCGGATCAAAGGTCTTCTTGCTATTCCACCCGCCGGTGTGATTCAGAAGATGTTGGATAGTAATATTCCTCAGCCTCGGATCGCGCTTTGTCTCCGTTGTTGCACTTGTGAGGATTTGCAGGAGGTCGAACGCACGACTGTCGAGACTTAATCGTCCCTCTTCAATCAGTTTTAGTATGGCGACGGCTGTGATGGGTTTTGAGAGACTCGCAATACGAAAGCAAGAATCGGGAGAAACCGGTGCCTGATTCTCGCGGTCCGCCGATCCGTAACCGCGGGCATATACCAAACGGCGATCTTTCACAACCGCCAACGCTCCGCCGGCGATTGTGCGCGCTTGCATGAAGCGTTCCATCTCGCGGTCGAAGGACGCCATAGTATTCGTTGTGTCATCACCAGGCGAAATACTCTGGGCCCGACTTGTGGCGAATAGAGATAGAAAGAGTATTACCTGAAAAACAACCGCAACAAGCAGCCTTCTGGACAAAAGTGAAGACATGGTAATATTTCGCCGCCTAGTTCGCCTTGAGTCGCAGGATGGTCAGCGAATGAGGTGGAAAGACATATTTGAATCTTTCCCCCAGTTCTTTCACCGCCTTTGTGACAGGCACCACCTTGGTGGGTTCAGCAAAGGAGTTTTCATCCTCCGGGCTGTTGGAAGTGAGAAGAATTGCTGTGCCTTTCGACGCGATTGTTCCTGCGCCTTCCAACGCGACATCGGTTTCTTGAGTTGCATCCGAAACATTCACCACCTTGAGGATGATTTCGCCGGTGGCATTGGCCCGCGAAGCGACGGCGGTCATAGTAGGCAAGCCGACATCCTCGACATCGTGAATCAGATTGCCGTCGAGATAGCAGCGAATGCGGGAACCGCGCAGCTCGACTTTGACGTCATACCAACGACCCACTTCGACTTTGCCGGGAGCTACCCGGCCTACGATTGACTTCCCACCCCCAGCGCATTTTTCAATGGCATGTTGGGCGTTCCCCCAACCGCCGATGTTCCACCAATACCAGTTGTTGTCGTTCCGCACCCAGAACATGATGAGAAAGCCTTCTGCGCCGCTGATCTTGCGGGCCTTGAGGGTGTATGAGTATTCGGTCCACTTGGGATCGCCCGCGACCGATCGCAAATCCTGCGCGGTTCCCATTTGCCGGTAGGCACCGTCGTGGACGTCCCAGTTTCCGCGCACGACGCGCCAGCCGGACGCGGCCTCGGTGAAGTCGGACGAGAAAAGCGCCTGATCACCGCGCATCACTTTAACGTCCTTGAACTCTGCTTGTGTCAGCCAGGTTCCCAGGCCAATTCTTCCTCCGGGAACAGCCTTCGTAACACCGCATGTTATGGCTGCAGGCAAGACGACATCGCCTCGGTTTTGACTGAACATCTTCTGTGCGTGGTAGGAAGGTGTCCCATAACACGCCGCGCTGTTGAAGCATACCGCATCCGGATTCCATTTGCGGTTGTTCGCATTAACAAACAGTGGAGCGTAGGAGCACATGACAACAATATCGGAGTTGCGCTCCATGCCCGTCATGAAAGCGGCCTCGCCCAACGCGGCCCGCAGATTGCCCTTGCCGCAGTTTTGCGTGCAGGCAAATTCGCCAACGTAAATCTTCGGTCCTTTGCGATCGTAGCGGTCATAGCGCGTTGCATTGGCTGCAAACCAATCCGGACTGTTGTAATAATGTTCGTCCAATATATCCATTGGCTTGCTTTTGACGGGAACATTGGAGATAAGATATATTTCAGGATGGCGGGCTTTGACTGCCTCGTAGAAGCGAGCGTAACGTTCTTCATATGCAGGGCCGCCATTTTCATTCCCGATTTCCAGATACTTGAGATTGAAAGGAGCGGGGTGACCATTCTTGGCACGCACGGCTCCCCACCGACTGGTGGCGGGGCCGTTGGCATAGTCAATGGCGTCGAGCGCGTCTTGCACCCACGGCTCAAGCTGATCGAGAGGAACGTTGCCTCCGTGCGACATGCCGCAATTGATTACAAACATCGGTTCCGCGCCCAGGTCCTCGCACATTTGCAAATACTCGTGGTAGCCCAACCCATCGGTCGAGCGGTAGTCCCAAAGATTCCAGTGGCCCGGGCGCTCCGCAATATCGCCAATGGTGTTTTTCCAGCGAAACGCATTTTCCAGCTTATCGCCTTCGACGAAACAACCACCCGGAAACCGAACAAAGGAAGGCTTCAGATCCACAAGCATGCCCGCCAAATCGGGCCGCAAGCCGTTCGGTCGGCGTTTCCATGCTTGCACAGGGAAAAGCGAGACAATGTCAAGCCAAACTGTTCCGGCTGTCGAAGCGGAAATAGCCAATCGCGCTGAGGGATCGCCGGCACGCGGCTTCAGAGTGCAACTGAAGCGTTTCCAGTCCGAAGTCAGCCCCTTGATTTGTCCTTCCGCAAGAAGGTTGTTGGAGGCGCCCTCAAGTCTGACCGCAAGCGGCCCCTTGAAATTCTCGCTGCATCGCGCGTAGAGCGACAGATGGTATTCTGCGCCCTTTGCAACCGCAATGCCCCAATATCCCTGATTCGCCGCTCCGAAGCGTCCGCCGCTGGTCTGGGTGATTTGCAGCCGAAGCGAATGGGGATTTGCCGCGTTGAGCGGCCGTTCCGTGTCTAAATCCATCTTTCCGTCGGCAGATCCGTCAACGACCTTGGACCATCCCTCTGGAGTTTGCGCGTCCTCGAACGATCGGTTGCGAATCAGTTCTGCATAAATGCCGCCGTCGCCGGCATGGTTGATTTCCTCGAAGAAAATACCGTAAAGCGTCGGGCTGATCTCAGCGCCAGGCTTGCCCGCATTGATCGTCATTGTTGCCGTATCCGCTCGTGCGAACGAGGCGACAAGTATGGTTGTGAGAAACGCGAATAAGCATCTTCGTATCCGGATTTTTCCATTTGTCCCCACAAGCGGTTCATTTAGGCGCGTGGTCCAAACACGGTTCTCCGACGTTGCTCGTCGTTGCATTAGCAGCCTCCTGCTTTCGATTTGGCCCTTCGTGTATATCTTATTCGCCGATTACTTTTAGCGTCCCCATTCGATAACGTCGCTGCCCGTCGCCATCAGGCAGCGGCAAGGCAATCCGCGGCGTTCCGGTGGGCGTTCCGACGGAAACATACACTTCATACGTGCCGGGTGACAGGTTGAAAGGCAACACGAATTTTGCTTCCTGCATTTTCGCCTCCGCCTGTTCCGGTGGCCCGACGGGAAGTGACCGAACATCGAAATGTTCGTCAACAAAAACACCGGCAATTCCACCTTTTCCATCCTTGAGCGTCAGTGTGGGGTGGCCGCCCGGCAGACATGGCGCGACACCTGCATTCCGCCAACGAGCCGAAAAAGGCAGGGTTCCCGACCTGCTCAGCGAAGTCGGCCATGATGCTTCCATCAATTGAAGCCGATAGCCCAACCGACGGTTGATCTTCTCAACTAGTGCTTTGTTTTCTGCGAGAAATTCCCGCGGCCACCAATGAATGGAAGCATAACTCGCGTGATATTCTTCAATCGCCTGCAAATACTGACTTCCATCCTTCCAATTGCCGCGGTCGCGCGATCCGCCATAATGCTCGCTTTCCAAGATAACAGGAAGGCTGCGCCAGAAGGCTTGCGCCAGGTCGGCATGGAAGTACGCGTTCTTGCCGCCTTGAACGAGGATGCTGTCATCGCGCAACGTCAGCCCGCGCTTCTGGGCATAGTCAACAGTTTCGACGCCTCTGTCTTGTAAGACAAAATCATCGTTTGCTGCCAGCAGTGTGTGTTTGAAATGTTTCAGGTGCAAATCAATATGCCGGCGAATTGTCGCGGCGGAGAAGTTCAACCGTGAGCTGGCGAACGTGTGTCCTTCTCCCCAGACGCCAAACGATCCCACGTCAATGAAAGCGACCTCCGGATTTCCATCATAGCGCGCAGCGGATGCCGCGAAAAAGCGATCTAGTTTCTGTAGGAAGATGGGATCGTCATAGTCCGGCTCCCACAAGGGACCATTCTCAACCACACCTTTGCCCGACCGAAAATTATATCCTTTCGCGCCGGCCTTTTCGACCCACTGCGGCGTGGCATACCGCATCCACGACTCGCTGCAAGAGAATCGAAACGCAACTTGCTTGTTCTTGGCAATCCAACGCTGCGCGGGCGTATCCACCACCGACCAGTTGAATCGGCCCTCTTCGGGCTCAATATACGACCACGGAATCCGCAGATAAACTACCGTGAGACCGGGGAAGTCATCGAGTGTGTCCGAAGGCGCGAGTTTCGAGCCATAATTCCTGGGAACGTTATCATAGAAATGGAACACCCATCCCATCCCCGGATTTTCGAGAGCGACGCCCGTGTCCTTGGGACGGACAACAATGCGGCCATCGCCGGCGTGGGCCGACAGCCCTTGCCACGCCAACATCAAGCAACAAGAAATAACAGTCTGCCACGAAGCGCGCCTTGGCATCATTGTGATTCCCCCGTGCGTTCATATGAGCGCATAATTGCCGCACATTACCTGGCTGGACCCGGGCGTCAAAAGAGACCTGACGCTTCACCATTCGAGTGCCACAGAGCGATTCCCATGTCAAATGTTGCTTGTCAGCAAAAGGCGAAGCAACTGGATCGCCCCTTTTGCAGTCAAAAGGCAGTGGTGGGGGGAGAGTGACTTGATCGAGCGGATTCTGTTCGATTCCTGCCCGCCTTGCCTCTGGACTCACCGGTTCCACGACCATGCTTGCAGTGCGTCTTACCTCGAGATAACCAGCATGAGGAGGCATCGCTTCAATAGTCGTTGGAGGCAGAGCGACTGCGCACACTCCCACCTTGATGTATGGATCCTTGGCCAATCCAATCATGTATTTAGGAAATACCAAGCATCTAGGCATAAGATTATATTGATTATTATAATGACTGAATCTGCCGCGATGCCCATCAGTTGTCTTTCGTCTCTTGCAATATCATATGGCATCGTCTGGTATATATTATTGTGCGGTGTGACTCTTCATTGGACGCAGGACGCATGTGACCAAGAGAATCTCCTGTCGGGGCGATGGTGCGTGCTGCGAGATGGTGCAGCCTTGATTTTGCCGCAAGGCCCGTTTAGGATCCTTCCAGAACGAAGGTAGTGTCAAAAGTTCCATGAAGGAATGATGGTTGGGATGAGGGGGAAGTTGGTTGGTGGTGGGGTGATGGATTAATCGCATTGGGCACAAGGCAGGATTGAAGAAGCAAAGGGCTGGCGGTTAGT
>Ga0315277_10007584_pt1 | contig 14074 bp, 11 predicted proteins | sample YL17G05_15_MG_FD_203695 | JGI IMG/M metagenome (GOLD analysis project Ga0315277, IMG submission 203695) | Sediment microbial communities from Yellowstone Lake, YNP, Wyoming, USA - YL17G05_15 | ecosystem: Environmental > Aquatic > Freshwater > Lake > Sediment | place: USA: Wyoming | collected... | reverse complement strand
GGGACGTCACACTGTGGCTGGCGCCGCTCATATTCTGAGGCGGAGCAGCAACGGTCACGGTCCCGATCTTGGATAGATGTTCATAAAGCGCGATGATCCCCGGTGCGTCGATGCCGTCGTCGTTACAGATCAGGATTTTTAACGGAGTCTGGCTTGAAAGCCGCAAACCGCCGACCAATATCAAAAAGATCGCGGTCAGAACGACAAGAGCGTTGGTTTTTCTTCTCATTCCGGACTCCTTTAATCGTCTATGCTTTGATACACCCAGGGCATCGGCAATCTGAGCAAAAATGGGATGGTATCCGACCGCAGGATTCGGAATATTCCCGCTCATTGCCGCAACGCATTCGGCCTTAGAACTTGATAAACACGGTCAGAAGCACTACGGACAGGACCATGAAGACGGCGAAGGCGGCGAGCGAGGTCTTCACGGCCATGATAAGAGGCTTTCGCTTGTCAGGGTAATGTTTCAGGTACTCTCCATACGTGATCATGAAGGCGCAGAGCGCCGCCAAAGTCGAAAACACCCCGCCGATCACGACGCTAAAGAACAGCATGATCCTGGCCCCCCGATCCCCGCCTCATTCCGCGTCTTCCGACCCGTTCTTCCCGTTCTCGGGTTCGAGCACGTCCTCGGAATGGACCGGCCGGAACCATCTTTGAGCGACAAAGGTCGGGATGACGGCGCTGGCGATGACGACCCCGACCAGAACGGAATACTGGACCTGGGTGATGTAACCGGAGTTCAAGCCGAAAACGCTGGCGATCGTCCCGAAGGTCAGGCCCGTGCTCATCAGCAGGGTCGTGTACATCCTGCCCTGCGGGATGTGTTTCTTGGCCAGGAAGAATACGCCGAGGAATTTCGCCAGGATCTTGAGGACGAACAGGCTGACGAACGTCCCAAGGGCGACCCAGATGAGGGGGAGCGAGACCTTCATGCCGCCGACGATGAAGAAGATCGGCGTGATGACCGCGTAGGCGACCGTTCTCAGCCTGTTCCGAACGACGCGGGAATCGGATGTCTCCTTGAAGTGCCCAGACATCAGGAGGCCCAGCAGGAAGGCCGGAAGGACGGCATGTCCTTCGCCCAGATTCGCGAAGTATATGAACGCCAGCAAGAGGAGGAAGATGTATTTGATCTCGGGCTCGATGACCTTATTTCGGATCATCGGATGCATGAAGATGCGGTGGGATAATTTATCGGCAAAGTAAATCACGTTCAGGGACACGGAGATGAAGATCAGCGTGTAGAGCGTCGGCTTGACGAACAGGATGCTCAACGCGAGCGCCGTGCCCATATCGGTGATGAACGTGGAGGCCATGAGCAACTTGCCGATAGGCGTTTGAGATAGCCCCGTTTCGACCAGGACCGAATAGACGACCGCCAGCGAGGTCGTCGACAGGGCCGTGCCGGCGATCAGGGCCGCCTTATAGGACCACCCCGCGACGAAGAACGTGTACAGGAACACAGCCAGGAAGGGCAGGAGAAAAGAGAGGGTGCCGATGAGGAAGCTTGCCTTGAATTTTTCCTTCATCAAACGGGTGTCGATCTCCGTCCCCGCCAGGAACGTCAAGATGATCCCCCCGAAGCCGGCCATGTAGGTCATCCATTCTTCGGGCTTGAGGCCGAGGTTCCCGGCGGCGGCGCCCAGGATGATTTCCACAATGGCGACGGAGAGGCCGATCTTGAGGGAGATGAGGCTGGAAAGAAAAACGAGGGCCCCCATGATCAGGGGCACGATATCCGCTTTCATGCTAATTCCTCCGATGATCGATCGTAGGAGTTATTAGCGTGCTTAGCAGCGGTTTGGGCGAACTCCATCGCCTCAAAGAGAATTCAATTTAACTTATTTACACGCTCACGTCAAGGTAAAAACGCGCTGGAGGGAGCTCAAGCCGCTTGTATTGAATCACATAAATCAGGGCTGAAATTCGTCTCGATCGGGATGATTGCGGTCATCCCTTGGGTATCAAGAGTAATGCGAGGCTTTGGCCCGAGAGTATGTCCTCGCCTCTCGCGAAATCTTTCAATCGCGAAGACTCGCTTTCAGCCGCAAAGGACGGATAATCAGGTCGAGGGCGTGATGGATATGCGTCACAACGACGTCGGCCATAGGAAATATCCCGCCGGCAGCTCCTTCCGGGCCGATGACGGCAATACTCAGCCCAGCGATGGCCATCATGGGTCGATCGTTCCGACCGTTCCCGATGGCGATGGCCCGAGCGGGATTTCGCTTCATGAGGAAATCGGCTTTGTCCTGGCCTGCGCATATGATCCGAACCTCCACGGGTAGACCCTTCATTTCGCTCTCGGCTTTGCCGAACGTATCGGCCGTCAACACTGTGACCCTCAAGCGCTTGGACAGCTCCCAAAGGCGTTCCTCGATTCCGGGGAGAAGGGATCCATCGAGCGAAACCGTCCCGCTGTAATCGAGCACAAGATCATGGAACACGCGCGGGGCCCCGTCCGGAGCGGTCAGTCGGATCCCGACCGAGCGAAGGCGTTTTCGACGCTTTTCAGGCATGGGTTCTTCCTTTTGTCCTTCGAACGGGCGGCCTCCGCGAATACGCCGCCCGACTTCGGGGATCGAAAAATCGCATGATTCACCGGTCGAATATCCGGGCTTTCATCCGGTCAAGATCGGCCGAGGCTTCTTCCCATCGAACCGCGTCCTCCTGACCGGTCTGATCTTGCTGCCGCCGCTGGATGGCCGCCCGAATCGCCCCTTCCGTAGCGGCGGTGGTGTCGGCGAACCCGCGATCGAGCGCCGCGCTGAACCGGGTGAACGTTTCGTTGATGCTCTGGAAGATCGCCCAGCGCAGGTTCTCCACATTCTTCACCGCCAAGTCGGAGACCTGATCCATTAGCCGTTGGCGAAGCCTCTCGGAACGAACGGAGGCCGGCAGCAGCCGGAGTAACAGGCCGCTGGCGGTGGGCATGAGACTGCTCGTCCAGTTGTAGGTCACCCAATATGCCCCCCGGACCAATTCAAAGGCGTCGGCGCCCTCCGGGGGACGATACGGGGCATCGAACAGCTCAGCGGCGGTCTTTCGAATCGACTCGATGAGGTCTTCTGCGCGTTTCTGATGGGGGCGCAAGGCGTCCGTCACGGCCGCGCGGAAGAGGGTGATTGTCTCGCCGGAGAGGTGTTCGAAAAAGCCGGGGATCGCTGCGGCCAAAGCGCTTTGGACTTCCCGCTCGGCGGAATATCCGTCTTCCGCCATGGCCCCCAAAGCGATGCCCATGAGAAAATCTTGCGCTTTCGCGCGGAGGCTTTCGGACTGCTCCTCGAGAAGCTCATGCATCCGGCGGAGGTCGCCCTTCAACGTGTCTCCCGATAGGACCCTTTGGCGCTGGATCTCTTCGATCTCCCGCTCGAGTGCCTCCAACCGCGCTTGCAGCTCCTCCATCGGGATCTGGAGCGATCGGATCGCCAGACGGAGGCGCATGGAACATCCCGTCAGCACGTCTCCGGCTCTCCGAGCGACGGCATGACGCAGAGCGGCGGCTTTCTCGCTCGCGAAGAAGTCCTCGAGGCACTGCTCCACTTCGCCCAGGCCGCTCCTCGCCCATCTGGGGGGATCGTCCGTTCGACGCGCCTCCAGCGCCTCTTTTGCCGAGACGCAAAACACGGGCGTATCCGCCGGGAGGCCGACGTGCTCGGTCAAGACTCTGCGCAGAAACTCGAGGGCGGATTGTCGATCGTCCTCGTCGAGATAGTCAACCTTGTTGAGGATAAAAAAGAGCCGCGGGATTTCCGACCGCACCTCTTTCAAAAATTCGATCTCGACCTCCGTGATCGGAGGGTCCGTCGAGACGAGGAACAGCGCCGCATCACACTGGGGAAGAAAATGGAGCGCGACCTCCGTGTTATGGCGGAAGGTCGATCCCACGCCCGGGGTATCGATAAGCACGACGCCTTGGCTCAGGATCGGCCCGGGATGGACGACGTCGACCCGGCGCACGCCGAGTCGATTCCCTGGATTTTCGGTTTCTGTCACAAAGCCGGCCAGAAAACGGGCAAGATCGCCGGCGGTCTCAGCGGTCGCCTCGGCGGGCTCCCGCTGATCCTGAAAAGTGACGCGGGCCTTTCGCGGCTGGCCGAACCGGATGAACGTTGGAATCGTCGTCACGGGAATGACGGCGGTCGGCAGGACGGCCTCACCCAGGAGGGCGTTGAGGAGTGTGCTCTTCCCCCGTTTGAACTGTCCGAGGACGGCCAAGTGGAATCGGCCCTGTTCAAGCCTGGCCTTCAATCCGACGAGTCGCGTGATCTCGGGTTTAAAACCCTCGTCCAAACGGTCCAAAATCTTCGAGGCTTGTTCGAGGATCGAAAGGAGTTCCGGAGAGGAATGTCCTCCGGTGCCGGCGGGCCATTCCGGGGATTCCCGGCGTTCGGGCGATTTGCTCTCTATCGAGTCATCCATGATATTCGCTCCCGTACCCACAGCCCATGCAACAAGCGAACGGGCCGCCCATATGCGGTTTTCTGCGGCCTGAGACGCGCAAGTAAGAAACGGTCGCCCATCCGAATCACTCCAGAGGAAAAAAATGCAGGTACTTCGTCCCGCCCAACTGAATGAGCGCCCGGGAGACCGTAGGTCGGCCGTCGTGTCGAACAAAGCCCGTGCGGGAAGCGCCGGTTTGCTGCGAAGAATTCGACAAGCTCCGGGATAATTCGGAAAGTCGTCCGGCCGCATGCGTGAGGATCGTCGTGGCTAGTTCCTCCTCCAGGCCGTCGATGATCAGCCGGGTATGCCGAAGACAGAACCCGTTCGATTTTTGAAAAGCCGCCAATCCTTCCGGCTTGGCCAATAGTTTTTTAAATTCCTCCTGAAGTTGTGTTTCCACGTCTTTCGTATACGCGCAAACCCGGCACGAATCTTTTAGATCGGTCGACTTCCGGAGAAGACGTGGGGATTTCCGGTAGCAGCTCGCCTCGGTGCTCAATCCGCGGGTTGCTTCTCCCGCGATTTCCGCCAATAAGAGGGACATGGTCGTCGATGAAGCCATGGAAGCCAATTGCCATAAATGCGAGTGACACAGCGCGCCCTCTCCACTGAATTCCCGCCGTTTGTTCCGATCGTGGACCAGGTCATAGGGCAGGCGTGCGTAGAAATCCAATACGCTCTTCCAGAGTCTAGTGCAGAAAAGACAGTGCTGGGATGCGGCCAGCTTTTCCACATGATCTTTCCATAAGGCCTCGAGCGGATCAGGGTCGTCCATTTCCTTCTCCATTTCCCTCGTTCTCGCACACTTTCTTTAGCGACAAGCCGTCCCCCTCCCCCGGGGAAAAGGGGCTCATCCCGCGCAGAAAAGCGAGATCGGCTTGGATTTGCCCGGCGCTTTCGATGGTCCTCGGGCCGTCGCCGGCCCGCCGGAGTTGGTCGCGAAAGAGCGCGGCATAGGATTCGTAGGCTTGGCAGATCTGGTCAAGGTTGTCTTTCAGCCAGGTTCTCACTTTCCGCCGATGGTCGTAGATTGCCGACCAGGCCGGCCCGTAAGCCTGTCGCGTCATCCGGCTTCGGATGAAGCGAACGGCCGCAGCAGGCCACCAGAATAACATCCGGGGATACCGGACCGGGGGGATTCCGTCCAGCAGCTTTTCATCGGCCTTCGGTAGAGGTGTCAATCCGACGAGGGCCTCCTCCCGAATGAGGGGATCCGTCGCCCCGCAATCCGCGGAGATGTTCCTCAGGGTTTCTCCGAGCGATCGGGCCAATGCGTCGAGCCGCCGGCGGGCGGCGTCCGCCGTTTCCGCCATGGCGAGCCGCGTCGCATCGACGAGGAGCCCGGATCGGAAGCGGCGTTTTCTCGCCGTCGCTGCGGCTTCGTCCGCGGCGAGGTGAATGATCCGACTGACGGCATCCGAAAGACCGGCTTCAATTGGTGCGGTCGTTGATTCCGCGGCGGCCGCGATCCGGTCCCTGGCCTCCGCGAGGAGCACCTCGGCTTGCGGCCCGGTCCCTCTATTCTCTTGCGCGTCAGCGCGACCGGTGAGCGTGCTCATGTTTTCCAGATAAGAGACCGCGAGTTCTCCAAGGTGCGCGGTTTTTCGGCGGATCGATTGGCGAAAAAACTCTCGATTCCTCTGCATTTGAGGTATGACGACGTCACGGAACCAAAGCTCCGTCATTGCCGTCTCGGGGGGACGAGAACTGACTGGATAGATCGGAATCTCGGTGCCCAATTCTATCTTGACCAGCCGCCTCATATAGTCCGTGACCCGCGCTCGATCCGACGCGCTCAGAAGATCGCTTTTACTGAGTAAAACCGTTGTTGGTATGGCGGCTTCGAAGAATCCGCGGAGGAGGGTCACGTCCTCGTTTCCAAAGCTGGACCCGGCGTCCACAAGGAGAACGCCCATATCGCAACGTGGAAGATAGGCCTTCGTTTGAGCGGCCCCGCATGTCGCTAGGGATCCGACACCCGGCGTGTCCATGAAGACGACGCCGTCGGACAGGCGCGGATTGGGCATCCGCGCTTCCACCTCGGCCACCTTGCGTTCGTTTCCGGGATTGCGCTCCTCCGTGACGAATTCGGCGATCCGGTCGAGAGGAAGATGTTGCGGCTCCGACGTTTCGAATCGGACGACGATTTCGGCTTCGTCGGCCCGTCGCAGCCGCGTTAAAACGGCCGTGACAGGCAAGACCCCGACCGGAAGGACATCCGTCCCGAGCAGACAGTTCAAGAGCGATGACTTTCCCGCATTGACCCGGCCGAAGAACGCCAATTCCAAGTCCGGCGACTCCAGTCGGGTGACGATGCTCTCAAGCAGCGGACGCAGCTCGATCAATCCGTATCGCGTGATGATGGTCTCCAGCTTGATCAGGGAGTCGCCGCCGACGGGTGATTCATTCAAACGGGCCAGCCGCTCGGTGAGATCCTCCCCGCACGATCGAGCCAGGTAAGACATAAGGCCCTGGGAAAGCCGCCGTAAATCGGCGCAGACACCGGAGATCGACTTCGCCTCCTCCGCCGGCAGAGGGCCATATCCGCCAAGTCGATGCGGATCGAGCTCCGAGATATTGATCAGCACATCGACCATCGCACATCGGACGGCCCACGCCGCACTGGTCCGGCGCCCGCCGGGGGAGATTTCCAGATCCTGTACGGCCAACCACATTTTCTCTCGGAGGCGTTGTAGATAGGCGATCACGCTGTTCTGGGCCATAGGTCCGATATCGAGGGCGTAAGCCGAGAAAGGCGAATGGGCGCCTATGGCGCCGAGGATGGCCTCGATTTCCGCCAACTGTTCATCGATATGTTGAAAGGTGACGGCGACGGCCCGGCGATGATATTCGTTCATTCCTTCTGATCCCGGGATGGCCGGGGCTCGTTTCTCAAGCCCGCGCTCCCTTGACCCTTCCGCGTTTGATTTGAAGGAATTCATTTGCCCGTTCCGAATATCTTGTTATACAGATCTTCGCCATAACCCGTCCGCAAGGGCCCGCCTTCGATCATTCGGAAGGTCCGGCCTCCATCGTTTCGCCTTTCAGCCCGCAAGAAAACCGTTTTTACCGAATTCTTCTGGAAGAAGCCATCCGCGAATTCGTATAGATGCGTGACGAAAAAGATCCTGATGCGCTTTTCCAATAATGCGCCGATGATCTGCCGAGAAATCTCCGAGCCTTCCCGTTCGTTTGTCGCGGCAAATGATTCATTCAGCAACAACATCGAATTCGGCGTCAGATGATCGACGATATCGCTCATCCTGCCGAGCTCTTCGTCAAGCTTCCCGCTCTTCATCGTCACGTCTTCTTCCCGTTTGTAGTGCGTGAATAGATTGCCGCAGACACTGGAACAGAAGGATTCGGCCGGCACGAACATGCCGCATTGCATCATCAATTGGGACAAGCCCACGCTCCGCAAGAACGTCGTTTTGCCGCCTTGGTTGGCGCCCGTGATGATCACAATGTCTTTATCGTCGGCCTTCATGTCGTTGCGCACGATCGCTTCGTCCAGGCTTAAAGCCAGGCAGACATCGTATAATCCGTGGAAAGTGTGTCTGCGTTCATCCGGCACCGCAAGGCGGGGAAAGGACGTCGGTTCCCCCTTGAGGGCGAGTTTTTCGTGGAGGTTCAAGCCGCCGATATAAAAGGCCAATTCGGTCCGCAGCATTCTGAAAAAGCTGAGGATGTGATCCGTGGACTGGGCGAGCGCATTGGCGACAAGGTTGATCCCCCGGTCTCTCAATTCCGACAGGGCCCGAGCGCCGCTTTCATCGCGCTCATGGATGGAGAAGGCGTAAACGGGCGGTTTGTTCGCGAAGATCCGCTTCATCCAGCCCATTTTGACGGCCTGTCCCTTGCGAAGCACGTGATGGTCGCCTTTATTGCCTTTTCCCAATTCGGCGCTGATCAGAAAACCGTCGTGGAATCTCAGCTCTTTGAGATGATTTTGGATCCTGTCGAAATATTCGGCGCCGAGTTCTTCATCGAGCATCGCGAAGAACGTCGTGAAGCCCTCGGACGTGAACTTGTCCTTCCCGCCGTCGGCGATTGTTTTGAGCTTCTGAAGCATGCCCACGAACACCTGCAGCACTTCGATCGCTCTGCGCAAGATCGAATCGGGATATTTGCTCAAAAAACTGAAAAAGTAGGCCGTTCTTTCCTTTTCAATGGATTCGGCCGAGAGATCATACATGGCCCGAACAACGGACGGATTGTTCAGGCAATCCTGAAGAACACTCTGCCGATATCGGATGGTGTCCGGATCGTTGTTCAGGCCGGACAAAACGGCCTTCTTCGCCACGTCGAGAATGAACTCGTCCCCGCACGCCATGGCGTCCAATAGGGCGTTCAATCCCAGGTCGTTGATCAGGGCCTGGTGATTTTGCGGCAGTTTCGTTTGGAGATCAAAATCATGATCTCGATTCATGAGAAAAGCCTTCATGACGGGATGCGCTCCTTCAAACGATCGTACGTGAGCCCGTGCTTTTCGGCGATCGACAGAGCGTAAGAAAGTCCGTCGGCGGGCTTCCGAATGATTCGATATGTTCGCAAGGCCGGATTTTCGGGATCCACCGTGCTGACCATGCTGACGGTTGCCTCGCTGAACGAAGCCAATTCATCGATGAAAGTCACATATACGCAAAGCGCGCCCAACCGGACGATCTTGTCCATGAGCTTCAAACCTAAAAAGACGGCGTCGCTCAATGTCGTAGAAGAAAAGATCTCATTGATGATGATGATGCTGTTCGACGTGGCCCGGGCCACAATATCGCGGATTCTGATCAGGTCATCCAGCAATTTGCCGCGAAGATTCGTGATGGATTCTTCCTTCTCGAAATGCGCGAAGAGTGCGTCGAACAAGGCCAAGTGCGCTTCCCGGCCCGGGACGGGACAGCCGAGGCTGGCCAGATAATGCAGCTGGCCGAAAGCTCGGGCGAAGGTCGTTTTCCCGCCCTGGTTCGGCCCCGATACGACAATGACGCGCTCCTTGTCGTTCAAGAAGAAATCGTTGCAGACGATGGTTGAGTCTTCGGCCCTGAGTCGGTCCGCCAGGGCCAGGTCGAATCCTTCAGAGACACGGACATTCCGGCATTCTAGTGAAATCCGCGGATAACAGAATTTCAATCCGATTCGTTTGAAGCGCGCGACATGCTCGAGATAGGCGACGTAAAACTGGATTTCCCGGTCGAAAATGCGGATCGTTTCATCCAGATAACGGGCGTTTTTTAAACAATAATCGTCAAGAGCCGAAAATATTTCGGGATGCAACCGGGCGACCAGATCCAGGACGCTCGCTTCGACATGGTTCATATTCGGCCGATCCGGAAATTCGACCCTGTAGTCTTTCACCGCTCCCTGTTTGAATCTCTCGAATGTCCGCTCCACATCGGCGGTATAATCGATTTCCGATTCATATTTGCGAACCTGGACGCTGTTTCCCCGGATCAGCAGGCAATATTTCACGGTCGACAGATCGGCCTTTAGCTTTTTCGTCTCCGCCAGAAGCGCCGTAAAACGCACGGACTTGGCATAGTCCGCCAGATATTCGCGGAGGCTCGAAAAGCCGCGTGATTTCGAATCCACGCGGGCGAGATCATGCGCCAGGGAATGGACGGCCTCGCAATAGATCTCCACGGCGTCCAGAAACCATTTTTCTTTCTGATGTTTGTATTGAAGCTTGTCGGCTTGGGAGAGATGTTCGCGCATGGCGCACATTCTTCGCGAAAAGGATATGATGGACTCGAACAAAGTCTCATTTTCCAGGTCCCGCATGATTTCGTGGCGATATCGGATCGCGTCGGCATCGTCCCCGGGCGTGTAGAAAAACGGTTTTAAGTCATATTCCTCTTTGCCGGCCGTGACGGCATCGATGATCTGGTCGAGATTCAAATCGACAAAAAAGGCCGGGGCATCACGCTGCTCTTCATGGAGGCCATCTTCGGTTTTACCGAAGAGGATGCTGTGAAAAGGCATGGCACAAACACCTTCCGGGCCTCGACGCAGACACACACAATACGACGACCTCCGTAAATGTCCGCGCCGTAGGAGTTATCAGCCCGGCCCAGGCGTTTGTCAGGGGAACTCCATCCCCTTGATGGCCATCCTCAACGTGCTCCCCGTTACCGGGGGAAAGGCCGTTTCGGCGGCTATTTTTTCGCCATGCTAAACGCAACGGCGATCATAAGCGGTGCGCAGCCACGGGCGGATCTTCCGCGAATGGCGCGCCGGAACTCATGCGCTTCATCGTTTCGGTCATATGATAGGAATATTCGAGAGTCAAGTCAAGTTGACGCGATCTCCGGGTACGCCGATTCGCCTCCAGCCTTTTGTAGAACACATCATCCAAAATTGCGGCTTCAATAAGCTCAAAGGAGCGCCCGATTGTCATGCTTGTTCTTTCCTGAGCTGGTTAATCCATATGAAAAGGGGGACGGAAGCAAGCTGGGCCGCGAAGGAAAATGCGATCATTGACGGGAGCGAGAGGCCATATAATATTCCCATCAGGGCGCTTCCGAGAAACCAGAAAACACCGAAACCTGTGTTGAAGAGCCCGTAAGCCGAACCTCTCCTGTTGGCGGGAACCATATCCGCGATGGCGGCCCGCATGATGGATTCCTGCGCTCCCATGCCTACTCCCCACAACACCATGCCCAGCAGAGCCAAACGAAATCCTCCCCAAAAAACCAGAGGGGCAAAGAGCGCCGAGATGATTGCGGCAAAAACCATGACAGGAATCCCTTTCCGGTCGAACAAGCGGCCGAAGACGAGAGCGGAAAGCGCATCGACTCCCATGGCGATGGCATAAAATACGGGAACCCATTCGTCGGAGACGACCGATACGCGGTGGAAATGAAAGGCGATCAAAGGGAAGTCGGCGAATCCGGCGGCCAGGAGGGCAACGGCGGCAAGATAGATCCAGAATATCCGCGGGAAGCCCTTTTTCCCTTGTTTCTCCTGATCCTCTTCGAAATCGCGCGGATGGGGATATAGGAAACGCGCCGCGGCCAGGACGGCCAAGGCGAGAAGCGCCGGAACGAGCAAGAGGCCGAAAGCGGCTTTGTATCCGCCTTTGAGATAAAGGACCAGGGCGACCAGGGCCGGACCGATCATGGCGCCGATCTGGTCCATGGCCTCGTGTAGGCCGAACCCCCAGCCGCGTCCCATCTCAGCCGTCGCATGGGAAAGCATCGTATCGCGGGCGGGCGTGCGGACGGCTTTTCCCATTCGCTCTGTGATCATGAGAAAAGCGGCGATTTCCCAGCGTCCTGCCAGCGCAAGAAGGGGCACGGCCAGCAGGTTCAGGGCATACCCAAGGATGGTCATTGTCCAGTATTTGCCCGTCCTGTCGCTTATGTAACCGAAGAGCGAGCGGAGGCCATATCCAACAAGCTCCCCGAAGCCCGAGACGATTCCGACGATCGCGGCACTGGCGCCGAGAAACGCCAGGTACGGCCCCGTTATGCTCCGCGCTCCCTCGTAGGTCGCATCGGCAAAGAGGCTCACAACGCCGAGCAAAACGACGAATTTGAGAGCGGTTCTCCGGGATAAACGAGCGTTTTTCATTTAGCTCACTATTTCTTTCGATCGTTTGGAAGTCACAAGAAGGAAGCGCCTAGCGTACAAAGGCCTTGCGTCCGGCATAAATAGCACGGGCGCCCAGTTCTTCCTCAATGCGCATCAGTTGATTGTACTTTTCCACGCGCTCGCCGCGGCAGGGCGCTCCGGTTTTCAAGTGCCCCGTTCCCATCGCCACCGTAAAATCGGCGATAAAGCTGTCGATCGTCTCCCCCGAGCGGTGCGAGACCATCGCTCCCCATCCTGCTTTCCGGGCGAGGTTGATGGCCGCAATGGTTTCGGTCAACGTGCCGATCTGATTGAGCTTGATCAGGACCGCATTCGCGACGTTCTCATCGATGCCCCGGCGGATACGTTTGACGTTCGTGACAAAAATGTCGTCCCCGACAAGCTCGGTTTTATGTCCGATCGTTTCATTGAGGAGCTTCCAGCCCGTCCAGTCGTCCTCGGCGAGGCCGTCCTCGATGACCGCGATCGGGAAGCGGGATACCCAGTCCGCGTAGAGCCCCACCATCTCTTCCGACGTGACTTTACGATTTTCCGAACGCAGGTGATACAGGCCTTGATCGTAGAAGCCGCTCGCCGCGGGATCGAGCGCCAGAACGATATCCTTGCCGGGTATATAGCCGGCTTTTTCGATCGCGCGCAGGATGAAATCTACAGCGTCCTCGTTTCTTTTAAGCCCGGGCGCGAATCCACCTTCGTCTCCGACTCCGGTCGTCTGGCCCGCTTTTTTGAGGATCGCTTTGAGGGCTTGATACGTTTCGCTCCCCCACCGCAGGGCTTCGCGAAAACTCGGCGCTCCAACCGGCGCGATCATAAATTCCTGGAAATCCGTCGCCTGCCAGTTCGAATGCGCCCCGCCGTTGAGGATGTTGAACATCGGGACGGGTAACAGAACGGCGCTGCTGCCCCCGAGGTATTCATAAAGCGGCTCCCCTTTGTATTGCGCTGCCGCGCGGGCGACGGCCATACTGACCCCCAGGATGGCATTCGCCCCGAGGCGGCCCTTATTCTCCGTCCCGTCGAGCCTCAGCATCACTTGATCGATAGCCACTTGATCCAAGGCATCCAGCCCAACGACGGCCGGACTGATTTTTTCATTGACGTTCGCAACCGCCGATTGGACACCCCGACCGTTGTAACGGGCATGATCGCCGTCGCGAAGCTCGAGCGCTTCATGTATTCCCGTCGACGCGCCGGAGGGAACCGCGGCCCTCGATGAGATCCCGTTCTCCAAAACGACATCGACTTCGACGGTAGGATTGCCACGGGAATCGAGGATCTCGCGTCCATGGATCCGGATGATTTTTGATGACATGTCTCTTTCCTCATTTTTAAATAGAATGCGGAAATGAAAATGCTATCATAATTTTTCCATGGTGGTAACCCCTCGAATCGATTTAAGTGACAGCCTGGCATAAATGTCCACCGCCGGGCTTTATGCTTCGGGAGGAAAGTCCAGCTCGCGGGCATTCAGGACCTGATACGAAAATTGACTCCGGCAAGGTCCGCGTGTAGGATGATGCCCATGAAGATATCGCCCGCCAGATCGGCCTTCGCCGCCGCACTGGCTCTATTTTTCTTTGCGGCGCCTGCTTTTTCGGACGTCGCGACCCAATCATCGGCCGCCCTCTCCGGGCCGGCCCTCGACGCGTTCCTGGACAAGGCCGCGGAGCGGTTCAAATCCATGGCGGAGCCCCGGAACTGGTCGGCCCTGCTCGTCTCGACCCAGACTGAGATGGACCGGAAATGGGTGCCCGAGACGGTCACCGTCGTCCGGAAAAACGTTACGTTCACGGACGGCGAGCGGGATGAATCGATCCTCGAGGCCGTCGAGACCCGGGATGGACAGACCCGCGACATCACCGCCAAATACGCTGAGGCGGCCCGGAAGAACATGGAGAAAGAACGGTCCTCAAGAATGAAACTCGACGTGGCTCCCCTGGAAAAAGCCCTCTCTCAACTCGAAATGAGCTTGTCCTATTTAGGCTCCGAACTGGCCGCCGGAGATCCGGGACTTCGAGCCCAGTTTCGGGCCGCG
>Ga0315277_10007582_pt1 | contig 14075 bp, 6 predicted proteins | sample YL17G05_15_MG_FD_203695 | JGI IMG/M metagenome (GOLD analysis project Ga0315277, IMG submission 203695) | Sediment microbial communities from Yellowstone Lake, YNP, Wyoming, USA - YL17G05_15 | ecosystem: Environmental > Aquatic > Freshwater > Lake > Sediment | place: USA: Wyoming | collected... | reverse complement strand
GTGGTGGCATGATACTGTCGAGGGTCTAAAACGGCTTATCTCGGTCCGTAATTAGAGGGAAGGATCTCATTGCCGTGTGTTATAGCTGAAGAAAGGAACCGCACCCTGAGCGAAGCTCCTGCGAGCCATCTCGGTGCGAAAGTGATAAGCCGTCCTCGAGCATCGTTCGACTGCGTGCCAACGAAAAAATCGTCGGCACTTCCCTCCCCCGCCAGACCACCACAGTTCGAGGATGTCGGGCTGGCGAACGACTGCGTCGTTCAGTCGCCAGCCGCCTTTGATGAGCACAGACGGTCTGGCAGGGGCGGGCGCTCACGATGCGGCTTAGGCTTGGAGATGAGTCCTGTGGTGGCATGATACTGTCGAGGGTCTAAAACGGCTTATCTCGGTCCGTAATTAGAGGGAAGGATCTCGTTGCCGTGTGTCATAGCTGAAGAAAGGAACCGCACCCTGAGCGAAGCTCCTGCGAGCCATCTCGGTGCGAAAGTGATAAGCCGTCCTCGAGCATCGTTCGACTGCGTGCCAACGAAAAAATCGTCGGCACTTCCCGCCCCCGCCAGACCACCACAGTTCGAGGATGTCGGGCTGGCGAACGACTGCGTCGTTCAGTCGCCAGCCCGCCTTTGATGAGCACAGACGGTCTGGCAGGGGCGGGCGCTCACGATGCGGCTTAGGCTTGGAGATGAGTCCTGTGGTGGCATGATACTGTCGAGGGTCTAAAACAGCTTATCTCGGTCCGTAATTAGAGGGAAGGATCTCGTTGCCGCATTTTTCTGCCCAAGGAAAGGAACCACATCAAGAGAAAACGACGGAGCCCCGCTCACTCACCCCCCGCTGCTCAGGATCGCCTTGATGATCTCTCTGAAGAATCCAACGTCGAACACAACGCCCAGGAGAGCAAGCACGCCGAGGACAATCCAAAGATAGCCGATCGATACGGCCTTCTGACCTTCGGCCTCCCCATAGTCGTAGCGCACTTTTCGCTTTCGGATCGCCCGAATACCACTGGCGATAAGACCGAGACCAAAGACCGCAATGAAAATGTCCATCATGGATTCGCTCCTCCACGTTCATTGCTTCAAGACACCAGCAACTCGCGGAGACCGCTATGTGGATTCCGACAGTGCGCCCTAAGAGCAGGCTGAAGAACTAAAACTCCGTCTCGTTGAGCGGCCCCGAGCGGATTCGAGGGGCGAAACGTGCAATCTGATGCGGATGACAGGGTTCGACACTTCGCCTGCGCTCAGTGCAGGCTCCCCGCCTGCCCCACAGAACTATGAGTGGCGGGCAGGCCAGCCCGCCGTGCGGTCTGGCGGGCGCTCACCCTGACGTATTGGCTTGTTTGTTTGCCTTTTTCCGCAGGCTGCTAGTCCTCTTCCTGCATGAACCGTCTCGGCCGCGCTTTGAAGATGGAGCTCGCATCGAGCGCCCACACTCCCCTTCCGTGCGTACCAATCACGATGATATTTTCGCGGGGGTGGAATGCGAGGTCAAGGACATACGTCATCGGCAATCCGGCTCCAAGAACATCCCACGTTTTCCCGCCGTCCTTCGTCATATAGACGCCACAGTCTGTTCCGACGTAGAGGATGTCTTTACTCCTTGGATCCTCCCGGATCACATTCACAGGTCCTAACGGAATGCCCTTGGAGATGTCAACCCACGTCTTGCCATAGTTGGTTGACTTCCAGACATAGGGTGTGAAGTCATCATCGCGCTTGCCGTTCTGAGCCATATAGACAGTGTTCAGATCAAAGGAAGACGCGGCGAGACGCGACACCCACTTCTGGTAGGGCAAGCCGTCCATGATTTCCTGCCAGTGTTTGCCGCCATCTTTTGTGACGTGCACCTTCCCGTCATCCGTTCCGGCATAGATCAAGCCGAACCTCAAGGGCGATTCTGAAATCGATGTCAGCGTGTGGTAGGATATATCACCGATTTCGGCCGGAGCGTTGTACGTCAAGTCGGGGCTGATCTGCTCCCAGGTATTTCCCTTGTCGATCGAGCGCAGAATGTACTGCATACCGTGGTAGATGATGTCTGAATTGTGGGGAGAGATGATAAATGGTGCCACCCATTCTCCACGCATCGCCGGTTCATCTTCATACGTACGCGGGAGAAGACGTTTCGACGTTCCCTTCACGATATCCGATCGGGTGATCGTTCCGTAGAATCCCGCCGAATAGACGGTCGCGGGATTGGTCGGATCGATTGCGTGTGTCGAGCCCTCTCCTCCGGGTGCCGGATCGAACTCTGCCGCAGGAATTTTGTCACGTCCGCGGCTGAGGTCGATGACGCCGCGGAAACTGCCGTAGTCCTGTACCGAACCGTAGACCTTGAATGGTGTATCCATGTCGAACGCGATGTCAAAAAACTGGGTTGCGGGGATCTTGTCTGTGAAACTCCGCCAGTTCTTCCCTTTATCGTACGAAACGTATGCGCCGCCGTCATTCACATTCACGAGATAATTCGAGTTTTCCGGATCGATCCAAAGTCCGTGATGGTCGACATGCATCCCGCGCAATTGCTTGAATGTTTTTCCCCCATCGTTCGAGACGTTGAGTCCGAGGCCCATGGTATAGATCGTATTCTCGTCATTTGGATCAACGCGCATCTGACCGAACACCCATCCATAGGTCGCCGAGTGACGCTCCATGTATCTGCGCGTCGAATCGACAAGACCGCTCACCTGTTTCCAGGATTCACCCGCGTCGTCAGATCGGAATATGGTAGCTCCCTTGATAGCCCCCGTCGACGGGCGGCCGTAAGAATCGGTTCCCCCCGCAGCTCCAGAATCGGATTTCTGGTAATTGTCGACGAACGCATAGAGCACGTTCGGATTTGTCCGTGCGATGTCTATGCCGGTGCGACCGCGGAACTTTGCTTCCGGGAGACCATTGTTGATCGACTTCCATGTCTTGCCGCCGTCCACGGTTTTGTGGATTCCGCTCCCTGTATAGTCGGGTTTGTTCCGCGGATCATTCCACCGGAAACGCGTCCGCTGCCAGGTTGCAGCGTATAACGTCTCGCTCTCTTTTGGATCCATCACGAGATCGATGGCGCCAGTCTGATCGTTCACAAACAGCACCTTCTGCCAGGTTTTCCCTCCGTCAACCGTTTTATACACGCCGCGCTCGTTGTTGGCGGTCCATTCGTGACCCGAGGCCGCGACATAAACGACATCCGGATTCTTCGGGTGAATGATGATCCGGGGAATGGTGTACGTGTCGGTCAATCCCATATACTGCCAAGTCTTCCCCGCGTCGGTCGATTTGAAGATACCGCACCCGGCCTGCGAGCTGCGGAAGATATTCGCTTCTCCGGTTCCGAGCCAGAGGATGTTCGGATCGGACGGTGCTACAGCAACATCGCCAATGGCTGCCGATGGATACTGTTCAAATACGGGGTCCCAAGTCGTGCCCTCATTCTCTGTTTTCCACAGTCCGCCGGACGCCGACGCCACGTAGATCGTGTAGTTCTTCCCCTTTGGTGCAATGACGGCGACATCGATGCAGCGGCCGCCAACATTCGTCGGGCCCGCAAACTGCCACTTGAGATCTTTCGTCGGGGATTTCTTCAGCATCTCCTGATGCAGCTCAAAACCTTTCAAGCGGAGGGCCGGATCGGTCGATTGGATCCTCGTCCCCTTTTTCGCCTGGAATGCAAAAGCGCCGGAGACGATGATCATGGTGCCGGCCAGAATTGGGAGGGCATTCCGAAGTGGGAGTGTTCGAAACATGACCGGCTCCTTCTGTCAATTGTGTTTGGAAATCGCGTGAACGACCGGACGATCAAGCCGTCGGGTTGCGATCCGTCCGCATCAACGTGCTACGTCGAGCTTCAGGACCGTCACTGAATTGGGAGGAAACAGGTATTTGAAATCTGCGCTCACACCATCCACTGAAAACTTTTTCGGATAAACCTTCCGTTGATCAGAGAGGGAGTTCTCATCCAGCGGATCTGCGGAAGCAAGAACGATCGCTTCACCGCTCGTCCCAACCGAGCCAGCTCCCTGCAGATAGATTGCTGACTCGATCGCGTTCTTGGAAACGTTCACCACTTTCAGAATGATCTGCCCTGTCGACGTGACACGGCTCGCAACTGCGTGGAGCGGCTTCAGCGCGGAATTGTCATAGGTCAATTCCTGCACGAGCTTGTCGTCAAGAAAGCATTTCACATGCTGGCCACTCAATTCGACCTTAATATCATACCAACGCCCCGTCTCGACGGAACCCTGGACCTCGCTACCGACCATGCTCTTGCCCCCCTCCTCCCCAACCTCGATTGCGTGACGGGTATTCCCCCAGCCACCGATGTTCCACCAGACAAAATCGTCCTTCCCCTTGACCGAAAAGAGGATGAGGAATCCTTCAGCCCCTGCAATCTTTCGTGCCTTGAGCGTGTACGTGTAGTCGGTCCATGCAGAATCACCAGTGATAGCGCGTCGGTTTGAGCCGCCGGCAGCCTGACGCAGCGCTCCATCGACCAGCTTCCACTCGCCGCCCAGAGGAGTCCATTCTTTTGCACCCGATTCAAAGTCACTTAAATAGAGGACGTTGCCCTCTTTCATCACTCTGATGTCTTTGTACTCCGCTTGCGTATTCCATGTGCCAACGCCGATTTTTCCGTTGCGCATCGGCGGCGTTTCCGGCGGACCTTCCTGCACTTTCAGATCTATTGGGAGAACGATATCCCCCCGATTCTTGCTGAACATCTCCTGGACGTAGTAGGAAGGTGTCCCGTAGGCATCCGCGCCGTTGAAATTTATGAGATCGGGGTTCCATTTCTTGTAGTTGACGTTTGCGAAAAGCGGCGCATACGACGCCAGCGTCACAACATCCGAGTTTCGCTCCATCCCGGTCATGAAGGCAGCCTCTCCGAGCGCCGCGCGCAGGTTTCCGTTGCCGCAGCCTTGCGTCACTGCATACTCTCCGACATACACCTTTGGACCGTTCCGGTCATACGAATCATACCGCCGAGCGTTGTCGATGAAAAATTTTGCTGATGCGTAGTAATGCTCGTCGATCATTTCGACCGGACTGCTCTTGGGATAGCCGCCCCAAACGTTGGCGATGACGTGAACGTTGGGGTACTTGCCCTTGATCGCATCATAGAAGAGGGCATACCGTTCGGCATAGATCGTTCCGCCGTTCTCGTTCCCTATCTCCATATACTTCAGATTGAAAGGAGCGCGATGACCATTCCGCGCACGCATCGAGCCCCACCGACTGTCGACTGACCCGTTCGCATACTCCAACGCGTCAAGAGCGTCCTGCACCCAAGGTTTCATATCGCTCAATGGAACAAAACCGTTGTGCGACATCCCGCAGTTGATCACGAAAAGGGGCTCCGCTCGAAGATCCTCGCACATTTGAAGGTATTCGTGGAATCCCAGGCCGTGCGTCGAGAAATACTCCCAGATGTTATACTGGTAGCGCCGGTCAGCCACGTTCCCAATGGTCTCCTTCCACCGGTATGCGAGACCGAGGTTGTCGCCTTCGACCCAGCAGCCGCCGGGGAACCTGACGAACGATGGCTGAAGATTTGCCAACATCCCCGCCAGATCGCGCCGCAGGCCGTTTGGCCGGTTTCTGAATGTCTGTTTAGGAAAGAGCGAAACCATATCAAGGAACAGCATCCCCGGCTCCATCACTCTGAGAACAAGGCGGGCATTGGGGCAGTCCTCGCCGACAACAAGTGTGGTGCTGAGTTTTTTCCACCCGGAGACGAGGCCGCCCAGTGTTGCGGAAGCGAGAACCTTGTCGTCAGGGCTCTCGAGAACAACCGCGACGGACTTGTTGAGGCCGTCGGGCGCCATCGCGTAGAGAGAACACTCATACGATGACCCCTTGGTGACCGAGATCCCCCAATACCCCGAGTTTGAGATTCCGATGTGGCCCTCGAGCGCAAGGAGAACTTTGAGTTTGAGGTAGTGCTCGTTTTTTTCGCTCAGAGAATAGAGGGAATCGACAGACATTTCCGCGTCCACCATCCCCTCTTTCACCATTCTCCAATGAACAGGCAGATTCGATTCCTCAAAAGATCGATTGCGGATCAGCTCCCCATAGAGGCCGCCATCACCGGCGCAGTTGATTTCTTCGAAGAATACTCCGTAGAGGGTAGGACTGGTTTTCGGACCGGGCCGGTCGGCATGCACAGTGAGTGTAGCCGACGAGCTCGACTGCGAGAACAAGACACCAGCATTTGTGAGAAGGTAGACGAGCACAAAGAGCATGCACTGATGTCTGGAAAACTTCACGTTGAAGACAGTAATTGGCCTGGGCATAGAGGGGCTATTGGCAAGCAAGGTTTCTGATTATGGAGGTCTTTTGTCGCTACACTAACTCGAGCCTGCTGCTGCGAACATCCTTCTTCTAGTTTTTCAGAGGCACTCTGGTTTCGTTAATCCTTGGTTCCCCGAAGCTGTCCCAAAAGTCATTCTGAGTCCCGCTGTTCCTCAAGTGGGACGCCTGCCATACTTGTGCCGAGAAGGCGGGCAGGAAGAATCTGATCGAAACAGCAGATTCCCCGCCTGCCTCTTAGGAATCTTATGAGGCGGGCAGGTTCACTCCGCTTCGCTCCTTCAGAATGACGTTTTGCTTCTTTTTCGACAGCCTCGGGTAAAAGTCCCGTCCTTCTTACCAGGATCGAAGTTCTCGACCAGGATTCGAGGATAAGGTACTCTCTATCCGGCGGAATTCCAAGGTAGCAGTGTGAAGAGCACGGCGCCGCCCGGTAGAAGAAACGCCTGGAGACACATCGAGCGATCACTTTGGAGAACCTTCCGGATTCAAATTGCGCAAGGCGATCGTCTATTTGACACTTGCTGGCAACAGAACGGCAATACCGACGTCGATGAATTGACCGCCGCCCGTCTGCCTACAGTGAACTGCGATGGAGTTCTTACCAGGTTGAAGCACCTCCAACCCCGCTCGTGTGATCGGGACTTCTTCATATTCGGATGTATAGCCTTCGAGCGAACCTGCGAGGACGCCGTTGATGTAGATTTCTGCGTCATCATCGTGGTGCACTCTGAAATGAAGCGATTTGAACTTCTCCCCCGGCAATGCGATCTCAGACCGAAGCCAGATATCTTTCGTCGTCCATTCCGTCCGAACCACTGCCCCCCATGTGCCCTGTTTGCCGAAACCCCCCATTCCCTCCAACCACTTGCTGTCATCAAAATCAGGCTTCACCCATGAATCGTCCGGCTTTTCAAACGCGTAGCGCCACCGCTTCCCTTCCAGTTCTGATGTTGGTACCACCGGCATCACCATTGGTTCGGGCGGCACACCTGAGAAGTCGCCGCGGTTCACGGCGGCAACACGTGCAAGCTCCGGCTTCACATTCGCCCGATCGTATGTCATCAGTCCATTGCATTCGACCTCCACATCCGTGGTCTGTGTATAGACAGCCGCGGAGAGTCCGGGCGAGTTCTTGTACTCATAGACTCTTCTCAAAAACCTCTCATACTGCGAGGTCAATTGCGCGGCATCCGCCATCCCCTTGTATCCCCAGTGGTCCTTCTTCCAGGTATGTCCATCGACCGCCAGACCGAGACCGCCGAACTCTCCGAGTACGATCGCCCGGTTGGAGTCTGGCTTCGGAGACCTAGGAGCCGGATAGTTGTGAATGTCCAAGACGTCTCCGGCATTCTTGTCGGTCCAGCCGCTGGCATTGTTGACCAATCTTGTCGGATCGAGCTGCTTCACCCATCCCGACAGCCGCTCGGTGTCGTATTGCCCCCACCCTTCGTTGAACACAACCCACTGAATAATCGAGGGATGATTCCGATGGGTCTCTACGAGACGCTGCAGTTCGTGCTCGAACTGTTCCTTCGACTCATCCGACTTGTTGTTCGCGCTCGGCATGTCCTGCCAGATCAGAAGTCCGAGTTTGTCGGCCCAATAGTACCATCGCTCAGGTTCGACCTTCACATGCTTCCGCGCCATATTGAATCCCAGCTTCTTCGTCATCTCGATATCATAGCGGAGCGCATCGTCGGTCGGGGCGGTGTAGATGCCGTCCGGCCAGAACCCCTGATCCAGGGGCCCGACCTGGAACACGAATTCTCCATTGAGCAGGATTCGCTTCACTCCGATGCTGTCAGCCGCCACTTCGACCTTGCGCATGCCAAAATAGCTTTTTACCGCATCGAGACTCTGACCATCGCGCCGGATCTCGATACTGAGGTCGTAGAGGAATGGGTCGGAAGGAGTCCAGAGCTTCATCGACTTCAGTGGAATTGGAATCTCATCCTCTGCCTTCCCTTCCGTCTCGCCGATCGCCGTTCCTCCTTCGAAAACAACCACGTGAATATTCTGCGTCGGCGCATCGCCGGTCGTCCTCACCTTTAGTCTCAATTTCTTTCCATCGACATCAGGAACCGGCATCAGTTCAACGATGTGATCTGCGGAGACAGGTTCGAGCCACACCGTCTGCCAGATCCCGGTGGTTGGCGTATACCAGATGCCCCGCGGATTGAGCACCTGCTTTCCACGGGGCTGGTTGCCTTGATCGGTCGGATCAAAGACACCGACGATGATCTCCTGATCGCCGGCCGCCGAAAGCGCATCGGTCACATCAAAGGAAAACGGATCGTAACCTCCGCGATGCTGTCCAATCATCTTGCCATTCACAGTGACCGACGCTTCCCAGTCGACCGCTCCGAAGTGAAGGACGACGTGCCGGCCTTTCCATTTCTCCGGAAGCGAGAAAGTGGTTCGATACCAGAGGCGATCAGAGTGCTTCATCACACCGGAGAGAGCAGATTCGATCGGAAACGGAACGAGGATTCGCCCGCTCAGTTCTTTTCCCACCGGCGGTTCCTCTCCTGTTGCAGCTTCTGCATATTGCCAGAGTCCGTTGAGATTCATCCATTCATCACGAACCATTTGAGGACGCGGATACTCGGGCAGAACGTTCTGCGGAGATACATCCTTCGCCCACTTTGTCAGAAGCGGAGCGGAGGGAGGGATTGTCCATTGCGCGTTCATGAGACCAATTGAGAAAATGAGTGCGACAAATACAGCGAGCGTCTTCATGTCGATTGTCCTTGGCTTTGAGCGCAGAGATACAAGTGTGCTGACACGATTGTTCGATGACTCTCTGCAATCAGAAAAGAAGTTCATTCATGTTGTGGTGACGCAGCTTGGTAGAGTCCAGAAGCGTCAGTTGAGGCTGTCTAAAAAGTATTTGGTGGAGCGCAACTTATTGTTGATCTGTACGTCTTTCGATCAACCGATCGATCCTCCTCATATTGATGGAGCAGCCAGATGACATCAGACTCTCATTCGCTATTCGATGAAGCATCACCCTCACGGGTGCAGAAACGGAAAAAGGCGAAGAGTAAACAGGTGTTTAAGTCTTACACACAACAACAAATCATGCTCTTGCCCCCCAGCCTCGAGGAGCTGATCCCCGAGAACCATTTGGTGCGGGTGGTGAATCGTACCGTCGAGAAGTTGAACATCCAACCTTTGATGGCGACATACAAAGGAGACGGTGCGAGCGCCTACCATCCGTTGATGCTGTTGAAGGTTTTGGTCTATGCATATCTGACCAAGGTCTATGCCTCGCGGATGATTGCGAAGGCACTCACTGAGAACATTCATTTTATGTGGTTGTCGGGGATGAGCACGCCGGACTTCCATACCATTAATAACTTCCGATCCAGCCGACTCCAAGGGGTTATTGATGACGTCTTCGGGTCAATGGTGTTCTTCCTCCTTGACCATGGCTATATCGATCTTGAGCAGTATTTTGTTGATGGGACCAAACTCCGAGCCGACAGCAACAAGCACAAGGTCGTTTGGGCCAAGAACACCAAGCGCTACAAGCAGAAGGTGCAGCAAAAGATCAAGGACCTGCTTGTTGAAATCGAGCAAGCGAATGCCAAAGAACAAGAGCACTACGGCGATGGCAATCTGGAAGAACTTGGCGAATGCTCTACGCTTACGAGTGATGATGTCAAAGAACAAGTTCAACGGCTCAATGAGATCTTACAGCATTCTGCTCCTGAGCCTAAGCGCATGGCAAAGACTCTCAGTCAGGTATCAGCAAAGCTCTTGCCAAAGCTCGAATACTATGAACAGCAGGAGAAAACGTTAGCCGGACGCAACAGTTATGCGAAAACTGATCCCGCTGCAACCGTCTTTCTCAGCAAAGATGGTCAACTGCTTCCATCGTACAATCTCTTGATCGGTACCCAGCACCAGTTCCTTGTTAATTACAGCTTGCACCAACGAAGAGCTTCCGAGAGCGATGCTTTCCCCGCCCACCTTCGTCGGCTGCACTCCTTGGTTGGGCGGCATCCCGACTTGGTGATGGGTGACAGCGCTTTCGGCAGCGAAGAGAACTATGCATTGTTGAGCGAGCACCAAATCGGCAACTATCTCAAATACAACACCTTTCACTTGGAGCAGAAGAGAAAGTATCGCAACAATCCGTATCGCAAAGAGAACTTTCCCCATGATGCCACCAACGATACCTATCATTGCCCGCAAGGACGGGTTCTGACCCTGAAGCAGGTGAGAACCGTTGCCAGCACCAATGGATACAACAGCACAGCACGCAGCTATCAATGTAGCAACTGTCATGACTGTCCCCTTGCCACTCAGTGCAAGCGCGGTGATGGCAATCGTACCATCTATGTGAACCCAACCCTGGACGCCTATCGTGCTCAAGCCAGAACCAACCTCAACTCCGATGTTGGCTTTGCCCTACGTAAGCAGCGAGGCATCGATGTTGAGCCACCGTTCGGGGACATCAAGTTCAATCAAGCCTACACGCGTTGCAGATTGCGTGGTGAAGAGAAGGTGAACATAGAAATAGGGATACTCGGCATCGCTCACAACATCAAAAAGATAGCCCACTGGGTGAACTAACTCTTGACATTGCAGGCTTGCGCCGCAGACGGGCAATCTCTATTCTCAAAGAACTAATTGGACAGCCTCAACCAAAGAGAACTTCCGAAATCATAACCCCCGTGGTTAATCGCCCAGCCGCTTGCTTGAATTTCGGTGCGGGTGGCTATAATGGGCTTCTGCAATTGACGTGCTCGCCCCGAAATTGAACGCACGTTTGAGCCGTCCACGCGCCAGCCGATGATTTCGGAGGCATTGGGGCTTGAGGAGTTACTTGGACAGACATTGTCCAATGCCCCGGAAACTGACAGCTGTGTGCGTGGGCGGCATAAACACGCGCGTTTAGATTTCGGCCAATTGATCTTCCTCAATCGTTTCGTAGATTTGGACGGCCGAAATCTACGGCCGGTGTGTTAGCGGCACCATCACGCGGGTTTCAGTTTCCTGTCCTTCTCTTGGTCACTTCTCTTGGACAAGCAAGAGAAGTAACAACCCGTCAGGGTTGTGCATTTCTCTTGCTGCTTTCGGAAAAGCTTGAGAAGAAGAGCCCGAGCTTTCATCTTAAGAATGCCACAGCAAATACATGTCTGTTCTTCGATGGTCAGTCTGTCGAACAACAAAGCAGGGTCATTAGTTTGTTCACTCGACTTTCCACTCGTACACGCCCGCTGAGAAGTCCGGCACAAGCTGAATCTCAATCCGCAGCGAGGATGTCTTGACAGGTTTGAATGTCACCTTGCAGTACCGATCTTCTTCTACTTCATAGAGAGAAGTGTTCTCGACCGGCTTCCACTCTTCGCCCTCTCTATAGAGAAGCTTCCACGACCTGGGCAGACGGCATTCGCCGATACCGGTGTCATCAAACCAATAGATCTCGGACCTGGAGACTGTCTCCTCCTCTTTGAAATCGTACTGCACCCATTCAGTCGTCCCTTTTTTCGGCCACCAGTGGAGAAATGGAATCGAATGGTCGATGGAACTCGCAGGCTCAAGCTGATCGTTGATTGCATCGGCGCGACGTTTCTCGGACGCGGTCACCTTGCTTGTGTATGCAATCGTCGGGGCAGGGAGCGGCCGCGCCGCATTCACCTCACGCGCGGGCCAGACATTCATCTGTCCCAGCCCGCGATGCGCCCACGCGTAGTACGGGATAGCCACGAAGGGCTGCTCAGGATCGGTCACGATTGTTTTCTCCATCGTGCGCCGTACCGGAACGGCCGATGCCAGGACCACCTGGACACCGTTCAAGAGGTCTTTCCGAAATTCTGTTCTTAGAGCAGTGTTGTCGCGCAAAATCAGATTTGTGACGTTGCCGTCTTTATTGTCGGCCCACTCTGCACAGAACAACACCGGGCCGCGCTCCAACGCGACTTTTCCCCTGTCATCGAGGAGCTTTTCGTTCGCGACGACTCGCCGGACAGGCATCGGCAAACTGATCGCTATGGTGTCGCCTTTTTTCCAGCTGCGGCGGATCGCGACATACCCTTTTTCAGAAGTAGTCGCCACCGGCGTTCCGTTTACCGTGATGACCGGCGCTTCGTCGTTCTGGTCGAGGTAACGATAGAGGTCACTTGGCACCGGACGATTCTGCGCCCATCCTGGGATCCGGATCTTCACACCAAACTGACCGGGCGTCTCCGGATCGACAGCAATCAAAACCGAGCCATCCCATGGATAGCTCGTCGTCTGGGAAAGGCTGACTGTTCGATTCTGCATTTTTAGAGTTGCCGCTCCTTGTATAAAGAGATTGACATACAGATCGGAAGCATCCTGAGCATAGGCGTAGCCGGCGATCGAAGGGATGAAGCGCAGGATATTCGGCGGGCAGCACGCACACTCGAACCAAGCCGACCGGCTTGCTCCGCGGAACGATTCGAGCGGATTCGGATAGAAGAAACGATTTCCCTCCATTGAGATTCCCGAAAGGAAGCCGTTATAGATGATCCGTTCGACGATGTCAATATATTTAGCATCGCCGTGAAGAAGAAACATCCGATAATTCCAGAACGCGTTTGCGATCGCGGCGCACGTTTCGCAGTAAGCGCTCTGGTTCGGAAGGGCGTACGGATGACTGAATCCTTCGTTGCCGCCTGTGGCTCCAATGCCGCCAGTGATGTAGAGCTTCGTGCTAACGACATCCTGCCAGATCTTGTCGAGCGCCTTGATGTATGCAGCATTGACCGTAAGGGCCGCCACGTCCGCCATGCCGGCGTACAAGTACGCAGCCCGAACTGAATGCCCGACAGCGCTGTCCTGGTCCACGACCGGAATGTGATCCTGCGAATATTCACCGATGAGGTCGTGCCCTTTCGCGTTCCCTCTTTCATCGATAAAGAACTTGGCAGTGCGAAGGTATTTTTCCTCTCCGGTGATCCTGTAGAGCTTGCACAATCCCATTTCGATGACCTCGTGACCGGGGACCTCGTGCCGCCCCGTCGGCCCGAAGGTGCTGCAGACCAAATCCGCGCTTTTGAGCGCGATGGTGAGGAGATTGCGTTTCCCCGTCGCGAGGAAATGTGCGACGGCCGCTTCATAGAGATGTCCGACGTTGTAGAGTTCGTGGCTCCCATCTTTCTCCCCCACCCAACGATTTTTTCCTCCAGGCGGAGAGTATGCAGAGTCCATGAGCTTACGCGCGGTATAGAGGTATCCGTCCTCTTCCTGGGCAGCGCCGATGAGAGCGATGACGCTGTCGAGGTAGCGATCGAGTTGGGGATCAGGATGAAGCGCAAGTGTAAACGAGGCGCCTTCGAGGACCTTGTAGACATCAGAGTCGTTGAAGTGGATACCGATGAATCTCCCGGGTTTGAGTCCCGCTGCTTTCGCGAAATTGTCGAACCGCCCGGTGATTTCGCTCTGGTGAAAATTGTGCGGAAGTGTAACCGTTCGGTTGATTTCGAGCCGACGCGACCAGAAATCGTCTTTCACTTTGACGTCCGTGAAAGGAACGGGCTTTATCGGATAGTCTTTCTTCCCGGCCTGACCGAAGGCAATCGAGGTGAGAAGAGACAGAAAGAAGAGACTTGTGAAGGGAGTGATTGATTTCATGGTCGAGATCCCTATAGGTGACGTAGCAATTTCACAGAGGAGATCAAATGAACCCGCTTGAGGATTGAAATCCAACATGCCTTCTTCTTGAATGATCCTCGCCTTAGAGGGCGAGGCTATGGCTCCTGATACACAAATGGCGAGCCTGGCCTCAGATTCTTA
>Ga0315277_10007580_pt1 | contig 14078 bp, 15 predicted proteins | sample YL17G05_15_MG_FD_203695 | JGI IMG/M metagenome (GOLD analysis project Ga0315277, IMG submission 203695) | Sediment microbial communities from Yellowstone Lake, YNP, Wyoming, USA - YL17G05_15 | ecosystem: Environmental > Aquatic > Freshwater > Lake > Sediment | place: USA: Wyoming | collected... | reverse complement strand
GCTGGAGACGATCTTGTGGTCCTTTTTGGCGAAGAACTGGAGGAAGGCGTCGCGGATGTCTTGTGATTTCATGGGGTTGATGTTCCCGGCTTCGGGCTGCGTCGTTTAGGCCTCGTCCTCCCCGATCGGGACGATGACCGGACCTTCCTTGCGTTCGATCGGAGACATCCCCTGTTCCATGGACTCGAGGGCGATGTCCAGGGTCGATTGGATCCCCATGACCTTGAGCTTGAAGTGGTCGGGGTTCGAGGAGTAGCGGAGGCCCTGCTCGAACGAGATGTAGCCGTCCCGGTAGAGCTGATAGATGGACTGGTCGAAGGTCTGCATCCCGTATTGGGAGACGCCGGTGGCTATCGCGTCGCGGATGAGGACCGTTTTATCCTTTTCCTGGACGCACTCCGCGATGTAGGGCGTCGTGATCATGACCTCGACGGCCGGGACGCGGCCCGAGCCGTCGACCCGGGGGATGAGGCGCATCGAGATGACGGATTTGAGAATGCTCGAGAGCTGGAGCCGGACCTGGCGCTGGTGGTGGGGCGGAAACACGGAAACGATGCGGTTGATGCTCTCCGGCGCGTCCAGGGTGTGGAGGGTGCTGAAGACGAGGTGGCCGGTCTCGGCGGCCAGGATGGCCGTTTCGATCGTGTCCAGGTCCCGCATTTCGCCGACCAGGATGACGTCGGGGTCCTCGCGCAGGGTCGCCCGCAGGCCGCGCGAAAAGCTGATGACGTCCATCCCGACCTCGCGCTGGCTGATCGTGCTCTTTTTGTCCTTGTGGAGATACTCGATCGGGTCCTCGATCGTGATGATGTTTTCCTTGCGCTGGAGGTTGATGAAGTCGATCATCGAGGCCAGGGTCGTCGACTTGCCGCTGCCGGTCGTTCCGGTGACCAGGACGAGGCCCCGCTGGTAGAGGCATATCTTTTCCAGCACGGCCGGGAGGAGGAGGTCCTTGATTGCCTTGATCTCGAGCGGGATGATCCGGATCGAGATGGCCTGGGATCCGCGTTGGAGGTAGATATTGCCCCGGAAACGGCCGAATCCCTGGAGGCTGTAGGCGAGGTCGATGTCCATCTCGGTCTGGAAACGGGCCCTCTGGTAGTCCGTCATCATTTGGCCGGCCAGCTCCTGGGTATCCTCGGGGTTGAGGCGGGGAAATGTCGTCAGCGGGATAAGCGTTCCGTGAACGCGGATCATCGGGTAGTTGCCGGCCTTGCAGTGAAGGTCGGACGCGTCCCGTTCGATGGCGATCTTAAGCAATTCGTCGATTTCCATGAGCTCGGCTCCTTTTCCCGACGGTTCATGTTAACCAATTCCGAGCGTTGATGTCAAACCCGGGCCCTCCCCGCCGGCCGGGCTCAGATCGTTTCGCCGCAGTGGGGGCACTGGCGGGATTTGAGGGGCAGCGGCCTCCGGCAGTTCCAGCACAGGTCGGTATTCGTCCGCTCCCGGGCCCGGATCCGGGATAGGATGTCGTCGATCTCCGACCCGGGAGTCTGCTTGCCTTTGAGGGCGGACAGCGCCTTGACGATATCGGCGGCACGGGGGTAGCGATCCTCGGTTTTGGAGGCCAGGCAGCGCATGATGATCTCGTCGATCTCCCTGGGGACCCGGCTGTTTTTGATCCGGGGCGGCGTGATTTTGCCTTCCTGGGCTTTCTCGAGAATCTTGAACGGGTCGGGGTCGAAGATGGGCGGCCGGCCCGTGATAATTTCATAGAAGATGCAGCCGATCGAATAGATATCCGAGGCATAGGTCGCCTTGCCCAGAAACTGTTCGGGCGCCATGTAGGGCGGCGATCCGATCCGGGTTGAGGCATAAGGGACGTTCTGGAGCCAGGCCGAAGTCCCGAAATCCGTGATCTTGGCCGTCCCCTCCTCGGAGACGATGATGTTGGAAGGCCTGAGGTCGCGGTGGATGATTTTGTTCTTGTGGGCGTGGTCGATTCCGTAGCAAACCTGCTTGATGTAGTCGATGGCCGCCTCGGCCTCCAGGACTTTCTCCTTCTCGAGGATCTTCTCCAGGGTGGGGCCCTTGACGTATTCCATGACCATGAAAAAAACCTTGTTTTCCTTCTCGGCGGCCAGCATCCGGACGATGTTGGGATGGTTGAGGGCGGCTTGGAGGCGGGGCTCCTTGAGAAGCTTGAACAGCTCGGCCGATTGCTTGTGGGGGACCTTGATGGCGACCTTGATGTCGAGCCAGGTGTCGCGGGCCAGGAACACGGACCCGAACCCGCCGCTCCCCAAGGAGCGGATGATTTCGTATTTTCCGACCTTCTGTCCTTGTAAGAACATGTCAGAGGTTCCAGAGATGATCGATCAGGGCGATCGCGATCAGGGCCGTTGCCGGGAGGCCCGTCTCAAGGGTCTCCAGCAGCCTCGTCTTGAGCGGGAGACCGACGTTCTCGGACAGGACAAACCGCGCCTCCCCCGCCGAGCCCGGAAGGATTTCGAGCAGTCCGAGGATGGTCCTCTCTTTGGCGATGCTGTCCTTGGGGACGAAGAAATGATCGGACGTCAAAGGGCGGACCTCGTTCCTAATGAAAGATGTTCTTGGCCTTCTGGGCCGGACCCTTCTCGACCCCTTCGAGCGTTTCGCCCCTGGAATCCGCGAACTGGCGGAGCAGCGACTTCTGGTCCTTAGACAAATCCCCGGGAACACGGACGTCGATCTTGACGAACAGGTCGCCCTTGCGGCGGCCGTCCAGGTCCCGGAGGCCTTTGCCCTTGATCCGGAACACCTCCCCGGGCTGGGTTCCGGCCGGGATCTTGAGAGTTTCGTTCCCTTCCAGGGTGGGGATTTCGACCGTGACGCCCAGGGCCGCTTGGCTGAAGGCGATCTCGATCCTGCAGGTCAGGTTGTGCTCGTCGCGCTCGAAAAACGGGTGCTTGCGGACCCTGGTTACGACATAGAGATCGCCCTGCAGATAATCCTTCTCGCCCGCCTCGCCCTCGCCTTGAAGCCGAAGCCGGGTTCCATCGGCCGCGCCGGCCGGTATCCGGATGGTCAGCGTTCTTTTCTGCCGGCGGGTGCCGCCCCCTTTGCACTCGGAGCAGGGCGTCGCGACGATCTCGCCCGTCCCGCCGCAGCGAGAACAGGTCCGGGAGACGACGAAAAAGCCCTGTTGATAGCGGACCTGCCCTTGACCTTGGCAGTGAGGGCAGGTCGATTTTCGGGTCCCGGGCGCCGTCTTGCGCCCTTGGCAGGCCGGGCAGAGCTCGGCCCGGGCGACCTGGATTTCCTTCTCGACCCCGTGGGCGGCCTCCTCGAGCGTCAGTTCGAGCTCAAGGGCCAGGTCCCGGCCCCGTTGGGCCGTCGCCCTCCTTCGTCCCGAACCCATCCCGAACAGATCCCCGAAGCTGAATCCGAAGAAATTGCCCAAAATATCCTCGAAATCGCCGAAGATCGACGAATCGAAGCCCTGGAACCCGCCGAAACCCTCGCCGCGCAGGCCGTCGTGGCCGAAGCGGTTGTAGACGGACCGTTTGTCCGGATCGGCCAGGATGCTGTAGGCTTGGGCCGCTTCCTTGAATCGTTCCTCCGCTTCCTTGTTCCCGGGATTGCGATCCGGATGATAGCGGAGGGCCGCTTGCCGGTAGGCCTTCTTGATCTCCTCCGGCGAGGCGGCCCGGGAAACGCCCAGGATATTATAATAATCCTTTTTTTCCATCGCTCGTTCCGTTCGGCTCCTTGGACTTGTGCTGTTCGATGATGTTCTGGAGTTCGGACCGGGTCAGACCCGAGGACGGCCTGACCTCGACGCGCTGTTCGCTCCCCGAGGTTTTGTCCCGGGCGTGGACCCTGACCAGCCCGTCGGCGTCGATCTCGAAGGTCACGTCGACCTGGGGGACGCCGGCGGGGGCCGGCTCGATCCCGGTCAGGTAAAAAGTCGCCAGGGATTTATTTTCGTGGGCGGCCCGGCTTTCGCCCTGGAGGACGTGGATTCGGACCTGGCGCTGGTTGTGTTCGACGGTCGTGAACGGTTTGGTGACCTTGGTCGGGATCGTCGTGTTTCTGTCGATGATGGTCTCGAACGAGTCGTTCTCGGTCTCGATTCCGAGCGAGAAGGCCGTCACATCGAGGAGAAGGATGAGGTCGTCCATCTTTCCGCCCAGGATCCCCGATTGGATGGCCGCCCCCATGGCGACGATCTCATCGGGGTTGATGTCCTCGATGGACGGTTTTCCGAAGAAATCGGCGATCGTCTTTTTTATCAGGGGCATCCGCGTTTGGCCCCCGACCAGAATGATGTCATGAATCTGGTTCAAAGACAGGCGGGCGTCATCGAGGGCCCGTTCGATGCAGGGCAGGGTTTTATGGACGAGGTCGTCGGTCAGCTCCTCGAGCTTGGCGCGCGTCAGGAGTTTCTTGATGTGAAGCGAGCTCGACTTGGACGCGCAGATGAAGGGGAGGTTGATCTCGCTTTCCAGGGTGAAGGACAGTTCGCGCTTGGTCCGTTCGGCCGCCTCCTTGATCCGCTGGAGGGCCAGCCGATCCTGGGTCAGGTCGACGCGATTTTCCTTCCAGAACTCTTCGACGAGCCATTCGACGATGCGGTGGTCGAAATCCTCGCCGCCCAGGTAGGTGTCCCCGTTGGTCGACAGGACGTGAAAGACGCCGTCCTGGATTTCGAGCAGGGTGATGTCGAAGGTCCCCCCGCCCATGTCGAAGACGGCGACCGTCGCGTTTTTCTTGACTTCGAGTCCGTAGGCCAGGCTGGCCGCGGTCGGCTCGTTGATGACCCGGAGAACCTCCAGGCCCGCGATCTGGGCGGCGTCCTTGGTCGCCTGGCGTTGGAGGTCGTTGAAGTGGGCGGGCACCGTCACGACGGCCTCGGTGACGTTTTCCCCGAAGAACTGTTCGGCGCAGCGCCGGAGGTAATCGAGGATGATGCCCGAGACTTCCTGGGGCGAGATGATTTGGCCGTCGACGAGGATCTGGACGTCGCCGTTGTCGGCGGCCCCCAGCCCGAACCCGACCTTCTTGCAGGCCTGGCCGATTTCCGGGGAATCGAATTTCCGGCCGATCAACCGCTTGACGGCGAAGATGGTGTGCTCCGGGTTGGTGATGGCCTGGCGGAGCGCGAGATTCCCGACCAGCCGCTCGCCCGAAGTCGTGAAGCTCACCACCGAAGGCGTCGTCCGCGCGCCTTCGAGATTCGGGATGACGAGCGGCCGTTGGCCTTCCAGGTAGGCGACGCAGGAAAAGGTCGTGCCTAAGTCGATGCCGATGATATGTCCCATCGTCGTTAACCCCCCTTCTTGGGAACCCGGACCTTGACCAGGGAGGGCCGAAGCAGCCGGCCGTGGAGAAGGTAGCCTTTCTGCATCTCTTCGACAACGGTCGGTTCCTGGACGTCCTCGGCTTCTTCGCTGTCGAATGCCTGGTGAAGGGTCGGGTCGAAGATCCGACCCTTGGCCTCGATCGGCGTGACCCCTTTTTTAATCAGGAAATCCGCGAGTTGCTTGTGGATGAGTTCCATTCCGTCCTGGAAGCTCTTCCCATCCTGGCCGGCCGGTCCGGCCAGGGCCCGGGCGAAATTGTCGACGACGACCAGGATGTCCCGGAGGACGTCGTTGAGGGCGAAGCTTTGAAACTCGGACTTTTCGCGTTCGACCCGCTTGCGGAGGTTGTCCATCTCGGCCAGCTTCCGTATGTACTTGTCTTTGAGCTCATCGCGTTCCTGTCTCATCCGGAGAAAATCGTGCTCGAGGGACGCGAAGGCCTTACGGAGCTCTTCGTATTCGTCGACCGGAAGGGGCACGACCTCGACGCTGTCGTCCGCGGCCGCCCCTTCGGCCGGCCCGGGGGCGGCGGGGGACGTTTCGGGTTCGGGGATGGAGGGCGTCGGCTGGGGAGGCGGCGTCGCTTCCTTGGCTTCGGGCTTGGGATGGTGCTTCTTCTTGGTCATGCCGTCCTCTCTATGAATGGTGGCTGATCGTATGGCTCAACTGTTTGGCGATGCAGTCAACGAGGGGGATGATCCGGTCGTAGGGGATCCGTTTGGGACCCAGGATGCCCAGGGACCCCAGGACCTGGTTCCGGGTTCCGTAATGAGAGAGGATGAGCGAACAGTCCTCGATATCGGGGACGTTCGATTCGGAACCGATCAGGACTTTAACCCTGTCCAGGGCGATGAACTCGGACAAGAGGTTGGCCAGCTTGGCCCGCTCCTCGAAATTCTGGAAGAGAATCTTGAGGCGTTCCATGTCGAACAGCTCGGGCTTGTCGATAAGCCGGGCCGCGCCCTGGAGGAAGATCCGGCCCTCCTTTTCCTCCTGGAGAAAATAGGTTTTGAGGAAGACGATGAGCTTATTGACGATGATCTCGTAGCTGCGGCGGAAGGTCGGAAGCTCCCGGAACAGGTGATCCCGGATGGCCTGGAGGTTTTTCCCCCGGAAGTTCTGATTGACGTACTCGGAGGCGCCGTCGAGTTCGGTCTGGCTGAAGTAGATGTCGGTCTTGACGACCTCGGTCAGGACCATGTTGAAGGTCGTGACCAGAATGACCAAGGTCCGGTCCTCGCCGACCTTGATGAATCGGAGGTAGCGGAATTGAATCCTGGAGATGCGGGGCGAGACGACGAACCCGAGGTTGTCCGATTGCTCAGCCAGGACTTTGGAGGCCTTGACCAAGAGAGAATCGAAATCGCCCTTTTCCTGCGCGAACTCCCCGCCGAAGGGGCTTGTCTGTCCGCCGTCGTGAAGTACGGTGGCGAACAGGTGATTGACGTAAAAGCGGAGCCCCTTGTCGGTGGGAATGCGGCCGGCCGATGTGTGGGGCTGATGGAGGAACCCCATGTCTTCGAGCTTGACCATGATAGTGCGAAGGGTGGCCGGCGAGTCGAGGATTCTCTTTTTTTGGGAAAGGAGTCCCGAGCTGACCGGTTTGCCGACCTTGAGGTAGTTCTCGACGATCAGATTGAGAATCTGTCTGTCTTTTTCCTTAAGCGTCGCGTTTTTCATGCCAAAAGCTTAATCTTTTATAGCATTATCGGCGGGAGATTGTCAATCGCTAGGCCGTCGCGGAAAATGCGTAATTAATTAATTATAAATAAATTAAGCTGAAAATCGACTCCTCCGGTCAACCTTGGAGGGGAAGACCGCTCGTCAGCTCTCGTCCCGCCGTTCCTTGAATCGGATGTCCAGGGTACCGAGCTCGTCCAGAACGGGGCCGTAGATTTCGGGATGAATCGGGATCAGGACACCCTTGCGCTCGATGCGGCCTTCGAGAAGCAGGCGGGCTCCGGTCGCGGCCGGGTAGCCGACCGTCCGGGCCATGGAGGAGAATCCGCCCGGGACGCCGAAGTCGACGAGGGAGGAGACGATCGTCTCGCGACGCCCCCCCGGGAACGAGGCCTCAAAGGTGTGCTGGAGGACGATCATGTCCCTCTCCCCTTCCCGGTACTGAAGCCTGCGGATCATGAGGCCGGCTAGGATGTCGAGGGGCGAGCCCTGGGCCAACGGCAGCGGCTCTTCGTCGAGAAGGCCGAGCCATTCGATGCGTTCGATGACGCTCGATCCCGCGTCGAGGCCCAGCTTGTCGACCAGGGCTTGACGGACATCCTCGGCGCCGCTACGCCCGATTAGGCGGGCCAGGAGCGTTCGATAGGTCAGCCCGCCGAAGTCCTGCTCGGTCCGGCCGAGGAGACCGATGTCGGCTATCGCCTTGAGCGTCGGGCACCAGCCTTTGTAGCGCAGGGTTCCGCGGAGCATGGTTCGCGTCGTGGGGATGTCGTAGAGTTCGATGTAAGGGAGCGAGTTCCGATTGGGGTAGCCGTCGAATTCGGCCAGACCCTCGATCGGGATCGCCGTGGTATGCGCGAAAAGATCCTGGGCCGGGACGGAGACCTCGCGGCCGTCCTTGAGATAACGGGCCGGGTTGGTGCCGGCCAGCAGGACGCCGATCGGGCTCCAGGAGAATTTGTAGCCGAACGGGTTCGTGTTGGCATCGGGCGCCGGCAGGCCCCCGCAGTAGGACGTGAAGCCGTCCACCCGGCCGCCCCGGTCCTTGATGTCGTGGATGATCCGAACAGCTTCCATGTGATCGATGCCCGGATCGAGGCCGATTTCGTTGAGGATGGTGACCCCGGCCGACCGGGCCGCCCCGTCGAGAGCCTTCATGGCGTCGCTGACGTAGGAGGTCGTGACCATGTTTTTCCGGTGGACGATACAAAGCCGGGCGACTACGGGATGGAACGTGTAGGGAACGAGGCTGACGACGAGGTCCGCGCCGGCGATTTCGCCGCTTAAGAGGCTCTCATCCTGAAGGTCGAGGCGGCGGGCCTCGACCCGGGGGTGGGCGGCGGCGAGCTTGGCGGCCTTGTCGGCGTCGACGTCGGCAACGACCAGGGAGAAACCGGCCTTTTCCGAGAGATAATGGACGAGGGGGCCCGAGACATAGCCTGCGCCGAGAACGAGGACTTTTTTCATGATCCTATGAATTTCTGAAGATAGGCGTAGTCCGCGGTCAATTGTCCGCGGTAGAGGATGACGGCCATTTTAACGACGTCGGGGAGATTGCAGCGGGCGAAGTCGCCCCTGTAATCCGCCGCGGCGATGGCGGGGACGTAGGGCTTGAGGGCTTGGCTGAAGAACACGGAGGACTCGAGGGGGATCTCGGCCGGCAGGTTGTAGACGGCCATGACGACCGGGCCGCGGCCCTCGGCTCCGTCCAGGGCGCGGTCTTGGACGGGATCATAGACGTAGATCGGGTGGTCGGGGTCGGTCGCCTTGACGGTACACTCCACGGCCCCGTTGACGTCGCAGCTGATATCTCCGATGACGCGGAGGCGGGGCTGGGCGCCGGGCGCGTAGAGCCGTTTCAGGATGTCCTTGGTCACGAAGCGCGGGTACTTGGGCGCCCAGTAAATGCCGTTGACTAAAATATTGAGATAGGGAAGATAATCTTCGAATCGGGACGCGTATTTCTCGGGAGATTTATAGTAGTCCTGGAGCTCGAACCGGGCGCCGCGATTCTTGGGTTCGACCATGTCCTCTTCCTTGAAGACGACCTTGTAGACCCGATGCGCGGAGTAATTTCCTTCCTTGACGAAGGCGGCCAAGTCGCGGGGCGCCACCTGCTCGAAGGGCAGGAGGTCGAAGATCTCCTGGGCTCCTTGGGAGACGTGGCCGTAGCCCGCAAAACCGCAGACGAAGGGGAGGAGCCGCCGGTCCAAACCCTTGACCCGGATCTCCCGGCCGACCTTCTGGACGGCTTCCCTGGCCTCGACCAGATTCAAGTAGCGGATCGTCTGGCGTATAGGGGCGAACGGCGTTTGAAGACCGTCGTTCTTTAACGCCAGGCCGTAGGTCCAGAGGGTGTCGATCATCCCGGCGTAGCCCGCCTGTCGTCCTAAAAACAAGACCCGCTGTCCTTTGTCGTCGACCATCTTCTCGTAATCGATGAGCGTGCAGCCGAGCTCGGCCATGTGTTTGAGCATGGGCATATTGTGGGCCTGCCCCTTGGCCGTGTGGGAGAAGAAGATATAAACTTTGTCCTTCTCGAAAAGATGGAGCGGGATCTCCTTGATGGCGAACAGGATCGCGCAGGAGGAAAGGTGCTCGTCGATCCCGGCTCCTTCACGCGCGTATTCTTCGTCGGGGATGACGCGGCGGGCCGACGGCTGGAGCCTGAACTCAAGCGGATGGTCCCTCATCAATTCCCGGATGTGGCTGGGGATGAGCGGGACTCTCTTCTCCCAGGGATTGATGTCTTCGCGCCGGATCCCGATTAAATTTTTTTCCATGACTATGAGGCCTTTTTTTCGTGAAAATAGAAATTTCATTATCGCACACAGACGGGACGGGGTCAATTCTTGCGGCGCATAGACCGGGAAAATAAACTGTGCTATATTATTGCGCCTATCCTTGAAAAGGAGAAATCGACATGCCGTTCGTTGAATTCAATGAAAAAAAACTGGAGTTAAACGAAGAAGGCTTCATGGTCAATTTCAACGAATGGAATGAGGAATTCGCCGTATTCCTCGCCAAGAATCAAGAAAACTTGGATGCTCTGACCGAGGCGCATTGGTCGGTCATCCGCTTCATTCGAAGCCACTATCAGGAAAAGAAGCTGGCCCCCATGGTGCGCTCCATTTGCAAGACCACCGGCCTGCAACTGCGGCAGATATTTGACCTTTTCCCCTCGGGGCCGGCCAAAGGCGCTTGCAAGATCGCCGGTCTGCCCAAACCCGACGGTTGCGTCTAGGATCAATGAGCCTGATTCACCTTTTACGAGCCGTATCTTTAGGCTCCGCTGTTTTCTGCCTTGTCTCTCTCGTCTTTCTTCTTGTCCGAACCAACGCCCTCGGCCGCAAGGAACACTTTTCCGCCCCCCGTGGCTCGGCCGGCAGAGGCATCGTCTATGCTTTCTCCCAAGGCATGATGCCTTGGGAGAAGGAAAGCGCTAGCGGCCACCTGCCGACTTTCATCGGCGGCATTTTATATCATGCCTCCATTTTCATCGCCTTCCTCTATCTCTTTTGGGTCAACCTTGCCCCCGCTTCGATCAGGCCGCTCTGGATTTTCCGCATCGCTCTATTCCTTGGCGCCGCCGCCGGGTTGGCTCTGATCGTCAAGCGCGCCGTCAAACCGCATCTGCGCCGCCTCAGCTGCCCGGACGATTATTTCGCCAACCTGTTCGTGGATTTCTATCTGGTGATTTCCCTCTGCCACACGTATCTCCCCCGCAGCGAGCCGTTGTTGCTCTTATCCGCCATCGCCCTGTTCATCTACATCCCCCTCGGGAAAATCCGCCACTGCTTTTTCTTCTTTTATACCCGCATCTTATTCGGCATTTTTTTCGGCCGCCGCGGTGTCTATCCCTGTTCGGCGCCCAAGGCATGACAATGGAAGCCGTACCTGAAAAAAAAGACGCTCTCGAAGTCAAGCTCGAGACCCTCTCCGAGGCCGATTTGCAAAAAATTTTAAAGGAGTTGGAGCGCCGTCTATCCGCCGACGAGGCGGCATTCGTCCAATCCTGCGTGCGTTGCGGACTGTGCGCCGACTCCTGCCACTACTACCTGGCCAACGGCGAGCTTGAGGACCTCCCCGCCTACAAGCTGAACCTGGTATTGAAGGTCATCAAGAGACACTTTACCGCCGGCGGCAAGATCGCACCGGGCTGGACCGGGGCCAGGAAGCTCGATCGCGACCTGGTTCGTCAGTGGGTGGATACGCTCTTCGGCCGTTGCTCCGGATGCGGCCGTTGCACCATCAACTGCACCTCGGGCATCAACATTGCGGCCATGATCCGCATGGCCCGCGGCGCCCTGGCCGCCGCCGACCTGGTGCCGCCCGAGCTCCAGTCGACCGTTATGACCGCCGTTAACCACGGCAACAGCATGGGTATTTCTCGTCAGGAATGGCTGGATACGGCGGCTTGGATCGAAGAGGAATTGCAGGCGGAAACCCACGACCGCAACGCGCGCATTCCGATCGACGCAAAGGGCGCCAAATTCCTTTACACAGTCAACCCGCGCGAACCGAAGTTCTTCCCGCTCTCCCTGCTCGCCGCCGCCAAGGTCTTCCATGCCGCCGGGGCCAGCTGGACGTTTTCCAGCGACTATTACGATGTGACCAACTACGGTCTCTTTTCTGGGGACGATGCGCGCGCCGGAATGCTCTCCGACCGGCTCTATCAGGCGATGGCGGATTTGGACGCCGCGGTGCTGGTCCTGGGAGAATGCGGGCACGGTTTCAACGCCAACCGATGGGAAGCGCCGCAATGGCTACAAAAAAGGCCGCCCTTCCCGGTTAAGAGCGTGCTTGAGATAGTCGCCGCCTTTGTCAGCCAGGGCAAGATTCGCCTGAACCCGGCGTGCAATCAAGAGCCGGTTACCCTGCATGACCCCTGCAACCTGGTACGCCATGGGGGGGTGATCGAGGAGCAGCGTTTCCTGTTGAAACGGGCGGTCGCCGATTTCCGCGAGATGCAGCCCAACCGACAGAAAAATTACTGCTGCGGCGGGGGAGGCGGACAGCTCTCCATGACCCGCTACGCCAAGCGTCGCCTCAAGGCCGGCCGTATCAAGGCCGATCAGATCCGAAAAACCGGCGCCAAGATCGTGGCCGCTCCCTGCCACAACTGCATTGACCAACTCTCCGAACTCAGCCGGGAGTACAAGCTCGACCTGGAGGTCAAAACGGTCGTCGAAGTCGTCGCCAGCGCGCTGGTCCTCGAACCGCCGGCCCAACCTTAGGAACAATGGATTTAATCACGATTCACCCCGAACCGCGCGGCCTCATCAAGGTCCGGATTCGGAAGCATGAAATAGCGATGGAAAGGTCGCTGGCCGAGGGCGGCCAGGACGGCGCAGTCTCGCCGCTGGAGATGATGGTGGCGTCGCTCGGCGCCTGCATCGGCCTAATGGTCAACGAGTACTGTACCCGCAACGGTTATCATGACGGGCCCGTTTCGGTCTTCCTCCATTTTCCTCCACAGATCGACCTGGACATTATTTAAATCGTCGAGAGGAATGCGCGCAGAAACAGCTTAGAAAATTCTGCGAATGATCGGCCGGCGCCTGATAACATGACTTGAACCGGTTACTTCTTGCGACCGGCGGCAATCTCGCGCACCGCCTGCAAAGCGTCGTTAATATCTTCCTCGGTATTGAAAGGCCCCAGGCCAAAGCGCACGGCGCCATGAATCCGGTCGATACCCAGCTGCTCATGCAGCCGCGGCGCGCAATGCAAGCCGGTGCGGCAGGCGATGTTGTAGTCGACGTCGAGGATGGTGCCGACATCGGCGGCCTCGAATCCGCTGATATTGAAAGCCAGTACGGCGATATGATGAGCCAGGTCATCCTGGCAGTACAGGACGACCCCGGGGATCTCCTTAAGGCCGTCTCGCAAATGCCTCATCAGCGCCATCTCCCGCGCGTGGAGCTTTTCCATCCCCTCTCCGGAGAGCCACTTGATGCCGGCATTCAACCCGGCGATGCCCACAAGATTTCCGGTGCCGTATTCCAAGCGGTAAGGGTATTCATCGAGATGGGGCCGCACCGCCGAGCGCACACCTGTTCCCCCGGCGCGCGTATGGCGTATCTCGATGCCCTCTCGGACATAGAGCCCGCCTATTCCCATCGGTCCGAGAAGAGATTTATGCCCGGTGAAGGCCACGATATCGACCCCTTGCTCTTGGATGTCGATCGGCACTTTGCCGGCGCTCTGGGAGGCATCGATGAGAAAGGTGGCTCCAAATTCACGACAGATTTTACCGATCTCTTTGATCGGCTGGATCGTTCCGATCACGTTGGAGCCGTGGTTGACCGCTACCAGCTTTGTGTTTTTTTGGATGCGCTTTCGGAAATCATTCGGATCGACGAAGCCAGCGGCGTCAAATGGCATATGGTCGACTTCCACGCCGCCGTCCCGGCACAGGTGGTACAAGGGTCGCAGCACCGAATTGTGCTCCAGGTTGGTGGTGATGGCATGGTCTCCGGCCTGCAGCGTGCCGAAAATCGCAAGATTGAGGGCGTCGGTGGCATTGTACCCGAAAACCAGCCGGTTGGGATCGGTGCCGTTGAAGAGGCGGGTCAATAATGTCCGGGTCTCCTCCACGACCTCAACGGCCTGGATGCACAGGTCATAGCCTGAACGTCCGGGATTGACCCCGTATTGGCGGTAAAAGGAATCCATGAACCGATAGACCTCTTCGGGTTTGGGAAAAGAGGTGGCCCCGTTATCGAGGTAAATAAGTCTCTTCATTTTCACCTCGGCATCGATTGAAAGAGAAAAACAATTCTATTGATTCCATTAGCCCCTGTCAATTACCGGCCGCGCTATACTTTTCTAACGAACGCTCTTTCAATTCCCTTCGCGGGATTCCACGGACGTAAGTCCGTGGAGGAACCCCCTTTCGGGGGCTGGCGCTCCGGGAGCTTCGGTAGCGAATTCCCCGCTTCGGGGACAGGCAGCAGCCTTGCAGTACTCAGGGCTTCCATGAGTGCGGTTTCGCAGTACTCATGGAGCCGTATTAACGGCTCCATGGGTGCGCTCCAACGCCTGCAAAGGGTAAGATCCCACGGACGTAAGTCCGTGGAGCTTCAGCAACGCCCAGGGGAAAATGGC
>Ga0315277_10007579_pt1 | contig 14081 bp, 19 predicted proteins | sample YL17G05_15_MG_FD_203695 | JGI IMG/M metagenome (GOLD analysis project Ga0315277, IMG submission 203695) | Sediment microbial communities from Yellowstone Lake, YNP, Wyoming, USA - YL17G05_15 | ecosystem: Environmental > Aquatic > Freshwater > Lake > Sediment | place: USA: Wyoming | collected... | reverse complement strand
CGCATACGCAGGTCAGCTACCGCCGCTCGCTCGACCGGGGCATATCGTGGGAGCCGGAGGCAATACTGACTCACGATTCGGCCCGATCCGAGGACCCTTCGGTGGCGGTCTCGGAATCGGCGGTGCATGTGGTCTGGTTCGATACCCGAAACAGCGCGGGCGACGCCTACTACGAACGCTCGCTCGACAATGGCGCCACCTGGGGTCCGGAGACCAGGCTCACCAGCGATTCCGCGATTGTCTACGCGCCCACCGTGGCCGCAGCAGATTCAATGGTCCACGTTGCCTGGATTGACCGCCGCAGCGGGTCCTATCATTTCCAGGTCTACTACATGCGGTCGAAGGACTGGGGAACGACGTGGGAACCCGAGGTCCGCTTAGCCGACAACCCGGGCACCTGCATGTTTCCAGTCCTCGCCGCGTCCGGCCGGAACGTCCACGTCGCTTGGTACGACAACCGAACCGGGAACAACCAGCTCTATTACCGTAACTCCACCGATGGCGGTCTCGACTGGACGCCGGAAATCAGACTGACCCAGACCAGCACCAACTCCTCCAATCCGGCCGTAGCACTGTCCGGCGATGCGATCCACGTAGTTTTCTGCGACGACCGGAGCGGAGATACCGAACTCTACTACCTGCGCAACCCGACCGGCAACGTCGGAGTCGAGGAAACCATGAACGATGGACGAGGAACGATGAACTACGGCGCGACCATCGTCCGCAGCGTGCTGTTCCTGAATGGGGACTGTCCCCGCACGGGGACTGTCCCCAAAACCGCGCTGCTCGACGCAGCCGGGCGGAGGGTACTCGACCTGAAGCCCGGCCTGAACGACATCAGCAGGTTGAGCCCCGGCGTGTACTTCGTCCATTCGACAATCGGCAATCGCCAATCGGCAGTCTCGAAGGTCGTCGTGACGAAATAGGAGATAACAATGCGCGTCTGCATTCTGCTATCCGCGGTCTGCCTGGTCGTTTCGCTCGCGCCGGCACAGGCGGTTCGCGACACGGTCTGGCTGGTGATGGATGACTCAATCCGAATCGACGCGACGTACTTCACGCCGCAAGACTCGCCGCCGCCTGGCGGGTTTCCGAGCATCATCTTCGTGCATGGACTGGGCGGCAGCAAGTCAGGATGCGAGCCCGCAGCCCAGATCTACGCCGGGTACGGCTACGTGACGCTTGCCTATTCAGTGCGCGGGCAGGGCAACTCGACCGGCAAGAGCATGCTGTTCTCGTGGCGGGAGCGGCGCGACCTGGCTGCCGTCGCGGCATGGCTTGCCGCCCGGCCGAACATGAATGATACGCTACTGGGTGTGGCAGGCGGGTCGCAGGGCGGGTACCATTCGTGGTACGCCGGGCTTGACGAAGTCCCCGGCGTGAGGGCGGCCGAGCCGGACAATGCGGTGCCGCACTTCGAGGATGACATGGCCCGTTACGGCTGCTACGGGACGGTCATCACCAACCTGATGAACTACTCGTCCAACGTGCGAATCGACACGCTCGCGATTCCGGTCCGGCGCCTGATGCGGGCAGACAACTACGATTCCATCCGGCTGCTGGTGGCGGACGGACGGACATTCGATTCAACCGACGTGGCAGCTTCGTCCGTCGCGTTCCTGATGGCCGGCGCCTGGCACGACCATTGTTTCGCGCACAGCCGGTACCCGGGAGCATTCAACGTCGCACCGCCGCATTCGATGATGTACCTGGGCGCGGGCGGGCACGGCTCGGAATACGTGCCGGCTGAGGTCGCGTTCCGCGACACGCTCCGGCGGTGTTTCTTCGGCGAGCGGCTGAAGGGGGAGTACCATGGGCTGGACACGATTGGACCCGGGATCGTCTCCCTGGGGCCGGACTGGCAACACGTGGAGTTCTCGTCCTGGCCGCCGCCCGGGCTTACGTATCAAGACTTCTGGCTGCACTCGGACAGTTCGATGAACTCAAGTCCACCCGGCGGCGGCGACTCTCTCGCCCGGCTGCAGCACAAACTGACGAACCCGAGCTACTCGTGGGACTCCGCGGTGACCGACCTGTTCCGGCATGCAACCGGGGCGTTCCTGCGCAACCGCGCGAGCTTCCGAACCGCGCCGCTGTCCCAGGCCGTGCAACTGCTGGGTATCCCCGAGGCCGAAGTCTGGGCCAAAGGCCCGGTTCCGATGAAGCAGATAAGCCTGCAACTCTACGACGAACCGCCGGCCGGGCCACCGACATATCTTGCGCAGATCAGCCTGGGCAAGCGGGACAACGCGGACTCGACGGCCTGGGATCGCCTCGCGGGTGAGTTCTCGCCCGTCGGCTGGGAGATTCCGGCCGGGCACCGGATTCGGGTTGACTGGGCGACAATCAACCAGACCCTGACCGACACGCTTCTCTGGCGCGTGCCGTACTGGAACGCTGACGGAACGCTGGTGCTCGGGCTGGACTCGCTTCACCCCGCGCGAATCTCCTTCCCGGTCCTGCTACCGGCCGGCGTTCAGGAAACGCCGAACGCCAAAGTGGGAACGGCGAACACGCCGACCATCGTCCGTGGCGTCCTTCGATTGCAGGATGGCCCAAGCACAAACTCAAGCTGGCTGCTCGACGCGGCCGGCCGGAAGGTACTGGATCTGCACGCCGGCACGAATGATGTCTCCTGCCTCGCGCCCGGCGTGTACTTTGTCCGGGAGCGGTTAGCGGTAGGCGGTGAGCGGTCAGCGGTCGGCGTCCGCAAGGTCATCGTCAGCCGGTAATGTCCACCGTGGGTGCTCTGCCCCGGCTCTACGATGACCTGGCCGCGTGGTGGCCGCTACTCTCCAACCCTGATGACTACGCGGCAGAGGCGGAGTTCTATTGGCAGTGCATCACCGAAGCAGGCCGGGTCCCGGTCCGGACCATGCTGGAACTCGGCTCGGGCGGTGGCAACAACGCGTCCCACCTGAAGGCGAACTGCGAGCTGACGCTGGTGGACCTGTCGCCGGCGATGCTGAGGGTGAGCCGGTCACTCAATCCCGAATGCGAGCACGTCCACGGCGACATGCGCGAAGTCAGGCTGGGGCGAGTCTTCGACGCTGTATTCACCCACGACGCCATCGCCTACATGCTCTCGGAGGAAGACCTGGCCCGGACGATGGAGACCGCGTGGGTTCACCTAAAGCCGGGCGGCGCGGCGCTGTTCTGCCCCGACCACGTGACCGAGACGTTCAAGCCAGGCACGTTTCACGGCGGGCACGACCGCATGCTGCGCAGCCTGCGGTACCTCGAGTGGATCCATGAACCTGCCCCGGGCGATACTCAGGTGACAACAGACTTCGCCTACATCCTGCGGGACAAAGACGGGGTCCGTGTGGAGTACGACCGGCATGTGACCGGGCTGTTCCCGCGCGCGACCTGGCTGCGGCTGCTTCAAGCGCAGGGCTTCTCGGCGACGATTCGCGAGCATATCGAGCCGAAGGCCAGCGACAGTGCATACGAGCTGTTCATTGCGGTACGGCCCGAATGACTAGTGGCGCCTTGCGCCCCGGCGTCTACTTCGTGACGGTGGACGGTGCACGCAGCACGGTGCACGTCCAGAAGGTCGTTCTGGCGCGATAGCGGCCCGACCGCGGGGCGACGGATTCACAGCGCCCCGAGACTACGCTTTACAGCCTCCGGCGCCAGGTTATTATGATTCGTTCAGTAATAAGGAGGAACTATGCGTAGTATGCTCGGACTGGCGGTCGCGGCTCTGCTGGCCACGACCGCGTCAGCCCAGTGGGTGGACACGACGCTCACTGTGGCCTCCGGACCTTGGAGATTCTGCCACAACTCGCAGAACGACAAGGTCTATTGCGCGTGCTTCGGTGCCGAAACCGTGGTCGTGATTGACGGCGCGACCAACGCCATCCTCACGTCACTCGCGGTCGATGGCGCACCGCATGACCTGTGCTACAACCCGACCGACAACAAGGTCTACTCCGCGAACGAAGACAGCGGGAGCATCACGGTGATTGACGGCGCATCCGACACCGTCATCACCACCATCGAAACCGGCCGCTACCTGTGGGACCTCTGCTATGACTCACAGAACGACAAGGTCTACGTCACCACCATGTCGGCGGACAGCGTGTTGGTCATTGACGGAGCGTCGAATGCCATCATCGCCCGCATCCACGTCGGCTCCGACGCCTACTACCTCTGTTACCATAAGGCGAGCAACAAGATATACTGCGCGAACCGGACCGACCACACCGTCACTGTCATTGACGGGGCCAGCAATGCGGTCCTCGCCACGGTGCCGGTCGGAGTTTACCCGTCCGCCTTCTGCTCTAATCCGCAAAGCAACAAGGTCTACGTGTCCAACAACGACGACACCACGGTCACGATTATTGACGGCGCGTCGAACGCGGTCATCACCACGGTCTCGGTTGGCAGCACCCCTTGCGCGCTCTGCTACGACTCGGCGGACAACCGGATATACTGCGTGAACCTGAGCGGAAGCAGCATGAGCGTGATTGACGGTGCCTCGAACGCGGTCATTGCCACGATAGCGGTCGAGGCCAGGCCGCAAGCGTGCTGTTACTGCCCGCAGCACAACCGCGTCTTCTGCGCCAACGAATTCGGCCCGAGCGTTTCGGTGATTGATGCCGGGGCCCTCTCGGTCCTGGCCACGGTCACTGTCGGTACCAACCCTGTGGCAGTGTGCTACAACCCGCAGGATGACAAGGTCTACACCGCGAACGCCGATGCGGGCACGGTGACAATCATCAGCGCCGGTGCCGGCATCGAAGAGGGCCGACGGCTAACGGCTCACGGCTCACGGCTGACTGCGACAGTCGTTCGCGGCGTGCTGCGCCTGGCAGATGGCTCAAGCGCAAGCTCAAGCCCAAGCTACCTGCTGGACGCCAGCGGCAGGAACGTCATGGAGCTTGCGTCTGGAGCGAACGACGTGAGCCGGCTGTCTCCCGGCATCTACTTCGTCCATTCGACAATCGACGATCGTCAATCGGAAGTGACCAAGGTCGTCGTCAGCCACTAAGCTGGTCTGACATCTGCGGGCGGGTGCCTTCGTGTACCCGCCCGCTTCGCTGGACGCGCGGACCGACACGGCGTGCAACGCAGCAGTCATCGCAGCGCTGACAGCACCGGTCAGAGCTCCGGTCAAAGCTCAGCCCAAAGCTTCGGCCGTCGCTCCGCACGTCGCTTGAGTCAAGGTCTTGCTCGTTGTTGCGGAGCCGGCTCTGCGAAACGCCCAATCCATCGGAACCCGCGTCAGCATCATCAAGAGCACGTGCAGCGCAGGAGTCATAAGGGCCCTACGTGTCGCCCGACTCAATCCCCCACACAGAACGCGCCGCAGAACGCCGGACAGAGATCAGACCATATCTCGCGTCCCAGTCCGCCAGCTCAGTCGGCAGTTCACCCGTCGAGTCATCCGCCAGCTCAATTGGCAAGTCAACCGGCAGCTCATCTCAAGGTTCATCTAACGACTCAACCACCAACTCAACCGTCAGGTCAAATACCGACTCAGCCCTCACGTCAGCCGGGATGTCAGTCTGCACCTGAGTTCATAGCTGAGTCGGCAGGCCAACTCTCGAATCACCAGCAGGTTCACTCGGAAGCTCACTGGATACTTCACTCGGGAGTTCACCCGAGGGGTGACCCTGGGGGTGAACCCCCAGGTGCTGACCTGAGCGATGGCTGAAACTGGATATAATCTTAATTGTTAGTGTCTTACGTCACTACACCGCCGCATTTGACATGCCGTCGCGAGTGGCCTAGGATAAGCCACCAGAACAACTGGCATATTGCGACCGGCGCGTGGCGATTAGCGTCGGGCCTCCAGGCGCTGGGTGGTTCAGAGTTCCGATTCAGCAGCATGATGGTGTGAAACAGGCAGAACGAATGGAGGAACAGAATGGCAGACCCGGTCAAGAGTGCGGCACGATGGAAGGCAAAGTACAAGGTCGAGCGGGTGAAGGACACGCTCAACGACCTCCGCGAGGGCATGGCGATACGGTACGAGGCAGCGATGGTCGAAGTCTGCGCGATGGAGGGCAAGGTCAAGGAGGTCATCAACGCCTACGGAGTCTCGACCTCGCAATACGTCCCCTATCTCAATTTCGGCCGGCAACTCTACAAGCTGAGTCGGCAGCAGCACATCTCGGGTGAGAGCTTTGCGATGGCGGCCCAGGTGCTGCTGGACAAGTGGGCAGCCCGCGGCTGCGACCCCAAGGTTCTGGCCAAGATTCGGAAGGACGTCTTCGACATCGCCGAGCCCAAGTAACGCCGGCAAACAAGTCACACCCGCGCTTCACCGCAGCCGACAGCCTGACCGTGCGCCGCCGGCCGGTTCATGTCCGAACGCCGGTCGTGGACCAGCGATTCCACATGCGGGGCCGGGTCGCACGTTCCCCAGCCAACGTACCTGGGACTGTCGGGTCAGCGGGCCTTGGTTTTCGGACGCTCCTCAGGTGGCAGGCCCATCTGCTCGCGCCAGCGTCTCTCCATCCGCGTGCGCAGCTTGGGGTCGTCGACCGCGGACAGTGCCCGGCGCGACTCGTACAGCAGCTCGTACTTCTGCCGGGTGATGCTCGCCACGCTGTCCAGCGCCGCCTTGTCTATCGCCGAGTCCGGCTGCTGCTGGTAATCCTGCCACTCCAGTTCCGTCGTCCAGCGCGTTCGTCGTCGTTCGAGTGCCTGCATCCTCGGCTCGAACTCCTTGACTACCACCTTCGGGTTCTTCGATACTGCGAGCGATTGAACCCACTCGCCGAACTTCTGCGACTCCTGGTGGCGTCGCCACTCGGCCCGCGCGTACAGGCCCAGTTCAAGTGCATTCCCGACCAGCGAGACGACGAGCAGAACCGTGACCCACTTGGGTTTCATCTCTCCTCCTCTGACTGAGCGGCCGCGCCGGAATCCGCTCGCAGTATGGAGTCGTACTCCGCCTTCATCCGGCCCCGCCAGAACTCCAGTTTCTCAGGACGGTACAGCCCGAACAACGCCCGCATGTGCCCGCGCTGCAGCCTGGACTGCTCTCGCGTGTTGCGGGCAATGCGGTCCAGCGTCGCGTTGACCAGCGCCGAATCAGGGCCTGGTTCCAAAGCCAGCAGGCCAAGTTCCCGGGACGCGGTGTGCAGCGTATCTAAGTTCGGCGCCCGGCTCTTGTCCAGGTCTGCAAACAGCCGGTGGAGCTGGCCCGGCGTTGTCCCGGGCTTGAGCCACTGGCCTTGATAACTCAGGAACTGACGCCAGTCGCGGTACTTCCTCACCCCATAGAACCCGAGCACGCCGACATTCACCGCCAGCGACAGCACCAGCACCGCCAATAGCCACCCTTGTCTCATAGACCCTCCGTTCGACCGTCAACGAAGACCTGCTCCGTCAAAGCCCGGGCCAGGCGCCCGCCCGCGTCGGGCGATGTTCCGACGATGCCCCGGCCCAAACCTACACCCAGCCACAGCCCGACCACGGCCACCACCACGAACCCGACACGTCCGAACACGAAATTCAAGCCAAACCCCGCGCGTCGCGCGCCGCTCCGCTCTCGGATTCGCGCCATGACCCTGGTGGCAATGTACGGCGGGACATCCGGCCTTACCTCGCCGCGCAGCAGTGCCGCGTCGGCCCGCAGCAACTCCAACTCGTGGTGACAGCTCTCACACGAATCCAGGTGCTCGCGCACACGCCCTGCCTCGGTCTCGGCCAGAGCGCGGTCGGCATACCCGACCAGCAGCTTCTTCACATCTTCGCACTTCATGTCTTCAACCCAATAGACCCCAAAACCGCCGGCCTCTCTCGCCTTTTCTCATATGTGGGATAACCGCCAAGAGCCTGCCCTGAGCGAGCCGTGCCGATAGGAGAGATTCCTCGACTCGTCGGACTCGCTCGGAATGACGGGGCGGACGGCGAGTCGAACGGGTCGCCAAGGCTTGTCCTGAGCGGAGTCGAAGGAACGCCAAGGTCCGGAAGAAACATCCAAAGATGGCGCAGATGCTCGGAGTCCGAGACCTCTTGGTGTCTTGGTGTCTTTACGGTAGATTCCGGCCCGCCGTCCCTTCCGCCATTCGTCACTCGACATTGGCCTCCGCGGCCCCTGTCGGACAGTGCGCCCTTCGTCATTGTCACAGCAGCCCTCTCTGCCGTGCCTGTCCCATCGAGTGCCGCACGGCGATGCGTGCCCGGTAAATCAGGGAGTTCACCGACGCCAAGGACCGGCCCAGCATCCGGGCGATCTCGTCATAGCTCATTTCCTCATAGACGGAAAGAACCAGGGCCGAGCGCTGGTCCGAGGGCAACTGCTCCAGCGCCGCGTTGATGCACTCCCCGAGCACACGCTGCCGGAAAGCCTGCTCAGGCTCGTCCTGCTGCCGGGCAGGCAGGCAATCGGGTAGCGGGTCCAGCGGCTTGCGCCGGGACAGCCGGTTGATACAGAGATTGGTGCCGATGCGGAACAGCCACGTCTTGAAACTCGCGTCGCCCCGGAATCCGGCCAGCCCTTCCCACGCCTTGACCAGCGACTCCTGCGTCATCTCCTCGGCCTCGGCCGAGTTCCGACACGTCCGGTACAGGTAGCAGTACAGGGCTCCCTGATGCTCCGCCACCAGTTGCCCGAACGCGGCCAGGTCGCCGGCCTGCGCCCGTTCCACGAGCAGCCGGTCGTCGCTCTGGTTCACGCTCATATAGACACCGGCGCGCGGGCCATCTCTCGCCGGACCATTTGACCGGGATGATAAGACCGCCGTCCTTGATGTCAACCCACGCCTGCTTGACTTCGCCCCAGCTCGTCTCCAAAGTCTGCCACTGCCAACTGCAAACTGGTACCTGGTAACTCGCGCGTCCGCGCGACTCCTTGACTCGCGCGGCGCTGCATCTATCCTGTTGCCACATGGGCAAGCCCGCGCCCGACGCCGTCAAACGTCTGGTTGACCGCTTCGACCAGAACCGCAAGGTTCTCCTCACCAGCGACTGCAAGTAAGGATAATCCCAGCCGAAGAATGGCCCGAAGCCGGCGAGGCCGGTGAACTGCGGCATGCGCCCTTGACCTGACGACGAGGAGAGGCTATATTGACTCAGCAAACGCGAGGTGCGATTTGAAGACACTTGATGAAGTGGTCGAAGTGACAAAGGAACTACCCGAGGAGTTGCAGACCGAGGTCAGGGATTTTGCTCGATTCGTAAGGGATACGCATAGCTCCAGACCCGCGGGAAAGATGAAGCTCGACTGGCGGGGAGCGTTGAGCGACCTGCGTGACGAATTCACTTCGGTTGAGCTGCAACACGCGATACTCGAATGGCGGAAGAAGCACGCCTGCTCCTAGACAGCAGCGTCCTGCTTGAGTTCCTCCTGAACCAGGAGCGCGCCGACGAGGTCGCGCGCTTCTTCGAACGGACGCCGCGTGCCGCGATATACGTGACAGACTTCGCATTCCACTCGGTGGCTCTCATTCTCGTGAGCCGCAAACGGGGAAAAGCGCTTGCCCGGTTCGTGAATGACCTTCTCGGTATACGCGGGGCGACGTTGCTCAGGTTGACGCCCGACGAGGTCGTGTCGCTCGCAACTAGGACGGAAGAGTTGGGGCTGGACTTTGACGATGCCTACCAGTACATGGCAGCGGAGAAGCACGACCTGACGCTTGTCAGCTTCGACGCCGACTTCGACCGGACCGAGCGCGGCAGAAAGACGCCCGCGGACATACTCGGTGAACCGCCGGTTGCCCGCGACAAGCCGCCGACCAAGCCTGCCCGTCCGCGCCGCCGCAAGTCCTAGTCCGCCGAATCCGCCGTAGCTCCCGCTCCGGTCTGCGGTTTTGCCTCTTGGCTCTTGGCTTTTGCCTTTTGGCTTGACTCCTCACATGCTCCCGCTATCTTCTCGCTTGTGGGTATGCCCGCACCCGATGCCGTCGAACGTCTGGCCGACCGCTTCGACCAAGACCGCAAGGTCTTCCTGTCCGGCGACTACAAAGAAGAACAACTCCGCGCCGAAGAGGAACTCAGAGTCCGCAAAGCCGGCGGCGTCTACTACACGCCGACCTGCATCGTAGACTACATCGTCAAGAACACGGTCGGCAAGCTCCTTGAAGGCGGCACACCCGCGCGTTTGACATGAAAGCCCTGTCCGCTACCATGTCCGCGATAGAATCCGAACCCCAACCGTCTTTGACGGATACAGGAAGCGACCATGTTAGCCGCAGAAGGAGCTTGTTGACAATGCGAGCGGGCCTGTTCTGGACCGCCTGCCTGCTGGGCAGCGCGCAATTGGCGTGCCTCCCTGCGGTACGGCGAATGGCGCAGACCCCGTCAGGGAGGCCAGAGGTCGACATAGCCACGACGGACCTGGACGCAGTGAAATCCCAGATCGTGGCCCACATGCAGGCAATGAACTACATGCTGCAGGACGAATCCAAGTTCCGACTCCAATTCACTAAGGAGTTGGAGGGAGACCAAGCGATGTGGGCGCGGCTCGCGATCGGTAACTCGTACAGCACTACGCCGCTGGCCGAGGTGACGTTCAACTTGGCCGCAATCCGAGATGCCACTCACGTGGTTGTGTTCACCGCGATATCCACGCAGATGCCCTTCGGGCAGGTGAACCGCTCTGACATGAAGGGCAATAACGCCTGGTTCAACGACTTTTGCTTCCTGCTCAAGAGCGTCAAGTATGCTGTGGAACCCTAATAGTCCCGGAGCACGGGAATGCACGCCTTTGAGTCAACGGGGGCGGGCATCCCGCTAGCGGCAACCGACTTCAACTCCTCTCCCCGCGCGTTCGACAAGCCCGGCCCGGATGCTGCCATGCCCGCGATGGAATCCGAACGCTCGGTCTTGACGGATACACGAGAAACGGTTAGCGTCCCCGTTAGTCCATGAGCAGCTGCATGTCATGTCCATCCTGAGAGAGGTCTGGCGATTCCTGACTGGCGGAAGAGGGACGGCTACACCCGCGCAACACAGAGTGGAATCGCGGGCGTCAGGAACGTACATCGGATGCACCGAGCCGGTGTGTCCGCATTGCCTGCAGCGGCTAGAGAAGATGCCGGCTCGCAAGAAGAAGTGCCCCAGTTGCGGTGAGTTCATCTACGTACGGACCAGACCGGCCGACCGAGCGAAGGTGCTTGTGACAGAAGTGCAAGCCGCAGCCATCGAGCAGCAATGGGTCGATCGTCACACGGAACAAGAGAGCGCGAGACTCAGGAGTCTTCCTGGGTATGAACGAGCCAGGACGCAGTTGCTGCAGTCACTGGGCCGCGAACCCTCAGAACATGAAGTCGTGCTGGAACTGGCCATCGGTGAACTTGCCGTACATAGAGCTCAACAGAACTGGGGTCTATACCGCTGCACAAAACAGCAGATCGCTGAAGAGCTTCGGACGCTTGGTAGGACCGAGGCATCACTTGCGGCATATCTTGAGGTGTGTTACCTGGACCTCAACGACCCCGAGAACTTGGGAGGTATGGTCGACCCAAGCATGTTGGCCGAATGCCCGCCGTTCCGCCCTGATGATGACGGACTCGCATTCGGAATTGTCCTAGAAGTTGAGGAAATGCGGCAGCACCTGGGGCTGACTATCGATCAGCTCAGGGGCACTTTCCTCTCCACCGCCACGAAGACCCACGGCAGCCTGCGTCTTCCCGTGTCACCTGAAGCGGCCTGGCGACGACTGAAACGCGAGTTGACCGGAACAGATGAATAGCAGCCACCCGGGTCGGAAGACGGAGATCGCTCACGAAGATTCTGCCATCAAGCGCCAGATAGCGGCAACCGACGAGCAGATAGACCTGCTCGTGTATGAGCTGTATGAGCTGACGGAGGACGAGATTCGGATTGTGGCGGGAGGCAACGACTGAAACGACGTAGGGCACGGCTGGTCATTCAGCATCTTGAGGGAATCGCAGGGGCAGCGCTGGATGAGTACCCTGCTGTGGTCCGAGAATTCATACGCGGGCGGAATGGCGTCTATGCGTTGTACAAGCGTGACCGGCTTTACTATGTTGGTCTGGCTCGTAATCTCCGGTCGCGATTGCGCGGGCACACGCGAGACCGTCACGCAGGGAAGTGGGACCGCTTCAGTATCTACCTAACCGAGAACGACGAGCACCTGAAGGAACTTGAGTCGCTGATACTCCGAATAGTCGACACACGAGGCAACAAGGTCACGGGCAAGTTCATCGCGTCTGAGGACCTGAAACGGAGATTCCGCCATCGGCTGAAGGAAAGCTGGAACCGCAAGGTCGAAGAAATGACTAGTTGGTCTGAGCCTGAGCACGGGAAGCCGCAACGGAAACTCAGGCCTGCCGCCCAGCGGGTCGGCAAGAAGCTCGACACCGTGCTGGGCAAGTACGTAACCCGGCGCTTTCATATCAAGATGGGCTACAAGGGCAAGGTTTACGTCGCTCACGTAAGACGGAACGGCGCGATCTCATTTGCCCGCGAGAGCGCAGACCTGCCTCGACTCAAGGGTAGGTTGTACTGGTCACCATCGGCAGCCGCTGTCGCCGTTGCTGGCAAGTCCATGAATGGCTGGTGGCAATGGAAGTTCAAGAACGCGGACGGCGGGTGGGTCCGCCTGTCCGAACTGCGGTCTGGCAGGGCGACGCCGATGCACTAGGAACGCATGAGCCACGGATTCCCTTGGGCCACGTTGGTCGCCTCCGGAGTTGGCGCGCTGGGCGGAGCCGCATTAGGCGCGACACTGAACTTCTGGTACAACAGGACCCTAGAGACGCAGCGTAAGCGGGATTCACAGCGGCTGTTCCGCAAGAAGGCCGAACTGGATGCCTATCAACCAGTCCAAGACGCGCTCCGAGAACTGCATGAATCCGTGACCGAACTGGCTTCACTATATTCACTGTTGAGAGACGAGCTTGTGCGCTACGGCGCACTGGAGACCGAAATATCGAAGTTCAGTCCGCCATCGGACCAGCAGCAGACCGAATACGTCAGCGCCTTGCGCGAGAGACAGACCGGACTCGACTGGCGAAGAGCGCAGAGCGAAATAGAAGCACGCTTGGGCCGCACTCGCGGAGCGCTTATCAGATTCATGCAGCGATACGGAAGCCACAGAATTCTCTTTCAGGACCTGTGGCTAGGGGTTAAGAGTCTCCATAGAGAAGTCGAGACGTTCATAGATGCCGCCTCAGCGATGCAGCCGGTGGTGTTTCTAGGCATGGGGCCGAACCGTAGCCAACCTGAGCCGGGCAGACACTCCGACCTGATCGCGACTCTTGCGGAAATGCACGTGACTGGCTGGGATGTGGGATTGTACGTCGACGACATGAGTAGGGTGTTTCAGAACATGGTCTTGGGGGACGTGGCTGGACATGTGGTCCCGTGCCGAACCTGCAAGACTCCCGATTCGAAGTTGATTACTGCGGTTGGTCTGAAGACAGCAGCCGAGGTCGGCGCGCCTATCGAAGAACGTGACGGTCAAGGCGCGGCATGACGAGATGGTCGGTCTGGTCGAGCGAGCGGAAAGGTGCGGTTGCGCGATAGGAGGAGAGCATGGATGGTAGGATGAATGTCAAAGGCAGGAAGCACCCGCGCCCTTTGGGGTGGCGGTTGAAACTGGCCGTTGCAGCATCGCTGGCTGTGGCCATGCTGGCGGGCTGTGGGCAGTCCATTCCAAGTCGCACGGTCGAGAACTACTTCCCCTTGGCGATGGGGAACCGATGGTGCTGGGTTCAGGCAACCGAACCCGCTGATTCTCTCGTGTTTGAGATCGATAGCAGTTACGTCATGGATGGCATCACGTTCTACAGGTACCCGGACCCCAGTGGCTTCTTCGACGGGTTCTGGCTGGTGCACTGGAACGGCGAGCTGAGAGCGTATATCGGATCGCCTACGGACACGAGCAGCAGAGAGTATACCGTGTTGTTGAAGGAACCGTTCGACGTGGGCGCGTCGTGGCAGCCGCCGAACGACTCAGAGGAGACGCTCAGAATCATCGATAGAGACGTCACTCTCACCGTACCGGCTGGGACGTTCAAGCATTGCCTCCAGGTCGAGAGCAACGTCCAGGGCACTTACTACTACGCGCCAGGAGTCGGGTGGGCAGCGTTCCCCGACACAGACGAATGGGTGCTCTTAAGCTACGTCACGAAGTAGGGGCTAGGTCCCGGCCC
>Ga0315277_10007577_pt1 | contig 14082 bp, 11 predicted proteins | sample YL17G05_15_MG_FD_203695 | JGI IMG/M metagenome (GOLD analysis project Ga0315277, IMG submission 203695) | Sediment microbial communities from Yellowstone Lake, YNP, Wyoming, USA - YL17G05_15 | ecosystem: Environmental > Aquatic > Freshwater > Lake > Sediment | place: USA: Wyoming | collected... | reverse complement strand
TCCTTAAGTTTCATCGAGTACGTCCTGCGGCATCGTTCTGAGCGAAGGTCCAGACTGAGCGTCATCCCGACCGGGCCTCACGCGATGAAATTTCATTCTGATTGAGCCTCATTTTAACCAAACCTTATTGGACGCTATCGAACACTGCAAGTATAGACATCAACAGTGGGCTTACACGTCAGAAGACACCGGTCGCCTTGACGAACGCTGGCTCCTGCCGGCGGATACTGAGCGACCACAACACCGCTCCCTTTGACCTTCGCACCCATGGCGATGAGGGAAAGCTTTCTGAGTGCTTCTCTCACGCTAAGACCTGCCAGGTCCGGAACGACTGCCGTACCTTCCGGCAACTTATCGTTTTCCCTTAGCTCGAGCTGCACCTCGGCCCCTGCCTTGGACAACGTCCCGGGAGCTGGGTTCTGCGAAACCACTCTACTGCCAATCCCCTTTACCTGTGCCCGAAAACCGGCCTTGCGCAAGCTCTCCCCGGCCTCCTCTTCGCTGAGAAGCCTAACATCTGGAACTCGCAAGGACGTCTCGTTCTTGACTAGAAAAGGAATCGTGTCAAAGCCTGGGGCCAAGGGTGACCTCGAACACTTACTGACGGTTTCGACCACCTCCTTGAAGACTGGGGCTGCCACAAGCGCGCCTAAGTGTGCTAGAGCGGGCTGATCAAGCACCACAAGGCAGACAATCTTTGTATCCTCGGCAGGAACGAGTCCTGCGAAAGAGCTAATCCAATGGGCATAGTTGCGGGTGACGGGGTCATACTTCTGCGCGGTTCCCGTCTTCCCGCCTAGCCTACACCAGTCAACGCCGGCGTTCTTGCCTGTTCCTATCTCAACAACCGTTGCCAGAAACTCGCGAACTGTTCTGGCGGTTGAGGCCGCGATGACCTGCCTTGTTCTCCGCGGCTGCCATGTCCTTAATGGTTTTCTTTCGTCGTCCAGCACCTGTTTTATGACGACGGGCCGCATGAGAACACCGTCATTTGCGACTGCGGCGTAGGACATTGCCAGCTGGAGAGGCGTGACCGAGATCTCCTGACCAAACGCCATGGTGGGAAGAGATCTCTCGGACCAGGCAGAGGGGTTTCGGAGCTTTCCCGAAGCTTCTCCGGGAAGGTCGATGCCGGTGGTTGCCCCGAAGCCAAAAGCTCGGCAGTACCTGTAGAACTTCTCTTCCCCAAGGAGAACGCCCAGCTTTGCGGCGACTATGTTGCTCGATACTTTGAAGAACTCTTTGAGGGTTAGCCACCCGTACTCATGCGTATCTGTGATCCTGGCCTTCTTGATGTAGGCAACGCCGTTCTCGGCGTAAAACATACTTGTTGAATCGGCGAGCCTTTCCTCAAGGACTGCCGACACCGTGATCAGCTTGAAGGTAGACCCAGGCTCGAACTGATCGGTCACTGCCCTATTCCTCAGCGTACCCTTTCTCCATGTATGATTGTCAGCCGGGTCGAAGCTCGGCTCGTTTGCCATTGCCAATATCTCACCCGTGGCAGGATTGAGGATTATGATCGTCCCGCCAATCGCGCCGTTCGCTGCAACCGCTCGCTTCAGATTGGAGGCCGCGATCGTCTGATAGCGGGAGTCGATTGTCAGCACCACGTTGGCCCCTACCCTCGGCTCTTTCATTACACTCCTCGCCGTAACCAGGTCTTTTCCCTTGGCATCGTGAGCCAGAATAAACCAGCCGGGAGTGCCCATCAGAACGGAACTCATTTGAGCCTCGACGCCTTCTGTGCCCTCGCCGTCAGGGTTCACGAGTCCGACCACGTGACAGGCAGCGGCCCCGAGAGGATAGATGCGTCGTGTGTCGTCAATCAAGTCCACGCCGCCGAGCTTCGCCTGACGCAGTCTGGCTTCGGCCTCTGGAGGTATCTTGGAGGCTATGGAAACGTAACCCGTCTTTCTCTTGAGCTGCTTGAGTATCTTTCCGTAAGGAACGCCGAGCACAGAACTCAGCTCTCTGGCGGTGGAAGTCTTGTCCTTTATCTGAAAGGGGTAGGCGCAGACCGAAGAAGTCTTGATGTCCTGAGCCAGGATCTCGCCATTCCTGTCATAGATGGTACCCCTCACTCCGCTCAACGGAACGCGTCTGTTTTGCTGGACGATTGCTTTTTTCTCGTACGAGGGATGACTGAAGATCTGAACCTGAAGCAGTCTGATCATGAAGATGAGCCATACGACCAGGCAAGCGAGAGCAATGTGCTTGATTCTTTGCCTGGGATCATACGTTCTCATGTCTGATGTTCCGGTGTTCTATGGCTGCTCTGATCTCTGCGCGCGCGCCATGGCCGTCGTCACGAAGAAGTCGAATACCTGCCTCTGAATCTGTTCGAGCGAGGAGAGCCGCGCAGGAGCGTACGGCTGTTCGGAAAAGAGGCCCGAGCTTTCCGATAGCAAAACGACTTGGTCAATGTCGGCCGCTCTGAGCCCAATGCTAGAGGCATCGGTGTCCGAGAGCGCCAGCATCATTTTCTCACGAATGACGGCCCGGGTTTCAGTTACCTGCGCGCGGAGATTCTCCACCGCGTCCCTCTTCTTCTGCAAGTCCGAGAGAAGCTGATCCATGTATATGTTCTCCCAGGCAAAGAGGAAGGCCAGAGAAAAGGCTGTCGTGAACCAGAGCACCCTCCTGAGGGCATCTCTGCGCTGCGGCGGAAACGTGCTCCATCCCGATCGTTGGGGCGGTGATCTCCTCAAGAACCTGGTCATCCTACGACCTCCTGGCTGCTCTCAGCAGAGCGCTCCTGGACCTCGGGTTTTCCGTGACTTCATCTATTCCCGGCCTCAAGGGTTTACGCGTGAGAATCTCAAGCCGGTCTTCTGCACCGTCAGCAAAGGGCACCGTTTCGCGCATGAACTGCTTCACGATCCTGTCTTCACCTGAGTGATACGAGATCACGCATAGCCTGCCCTGGGGGCAGAGGAGAGAAGAGCAGAGCCTTAGCCCTTCGCGCAAGGTGTCAAGCTCGTCGTTGACGACTATCCTGAGTGACTGGAACAATCTTGCAAGCGATCCCTGCGGGTTTCGGGGAGAGATGGCCTTTCGCACGGCCGAAACGAGATGGGAAGTCGTCAGAATGGGTTGCCTTCTTCTGAACTCTACTATCGACCGTGCAAGTCTCTTGGCGTTCCGTACATCACCGTACACCCTGAAAATCTCCACCAACCGCTTCTCCTCTATTGTGTTCAAGAGTTGAGCGGCGGTCGTTCCCCTCGCGGGGTCGAATCGCATGTCAAGCGGTGACTCCTTCTGAAAGCTGAACCCCCTCTCGGAGCCGAGCTGGAAGGAGGAAATCCCTAAGTCGAACAGTATGCCGCTGACAGAACTGAGAGACAATTCTGCCAGCGTGTCTGGCAACTCTCGGAAGTCTCGATTGAAAAGCAAAGCTCGTTCACCAAACGCTTTGAGATTCTCGGTGGCGACAAGGAAGGAAACTTCGTCCTTGTCCAAGCCCACGAGCCTGCCCTGGTGAGAGAGCTTCCCCAGAATCGCGGCGGCGTGCCCTCCGCAACCCAGAGTGCAGTCTACATAGATGCCTTCCGGGTCGTGAACGAGCAGCGACAAAACCTCACGCACCATGACAGGTGCGTGGAGCTGCCGCTTTCCAGGTTGGCTTTGGGGCATTTTGTCATATGGTTGCAGGTATAGTTCGTGATCGAGACGACCGAGAAGCGCCGGACCCGGCTAGGTAGAAGTCCAGCGCCCTTACAGCCTCTTGTTTGCTCTCATAGATGTCCAGCCCGTCATCACAGCCCACGGCCTTGAAGATGTTGAAGACATAGTCACTCATACCGCAAAGGGTCACATGACAACCACACAGTGACAACCTTCTGAGTGCAGAGGCAAAGGAGGGAAGGCATCTGTAGTCGGCGTGCTTGAGCCTTGAGAAGTCAATTACGATAGCGGACTTCCCTGATGTGAAGAGCCTTGCGAGACGGCCTGTCAGAACTTCGACGTTCCTAACAGAAAGCCTTCCCTCCAAAACTATGGCTGCTAGAGCCCCGGCCTCTTGCACTCGTGTCCTCGAAGTGGATTTGTTGTGTCCCGGATTCTTCTCAGTCACTCGCGTCTTCTCTCGGAACTAAGACCTTCTCGGCGGCTTCCTCGAAGGTCACGTTGCCGTCGGTCATATACTTCTTGTAGACTTTAGGATTCCAGATTTCTATTCTCTCCCCCACACCCAAGAACCACACTTCCTTGTCGAACTTGGTTTCATCAAGCAATTCCTGCGGGATCGTGATACGCCCCTGCTTGTCAGGTTTCACGTTGTACGCCCTCTGGAAGAACAGCCTGGCGAACCTTCTCGTGTCCGCCTTCCAAAAAGGCAGCCTCTTTATTTTCCTTTGCACCCTCTCCCACTCTCTCCTCGGATAGAGAAAAAGGCAGCCGTCTAATCCCCTCATGACCGTGAACTCTTTCTGCTGACTCTTTGGGAGCATCTCCCTCAGCGTCGCGGGTATGCTCAGTCTGCCCTTTTGGTCTATCGTGTGCGCGAACGTTCCCTGAAACGCAATTTCCATAAGACACCACAATTAGGGTTATATCACCTCAGATCACCACTCTTCACCACTGCCGCATCATAGCCAGACGCGCTCTTACTGTCAACAAAAAAAATCAGCAGATAGGAAATTTCTTTTCCCCGGGACTTAACGCCCCTTTAACGTGGTTTTGCAAGGGGTTAGGAGAGGCAGGAGCATGTCTGGAGGCTCCGGCGGAGCCGGCTCTTTTAGATTCGCTTGCTACCCCCAGCGCGTCAAGCAACTGAGCAAGCGTTTTCGCTAACTCACGTCTCTCGTACGGTACGAGTAATCTCTTGTCAACTATGCCATTGAGGGGCAGTCTAGATTCGTGAGCTACAAAGAATGAGGATATCGCATTTGATATTTGCAGTGGGTCTGAAGGCGAGCAGACGGTCCCTGCCTCGAGCTCTCTGACGAATCTGGAAGCTGCGCCTTCGGGCACGAGAGCGAGGACGGGGCGCCCCGACGCACCATACTCGAAAACCTTGGCAGGGTAGATCAGCGCCCCGCGCGGGCTCTCGTCTTCTATGAGCAGGAGCACGTGGGAGCTGCGCTGCAGGCGCACACATTCTCGGTGAGGCAACGCGTCCTGAAACGTGACCACGTCGAAGAGGTTCAACTTCCTGACCTTGAGCTCGTTTTCCCTGTCGCGGGGGCCGACGAAGAGCACTTTCATCTTGGACTTCGCGTCCGGCCTCCTCTCGAGAAAAAGCCTCAAACCTTCAAGAAAACCGAATACGTTTCGTCTGCCCGTGAGGATGCCGGTGTGACTGATGGTGAATTCATCTCTCAAAGCGACTCTTCCTGTGAAATCATCGGGGTCGAAGCCGTTTGTGATGACGAAGAATTTCTGGGGCTCAAGGCGTGGATACTTGTTCAGGAAGTCTCGCACCATCTCCTCGCTTGTACACACCACACGGTCTGCGTTCTTGAGCACCGCGGCCTCGAGGAAGCGATGAAGTCTGAGATGAAGGCGCGTGGGCGGAGAAAAGGTCAGCCTCTCGGTCCAGGGATCGCGAAAATCTGCAACCCACGGTTTCCCGCACAAACGTTTTGTTAAGAGCGCGGCGACGTGAGAACTGTCAGGAGAAGAGGTGGAGTAGACGACCGAAACGGGGCGCTTTCTCATGTATCGCAGAGCACCGTTTATGGCAAAAGGCACCCAGCCGGCGTACTGATCCGGAACCAGAAAGAAGCTCGACAGCTTCCGCAGAAACGAGAACAGGGCGCCGGACCTCTGTCCTCCCCCACCCCGGCTTCCGCCCCCAGGAAGAAACCCGAGGAGATAGAACATGGACATGGAGGAAGTTCTTAAGACGTCAACGTCCGACGGAACATCTTCCTCCAAGGTGGCGTCTCTCACCCAGTAGGCGCCTTCGTTCACCGTCACAACGACCGGGGTCCAGCCAAAAGACGGAAGATACTTGACGAACTTGGACGTTCTTTGTACGCCTCCTCCGCCAAGAGGCGGAAAAAAGTAAGCGAACATGAGTACGCTATTTCTTGCCTTGGGCTTGCCGTGTTCTTCAGCTTTGTTGACGGTGTTCATCTCGCTCTTCTCTCTCATGTGCTAAGAACGATTCCCACGGGTTATTAGATTAACATACGCTTTCAGGTCGCTGACTTTGGGGATAAGCACATCAGCAGGCTTCATGCGCGTTATGCGCAGGAACTCAACGAGCATGACCACAGTGCCCGCGCAATAGGCGAACGTCGAGGCTGCCGAGGCGCCAGAGATACCCCAGACCGGTATCAAGAGGAAGTTCAACGGCACGTTTATCAAGAGCGTCATCATGGCCGCGAATGAGTTCGTGAGTTGCTTTCCTCTGCCAACAAAGTCATTTGCGAGCACTCCTCCCAGACTCAGAAAAGCAGTTCCCGGAAGCAAGACGATCAGAGGCGTCACAGACGTTAGATACTCGCTGCCAAACGCGAGTCTCACGATTGATCTACCGAGGAGGGCCACGCAACCCGCCGCGATAACGCATATCAGCAGCGTGTGCCGGCACGCAGACGCCGTGAGGAGATCCCTCGCCCGTGAGTCCTCGGACGCGCTCTTGAACATCACTGCCGGCGCGAGCGAACTGGGGACGTTCCAGAGCAACTCGGCGATCAGAACTGCTATCGCGTATTGTCCCACCGCTGCGGCTCCCATGAAGTAGCTCAGAATAAACATATCAATACGGTAATACAGAAAAGACGCTATGCGCGAAAGATATCCCTTGATTCCAAACGACACCGAAGCCCTGAGGACTCCGGGCTCGAGAGCGAACCTGGCAGGCGCGATCCTGGTCACGATAAAATACGATACCGCTGCCGTCCCTGCAAAACTGCCGACCCACGACAGTATGGCACCGTTCAACCTGAGACCAACAACCAGAATCAAGAGAACGGCCAGCAGCAACTGAAGCGCGTTCCTTCCAGCAGACAGTATGTTGAAGTGTTTTATCCGATCAGAGCCTATCAAGAAGTAGAAATAGTAGTCGGACAGATTGTAAAGAGGTATCGAGACGAACGCCATCATCAGCGCACCGACTGGCACGTGTGTGAGTCCAGGTACTTTGAAGAGGTTGACGATTAGACACGCAACGACGAACCCCGCAGACCCCATCACGGCGGCAAAACCGAGTGAGACAGAGGCAATCTGACTGGGAGAAAATATCTTCTTTCCAAGAAAATAGACGGCGGAAAGTCCGAGCCCGCAGTTCACCAGGAGAGCGGCGACGAGCGAGGCGGCCATGCAAAGGCTGTACAGACCCTGCCCTTCGGGTCCCAGCCATCTTGCTATGACCACGCTGAAAACCGCCCCGGCCGCAAGTGAGAAAATCCTCGAGACAAAGGTTCTTACGCTATCCCTCGCGGCTTCCAGGAGCGGACTCCTTCCGATGATACTGCTTCGAGCCGACTACTATTCGTACCCCGTCGCAGCACTTCTCAGCTTCCTAGCAAACTTGAAAACGCCGGACTCACTGACAAACAGGGAATAGAAATATTCCCTGCCCCCAAACGATTCTTTGAAGTACCGGATGCCTTGCAGATTCCCGCTTCCGCCGAAATTGAAGACAGTGTAACCCTTGTCGCAAGCGTCTTTCAGAATCTCGGAATACAACAGATGGCTTGCTCGCACATTCCTTCCTTCGGCATTCTGACCACTCAGCCATGCCATCAGGGTGTCCTTGAAATAGAAAACCAGTACCGCACATACCGGCACCCCCTTCAAAGTCCCGACCCAGATCTGTGCCCGCTCACGCATCAGATCTGCTATCTGGCAAACGAGGCGCTCCGGATAGACCTTCCTTGTGCCCCATTCTGCCGCTTGCCTCTTGTACAGGGAGTGAAGTATGGCGGCACCTTCTTCGCCTTGCCTCTTCACAATTTCCACACCGTTGCGGAGTGCTTTTCGCGCGCAGGTTCTCGTTTCCTTGTCGAACGACGAATCCCACAGTCTTCTGAATCCCTCGCCGAGGTCAACCAGGTGAGTGGAAACCCTCGTGCGTCGTCCGTGGTGAGGAAAGGCGCTCTGAACGGTTCTTTCAAGAGGCACCGGCGTGTTGTAAAGCACACAGCAAAAAGAGAAAGGGAAAACGTCTCTCGTAACTCCCTGTAGAGCGGCGCCGACAAAAGGGGCCACCTCTTCTTCGAGGCCGTCGATTACTATGGGGCCGCCGTAGGTGCCGAAGGGCATGGAGAGATACGTGGAAAAGAGAAGATTTCTGCTGTGCGCAAACGGCATGCCTGCGACGTATCTACCGTCTTGGTCTTCGATCACTATGTACTTGACGCCCAGATCCCTGTAGGTCTCTCTGAGAACCAGCGCCCACTCTCTGGTGTGAAAAACGGTGGCGCCCGAGGAGGTTGAGAGGAGCCGTTCCCACTTCTCCTTTGAGACTTCGTTTCTGAGGGAGGGCGTGAGCTCTATCACGTCTGGCACTACCTGATGACGGCGACCTTCTTGATGGAACTGGTGTTGTTTGCCTCAAGTCGCAACAAATACAAACCCGTGGGGACGGCACGGCCGCTTGCGTCCGTTCCGTCCCAGGCCTTTTCTCCATTCCTAACAGTACCCAGACTCCTGAGCAGACGACCGGAAAGATCATGTACGGAACCCTGAACAGGAAAAGGCAGTCCGTCAACACGAATGTCCTGGTGGCCACTTGGAGGCCTAAAGGGATTCGGGTAGACGTGCGCATCTTCGAGACTTTTCTCCTCAGCGGGGTTCCACGCCTTTAGAACTGACATGCCTCTTGGCGTACCAAACCATACTTCCCCCCTGACCGCATCGACGGCAGTGCAAAGAACCTCGTTGTCAGCAAGACCCGAGGAAGTGTAGGTAAAAGTAGCCGCGATTTCTCCAGAGGGGGCTATTCTCGCGACGCCGCCACTGGTTGCCACCCAGACGTTTCCGAACGGATCGCTCGCGACGGCATTGACCGTTGAGGAAACAGGCGCCAGGTCAGATGCACCGTAGTTTCTAAACCAAAGTGTGTCCCTGAAGACGGTCACACCCTTCTGAGTTCCGATGTAGGCCTTGTCCCCTACGACCACCGCCGACGTCACACTCGGACTCAGCAAACCTTGATCTGTTGAGAAATGTCTCCAAACGTCGTCCGATTCCCCCACTGTTCCCACGTCGTCCCAGAAATCGACACCTGACAACATGTGGCCAACCCAGCGCCGCCGGGAGTCAACTGGAGCGACGACTTCGACACTGTTGGAAGCGAGCTTGCCCACGGACGCAGTGATGTTCCGTTGTGACGAGCTCGAGGGGTCGAGCGCGTATATGCCTTGACCCTCGCTGGAGAACCATACGATGCCGGAAGCGTCTTCCGTAATGTCCTTGGAGTTGTTGAAGTAGTAGTTGGCCCAGACCTCGGTGCCATCCATGAAATCAAGTCTGTCGGCCCCGCAGGTAATGTGGCAACAGTGACCGAACCAAACCGTTCCAGAGGCAGAAGCAAACACGGAGAAAAGACTCCTGTCCTGAAAGCCCCCGCCCGTCGTCGAGTTGTCATAGAGCTTCCACTCGAGTCCATCGAATCTGAGGGCAGCAGGGTTTGTGCGTACGGCGACCCAGACGTTCTCATCTTGAGCCACAGAAAGGTCTTCCGCGTAGCTGTATTGCGGGCCCGGAGGCGTGAATCGCTGCCACTCTACACCATCGTAGGACACGAGACCTTCGGAAGTTGCACACCACAGTTTGCCTGCGCCGTCGGAAGTCAGGTGTCTGAACGAGCCCGTAACGGATGACGGAGTCACGTTGAGCCATGTAGCGGTTTCCCACACGAAGATTCCTGAAGGACCTCCCGCCGCGTAGAGCTTCCCTCCCATCTCTTTGAAAGCCTCCGGCGACCACGTGACGGCCCCTCCCTTTCTGACCCATGCACTGCCGTCGTACTCGTAGGTGCCGTAAGTAAACGCGTCCTCCTGGATCCCAACCCAGGCTCTTCTACCAAGAAGACCCACACAGAGCACGTTGAGACCTCCTAACCCATTGTTTAGGGCCTGCCAGGTCCACACTCCGCCGGATCTTACCCCTCGACCTACCCCTCCGCCCGTCGCACACCACACCGTGTCAGTCATCGCCAAAACGTCATTGATGACGTCGCCGGGGATTCCTCCGCCTGTGTTGGCCGTGTTGAAGGTGGCTACAAGTGAGTTCCCCTGAAACAGGGCCAGCCCCAGACCGGTACCCGCCCACAGCAGATTCCCCGAGGAACTCAAAGCGAGAATACTGTTAGACGGTAGCGGGGTGATTACTTCTGTAAAAAGGGTCCATTGTCCCTGATAGAGAAGACTGAGGCCGAAGCCCCGCGTGCCGAACCATACGAACTGTCCGCCGCTCACGGCCGTGCAGGAGAGATCGTTATTCACGAGCGTTCCCGGCTTGTTTCTTACTATCTTTGTGAACTGCTCGCTGCCGGGTTCGAACTCCACGGCACCTCCGCTGGAGGCGCACCACACGTTTGTTCCGTCAAAGTGGACCCAAGCGAGATCGGCTGAGTTCACCTGCGTCGTCCAATCACCGACTTCCGCTTTACAGACCTGAGCCATGGCCGCAACAGAGAGCACGCAAGCCAACAACGCCAGAAGAGCATTTCTCTGTAGTTGACTTCGCTCCGTCATCGGGGTCAACTGTTTCGGTTTTCTCATTAGGCGAAACATCAAGTTCTCCTCCACTTTTCCATTATCGGCAATAGCCTCGACGTACTTGCTGTCCACGAACCATACCCGTCCTGTGCTTCCGGCCCTAAAGGCATGTGGTTCAGTCGAGGCAAAAGCCGATTCTAGGGAAGCCGGCGTCTTCGAAAGGCGCACCTCGCCATGGTCTTGATGTCCAGGGACATTGACCAGTTGGCGAGGTATTCGTCGTCCTTGCTGTCTCTCTCTTCTGGGTCGTCCGTGAGCTTCCACAGTCCAAAAATTCCCGGCTTCCCGAAGGTCTCCGACCGCGTCTCCTGCTTTTCGCGCTCGGGGCGGGGTCTCACTCCAACAAGTGCGAGCCGGCCCGCGAGAACGCCGAGCAACATGGGTACCGCACAAAGCCCTCTTGCTTCACCAATTGCCTCTTTGGACTTGCGAGACGCGGAAGCTCCCTCGCAATTCAGGAAAAGGACTGTCACGGTCTCTCCATGCTCTCCCAATATTTCTTGCTTGACAAAGACAGGCCTTATCCGCCTGCCGGCAAGGTAAACAGCCATCAACAGCATTGGTATGCCAAGCACTGTCAGGGTGAGCAAGGCCGGGATGAACTCAGCCAGTCTCTTCTTGAGGCCGCCTGGTGCGGCTCTTCTCTTGAGCGAAACGAATCCCAGACCTCCCATCTCTTCTATCCTGTCGCCCTCTCTCAGGACTGCACCCAGCTCTGTCGCCAGGGCGACGCCCAGACCGCCGCTTCGAAGTTCAGGGAGCGTCGGCCACATCGCCTCGATGCGCGGAGGAACATCGGCAAGCACGATTTCGCCTGCCCTCTGTATGTGCGCGGCTTCGCGTATTCTCTCTGACATCTCCGAGACACTGACCGGCTCTCCCAGAGACCAGGCCCTCGTGTCAAGAAACCCTGCCAGTTCGAGACCATCCCGTGCGCCTTTGAGGACGGCGCTCTTTGCCTTTTGGGCAGGCGATCCGGAACCTACTATCAAGATTCTCCGGACGTTGACTTTCGTCAGGGTAAGTCTCCTCTGGATGACCCAGAAGAGGAATCTCTCCACGGTCAGAACAAGGATGGAGATCGGCAGAAACATCAAGACAGCCGCCCTGGAGTATATCTTGACGTACAAGAGAAACGTGCTGGCCATAAGAACGATGCTTGTAAGCACCATGGCCTTGGATACGTCAAACAGAAGGTCAATCCAGTCGGCAACCTTGCGTCTGCCGTACAATCCAACGTAGGCCGCAGAACCAACGCCCACGATTACTGCCAGCGCCATGAAACTCCCATACACTTCAAAGGAAGGAGTGGGCTTCTTCAAGAGGAAACCCAGGTTGGCTCTTGCAAGATAGGAAAGGTAAAACGCGAGAGAGACGGCGCCGGCGTCGACGACGAGAAGCACAATTCTGGAAACCAATTCCCTGTTTCTCTTCATCAGGTAAATGAAGAGACTCCACTTCTCAGAGAATCTAAGCCAGCTCTCCAGGTGCGCTCTCTTTGCCTTGCCGAACCTGGCCTCGGCACTCTGCCTCCTGTAATGGTGCACAAGCTCACTCGACGGAAAATAGTAGACCTTCCAGCCGAGAGTCCTCATCCTGTAACACCAATCAACGTCCTCGAAATAGAGAAAAAATCTCTCGTCCATGGGCCCTACTTCAGATATGGCAGCTTTCCTGACCATCATTGCAGCGCCCATGACCCAATCCACCTCACGAGTAGAGTTGTGATCCCACTCCTGCATCAGGTGGCGCTTCACGGAAGCACTGTTCTTGAACATCTTGCCGAGGAATGTGCGCCGCAGCAGAATGGTCTTCATCGTGTAGAATCTGCGGCACGAAAGCTGAGTAGTGCCGTCCGGATTCACGAGTTTGGGCCCAACAATACCGGCGTCGGGATACTCCCTCATGAACCCGACGAGCTCATCCAGCGAACCTTCCTTGGCGACCGTGTCGGGGTTCACCACGAATACGAACTCGGAGTTCGAGACGCCGACGCCTTGATTGACCGCCTTGGCGTAACCCGCGTTTCTCTCATTCTCTATCAGCTTGGCATCGGGAAAGTACTGTTTCAGGATTTCGGCAGCGCCTCTGCCCTTCGAATTGTCGATCAGAACCAGGTCGATACTGGCGGAAGAAGCGGCTTTCTTGAGGGATTCCAGGCATGCAGGCAGGAAATTTTCGGTTCTGTAATTGACAACTACGACGGAGACTTCACTCACTTAGAGCTCCCGGATGCGTCTTTATAGAACAGGCTCTGCAGACGCAGCCTCCACACAAGCCAGACTGCTTCCCAGACGATTTTGTGAGACATCTTTGAAGTTCCGACACGCCTGTCAACGAAAGTGATTGGGATTTCCTTGATCCTGAAACCTTTTCTCCAACATTTGAAACTCATCTCTATCTGGAAGGAATAGCCGTCGGAATGCACGGCGTCCAACTCTATGCTCTCCAGCACGCGTCTGCGGAAGCACTTGAAGCCTCCGGTGGCGTCGTGTACCGGAAGCCCCGTGACTATTCGGGTGAAAAGATTCGCGGAGTAGCTAAGAATCAGGCGAGAGAGAGGCCAGTTCACAACCGTGACTCCACGGAGATACCTGGAGCCGAGAACCAGGTCATTGTTCTTTATTGCTTCAAGAAAACTGGGAATGCTTGAGGGATCATGGGAAAAGTCAGCGTCCATCTCAAAAACGTACTCAATCTCGGGCCTGGACAAGGCGTACTTAAAACCCTCAACGTATGCGGAGCCGAGACCCAGCTTTGCCTTCCGCTTGAGGAGATGGACCCTCGAGTCCCTCTTCGCCATTTCAGAGACTATTTCCGCGGTCCCGTCGGGAGAGCTGTCATCCACAATCAGAACTTCAATGTCGCCGGAGACCGCGAGTATCTGGGGAACAAGAGTCTTGACGTTCTCGCGTTCATTATACGTCGGAACTATGACCAGCGATTTCACTTCGTCTCCCCCTGCGAACAAGTCCGATAACGGCAGGAACGAACGACAGAATTATCACCACGGACGCTGACACAGACAGAAACAATCCTCTCTTCAGAGAACGAGAATCGTAGAAGAATCTTATGTCATGATCACCCGGGGTTAACGGCAAACCTCTTAGCAGAAAATCGGTACGATAGATTTGTGTCTGAGCACCGTCGACCTCGACTTTCCAGTCCGGATAGTAAAGTTCACTCAGAACCATGAAGCAAGGCTTCGCGACTTTCGCCTCGATGTCAATTCGATTGAGACCGTACGAAACGATTCTAACAGAAGAACCTTCTTTTGTAACTGGTTCACCCGGAGTGGGCTCGAGAAGAAGCGCGGTGCTCGACGGGTCGAATGAGTTCGAAGTGATGGCATCGAGAACAGAACTCTCGTCTTTCAGGACGGCCACACTGTCAACAAGAT
>Ga0315277_10007576_pt1 | contig 14083 bp, 15 predicted proteins | sample YL17G05_15_MG_FD_203695 | JGI IMG/M metagenome (GOLD analysis project Ga0315277, IMG submission 203695) | Sediment microbial communities from Yellowstone Lake, YNP, Wyoming, USA - YL17G05_15 | ecosystem: Environmental > Aquatic > Freshwater > Lake > Sediment | place: USA: Wyoming | collected... | reverse complement strand
CACGTTGCATCCGCGTGGTCCGCCCCCATGCCCATGTAGGCCCCGTTCACCCAATAGCCCGCTGGTCGTTCATCGATATACTCGCGGGGAAACATGTATCTCGCGCCGGACGCGCGGTATCGTTCCAGGAACGCGATGCCCTCGCGATACCACGGATGAGCGCGCCCGGCACGGAAGTTTCCCAGCACGTCGAGCAAGAGCACCAGTTTTGCCTTGTCCATCCTCGTTAAAGTCTCGTCTGAAAGCCCGAAAAATCCCGGGACATGCACGCTCCAGCCCATCGCGTATCCCTGGTTTGCCCTAGCCATCACCACGCCATAGCCGTTTCGTAACTGCTGGTACACGGGTGACAAGATAAATTCCACGATGGACTCGATCTTGGCATGCACGGCTTGGTCGCTCGTCGATGCCTGGAGCCCAATGAACCCAAGGATGTCATAAATCCACGGGAGCACGAAATTGCCACCGCGATAACAGGCCGGGTTGATCACATCGTGCTGGCGGTTTCGCGGAAGGCGCGCGTATGCATCCGGTTTCAAGTAAAACGTGCCGGGGTCGAACGCGCCACGCGTGATCGCCGAATGCACGGTATCGAGGCGGTTTGCCACGACTGCTGCCACCTTGGGATGATTCGCAAAACCAGCATATGCCAAAATCCCCGCGATGATTGCATGTTCGAGATACTTGAACGACCAAGGCTCAGTGGTCACCTTGGTCTCGCCTCGCTTTGCTTGATCCTCAAAGATCGAAGCTTGGATTCGACCAAGCCAATACTCGCACCGGTCTTGAAACTCCGGGGTCTCCGGGCGAAGTCCGAGCATCGCGAGCTTCGGCACCACGTTCTCGAAGCATGCTGGCTTGCTACCATGCACGCTAGCCAAGCTCACGAGATCCAACCATTTTCGAGCGCAAGCACACTGCATCATTCTATCGAATAATTCCTTAACAGTCTTCGTGTCCCGTTCACCTTGCAGTTCCCTCGCGATCCAGCACCGAATCGCGGGGCTGCCGGCGTGCTTCAACCATTCGATTGCTTGATCCGACTCCATCCTTTATCATTCTTGACTTTTTGAATTCGGCGTCCATCCGGTCGATCTTTGCCAAAGGTTTATGAACTTCCTTTTTGCACGTATCCCCGGAGGAATTCCACGACCTCGCGGGGCTGATCCTTGAAATCGATGCGGGGAGGACCATTCATTTCGAGAAGATATAGATTCTGGGTCTCGCGGACTTGTATATCTCGATATCCTCTTTTCAGCCCCACATACGATGCACGACCATCGTCATTAAAGAATGTTATACCAAGCTCTCCTGAAAATCCATAAAAGAGATGTTCAAACTGGAGAAAAGAAAACCCATATTTTTGTTGATCAGGTAAGAAATACGTGGGATCTCTTCGATAGGGAGAATCGGGGAACATCTCGAATGCAACGGCCAGCAAATGCGTGGGATGTTTGATGATGCGCTCCACCAGTTGCATCGTGACCTCTTTGTAAATCCCCTGTTTTGGAATCTCGCTGGCAAGGCTATCAATGATTCTATTTATAATGATATGTCCTTCCGGGCCCTAGAACCCATCGATTTATACCTATTGAATATTTGCCCCCGAGTAAATAACTTAAGGTTGGAGTTGCTTGGAACCCGTGAGGCAAGATGAGGACGGAACCAACCGAACACCCCGAGACACCAGCGGGCAAGGGAGAGCCAGGCACGCCACGTTTATCACCATCATACCTATCCGATTACGAAGACTCGGGGGGATACTGCATCTATGGCATCGGATGCATCTTGATTTTCTTCGGTATGCTCACGGGCGTCATGATTGTTGTCTTGGCATCTGCTTCCACAGTCACTGCATTGGTCACCAGCTGGGGCGTCACAGGGGCGGGTTTTACGTTCAGCTTGTATGCATGCACGAGAATCGGGAAAAACATCGACCCGTCTCGGCTGGACCAAGCCATCACGACAAAGCTTCGGAATGGCAGGCTCATTTCCTTCGGATTCATAGTTATGATGTTGTGCGGGGAATCCATAATCACCGTGGTGGCCGGCTTTCAACTCGGCGGGGGAACGCTGGATTCCCCTATCATGCACGCCATCCCGATCCTGGGCGGCGTGTTCATCTTCACGGCGCTCTTCGGGTTCGGATTTTCCACGCTCTGGTTGTTGGATTGGGCGAAAAAGGCAAGGATTCAATGACCGGCTTTTACCTGGAAAGTATGGAAATCACTCGCCGAGGAAAGCATTCAAGCGCTGCATGAACCTTTTTTTGCATGCTCATTTTTTCTTGTAATAACTCTTCCCATCTTGGAGCTCTCTTTCGATTTTACCTCGATTTAAGAGACCTTTCATTTTTATCTCCAGATAACGTGCATCCCCTATTTCCTTGATGTTCAAGGCTTTGAGGAGGAATGGAATCTTCACCCATTTGTCGTCTGGCATGCATTTTAGAATATTTTCCTCCGTGATATCCAGCGACTCGCCACTTTCCATTGGACCTGTTAGCGCATCCCCTGGTTTCGTCTCTAATGCTGAAAATTCCGAAAGTCTCGATTGCGAGAAGGATTCCCCGTTGAGGATTGCATTCAATTGTTGCACGAGCGCGGCGAGGGCGGCTTCATGCTCGGAACTATGCCTGGTCCAGGAGAAATCATCCCACCGGATAATGAAAAACGGGACCGCCGTGGTTCGCAACCCGATCGCGAGGATAAGGTATCCTGCTGGCTTCTGCTCGGGCCCTATCCGGCCGCCGATCACGCGAAAGGCCTCGATTTCCGAGAAGGGTGTATCGAGCTTGACGCTCGACGTGCCGAGCCGGTCTTGCTTGATGTGGAGGCGGCGTGCTGCCGTGTCGAGCACGACCCATTTTTTTTCCGTCCAGACGCCATAAAAGATGATGAACAGGAGCAAGGCCATGGCACTGCCAAGGATGACGAGGAGCAAGACCATATCGTTATATGACAACAAGAATCCTCCGGTCGATGCTACGAAATCGAACCCAACCCAAGCCATGGCATAGAGTATTGCGACGAACGCCGCGGCGAGCACTATCGCCCACGGAGATCGCATGCCGTGGGATTGCAGCACGATTTGAGGCCCTTCCGTCGACATCCATCGAAGCCGGGGCAAGATGTTCCGTTCGTCCATGAGCATCATCTACACGGTTGCATCATTGAATATAAAACACGTGCCGCGCTTCGCGGTTAATTGCCGGATTCTTCCCGCCGAGCATCCTTGATCGCTGCATCCAACCCGGTCTTGAGCTGATTTGCTGGCGGCTCATCCTGTGAAGTAAATAACTTGATCTCGCCATTTCGAACAATAACATGCACGGTATACCACACATGCAATCGATACTGGTGGCGCCGCACTTGCACGTCCAACACGTCATTGAGTGGGTGCCGCTCGATCACTTCTGGTTCACCACGGGCGTTGATCCTATGCAAAAGGAGTGAGCTGGATTTTCTATCTATCGATATTGTTTCATCATGTAACTTTTTCCCGACGAAGTAAACCAATATGATTACCCCAAGGGACAAGATGAAACTTCCAATGATTTTAACGACCAGTGGCCCAAGAAGGAGAAAAAGAGAACCCAGCAACAGATTTTGGCCTATCAAATAGCCATAAAACGAAGCGAGCGTCTTTTTCTTCTCGATGCGCACTTGAAACGAGTCCCCATCTTGTTTTATCTCCCCAAGAACATCATAAAATGGATCTTGCATGCTGTTTCACCAGTCCTCTATCGGTCCTACGAAACGCATTATCTATAAATTTAACATGGTTGCATTAGGTCGCTGTAAGTTGCATTTCTAAGGCTATCTTAAAAGAAGAAAAATTACACGATCTCATAATAATAATGAGGAATAGCAACCTCGAATTTTGAAACAATGACCGATACACCCAAGTGATCTGCCATGCTGCCCATCGCACCCCTCATGATCGAGCACCGCCTCATCGAGCGCATGATTGCTGCCTTGAAAGTGCAACTAGCTCGCATGAAAAAATCGAGCATCCCGGATACCGTCTTCATCGAGCGTGCCGTCGATTTCATCAGGACATATGCCGACCAGACCCATCACGGGAAATAGGAGGATATATTGTTTCGGGAGCTCAAGAAAAAAAAGCTTTCCACCGAGGATCGCCGGTCAATGGACGAATTGATACAAGATCACGTGAAAGCCCGGGAAACGACCAGAGCGCTCGTGGCCGCGAAGGACCGGTATCTTGGCGGTGACAAGGCTGCTCTCGCCGATATCTTTTCCCGGATAGAATTCCTGGTGGATTTTTACCCGCGGCACATCCAGAAGGAAGACAAGGACTCGTTCATCCCCTTCATGAAGTATTTCTCCAAGGCAGAGCAGGATGCCATGCTCCAGGAAGGCAAGGAATATGATCGCAAGATGATCCACCGGAAATATGAAAAACTCGTCCTGGACTCCGAAGCGGCACTCGATATCAAGGATGTGAAAATGAAGGTGAACTGGATGGATTACTTGTGATAGTTTTCCGAACCGGAAAACCAAAGAACTAAATGCGTCGATGCACTCGATCCGCGCGAGAGTGCCCATGAAAGTCGACCTCCACTTCCACACGGTTTTATCCAAGGACAGCGCGATCCCGGTCAATCCCGCGACGGCCAAGGCCATCAAGAAGCACGGGCTGGACGGCATCGCCATCACGGATCACGACGCTTTCGGCAACGTCGCGAGGCTGAGCCGGCTGCTCGCCGCGGAGGGCCTCGTAGCCATTCCCGGCGAGGAGGTCCGCACGCCCGGGAAAGGCGAAATCTTGTGCTATTTCATCCAGGAGCACGTAAAGCCGGGGCCGTGGGAGGACGTGATCGACGCCGTGAAAGCGCAAGGAGGCATCGCGGTCCTGGCCCACCCGTTCGATTACATCCGCGGCAACTGGATGGCATACTTCGCGGGCAAGCACCGCGACCAGCTCCCCGCGCTGCTGCGGCGGGTCGACGGCCTGGAAACCTTTAACGCCCGCAATTACTCGCCCGGCGGCAACCCGTGGGCGAGGGCACGGGCCCGGGAACGCCGCATGCTCGCGACGGCGGGGAGCGACGCGCACAACGCGTTCGAGATCGGGTGCACCTACACGGAGATCCCTTGCGACAGCACGAGCATCGACGATTTCCACGACTGCTTCGCCCGCAAGGCCATCATTCCCCAGGACAGGGAAAACCTCGATACCGTGCCGCTCCCAGGCTATAAAACCCGCCGCATCACCTTCGGGGCGGGCAAGAAGCTGCTGTCGGGGCTCAACAGCGCCATCCCGCCGTTCAAGCGGTGGCAAGCAGCGCTGCATTCATTAGCCCCGGCACCCGATGACGTAGCGAGGTCGCATGGATGATGGTAACGTTCGAGATCACGGCCAAGGAGGGCATGGGCAGGCTCGGCAAGCTCGAGATCAACGGCAAGGCCATGCAAACGCCGAACATCCTGCCGGTCGTGCACCCGAAATGGCAGATCATCCCGCCGGCAGAGCTGCGGTCCCGCTTCGGCGTCGATGCCATCTTCACGAACGCGTACATCATCTCCCGCGACGACGCGCTGCGTCCCGCGGTCCTGGAAAAGGGCGTGCACGCGCACCTGGGCTTCGATGGCATCATCGCGACCGACTCGGGTGCCTTCCAGCATTACATGTACGGCACGGACGACCTCAAGGCCGAGGACATCGAGTCCTTCCAGGAAGCCATCGGCTCGGATCTCGGCGTGATCCTCGACCAGCCAGTCCAGGTCGATGATTCCCGCGACGTGGCCACGACCAAGGTCAAGACCACGATCCAGCGCGCCGCGGACAACGTGCGGCGGCGAAAGTCACCGGCGACGGCATGGTACGGTCCAGTTCACGGCTCGCGATACCACGACTTGCTGGAGCTGTCGGCGCGATCCATCAGCGGCCTCGATTTCGCCGTGCACGCGCTCGGCGGCGTGGTCAAGCTGCTCAACCAGTACGAGTTTTCCATGGTCACCCGCATCATCCTTGCTGCAAAGCAATACATGGACCCCAGCCGGCCCGTGCACCTGTTCGGCGCCGGTCATCCCATGGTGTTTTCCTTGTTCGTGGCATTGGGCTGTGACTTGTTCGATTCGGCGGCCTACTCGCTCTTTGCCAAGGAAGGCCGCTACATCACGGCCTCGGGCACGTGGCACCTCGACCAGCTCGTCGAGTTCCCGTGCGCGTGCCCCGCGTGCACGGGGTACACCCCCGCCGAGCTCCGCGCTGCGCCCGAGGATGACCGGTATTGCCGGCTCGCGGAGCATAACCTGCACGTGACCATGGAGGAGCTGCGGCTCATCCGGGAGCACATGCGGGCCGAGTCGCTCTGGCAGCTCGTGGAGACACGCTGCCGTGCCCACCCGAAGCTGCTCGAAGCGCTGCGCGTGGCGTCAGGGGCAGGCTTGCCCGTGATGGCCGAGGAGCCCATCTACAAGCAAAAAGCCATATTCTACACGGGGCCGGAGACGCTCGCCCGGCCCGAGGTCGTCCAGTACCGACGTTATTTTGCAGAACGGTACGAGATCCCTCGGGACACCAGGGCGATCGTGGTCGTGCCGGATCTCGACGTGAACCCCGTCGCGTCCCCGCAGCACCGCAAGTGGCAAGAAGCCATCGCAGCAGCGTGCGACGGGACAAAACTCAAGCGCGAGGAGGTGCTCGTGGCCGTCCTCAATCCCGTGCTCGGCCTCTTGCCCGAAGACCTGCTGCACATGTACCCGCTGTCGCACAACATCTTTCCCATCGTGTTCGACAGCGACCAGCGAGCTATGATGGAGGCTGCCGTAGCTGATCTCGTGCAACGCGAGGACGTGGCAGCAAAACAGGTGATCATCGTGGTGCCCGAGGTGATCGAGGCCGAGGTCGGCATCGAGATGGCTTACGATGCCACGTTCCTCCGGCAAGTCGTGGACCATTGCCGGCAACTGCCCCGGGCTTCTCCCGTCATCATGGTCTCGACCGTGCAGGAACTGGAAGACTGCTTGGCAGATTTAAAGAGTGCAAAGTAAAAAATAGGACCCTTTTTCTGCCCGATTCATTCAGCCACGCGCGGAAAGTTCTACGCGATGCGGCCTGACTTTCTTGCGTGTGGCACCGGCTGCCTTGCACGCGGGGCACGGGTCGCCCTTGTTCACGCGGAAAGCTCGCACCGTCGAAGGATTAGAGGGAAATTGCTAGCGTGGAAAGCTATAAACCCTTGTATTTATATGGTAGTGGTGGCGCAATGATATCGACTAGGTAGATCTTACTATGCAGCGAGCTCGACCGCCTGCGTGGGCAAGAATCGGTAAAAACATTATCGCTAACCGCAGATGTATTTGCTGGGTCGTGTTTGCTTGGGCGATCATCTTGTTCTGCTCCAGCGTAATCGAGGTTAGCATGACTCATATTGAATATACCGAATCTAGAACCAACCGGATGCTGATCGATTATACCCCGGCGTCAATTGGCATGTCGAACACGACAATCACTAATATTATCCTTCCAATCCCTGGAAGATTCGAATATGAAGTAGATGGTTCCCACGCAGCTTGCAGGGAGTACATTCACTTATCAATCACCCTCCAGATCAAGATCAATGGGTCGAATGCTCACGAGATCGATTTCGAAAGGGAAGCGACGAGTCAATGTACGGACACGGAGGATTACGCTGCGTCGGTGAACGTGCATGAAAAATGGTCAAGCGAGTGGATGACCATGGGATCTTCGTCATTTACCGCAGCTGTGAACACGACCTTCTCGGAGGTACACGTGACCGTTCGGTATGCGAATCCGGATACCATCGCTTTTGAAAGCATGCAAATGCAAAATGCCATGGTCTATGTAATTGCGGCAATGATCTCGTTTTGCATACCTTTTTTTATTATCATTCCTATTTACATAATCACTGAAGAAATCAAGAATAAATTGTTAAAGCGAGGAATTTAGGTAACAAATACAACGAGGAACCCGAGCACGTACCACTTTCTTGCTTTCTGCCAATGAATCCATTTTCTTGCCACCTTATTACGACTTCTTCCTAGTTGCAACCCTAAAGCTAGACGCGCCCTTAAGAACGCGTCTCGTTCAAGAGCCACTCCCATGTGCGGGATAGCGGGGAGGCGCCGAATGGTTCTGGCGTGATAAATATCGAGATGGGAGGTATGCTTTATGTCAATCAAACCGTCATCCCGCTCCCGTCGACCACGCCACAAACAGAAGTCCTCGGGGGAACCGTCATACTCACCCAAGTGGAATTCTATTATGCTTGCGGGTGCACGTGCGGGATTTTTACTGTCTGGTTCTTGATGGAGCCCCAATGGACCATTATAGCGGTGATATATAGCACGATTGGATGAAATGAACCTAACGCTGCAACGTTACCATAAACGGGCATTGTTGCAGCAACATCCGGTTAAAAAATTTAAAATTTAACCTGGTTAATTCAAGTTAATAAATGATTAATGAAATAATGATGCTGAGGTAGTCTCCCTCTTGAAAGTCACCGAATCAAAATCAAGCCAGAATATTATAGCAATTGGAATGATTCTGGTTATTTCATGTTCCGTGAGCGGATGGGAGGAATTCCATAACTTGGGACATCGAATGGATGATGGATGGTTTCCAGAGGAATGTGCTAACGTTCGGGAACACATCGACTTAAAAACAGCAAACTTCAATTCTACCGAGATGCTTCCTTCAAGTACTGATGGGACAATAAACATAGATGGAGATACTGCGCTGGATACTTTCTGCGCAGGTAATGGCACTGATGGGTTATCCTGGTCCACAGCCCATGTAATCAAGGATCTAACGATAATATCTGGCGATGACGAGTATTGCATTTTCCTCGGTAACACGACCCGGTTTCTGGTTATACAGAATTGTACCTTGGAGGGACCCGGAAGTGGTGGTGTCTGTATATCCCTCGATTCTTGCACCAACATAAACATTTCTCGAAACGTAATTCGGAATAACCATAATGGAATTTACCTGGATTCTTCGGAACATGTAACGGTAGACAACAACACGATTCGCTACCACGACGAAGGCATTCATTTATATCGCTCGTATAATAACACTATAAAGTATAACGAAATTGGGAACAGCCTTTTTTCCGGGATATTCTTGTTCGATTCGATTCATAACGTGATCATCTACAATACAATCTACGAAACATGGTCTCCTATCAATCCGGAAGGCACGGACAACGATATTCACGATAATGAATTTCTCGATATCTTTAACGATTACGTGGTGGCCCGTATATTCATTCTAATCATCTACGTTATCGTAGTTGGGGTGAGTATTGCCACGTTCCTCATCATCACTTCATCAAAAAAAGCACGCCTTATTCTCGAGAAGATCACGAATCCACTGTTGAAAGGTAATTCAAACGTGAGGGTACTCCTTGCGGGGATCATTTCTTGCTGCATGAATCCGGCGATCTGGTCAATAGCGTGCATGTTCTATTCATGCTCTATCCCACTCGCCACGCCATTATATTCGGCGTTATGCCTCGCAAGTGCTATCTTAAGTACCTTCACCATCTTTTACGCAATCACGAGTAAAAGGCATCACAAAATAGATCCTGTTGCTTTGTGCTTTGCAATTATTCTAAGTATTGTTAGCATCGTGAGTATCCTTCCACCATTAAGAATGTAACACACGATATGCTTAACTGGTGCTGGGATTCTTCCCTACCTTTGTTATTAAAAGAAGAACGAGTAAAATGGACTAAAAAAGATCATGTATAATCCAACGACCAATCCACAAGAGAAAAATGCAATAACTATGTACCGGCCTTTTGATGACTTGATATCTTTTAAAATTTTATGTGAAAGCAAATAAAATCCTAAAAAAAGTCCGATGATGACCCATGCCATGAAAATTAAAAAGAAGCCCGAAAATACCATCACAAATATTGAGATCCCGACGATTGCGATGCCTAATAGCCAATAAACAAGACTTGACCAGTTATTATCATGTAAGCTTTCCGCAGTTGCTATTACATATAAAATAATAAAGATCAAAACAGCAAAACCAAAAATGATACAACCAAGACCGATAAAAAACGCCAGCAGTAACGTCTTTTGGTCATCATCATCATCTGCTCCTTCCATACTTTTATTGCGTTTTAATTTTCTGATATAAGTAAAAACCACGAAACCAGAAAGAATTGCAGAGATCGAGGCATAATGCGATAATAACGAGAATATCATGCTTCCATCGCTCAGCATCATTCCAGAAGCAAAGAGGATGATAGAAATGCTCAAAATCGAAAGCCAGAATCGCTTCCAGATTATCGAACGCTGATCCTTGCTTTCGTCGTCGCCGCTTGCTGGTCGTGCCATTAAGTCGCCTTCTTCTGCTAGGTTAGCCGTGGCTCACCTTAATAAACCTTCCGCGGCCGCATGGAACCCTCCGCCAGCCTCTCCCGGCCGCGATTTGCAGTCCGATGCACCACGTAGACCTTGTATCATCGATCGAAGAAAAACTACCGAAAAATAGCGCGTTTTTTACGTGGATCGGGGAAAAGAAATGAATGCAGGTTGATGATGGGTTTTTCCATATAGCGACCGACCTTTTCAACCATGCGAAACTCGACCCCGTGCGCGTTGCAGAAGCTCTGCATAAAGTTGATGAATTTTTCCATAATATTATCAGATTTCATCCAGATTAGTTCCAGATCATCAACCTCATTTCCAGCAATCTTGAAAATAGCCTCATTATAAGTACCACCATCCGTGATGACATGCACGAACGAGAATGCTTCAAGCTCATCAACGGGGTAATAGTATGCGAGCTGGCCGTCCGTGTATACCTTCAAGTCATTGTCATCGATTTCATACACATAACCAACCTTTGCTTCTTCGAGTGTTCTAAGTCCGTATCGCATGGTGCCTGCAATAGAGGCATGTAATAGAAGGAGATTGACCACTGCGAGCGCAGTAAACGGTACCGGGACAACTGATCGGATTAAACCTAGCAAAGAATACATCGAAGCGATGAATAAGGTCAATGCAATCCACCACGAACGTCGATTTTTTCTTTTTTGGGCGGCCTCCACGAGCGCGTCGGTCAATAAAAAGGAAAGTGCACACGTGTAGAAAAGCAAGCTCCATCCAAAAGAATCGAAGAGCATTGCTATGCTGAGGCCAATCAAGGAAAAAATATTGCCAACAATAATAAACCATGCATATTTTTGAAGGTAACTCTTTCGATATTCGTAGTTATAAAACATGTCAATCCCTATTTCAAGAGGATAATGTACGGCACCATCCCGGCTAATGAGGACGTTAAAAAAACATCCAAAATATTCTTCTATGTTCCCAAAACGATTTGTTGTGTCTCATTGATCGCTTTTCCAGAGACACAAAACCCAAACATATGATCATAAATAGGGTCAATCAGATATAATAAGGTTTCGAACTACAGTCCAGCAATATCACCATGCCAACCATAACACGACCGGAGCGCAATCAAGTTTTAATTCGCCAACCAACATTTGATTTTCGTTTGCCAATCCATCCGAGCATTGATACCTGGCCTCGTGACAGGATTCCCGCACGCTGCAGAACCCGGCGGACATGAAAGCAGTACCATGAAAGTAAAAAAGACGACCATTTTACATACGGGGCACCCCATGTCATTTCATCCAGATCCCAAGACTATCCTGGTGAAATCCGATGCATTTCCCAACAACCCTTTCAATATCACTAAGAATTACATCTTCTTCATTTCGCATGGACCTGAAGATCTGCATTTTGCGCCCTCCAATCAAAACCACGTTCATTGATAGATGGATTTTTCTAATCGATGGATCGCGGAATATAGAGATCGCGGTAATATCATCAAAATTAGCTGCCTCAATTTTTGTATAGGATGTGAACCGCCTTTGAAAAGTGCGGGTGATTCTCCTGGCTTCTTTGTTGAAGGAAATCGTTATTACGGGAAGAAAGACTGCCCAGCAATCTATTAAAACATCCATTATCAGGATAAAAACAAATAAAATTAAAAAGGACACAATTTCCCATCTTGAAAAACCAAGAAGTAGAAACCATGAAAAACCAATTATCCCGAAACTTGAACTCCCGACTTCAAATATAAACAAACCTTTAGCTGTAGGAAACATGTTATCGTAAATAATGACAAGTTCCTTTTCGTTTTCTTCAAAATTCACGAGCAATTTGGATTCCCCTGCTATCATCACGATCTATGTGGTATCTCCAGGACCCGCATGCTAAATTCTGCAAGTTAGTCAGACAAATAATATAGTTCTCTAATTTTTAAGTTTATAACTTAGGCATTAACATTTTTGTCAAAGGCTTGGTTAGGAAGCATCTGGTTAACGTAGAGAACTGGGAAAAAAATAATAATACGTTATCTCGGAGGACTGGCTTCATCTTGATGGATTACAAGGATCGGGACCTTGGCCATGATTAACCTCGAAGCGGATGTTTCACCATCAACGCTGTTCAAGTGATATGAGAACATCGAGACGATGTACCACGTAACCTTGGTCGAAGTCTGCTTTTCGGCGTCGAGAGAACAAGGGAGCCCGCTAGGGACCATGAATTTAAATTCAAAGGATTTTTCTGCATCATCCTTACTCAAAGTGAATATTTCCTTCTGGACCATGTAATGAAACTCGCGGAATTGAAAACTGCTGATGCATACCAGTCTTGTTTCGATATTCTCGACCAGGACGGTAGGATTGGTGATTACCGTGGTAATTCCTTTTACAACTTCTCCATGTTTGAGCAGATTATTTAACAAGTGTAATTCAATAGAAACACCGTCCATATTACTTCGATCATCCATTATCGTGAGAGAGACAGGCGAAGGTGCAATTGGATATTTCACGGTAAATGGCGTGGTCATTCTAGACCCCGGTATGGTTTTTGCATCAAACCACGTCTCAATTCTATAACTTATTTCGTTCTTCACGGTAAGAATCTTGCGATCCGCATCAAATGGATACTGTGTTACAGGGTCCTTCAGCGAGAACGAAGGTGGCATACTCTTTGGCAACAAGAACGAGAATGGAAAGCTCAGTTGTCCTGGTCCGATGTCTTCAACGCCATCTGATTTCCACACTAGCATTGATTTGTTCATGCGCCATGGACCATGAAATGGAACATCAATATGCTGCGTGCTTTTTTTTCCTTTCACGATGGATGTTATCTTGGCATGCTGCATACCAATGCACCAGGCTCTAATCTTCCAAGCCTTGATGGCTGTCTCGGTCGTTAGTACTACTTTGCCATCCAAGGTCTTTCCAGGGTAATATTCGGACTTATTCAGTACAGTTCGGAGAAACATGGCGAAAACACCACTAATGCAATGGATCAACATTTATTGAAATGCAGCAAAAAAGTTTTTCACGGCATGGATAAACTGCATCGTGGAAGCATTTTGGAGCGAATTAAGTGTGGAAGTCAAAATAGATCAAAAAAGAGGGCACGAGCACGCGATTCCTTGTTCTTTTACGCCAACCAACATGTTTAATATTCGAGCCAATCCAGCAGGTATGAATACCTGATCTTGTGGTTGGATTCCCGCTCGCTGCAGAACCCGGCGGATATGAAAGCAATACCATGAAACGTGAATAGTAAAAGTGCACTGGGTGAATTCCTACTAATTTAACCACGGTCGGTTCTTGTTTTGGAAAGAAATATCACTATCCCGTCTTTTATGCTGGCATCGATCATTCCACAAGCATCTATGTCAGCGACCAGAGCTTCCGCGTCTTGCATTGTCATTCTGAGAATATCTGCCAATTCCTTCAAAGGAATGTTCTGATGAGACGCTGCCAAACTCTTGATGTGTTCAATGGCACTAGCCCTTCGATTCTTACCATTCTCTGTAGCGGTTTGTGCGCTTGTTATGCTTGCTAGCACTTTTTTCTCTGCTTTGAGATACAATTTCGTGATTTTCATTCCCATTTCATGTTCTAACCCCAAATGCCTCGCATTTTTTAGCAATCTGAGAAGAAGAGGTGGATATGCTTCGTCAGATATATAGATGGTAGCAGTATCTGGTAAATCAGCAAATCCATACGATAGTTCCCGGATTGGATTATCGCTTA
>Ga0315277_10007574_pt1 | contig 14083 bp, 13 predicted proteins | sample YL17G05_15_MG_FD_203695 | JGI IMG/M metagenome (GOLD analysis project Ga0315277, IMG submission 203695) | Sediment microbial communities from Yellowstone Lake, YNP, Wyoming, USA - YL17G05_15 | ecosystem: Environmental > Aquatic > Freshwater > Lake > Sediment | place: USA: Wyoming | collected... | reverse complement strand
AACATCAAAACAGACCTCGAGTTTAGCCCGCAAGATGCTGACAGCTTTGCATGGCAAGTTAGTCTAATAGCTTTCTGTTACACGTGATTTGATGGGTTGTCATGCTGAACCGAAGGTGAAGCATCTGGCATCCGCACGCCAGATGCTTCGCTTTCAGAGATTGCCTGTATCATTTCATCTGTCACAGACCAGTAGGCCATGCCGAAGGATTCCGGAATGTATATTTGATGACCAATGCCGCAGTCATAGACCGTTTTATTGAGAAGTGGGTTACCACGAGATCTTCAAGGATGTAGCTCGGTATTAGTTTTAGGCATTGGCGTAGTTCGGGGTGGTGGTTGCGCATTTGAATTATGCCGGCAGGTCCAACTATGCAGGATACTATCCTGCGAAGAGCAGAAGAACAATGGAAAGCTGTGAGCTACGGTCAACAGGATTTGTGTTCTTGGGATGTAGTCGGCAGCGTTGCCTTGGACCCTGTGTTATACGAATCATAGGAAATCTTTGCGCTCGGTGTAATTCGCGGTTCGCACTATACTCCAATTGGGAACTGGATTCCCGCTTTCGCGGGAATGACACCTCGTCTATTTGCCGAACAGATATATTGGGCGTAAAGCGCATTTAATTTTTATGATTGGTATTAGAGGGTCGAGTGTCGAAAATCATTTTGGTCTATTGTCTTTTCCGGTTCCTGGTTTCTCATTGTTTCACGTGAAACATTTTTTATTTTGACAAAGCTGCAGAGTTTTCGCCGAAAATTCCGAAATATGATTTGTGTTGTCCCTAAAAATCAGTCGGTTAGGGGGCAAAGAAAGATGGAACGTGTGATAGAAGTTGTGAAGGAGCTTTTATATGAGCAGCGAGAAAAAAGAAAAACCCAGGCACCTCGGCAGGGGGCTTGAGGCGATTTTTAGTCCTATAATATTTGGTCCTGCAGAAGATGAGCCCACCTCTGGTGAGCCCCTACCGGTAGTTACCTCTAACTTCCCGCCAGATAAGGAGTTACGAGCATCTCTTAAGGAGATAAGTGTCGATGCTATATCACCAAATCCCTACCAGGCCCGCACAGTATGGAATGAGCAGGAACTAAAAGATTTGGCAGAATCTATCAAGGCCAATGGTGTCCTCCAACCCATCATTGTCCGCCCATTAGGGCCGGGGTATCAGTTGATTGCCGGTGAGCGTCGATTCCGGGCTGCACAATTGGCCTCTCTGACGACCATACCTGCATTGGTTCGTCAGGCAACGGATGAACAAATGCTTGAGTGGGCATTGATTGAGAACATACATCGAACCAACCTCAATCCGATTGAGCGTGCGAAGGCATATCAAAACTACATCAGTACTTTTTCCCTTACTCAAGCCGAGGCTGCTGAACGGCTCGGTGAAGACCGCTCCGTTATTGCCAACTACCTGCGGCTGTTAGACTTGCCGGCAGAAATAAAGCAGATGCTGGCTGAAGGCGAGCTGACTGCCGGCCACGCACGGGCGATTCTTGCCCTGCCTACTGATGAACTGCGGCGGAAACTTGCCAATCGAGCAATGGCGGGTCGGCTTAGCGTCCGTGAGGTTGAGAGATTGGTACAAAAGTACCTTGTCGGCACAGGCGAGGCCAAGACTGCCCTGCGGTCAAAGCCAGCCCACATCCTGGACCTCGAGAGGAAATTGAGCAGCCAGCTTGGCACAAAGGTCACCATTGAGACCCGAAAGAAAGGGCAAAGAGGCAGGATAATTATCGAATTCTACTCTCTGGATGAGTTCGACGGCATTGCGGAAAGGCTGGGCCTATCCTGTGGAGAGCAGGTTTGAAAAAATGGATGGCGGAGGTGTAAATTTGGATAATTTTGACGCAATACTCCAAGGTATGTGTATAATAGTTTATATCTGCTAATCGGTTATCGAAAAGCAACGATTAACATTAGTATTTTCCTGGAGGATATCTTATGAAGTGTTCAGTTACCCTAACGGTGGTTTTGCTGCTCGTATCCCTCGGTATTCTTGCCACCTTTGCTGAGGGTCAAGGGGTAATTCCTCGGCAAGTTCGACCCAGGTCGCCAGAACAACCCCAGGTCAATCCCGAAAATCTGTACGAGGAACCTGGTTCGCCGGAAACACCTGGCATTGCAGGACCGAGGATTGGGCCGGACCCGCTTGCCGACCCCAACAAGGTTCGAGCAAGAGTGAGGGCTATCGAGGGGCTGGAGAAGGCATTGGCGGAGCTGGACAGACAAAGCCAGAACGAAATACGTGAATGGCTGCAAAAAACCACTGATAATCGGACGATTCTGGAAAGGGCTGTGGAAAGGCAGGTCAGGGCAGAGTTCGATTTAATACGGAAGCTTGCAGTTGAAGAGAAAGCGGTAAAGACGGTAGCGGCGATTGATGGCATGGCACTAAATAGGCAGGAGCGAGCCAAAAAACTTCTTAAAAAGATGGAAGAGGAAGCCAAAGCTTCGAGAACACCCAGAGGCACGCGTTTACGCGGCCGCGAACTGCCGACAGAAGGAACTGCGGTCCAAGGACAGGGATACGGGCAAGATGTGAATCAGCCCGGACTTCGGCTCCGCAGACGATAAACGAGCCGCGGCTAGAATCAACAAGGAAAAAAGGGGGTAAAAAAAGATAAAAAATCAAGAAAACAGGGGTTTTTGAGAGAAATTTTGAAAAATGGGGTGGTTGGCGATAATAAAAAGCGTGATTTTATAGGACGTATTTGTTTTTGGGCTAAAAATGAGGGTAAAAATGAGCATGTTTTTGCACTTTTTTGCACTTTTTTATCAAAAATGCGCGTGTTTTGAGCAAAAATGTACCAAAATGTACACTTTTTGAACCATTTTTTTGCACTTCTTGACTTTTGGAGTACCTGCCTTTTTTAGACGCGGATTGACATAGACACTGATTGACACGGACTTTTTTGGTACTGACTGACACTGACTGGTTTGACACGGATTAACACCGATTAACACGGTATTTTGTTTTAGCCACAGAAAACTTCTGCCCCAAAACTAAAAACTAACCGCGGAGAACCCTTCGACTATGCTCAGGATAAGGCGGATTTGGTTTGACGGGAATTGGGGCTTTGGGTAGTGTGTGGTTTGAATGTGGAAGATGGCAGGGGGAAGATAGGTGGGCGTGCCTAATTTTTATGAATAGGAAAGCGGCAAAAGGAAAGCGAGTCAACCACAGGAAATTAGAACTTATTGAAAAGTAAGGAAAAGGATGCTTTCACCTACGGATGTTCATTACTTGGTAGGTCTTCTGACCATGATATCAAACCCAGAGAGCGTCGAGATCGTACTGGGAGATATTGTTCATGACGACATAGCCGATAAAGATAGAGACGTTGATATAACGGTGACTTATAAGGATGTTAACGGTCAAATTTCAGCTTTTAAGGGAATCGAGGTCAAAAAACACTCACGGCCACTGGACGTAACACACATTGAACAATTGTCGGCAAAACTAAACGATATGTCCAAGGTCAGCCATCGAAGTATAGTCTCTGCAAGCGGCTATACGAAACCAGCCCGGAAAAAAGCGGAAGCTAAAGGCGTGGATTTATTCGAGTTCATTCGGTGGAATAACCCAATGGAAGGGTTTGGGCATATTAGTTTTCCACCGGATTTCCATATAGAGCAGAGAACTCTAATGTGGGTGGGTAACCCTTCAGTTGCATTTAATCCGAAAGAAAATATTCCGGATGAGATTAAAAACCAAATCACGGGAAACTCCCGTATCGGTGATTTTACAGGTGATAAGGATAATAATCATAAAACTTTTCAACAGTTAGCCGACAAATTAAGTTCAAATGTAATAGCGACAATAAAAGACCGAGAGGAGATTAAATCGCTTACTCCCGGAATCGAAAAACAGGTCAAATATCTTTTTGACATGATGGATGGCATGTATGTGGAACTGAAAGATTCCAAGCTTTATCTGAAACAAGCTCTGTTACAAGGCAAGGTAATGTGGAAGGAACAAACCATATTACCTGAGTTCAAAGTTCTCATAAAAGTGGGAGAATCGACACCTTACGTGGGTTGCGCAATAGCAGAACTTGCTCAAGGTAATTTGATAGGGTTTACAGTATCTCAAGTGGATAGGGATATTAAGTTAATAAATATTTCTGATAGAAATCAAAAGAAGATTCAGTTACTAAAGCTCAGATAACATGAAGTTATTTAAGCTGGGTAACGGTAGGGCTGTTGAAAAAGTCCGCGGTTTGCGATACATATGTTTCCGCGTCTATCTAGTCCAGATTATTGACGGGGATAATGTATGACAAAGAACCGTTTATACTGCGGGGACAATTTAGAAATACTGGCAACTATGGAAAAACCACTTGAGGACAAGGCAGAATAAGCCGTGAGGGAAGAAAGGCCGGTCATTTTTTCTTGAAAATTTAGCACCAAGAGTGTTGAATAGTATCTATGGTTGAGAAGCAAAGAGCACCGCGTAACAGGACGATTATTCTGACGGATGAGGACCGCCAAAGATTAAGCAAGCGTCTGAAACAGATTCATACATCTGTCCGACTCGAGGATATTCTGGATTCGACGATATGCCAAAACGTGTTTACGATTTTGGGATTTCTGCCTGATGCGGCTTTTGACCTTGTTTTCGCGGACCCGCCATACAATTTGACGAAGGATTTTAATGGGAACAGATTCAAACAAGTCCCGCTCGACGAGTATGAGGAATGGCTTGAATCGTGGCTTCCGGCGATGCGGCGGCTGATTAAGCCCACCGGCTCCATCTATGTGTGTGGAGACTGGCGGTCGTCTGCCTCGATTCATCGTGTTCTTTCCAAGCATTTTATAATCCAAAATCGAATCACTTGGGAAAGAGAAAAGGGCCGGGGTGCAAATACCAACTGGAAGAATAATTCAGAGGACATATGGTTCGCCACTGTATCTGACCAGTACACCTTCAATGTAGATAACGTGAAAATCAAACGGCGAGTCCTTGCCCCCTACACGGATGAGAATGCTGCACCAAAAGATTGGAGCCAAACCGATGGCGGGAGATTCCGCATCACGCATCCATCCAATATCTGGACAGACTTAACAGTTCCATTTTGGTCTATGCTAGAAAACACAGATCACCCTACTCAGAAACCGGAGAAACTTCTTGCTAAGGTGATACTTGCTAGTTCAAATGAAGGTGATGTTGTTTTTGACCCATTCCTCGGGTCGGGGACTACATCGGTGGTTGCCAAAAAATTGCACCGGCACTATGTTGGAGTTGAGATAGATTCTGATTACTGTTGCCTCGCTGAAAAACGTCTTGAATTGGCTGATGACGCGCCAAGTATTCAGGGGTATACCAACGGGGTCTTTTGGGAACGCAACACATTGGTTGACCAGCAAAATGGGCAGGGAGTAAGAGCTTCCAAGCATATACACTCTTCCCTTTTTGACGCTCTTAAAATTCCAAAGTGAGAGGTAATAATGAAGAGCAAGTTATTCTTTACGAATCAGTATGAGATAATAGCAAAACGGACAAAAGATTTTCTCAACGCACATGAGGATTTTATTTCTCCAAGCACCGCTCACAGCACAAGAGCCGTGGGAGATGCTGTTGAAGGAATTTTAGGAGAGCACTTTCAGGATATCATAGGAAAGGACTGTGCAGAATACTCAGCAAACTTTGCACGAAGGGCAATGGCTGACCTAGCCTTCAAAGATAAAGAGGATTTTTACTATGTCGTTGATGTGAAGACTCATCGCGAAGACACGAAGTTCAACATGCCTAATCTCACGTCCGTGGAGCGATTGGCCCGGTTCTACGAAGACGATTTCAATTATTTCGTAATGCTTATGGTTAAATACAAATTACAAGGTATTCACGCGGCCATTTCAGAAGTTATATTTGTACCAATAGAGTTTCTTAATTGGGACTGCTTGACGATCGGCGCGCTGGGTTGGGGCCAGATACAAATTGCCAATTCAAATTACATATCTATCCGACCTCATTACTCTCGTAAAAAGTGGATGCTGGAATTGTGCGATGTTATGCTGGAATTCTATCCGAAGGAAATCGGCAAGATTAAGACTCGGATTGATTACTTTGAGCACCTCAAGCAGCGCTGGGAGCAGAAGCAGGAACGGGACGAGCCAATCAAATAGCGAGGGTTAAAAAGGAAGGGATAGACATAACCCTTATTACTGTCCAAGATATATTAGATAAAAAGTTTAGTGTATTGCCGTCATCAGAAAGCAGCGGTCCGGTCAAAAAGGAACGAAAGCGCAAATCTGGATCAACGGTAATCCAGCCTCACCTTTTTAAGAAGAGGGAATACAACCAAATTTAGGAACTAAATAAACACATCTTTTGAGGTTCACAGAAGGGTTGCAGTTCTGACAGGGATGTCCAGATGAGAAAACGATTGGCTGGAAAGGTGGCAATCGTAACAGGGGCCAGCAGAGGAATCGGCAGAGCTATTAGTATCGCATTGGCGAAAGAGGGTGCAACGGTTGTTCTGGCTGCACGTTCGATCCGCAAACTGCAACAGACCGCTATCCAGGTGACAAGGGCAGGGGGAAAAACAGAGATTGTCGTTACCGAACTGGCCGAAGAGGAATCCATCAAAGACCTCGTCGGCGTAACCAGTGAGAAATTTGGGCGACTTGATATTCTGGTCAATAATGCCGGCATTACCCACTCAGCAAAGTTGGAGGAAACAGCGACCGAAGACTGGGACCGCTGTATCCAGGTCAATGCACGTGCGCCGTTTATCCTTTGCAGGGAAGCTCTGCCTCTGCTAAGGAAGGCAAAAACAGCTTACATCATCAACATCGCATCGGTTGTGGGGGTCAAAGGCTATCCGCTTCAAAGCGCCTATACTGCTTCCAAACATGCCCTTCGCGGAATGACAATATCATTGGCTGAGGAAATTAAAGGCACGAATATTCGAGTGCATTTACTCTGTCCCGGCGGAGTGGATACCGAATTGGTCCGGAAGGTGCGGCCAGACATAAAGAAGAATGAGCTTATCAAGCCGCAGGAAATCGCTGAACTGGTAGTTTATCTTGTTACGCATAAAGGCAATGCTGTCATAGATGAGCTGCACATTCGAAGGGCGACCTCATCACCGTGGTTCTGAGTTGATCGTTAGTGGATGGTAGAGAGTTGGTCGTATCAATGAAAGAGCCGAGTGAAAGATAGCTATGCGGGCAGTTATACAACGAGTTCTGGAAGCCACGGTTAAAGTTAATGACAAATTAGTCGGCCAAATTGGCAAGGGATTGCTGGTTTATCTCGGTGTCGGCAAAGAGGATGGTCTGAAGGATGCTGAGTTTATCGCGGATAAGCTGGTGAACCTGCGTATTTTTGCTGACGAAGCCGGCAAGATGAATCGAAGTGTGCTCGATGTCGGCGGGCAGATTTTGCTGGTCAGCAATTTTACCCTTTATGGTGATTGCCGAAAAGGGCGCCGGCCGGGCTTTGACGCAGCAGCCGAACCGGTACTGGCACAGCAGCTTTACGAAAAGGTTATTGAGCTTGTTGGTAAGAGCGGCGTTACCGTTGAAAAAGGAGTCTTCGGTGCATATATGCACGTAAGCAGCATCAATGACGGCCCAGTGACATTTTTACTCGATAGCTCCAGGTTATTTTAAGTTAGTACTACCCACCTGAACAGAAGCAAGATTCACAGATTAAACAAATTTGAAAAGGAGGAGTAGCCATCCCCAAATGGCTCCCCCAGCGAAACTTGACAACGGGTAGTTGATAGTTATGATGTGAACGTGTTCCTGGATGTCATTTTGCATTTGAGTTAAACTGTTTTTCTGCTGGAAAAGTGAAGGGATATGAAAATGACGCTATTATTAGGATACGATGTCGGAAGCTCATCAATAAAGGCGACTTTGCTGGAGGCGGAAACAGGTAAAGTCGTGGCGACGGCGAGCTCGCCGGAAAAAGAGCTTGAAATTATGGCAAAAAAGCTCGGCTGGGCCGAGCAAGAACCAAATGTGTGGTGGGAGCACGTGAAAGAGGCGACCCGGAAGGTCGCCTCTCAAATCCAAAATTCGAAATTCGAAATTCGAAATGTAGAGGCGATAGGGATTTCCTATCAGATGCACGGGCTGGTTGTCGTTGATAAAAATAAAGAAGTTCTAAGGCCTTCGATAATCTGGTGCGACAGCAGGGCAGTGCAAATAGGCGAAAAAGCAGCAGGGGACATCGGCAAAACCAAGTGCCTACGGCATCTGTTTAATTTCCCCGGCAACTTCACGGCATCGAAACTAAAATGGGTGATGGAGAACGAGCCAAAAATCTATTCAAAGATTTACAAGATAATGCTGCCCGGCGACTATATCGCAATGAGGATGACAGGCGAGATAAAGACAACACCTTCAGGCCTATCCGAGGGGATAATGTGGGATTTCGAAAGTGACGGGTTGGCTGAATTCGTACTCGAAAACTACGGCATCTCCGCCGACCTGATTGCGGAAACGGTTCCTACGTTTTCTATCCAGGGAGAGCTGACCGCAGCGGCTGCCGGCGAGCTGGGACTTAAAGCCGGAACCAAAGTAAGCTACAGAGCCGGCGACCAGCCCAACAACGCACTGTCATTAGGCGTGCTGGAACCGGGCCAGATTGCTGTTACAGCCGGCACGTCGGGCGTAGTATATGGAATCAGCAGCAAGAAAAAATACGACCAAAAATCACGCGTAAATATCTTCGTCCACGTCAATCACTCAAAGAAAAAACCCTGCTACGGTGTGCTGCTGTGTCTCAACGGCACGGGAATTCTCAATAGCTGGCTAAAACACAATACAGGGACGATGGATTATCCTGAAATGAATGCACTGGCTGAAAAAGTGCCAATAGGTTCCGATGGCCTGGTTATACTTCCCTACGGCAATGGGGCTGAAAGGACGCTGGAGAATAAAAACATCGGGGCATCGGTCCACGGATGGAACTTTAATGTGCACAAGAAGGCACATTTTCTAAGGGCTGCTCAGGAAGGAATCGTCTTTGCGCTAAACTACGGCCTTGGAATAATGCGCGATATGGGAATCAAGCTAAAAACGGTCAAGGCAGGATATGCCAATATGTTCTTAAGCCCTTTGTTTGCAGAGGCCTTTGCTACTGTGACGAAAACGACCGTGGAGCTATACAATACTGATGGCTCACAGGGTGCCGCTCGCGGAGCAGGTATCGGCGCAGGTATTTACAAAGGCCAGGAGGGTGCCTTCATTGGCCTGGCGCCTGTTAAGACAATCGGACCTAACAAAAAATTGGCTGCTGCTTACCAGCAGGCATACGAAAGGTGGGAAGAAGTTTTGAATCGCCAGTTGTCAACGGGACGGTAGGAAAACTAAATGGAAAAACAATCAATCGAATAAGGAGTAATAAAATGGCAAAAAAATCTTCACATAGTATTTGCAGATGGACATTTAATCCCGGCAAGGGCGGCTTTGTGCCGGCTGATATGAGGCCCCAGTGGGGTAAAAAATTTACCACGGTGGATATGATTAAGCTGGTCCAAAGGAAAATCGCCCCCCGGCTGCCCCGTAATGTCGAACTTGGAATAGAGATGCACTACGATACGGAGGTCAACGACAAAACTGCGAAAGAAGTTGCGGATGCACTCGTCCATTCGGGGTTATACCTTGCGATGATTACCCCCGGCGCACACAGTCACTTTGCTTATGGCGGGATTGCGTCTTTAGACAGGCAAGAAAGAAGGCGAGCAGAGGAGTTTGGCATCAGGACAGTCGATATTGCCTACGGTCCTTTGAGAAAGGCCTGGCACAAGGACTCTGCAAAGGCGCCCTCATTTATAATCTGGAACGGCTCGTTCGGCTACGATGTTGCTACGGTCGGCATCCGGCAGATGTATCAGAATCTAAAAGAAAGTGTCGCAGGGTTATGCAAATATGAAAAAAAGATGGGCGGAAAACTGTACATTGGTTTCGAGCCGAAGCCCAATGAAGGGCACCCGGCGATGCTAATCCCGACAGTGGCAAGTGCGATTCTATTCTGGAGAAAGCTCGAAGAAGAGTTCGGAATTTCCAGAGAGAAAAAAGGCGTCAATAAGGAGTTCGGGCACTCGGAAATGATAGGGCTCGACCACGTTTATGACACGGTCGAAGAGCTGGATAATGATGCAATGGTGCATATGCACCTTAACAGCCAGGGATATAATGACGGGATTATTCTGGGCGGGCCAGGCAAGTTCGATATCGACCACGGCGTCAGGGTCAACGGTATGAATATCGCTATCGCAGGGCTTTTGCAGGAGAAGGGTTTTTCTCGCTGGAAAGGCCACGATATGCAGACGCGGGCATACGACAATATCAAGCAGGGAATCGAGCGGGTCGTCAGAAGTGTGCTGAGTTGGGAGGCGTGCGAAAAAGCAGCGCGAGAACTGGATACATCAGAGTTAATGAAAGCACTTGCCAAACGAGAAACTGCTAATGCCGAGGATATGATGAGAGCGGCAGTTGTTGATGCTCAGAAATACTTCGACCAGATGTATAAATAACGCGTTTTTCAGATAATCAGCATCGCGTCGCCATAAGAGTAGAAACGATACCGCTGCTCGATGGCGTGTTTGTAGGCAGCTATGGTTTTGTCCAATCCTGCAAAAGCCGCTACAAGAGCAAGCAGCGTGGATTTTGGCAGGTGAAAATTCGTTATCATTGCATCGACAATCTTAAATTTATAGCCGGGCCTTATGAAAAGCCCTGTTGTGCCACCGGCGGCTTCGACTTTTGAATTAGTGGCAACCGTCTCAAGTAGGCGGACGGAAGTTGTGCCGACTGCGATTATGCGGCCGCCATCAGCTTTCACCCGGTTTATTATGCCGGCGGTTTCCCGGTCTATTTCAAATCGCTCCTGATGCATTCGGTGGTCTTCGAGGGTTTCTGATGTTATTGGTTTGAATGTCCCCATCCCTACGTGGAGGGTTATGTATGCAAAGTGGATTCCGGCCTGTTTTAACTGGTTGATTAGCTGATTTGTAAAATGCAGACCGGCAGTCGGCGCTGCGACCGCCCCTGCTTTGCGGGCGTAAACCGTCTGATACCTGCGTTTATCCGTTTCTGCGGCGCGTAAGCTGTCGTCTCGTTTGATATATGGCGGCAGGGGCGGAAAGCCAATTTTATTAAGTATAGTTTCGGCATCAGAATCGGTTTGGACTTTAAGAAGCCAGCCACTGTCCGTTTTCTTTTCGATTACTTCCGTAGTGCAAAAAACGTTTTTGTCTCTGCTTTTTATATATAACTTTTCACCTGGTTTTACCCTGCGGGCGGGTTTTAACAGCACTCGCCAGACACCGGTTTTAATCTCGGCCAAAAATAATCCTTCAATTTTCGCTCCTGTGGCACGTTGCGCGAAGAAACGAGCGGGTATTACTTTCGTGTCATTTAGAACCAGGCAATCGCCACGGCTTAAAAATTCACCGATGCTGCTGAATCGGCTGTCAGTGAGCCGGCCCCCGCTTCCCCCTAAGGGGAAAGCTGTGGGGGAGCGGTCAAGAACCAACAGCCGCGAGCTGCTTCGACTACGAAGAGGCCGCTGGGCAATCAAGTCGGGCGGCAGGTGGTAATTTAATTTTTCTGTCCTCATAGCCAGACGTTATCAGACGGTGTGCGGAATGACAAAAAAATTTTATCCCGATAATAAGCCAATTTTGAGGTTTGAGCGGCCAGAAATAATTTGTCGCAGCAGTCACCTGTCCGTCAGACCGATACCGATAGCGGGAATCCAACTTACCAGGTTGATTTTTCAAAGGTAGGGGTAATGGCTTCGAGAGAATATTTTGAACAAGCCGCGACTTCAATCGGCACCCTCGGGAGGGAGGAGCTTAAGAGGCAAATCAGGAACTTCAAAGCCAGATTTAAGCTGGATTTTACTGAAGATTACCTAAATTCCGCCAGTGTTGACAGATTAAGACATATCCTTTTAGCTGCGATGGTAAGCGTCAAAGGGCATGATTAAAAGGATACTTTGCATTCTTTGGCCACAACTGGAGCACAAAGGGCCAGAAAACTTCTTCTCCGCTGCAACCCCAAAAAGAACTCTGTTTAGTTGGCAAGGATAGAACCGACCGAGATTAACAAGTCAGGTTTACGGCGTGTATCCTAATCTGCCCCACACGGCTTTCTGCATCTTCTGCAAATCATCCCTACCTTCAGCGGTTGTAGTTGGCTGCTGATGCACCGGGTTTGCCAACTTGCCATTCGCTATGGTCTCCCGTCCTCTATACTTCCAGTAATCGCTGTGGCCGTCAGAGAAAGAAACGTTCGTGCCGTCACCATGGCGGACATATGGTGGGTCCCACCATGTGTTATTGACATAATGAACGGCGTAACTATCCGGAGTTACGCGGCCTTCGTCAAGAAAAACTATTCTATATGCCGGCCCGGGGACGGTAATCTCTCCCCTTTTCTTGACCCACAATACCGTGTTGCCCACTCTCACTCCCACGGTACCATTTATGGTTCCCGTTCTGGCAAGGCCATTCATAGAATCGACTATAGTATATGTCCGCCTCTCTCCGCGAACACCGGTCGGGCACCGGTAAATGTTTTCGTTCTTAGTATATAGAAATAGCGCTCCGACCCTGATAGCCTGTATCTGTACGTCGTCTGCCAATTTTCCACCAGTCATATAATCATCTGCGCAATCATCGCCTGTCCACCAGCGTTCACCTGCATGGATGCCGGTTGTGGGGACTGGTGCTGTGCCATCTCCGCCGGCATATGCTTCTCCGTTGACAATCTTGTCGTCGTAGTCATCCGCATACATAATCCAGCAAAATGCCAGCGTCTTTATATGGTTAAGGCAAACCGCGCGTTTGCCCTGCTCTTTGGCCCTATTGAGGGCAGGGAATAGTATCGCCATCAATATCGCAATAATGGCAATCACAACCAAAAGCTCTATTAAGGTAAAGCCTCTTCGCCTGTACATAAATGGGAATCCTTCATGTATATGCTATTTTACTTTTCGTAACCTTGTCTATATTAAACTGTTACAATTATAACATCTTTACCCGCCTTTGTCCAGCATTTTTGTTTTTTTGTGTGGGATAGGAAAGGAACATCGTATCCCCTGCCGTAAGGCATCCCCCAGCGGACTGGTAAGGATAAAATGTATGACTTGTAGGTGCTATAAAGAGCTAAAGAAGAAACGGCAGGTGCTTCAGTGGGAAGCTCAGCCGAACGCCGTAATTATCCTTAGGGAATAGTTGGCTTATACCCGAATTCCCACCAGCAGGACTTCTGCATATTGTGTAAATCCTCACGCCCTGCAGGTGTTGTAGGCGCAAGACCGCCGCGGTAAAACCACGAGGCATCTCTGCCGAACCTTATTGTCTCGAGGCCTTTCCATTTCCAGTATTCGCTGTGGCCGTCCGCCATACTTAGGGTTATTCCGTCACCGTGTCGGCACTTGGGGTCGTCCCACCATACCTCCTGGTCGTAATGGACGGCGTAACTATCCGGCGTCACCCAGCCCTCGTCAATGAAAACGATTCTATAAGGCGGGCTTTTAATCTGTTCCTTACTTTTAATTATTAGCTTATCTACCGCGCCTCTGCCCTTGGTACTACCCGGCTGAGGATAAGCATTCATAGAATCCATTACAGTGTAGGTGAGCATCTCTCCGCGGCGACCGGTCGGGCATCTGTACAGCTTGAGGTCTTTAGCATAGCGCCACATCGAGCCTCTTTGAATCTGGACGATTTGGTCAGCCACAGGTAATTGTATACCCGACCCATAATTGTCCCAGCACTTACCGACCCAGGATATTTCGTTGCCGTGGTCAGTGCCGCCATCACCGTTCATAATCTTGCCATCGTAGTCATCCGCATACAAAAGCCAGAGAAGCTGCAGTTGTTTTAGGTTGTTAAAACAAACCATGCGTTTGCCCTGCTCTTTGGCCCTATTGAGGGCAGGGAATAGTATCGCCATCAATATCGCAATAATGGCAATTACTACCAGGAGCTCTATTAAGGTAAAACCTCTTTGCTTGTTCATAATGACACTTCTCGTATATATTGTTACTTTGGTTTTCTCAATCGTGTTTTACGTTAAGTTACCACAATTATAACATTTTTATTGGGTTTTGT